>ENA-ORVG01001141-ORVG01001141.1-human-gut-metagenome-genome-assembly--contig:-NODE-1141-length-33022-cov-4.414960_pt1 | contig 33022 bp, 45 predicted proteins | sample MGYA00242091_ERZ509233 | MGnify/ENA primary metagenome ERZ509233 (study PRJEB26280, sample SAMEA2338840) | human gut metagenome | biome: human gut; feature: human-associated habitat; material: faeces... | reverse complement strand
AGAAATTCGTCCTCGGACACGCCTATATCGTTAATGCCCCATGATTGCCAGCCGTTCGCATGGTCGACACCTAATATTATGCCGAACATATCGTTCCAACCAACTACCACACCGGCATACTCACCGTTCTTGTTGAATACTGCACGCCCGGCGTACAGTATCGCGAAATCTTTGTTTCTAATCATAATCTATTAATCTATTAAATCGTTAATACTAACATAACAATATGCCTCGCACCTTTTAAATACTACATCGCATACGTCTAAGTTACACCAGCCGCCAAACGAAGTTGCGTCTGCTATCAAGCAAAAGCCCCCAAGGGCTCCTACAGAATATCCGACTACTTCCAATTTCTCACCGCGGCACCAGGCTAACCGCCCTACATACTTTTCCATCGGGTGAGGTTCTCTTTTAAACTGTGCGTACATCTCACTAACTGCTTTTAAATACTTTTCCATAATCTTTGTTTTTAAATTGTTGATACAAATATAACGCTTTTCCCGTTATGCTGGTTCTTTCGTTAACATCATTTAAGTATTAAACTATCCTTCAGTGATAGCCCGTACTCTAATTGTTGTAGCTTGAAATTACGTTGTATGCTGTCCGCTGCGTTCTGTATTGCGGTGCAGCATACCAATAGGAGTAGGACTGCGATAACTGCTATTAACTTTTTCATTGGTCGAAACACTTTATACACTCAAACAGATATTGTGCCATGAGTGGCTGCACCGCGTTACCTACACACTTGTTTCTGTCCATGAGGTCGGGAACCCCATTAGTGTTTCTGAAAGTTCGGGGTTCGGGTAGAGACCGTCTGTCTCTCCATCCCGGATATACTCCTCCAAGTTTCCACGGTAGATAGGGCTCCCGAAAAACCGATTTCGGGGACTCCCATTCGCCGAACTTACCCTCGGGGTAGGCAATAATATATATTCTTTCCCTACGTTGTTGTAATCCAAGGAAGGTACCTTGTAGACACTGCCACTGTGCATCATACCCGATTTCGGAAAGTCCATGTAAGACGTATTCGAATCCTCGCTTTCTAAGTAGAGGGCTATTTTCGATAATGACATAATCGGGTCTGACTTCTCCGATAATTCGGTGCATGTGCCCCCATAGTCCAGACCTGCTTCCCTTAATTCCTGCGCCTTTTCCAGCAGCGCTGATGTCCTGGCAAGGGAATCCACCGCTGATGATGTTAACAAATGGCGGGTTTTCAAGCGTTCTAATATCTCCATATACTGTGTGTCCATCTCCAAAATTTTTTTTAATTACTTCTGTTTGGTGTTTTTCAAATTCACAACTCCATTCGGTTTTTATGCCCGCAAGCGCGGCGCCCAAGCCAAACCCCTCTACTCCGCTAAACAGAGAACCGTGCGTTAATTCTCTTTTCATTTCTTACTGTAAAATTCCATAAGTTCTTTAATACTCTGCATAAGCCCGTCTTGCGTCTGTTTCTTGCCATCCAGGGCTTTTATTATCTTCTCGTCTACCGTTCCCGTGGTTAAGATGTGATGAACGGTTACGGGGTACGTTTGCCCCTGACGGTACAACCGGGCGTTGAACTGCATGTATAACTCCAGGCTCCAGGTGTTACCGAACCATATAAGCGTATGCCCACCTTTCTGTAGGTTAAGCCCGTGTCCCGCGCTTGCTGGGTGCGTTACAAGCACTTTAATCTTTCCGGCGTTCCACTCGGCTATCTGCTCGGGCTTCTCCAGCTTGACGGGCTTATAGGCCTTTAGCTTCTGCATTATACGGTCGAGGTCATGTTTGTATGAGTAGGCAACCAATACGGGCGAGCCGTTCGCAGCCTCTACAAGCTCCTCGAGTTTCTCTAACTTCTCGTCGTGCAACTCAATAACCTTTCGGTCGGCATCGTATATCGCACCGTTCGCGAATTGCTGTAGCTTATTGGATAAAGCCGCCGCACTTGCCGCGCTTATCGGTTCGTCCGAGTTGATAAGCTCCAATACTTGTTCCTTCTCGAACTCCTTATACTGTGCCAGCACTTTAGGGGACAACTCCACACGGTCGTATATGTTTATGCGGTCGGGCATCTTCAAATAGTCCTCGGCTGTCATTGATATGGTAATATCACTGATAAGGTCGCTTATCTGCTTCTCCGTTTCCTCCTGGGGGCTTTTCAAGGCATAACTGTACACTATATCACCGTTCCGCTTGTCAGGTCTGAAAAACCTATCCCTGTACGCTGTGATTGATTTACCGAGCCTTTCCCCTTGGTCTATCAAATACATTTGTGCAAATAAGTCTATCAGTCCGTTTGGCGACGGTGTACCCGTCAAGCCTACTACCCGGGGTATGAACTTACGAACCTTTCTAAGGGCTTTAAAACGCTTTGATGCGTGGTTCTTAAAACTGCTCAATTCATCGATAACAACCATATCGTAGGGAAGTTTAATACCTCCGTACTCCATTACGAGCCAAACAATGTTATCACGGCTAATCGCGTAGATGTCCGCTTTCTTCTCGTAGGCTTCCCGGCGCTGTTTAACCGTACCGTCGATAACGGAAATCGTCAAGTCCTTAAGGTGTGCCCAAGCTTTAATCTCATCGCTCCATGTAACCTGTGTTACTTTCTTTGGGGCTATTACCAAGCAATTAGATATAATGCAATTGTCTAAAAGGTCTTTGATAGCGGTTAGGGTTGTTACTGTTTTGCCCAGACCCATATCGAGGAACAACGCGCAAAACTCGTTGTCAATAATATGCTGCACTCCCTTTACTTGATATTCGTGTAATTGCTTTCTTTCTAGCATAACATTGCTTTTATCATTGATAACTGGGCGTTGAACTCATGGAGAACCGCCGGTGTTATATGTTTTATTACTCTGTCGTAATCGGCAGCGCCCTTGATGCGCTGACCGTTGATTACTATTTCGGTGTGTCCTGCGATACACTTTAACTTTAAATCTATATAGTTTACCATAGCTTTATTACTTCATTAATTTAGTTTTGTAGAACACACAAATGCTTTTGAAATCCTGCTCATCCGATACGTACCCCAGCGTTTTACGCGAAAGGAAATTAACATCACGGGTAATATCGTGTTGCAACTGCTTTAGAATTTCCTCGGTGTTACCGAACTTTTCATCACGCACATACAGCGCGCCAGACTTGATACCAAAGTACATACCTAAACGGTATTCTATCTCCTCTTTTAAACTTCTCTTTTTCATGATTTCTGTTTTTTAATTGAATACTACAAAGATAACCCTTTTCTCGGTATGTTGTTTATCTCCTTAACATTTCTTAGGAAATAATTTATTGCAGCGTCCCTGCTTTCCAAATCGTCGATAACAAATACTTTGAAACCTAAAGCCTCTAACTTGCTATGTATCAGTAATTGTATCTTGGTTGGTTTCTTACCCGTGGTCTTTATCTCGGCAAAGCCTACGTAACCGCCCTGGCAAATTACCATTCTATCCGGCAATCCCTTTACAAAGGTGGATAACAGTTTTATTACCCACACTTTCTTTGTTCTGTTTAGGCGCTCGCTAAACGTGCGCTCCAAGTCCTTTTCACTTATTATTTCCTTCATTTCTCAATTTGTTTTCAAATACCACTGTCTCGGCAAATTCCCCGGATTCGTGGTCTACTGTAGTTGTATATATGTGCCCGTTATAATAGCCCCTATACTTTAAAACCTCTCCATTATGTACTATCTCGTCTCCGATACCGTACGCGTATTCCTGGTTGCTTATCATAGCGTGAATTGAATTGCCCTGTTCTCTAACTTATAATCGCATAATACCTCCCGGTACGTTCCATCTGCACGCTTTACCGACATATTGCGATAGGTAAACTTGTCCCCTTTCATACCTAAGTAGCGGAATAACCGCCCGTCAAACGTTATTATATAATCGTGCTTCTCGTAGTTCTCGCCTTCGTACCCTATCCTTAACGAACTCCTGTGATTGCCGAAAATGCTGGTATACTTTAGTTTGAACGTTTTTGGCGGCAGGTGCGTTTCCGAGGTGTATTGCCATTGTTCGAACACCGAAAGGTCTGCATACAAGTGGTTGCCCGCTGCGTCTACGCCCAAGTACATGTATGGGTCGTTACCAGATATGAACACCGAGTAACCGACATATTTACCGTTCCACTTCTCACCCTCAACATAGAACATTGCAGGCTTTAATGACTCGTCCAAGCAGAATACCGTCGTGTCGTCGCTTTCCTCGTCCTCTACGGGCTTTTCTTCCTCAACTGGTGCAACTACCTTGGTTTCCTTTGAAACTTCCTTAGATAGCTCCGCAATGCGATATTTGCATATGTGGATAATCTTTTCGTAGTCAAGCGTCCGTTCTTCCCCCTCTTTGGTGCGTAGCACGCGTTTCACTATATCCGCGTCCCAGGGGTTGAGGTTATACTCTTTCCAAATATCCCACGGCTGTATGGCGTGCTTTGCATAATCGGACTTGCCCACGTTGTAACTCTGTACATTTTCACTTGCTGACATAACACAATATTATTTTATTTGTTTTGAACTCATTTTTATAAAACTCCCGTGCCATCTCCACAGTTGGAAACACCCCATCGCCGGGGGTAGGATAATAAGAGGTACGTTCCCCTTCGTTTACTGCGATAACTTTTAAGATAGTAACCATTTTAATTTAATTGTTTTCTACGTTAATGAACTCCGTTAAATCCTTCATGCTCGTTTCTGTAAGTTGGCGCGTGTAGGTCTGTCCCAGCATACCAATAAACGGTTTGCCGTCCACGTGTATGATGCGCGATACATGTTCAACATTGATAAACTCCACTTGTAATTCACCCTTAACTACGAACTCCACTCTGATAAAATTTCCACTTTTCATAATCTTTTCATTTTAAAATTGTATATACTGTAATAACAAAAACACTTCTTTACTTGTTCAACGCTTCGACCATCTTCCTAAGCTCTCTGCGACTAATGGCAATACTGAAAAGCTCCGTTAACTTCTCTGTGATTATCCAAGAGCCAGTAAGGTATTGGAAATATGCTTCGTTGTTGCTCGGGTTGTTTAGGTTCACCGTCTCATCCTTACTGGGTTTGTATTCTGCAAGGCTTGCAAGCGTTACCGCCGCTTCCTCGGGTGTGCCTAAGTGAACTATCATTACATACCTTTGGGTCTCGCGCGTCATTGCCTCAATGGTTATTTCCCCATTGGTATCAACCAACTTGCACATGCCCATACGGAAGGACTTTAATACGTCCGGCTTACCTTGTGACGTGATTTGGCTAAACATTGATACACTTGTAAGAATTAACACTGCTAACACTACTAACTTTTTCATAATCATTTGTTTTTAAATTGTTATACTATAAAAACAACGGAAGCTTTATGAAGGTTCACCGTTATTGCCTTATTAACTTTTATTTTGCTTCGTAGCCCTCACCTTGTTTGTAATGTACAAGGCCCTCCATTTGAAGATATGCTATTTGTTCAGCTGCTTCGTTGTATTCGGTCTGTAGGTTCAGCGCGTAAATAATATCGTTAAAACTAATAATACCGCTTTTTCTGATAAGGTTTAAAATAGATGTTCTCATAATCTTTAGTTTTTTAAATTGTTATTATTTCCTTTTGACATTACAAATATATGGCAAATAACGATAGGTTGTATATTCCGTTAACACCATTTAAGAAATAAATCTCATTTAGTTATTCTGTTAACAGTTAGTTAACATTTGGGGGTTTTTACACCCCCTCTGTTATCACTCGTTAACAATACGCTCAAACCCTCGTGCGCGTCCGATACCCATAACTGACTTAGCATCTGCCGAACGTTTCCACCCTGGTACCTTAGACATGATGGCAGCTATTTCCCTGCTCTCTTTGGCGGTTACGCGCCCTACCTCCATCTCGAACACATCCGTAGCGATTTGCATGGTAGACACGAAGTCCATCTTTTCCAGTGTAAAATCTTCCGGGTCTATCTTTGAAGCGTCGTACTCCCTAAAGTACATGCGTCGCTCATTCAAAAACATGCGCCGCCAATCTGATGGAACGAGCATATTCAAATACGCCTCTACTGATGCAGTACGGGGGTCTGCTTCAAAATGTTCCTCGCGTCCTCTCTCGGCTATTGCTTCGGCTTCACGGGATAACAACGTACTTACTTTGCGGAAATACATCTGCACGGCTTCAGCCCATAGCTGGTCTACGTAATCGTCAAAGCCCTTCTCAAAGATTAGGTGCGTATTGGCGTTCGCCTTAACCTTAACGGGCAAAAACCGTCTGCCACCCGTATCGTCCTTTAGGAATTCGTCCCGGTTCGTTGTGCCTATGAAAATACACTGCCGGGGAAAGTTCTTCGTAACACGTCCGTACGCTGGTCTGTAGCTGTCCTCTGTTTTGGAAATGAAGTTTTTCACGCCCTCAACCTCTGAACGTCTCATTGCTGACAACTCCGCAACCTCCAATATCCAGTTACCCTGCAACTGTTCAAACGCTCCCTTACCGTCCATGCTCGAAAGGCTATCGGAGAACCAGTGTTTACCCAGCTTTCGGATAAATGTGCTTTTTCCGGCGCCCTGCTCGGACTGCAACACTAACATGCTGTCAAACTTGCAGCCCTTTCGGAAGATACGCTTAACCGCGCCTACCATCATGATACGGAATGCCTCACGGGTGTATATGTTATCTTCTGCACCCATGATGTGTATAAGCGCCTTATCAACTCTTTCGATACCGTCCCACTTTAATTTGGTTAGGTATTCCTGCACTGGGTGGAATGCGTTCATTTCCGCGGATAGCGCAATGGCATCGTCAATCTTTGCGCTATTCGATATGCCGTAAACGTCTTCGATGTGTTTACGTACGCCAGAGTAGTCCACATCCTGGAAGTCCAAAGAGCTATCCTTCGCGCGCCATAGAGGGACACGCGTAACAACCCGTCGTTCCTTGAAAAGGTCTCGTGCGATAAGCCCCTTTAAATTAGGGTCATACTTCATTATCAAACCGAGGTTCTTTGCCGATGGAAGATATGTGCCGCGCTTATCCGTTTCAAGCTTCGCCATTGCGTCCTCATACGTTGTCGCCACATCGGCATCCGTTGCCTCCTCTACTTCTATAACGTCGTCGAAATCGTCCATGATTTCACCAGCCTTAACCGCCAGCATCCGGGCACGTGCCGCTGCCACCTTTGGGTCCTTGTTTACAAGTTCGTTCATAGCCTCGGTGGAGTTCTTTCTATCCGTGCCCTTGTCCATCTTACCGAATTTGTGTACACGCACAAGGTCGTAGGCGTTAAACACGTGGTTGCCTTGTATCGGGTCATTGTTATGGAACGAATAAGCAAACATATCGTTAAATGTAAGCATACCGCCGGAAGTCGAGCCGCCCGTGTAAGTCCATCTATCCTCCTGCTCGGTAGGTTCGTAAACGTCCGATAGGTATTCCGCGATAACCTCGCTGATGGTGTAGGCTCTACAGAAGTCGCCTACATTACCCTCTTTTAGTGTGGGGTCTTGTTGCTCTTTAGCGAGCGTCCGGGCCTCTCTCTTCTCGTCCTTGTGGTATGCCCATTCGGTTGTATCGCTCCAATCGTCGTACATGCCCAAATACTTTTGCACGTCCAAAGGGTTTTCGTTGAATGCCGAGTAATCTATAAACTCATACTCTACGTCTTTGGAAACCGACGGGAAAAACATACAGCGTTCGGGTTGAAACGTCGTTCTGTCGTACAAGTCGATACCCGTCAACTCGGCAACCTTCCTGGCAATAGCTTCGTATTGTTCCCCGTCCACTGGTTCGGACAACGGAATGATAACACGGTAGCGAAGTGTATTTGCCTTCGGGTTATGCTTGTGCGTCCCATGAATGATACACGCGCAATTGATAACCGAGTAGAACGCTTCCGGGAAGTTCTTTTCTCCGTAGTCAATATCAAGCGCCAAAATAGAGCGCTCACCGACATTGTTTTTGTTTCTACGGCTACCGAACAATTCGCCGCCCATGAATGCGCCTACGTCTTTAATTGTACTCTGCTCGGCTTTGCTCGCGCTTATGAACTCGCGGTACGTCTCATCCGTAACGACTGCCCTTGTCAGCTTCTCGGCTAACTCGTCCCATGAGTAGGAACGGTTTTTCCATGAAGTAGACTTTGCGCTACTCGCCGTAGCAATTTTAAAAGTCATTTTTCGTAAATCCATAACTTAATCTTTTTTGTAATATTCAGTAATATATCCTGCCGCTCTTAATGGAATGCCTTTTGCCCAACTCGGGGCGCTGCACATGGCGTCACTCATTATTTGCAACGTCTTTTCCTCGCTTCCGTCCTTCGGTATCTCGGCGACAATCTCATCATGCACATGCAGCACGATATTAAAACCTAAATCGAATACCTTAAAAATCGCATTTGCCAGTAAGTCTCGGGCTATCGCTTGTACAACGTTCTCTGTTAGCTTGCCTCCGTAGGTGTTTAGCTTAACCCATTTCCCGGAGGTTTGGTCTTGACCCATGTAGGATATATCCTCAACCTCAAACGAACCGTTAACGCCCTCGATTGTGCGTTTCCCCATTCTTGCCGATGGGTAGAACAACTTCCTACCGGTCGGTATCTCAATAGTCATTGCGCCGCTCTCGTATCGGAAAATAATACTCGAAACATCGTCTATTCTGTAAACTTGTTCGCGTCTCGTTCCGATACATCTTTTAGCGCAATCTTCAAGCGAACGCCACAAAGATACTACTTTTTTATTAGCTTCTCTCCATTTTGACAATATTTGAGGTTTTTCCTCGTCTGTTAACGCTTTCTTAATATCCATTGTAGTAAGAGCATTAACACCGCCCCCATACCCCAATGCAAGCTCCGCAACCTTACCGCGCTGCCTTAAGTCGTCGCCCTTGTGTACCGGGACACCGAACATTTTAGAGGCCGAAGCGCAATAAATATCTGCTTTCGGGTCGTTAAATAAGTCTAAACGCCATTGCTCGTTAGCAACCCAGGCAATTACACGTGCCTCAATCGCCGAGAAGTCAGCTACAGCAAACGTGTACCCTTCGGGGGCGATAAACGCGGTACGTATAAGCTGCGATAGTATATGCGTAGGTTTGTCGTATATAACTTCCATCATATCCAAATCGTGCATTTTTGCGAGGTCTCTCGCCCCGTCAAGGTCTTCGATGTGGTTTTGCGGTAGGTTCTGTAGTTGAACCAAGCGCCCAGCCCAGCGCCCGGTACGGTTCGCGCCGTAGTAACGGAACAAACCTCTGATACGGTTGCCCCTCCCGGCGCTTGCAAGTATGGCGGTGTACTTGGCATTCGACGTTTTACCTATTTCCCTACGGAGGTCGATAACGTCTAACACTGCTTGCTTATCCTCGTCAGTAACGTTTTTAAGGCTCGCTACGGTCTTTATAACCTCCTCGATGCTATTCTTATTGAGTGAGTCAATAACCACGCCCGTACGCTCTTTAATGAAGCCCTTAAGCTGCGGCATGGACTTTAAGGAGCTTAACCCGAAAACCTTTTCGGCTCTTTCGGTTAGGCGTGCTTTATATTCTTCGTCCATATCCTGCGCGGCGTGTGCCAATTCAAGGTCAGCCAATATGCCATAATCGTTTATACGCTGGTCTGCTGCATAGATGCGTTGTTCTTCTTCCGGGAATTCAAACCGGGACAGCTTACCGAATATCTCCTTTTCTGAAAGCACATCATAACGTAGGTAATCGATGAACTCCTCCCAGTCCTCGGGGGCATGTTCCGGCAGATTGCGTGTGCGCCCTCCGTTTGTTTTGGTAGGTTTGCACGGAACAGAAAAGTAACGGATAAGATTTTTGCCCGTACCCTTCTTCTTATCGTCCAGGTTCAGAATATTGGATACCGCTTCCAATGATGCCGGCATGCCACAATACAATGACATGTTAGCCGTACAGAAAAAACGCATAGGGCTTATGTCAAACCCGTATTCACGCAAACATATACGTTCAAATGTAGCGTTGTGTGCTACTATTACAACGTCTTCGTTGTTCTTTACATACTCGAACAAATCGTAAAACTCGGTCAGCCCCCCGGGCTTTGTTAGGTCAATTATTGTAACGTCCGTATCGGTGTCCCACATGTAACCGCAAAGGAGTATTTCAAAATTCTCGTCCTCGCAGTATTTATAGTTACCAGCGCTTTTAATGTCCGTTTCGGAATACGTTTCAAAGTCAATAAACAGATGTCTCATAACTCATTGTTTTAATTGTTAATACTATTATAACGGCAAAGGTACGACAATGTTTTTAATAAACAAGAAGAAAGGCTACTAATCGCATTTATTTAACAATTAGTAGCCTTTCTAACTTAATCGGCAAAAATAGGTGAGTAGAAAATAAAGCCTCTTTTTTCGTTCAGAATAACGTATGTTTGCTGTGGCTCTTCGTATGCCAGCCCGTGCCCCATTGCGAACGCGTCGAAGCCCTTCAAAGAGCCGTTAACACAAACCTCTTTAGTATATACCATTTGGTGGTAATGCCCGATAAAGGCTTTATCAATCTTTATTGTTTGGTTCATCTTTGCGTACCACCTCATCATTGACGGGTAAATACCTCCGATGCCCCCAGCCGTGCGGAATTGATGCCCGTGTGCAAATAACACTTTCTTTCCGTACACGTCGATATAGGCAAATTCACTTTCCGGAATGATAAAGCTAAATTTGGTAAGCCCCATAAGTGTTAGGGTGTGTTCGATGCCCTTGTACATGAAATATTCATAATTCATCTCGAAACCGTTGCTAAATTGCATCTTTTTTGTAGTTCTTGAATGGTTTCCGCAAATACCGATGACAGTAATTTTGTTAACCTCGGGTAACTGGTCGTGCAGATACTTAAGCCCGGAAATAATTAGGTTCTTAACAAAGCTAACGCCTCGCATCGGAGACATGCTATTTGTTTGCTCAAGTTCGGGGTGGATGTAGCCGCCTATCATATCACCAATCAAACCAATAACCAAGTTGTCCACGGGCTTTTTCTTAATCATATAGGCAGCATTTGCAAAGAAATTAGTGATACGCTTTTCTGCGATATCTTTGTTATACTCGTTTTTGCCCAATACTGTAGAAGCTTTTACTACTTCGTCGGCGTGCCAGTCTGATGCAATAAGAAAACCAGTGTTTCCCTCGTCGAGTGATGTCTTTTTCTTCGGTGTGATGTGTACCAGTTCGACGGGCGGCGCGTCCTTCTTCAAACCGATAATACCCTTTAATTCTTCTTCGTTGTAATAGCTTTTAAGCTCCTCTATCAAGGGGTCTGCCTCAACTATAGGTTGCTGTACCCCTACCAATGCTTTGCCTTCACGAGCTGCCCAGTATGCCTTGTTGACCTTATTATACTTCTTCAACGGTTTACCCGTTACTTTTGAAATTCTAACACCTTCCGCGTTTACGTACGAATCGTATTTTCCCATTTTTGCTTTTTATTTTTGGGCGGCTGTTACACCGCCCAGTTATTAATCTGTTTAATTGAAATGTTAGTTGAATAAATCGTCGTTCTCGTCTACAAAGTCGAAATCGTCAATACTTATGCCGCCGTCCAGTCTTTCGTCGTCTCTCGTCTTCTGCACACCGTTCAAGCCTACACCGACACCGTATTTCCCGGTAAACTCATAGGGGTAAAATGATACGGCTACATTGCCCCAAGAACCGCTATAAACCTCGTTCGGGTCTGTGATGTACTGTTTCTTACCGTTAATTACGATAGGCGCGCCCTGCTTCTCTTTGCGCTTTGCGTTGATAAAGTAGCAACCTTGATACTCCGCGCCGTCTTTCTCGGCGTCCCCATCTCTTAACGGGTTAGTCCATACCTTTGGGTCCTTGCCGTTCAGCTTCGGATATCGCGCCTTAAGAGCTGAAAACTCGGCCTTGATAGCTGCCTTAATCTTTGGAACTTCCGGACTATCCTTCGGAATCAATAAGCATACACTGTAACTTGCTTCTCCTTGTCCGTTGACTTGTTGCGCTTCAAACAATCTAACATAACTCAATCTCACGTTTTTAATCATTGCTTTTGCCATAATAACTTTTTATTGTTTTTGCCCTCTAATCGGTTCGGGCGTTCCGTTTTTAATTTGATGTTGCAAAGATAACAAATAAATCAATAGGTTGTTTACTCTGTTAACCTTGTTTAACTTTAAAAGTTTTTGGAGCTATCGAAATAGCGTAATCTAAATCTTTTTGGTCTGCCCACCGTACGATATACTCTGGGTCTTTTTCGTTGTATGCCCTATAGTTACTCCCATGTAACGTTCTAATGGCTATAATCTCGGCAATGGTGAATTCCTTTAGTGTTACCAAAAGTTTTTGCATGTCTGTAGAGGTTCTTTCAAGTTCTTTTTTACTCCAGGTGCGGAATTGCTTTTTGTTCCAAAACTTTGTTCTTGCTTGAATCTCTTTCTCTGTTAAAATACCGTTGTTACTTTTCATATCGTTTTGTTTTTAAATTGATAATGCAAATATAACGCTTTATCTGATAGGTTGGTTCATTAACTTCTTTTATGAATTTAATTCCTCGAAGTCGTCAATAGTTGGGCTTAGCTCCTCGCGCTTATCGGTTTCCGGGGCTAAAGTTGGCAGCCCTTTCGGTTTGACTATCAGCCCGTCAAGTGTTGCAGCAAGCGGTTTTTTACCAACCAGGCGTTCAAGGTCTCCGATACCTTTCAATTTTCTGTTAGTTACGTCCTCGATAGATAACCCGATAGCCTTTAGCCGCTCTATGGCTGTTTCCGTGTCGTTTATGACACGTACAGACCTACCTTCTACAAGCTTCCACCCCTTGACCTTTTCGCCCCGTGTAGCGGCTTGCATTGCGAAAGTCTTAACCGATGCCAGCCAGTCGGTGAACATATCGGACTTGCTTAATATATCGCCTATTTCGTCAAGCGTTAACGCCTTGGTGTCCCCGTGGGTCTCGAACTCACTAACTAAAGCGTCTCTCTGTGCCCTACATTGTGCTTTGAACTTGCAGAACTTACAATGGTTACCTACTTTAATCACCCCTTGTCCTGCCCATGCCTTTTCGGCAGTGGGGCGAAGTACGTGTATAGCCCAGTGGGTCAAATCTCGTGCGGACATCTCAAATACAGAGTAATTGCCTAACCGTACTTGTGCAATGTGCATACGTACCTTTTCAATCTTGGAGCGGTGCGAGGGTTCTAAGGAATTAAGCACCCCGATAGCGTACATCATTAATTGGCTATTCCCATCGGCATCTACTTGTACACCCTTGCCATACTTTAGGTCAATGATGTTTAGAACTGTCTCGCCCACTATGTCGCAGTCACAGCTACCAAAACACTCGGGAACGTATGTTGTTAGGTCGAACTTCCGTTCTATACTCATTTTAGCGCCTTCCTCCAGTTCGTATATGTCGCACACATAACACACGTAATCCGTTACGTAGTGTTCCATCTCCGAACTGTAGTATTTGTTGTTGCGTATCTCGTCGGGTACGGGCAATTCTTCCAATAACGGTAGGTATTCCCCGGCTAAATACTTTTCTATGGCGTGCTCTGCTAACTCATGCGCTACAGTTCCTTCTTCCGCTGCCGCGCTGCTCGTGCTTTCGTACGGTTCCTCCAACCGTGCCGAGGGCGTGCAGTTAAGCCAGCGGTGTGAGCTGCTCGGGGAAAGCAGGGCATGCGCCCTACTTGTGTGGTCTATTTGTACTTTCATTCTTTTAATCGATATAGGTTTCAATACGTTGTTTCAATAGCTCGTACTTCTCGGGCTTGATACGCATAAGAGACGCGCCTCCGAACTCAAGCATGATGTCTGTTAATTGCGGACGGGTGATTTTCCCAGATTTCATTAAGTCAATCATGAACGCCTGCATGTCCTTTGCCGTTAGAGGCTCGTTTGAGGCTTTTTCCGGGGTTTTCTCCTCCTCGGTGGGAGCTTGTACGGGTTCGGGTTCAATCGTCGCTTGTGGGGCTTCCTTTACGGTCTTTGGCTTCACTTGCTTTTCAACCTTTACGGGCTTTTTCATTTCCTTCTTAACTTCGGCGATAGCTTCGGTAATCGTTTCTTGCTTCGGCTCTTCCTTCACTTCTTGGACGGGTGCCGCGGTCTGCGTGGGTTCGCTAAACGTCGGTACGCTTGTACTGGTTACGGGGCTTTCTGTAGGCGCTGCCATAGCCTTAAGGGGTGCGCTACCGAATAGATGGTTCATAAGTTCGTTTACAAATTCCACTTCCTGTGCGTTTGTAACGTCAAAATCGATTGTTAACGGTGTAATTTTCATTTTCTTTTCTTTTTATATGGTGAATAACTAATTTACGCTTCTTTGATTTGTTTGGCCTCCAAAATGGCTTGCGCAACTTTGACTATCGTCTCGTTGTAGAACTCCTCCCACTCGTCGCAGTTGATATACATGTCTTCAACATCTACGGGGAATTGGGCGCCGTCCAGCCTTTGAGAACAGTAAGAGAATATAAACCCCTCGAACGTTGGCATTTCCTGCACCGCGTCGATAACTTGGTATTTGTTCTTTCTCGCTCTCGCCTGCAAATGCTTTTTCACTTCATCGATAATAAACTTTTGCTCTTCCATAACTTTATCTTTTTAATCGTTTATTTCCAATTTAATGTCTTGGTGACCTCCTGCCATCCGGGAAACCCTTGTTTCCTTTTGACATTGCAAATATACGGCAAATACTAATAGGTTGTATCTCTTTTTGTGCTAATAAATATTAATCAAAAGTGAAAAGATGTAAAGAAACAGTCGGTGTGAGCTAAAGTGTTATTTATCAGTGTTTTATTTTACACATACACAGACACACACATGTTTTCATAAACTTTTATTTCGGATATTGTGGTTTTTACAGTCCGTTTTGTAGTGGTAAATGCTATTTTCCCCAGAATAATGTTTTAACCCCTTTTTACTGTGTAGTCTGTGTAAATAGAGATAAGTAGCTAATATAGAGATGGTTATTTTACACAGAGACTTACACAGACTCACTTTTTGTCTGTGTAAGCTGTGGTTAACGAATGTAAACGAAAAATGGAGAACTGTTAACAGCCCTCCATTTCCTAATTATTTTAGCTTCACCGCTATGTCTATATCTATCTTTGATTTGGGGTTTTTGTTCGATATGTCGTGTTCTATAGCCTTGACCCCCCATCTGAAAAACAAGAATCTTTTCTTCCGGACTGTGATAACACCCGTTATCGTGTCCCTGCCTTGGTAGCTTAATTCCGTACTGTCTTGCTTAACCCTTGCTTGTATTGTGTTCCATGCGTCCCGGTATTCCGCTATAAGTTCCCCGGCTACGGTATCGGTACGCACAACCTCCTTTATTACTGTCTTGGTAACGGTGCGGGTTGCAGAAAGCACGTCCTTCACCCGGACCTTAAGCGCGTCCACCTCTTTATATAGGTCTGCGTTCGTCTTCTTTAGCTCCTTGTGCGACATCTCTAAGGCTTTACGCTTCACTGCCGCATCTCCGAGCTTGGTCTTGTACTCTATCTGCACGTCGTTCATTGCCTCAACGTTACGTTCTAAACGTCCTATTTCGGCTCTTTGCTTCCTTATGGTGTCTACCATCTTGGTTATAGCACCAAACAGCACCATAAGGATGGCAAAGCCTACAATTATCTTTTGCAGCTTATTCATAGCGTATCGCATTAATACGGTTCATCCAGCCTTTACGGTATTTCTCGTTTTTGGGTCTCGCCTTGCATATTTCATCGATGAACTTTGCCCTATCGTCTTTAATCATTTTAAAGAGCGTAGCCGCGTCCATAGCGTTAACGGCTGCAATGGTCTGCCTACCTACAATACCGTCCGCCTTGACGCCCAAAAGACGTTGTGGGCGCTTTATACCGTGTGACCCAGAAGCCCAAACCCAATCAACTAAGATATTGGCTACCGATTGGTTTTTAATCTCATCGGCTTTCCATCTATCCCAATACAAGGACTTGAAAACGTCGTGCCATTCGGCATCAGATATGTTTTTCAAGTCATCAACGGTTGGGGCGCTTAACCCCTTTTTCCTTCTATACTCGGTAAACGTACCTATTGTTATACCTTTATTGGTTGCCCCTCCTAAATCGTCGGGGTCGTTAACAAAACCGCCTTCCCACTGAAGGATAAACGGTACAAGTTTACTGCTATTCGCCATCTTCTTTCTCCTTTTCTTCTAAGGGTATTTCAAATCCGCCATCCTTAATCTTTTTCTTAAGTTGGAAATACTTGCTATTTGTTATGCTGTTTAACACCTTCACAAATTCATTTCCGGGCTGCAATACCCTAAGGTTTCTTGTTATGTTACGCGCATATATAATAAGGAATATACCTGTGAGCACCTTAACTAAAAGCTTGTAATCTATCCCAGGCTCCAACATATTACATGTTAGTGCTACAAAGAATAGAATTGCATTGGTTAAAAACAGCTCCTTAACCGCCTGCATGGTCTTTTTGTGCTTATAGGGCTTTCCTTTCGCCCTGTCTGCCAAATAACCTACCAGCCAGTTCAACGCGGTAACGATAACCACTAAAAATATAAAGTCCCGTATACCCGTAACTACTGCAAGAACGGTCACAGCAAAAAACGTACGGAAATAGGTCTCTAATTGTTCTATCACTTGATTAACCCTATGCGGGTGTTCGATACTGTACATGCCTTTATAAACCCGTCCGCCTTCATTTGGCAAATCAACGGTTCTATAAAAAGGTCTGCTTTGCCCCGTTCGGCCTCAAATCTTTTAACCTTGCTTGTATCGGGAACGACTACCGAGCCGCCATAGGTCTGAATCTTCATACCCGTGCTCGTACTGTTTTGGTCTGCTATCTGTAGATACCGCGCGAACGCGTAATAACAGATAACCTTTTCAAGTCCTGCGAAGTTAGACCCGTCCGGGATATATTGCCCCGGAACGGCCTCATACATGCTGCCAATCTGAGGCATTATATCGAGTAGGTCTGCCTCGAAGAACGCTTTCTCTATTTTATTGTCCTTGACGTCCGTTGCTATCTCAAACAACTGGCGGAACAACGCTATTGGGTATGCCATCTTCTTCCTCAAATTTATTGTTAATTTCTGTAACTGACGGGTCAACCCCGAACACTTGGTATAACTCGCGCGAAATGCGCTGACGTATCTTTTGCAAGCTATTGCGATAGACCTTTTGCAGCTCCCTTATAACCTCGCCCGAAGCGTTAGAATAAGTCATCAGCGAGCTATCAATAAGGGGTAACGGAATGTTATATGCCGCTATCGCGATATCCTTTCTTAAGGGTTCTACGTAAGCCTTGTAAAGCTCCCTATCTATAGGGCTGCCTAACTGGTCTACCTTGATAAACGGTTTGTCCGTGGCTACGTTTTCATCCCTTACAGTAAGAACTGAGCCAGCGTTCTCGCTTCCCATCATATCTGCCAGTGTATCGCGAAATTCCTGCTGCGCCTGCTCGGTCTCGAAATCACCGTGCGACACGATACTACACATGTGGAAGCCCCTGCCCAAAGTACGGTTAACGTATTTGCCGTTCTTGTCCTCCGCGCCCATCTCGTTACGTACCGAATGGAACGTGCTAAGGGGATACGGGCGCGTTGTTCCAAGGTTCACATATAGTAGCTGCCCCTTATGGTTTTCAATACCGCCGCACTCCTCAACCTCCGATGCGAAATTTTCCGGGTCAAAGGTAGGATATACCGTTGAGTTCTGCGCGCTGCTCGTTGCCTTGACGTTCTGTCTATCCCAGTTATTGAAAACGCGCCATCTCTTTATGGCTGGGTCTTTCAAATAGTTGTCGTTCATCTCGGCACGGACATACTCAAACGGAACGTTGTACACGTTTCGGGGCTTGTAGCCTTCGGGTGTCAACCCATACTGTACTATCCAAGCCCAGCCCCTAAAACGTGCAACATCGTTTGCCGTAGCCTCTAAAACGTCGTTCATGTTACATCCGTTCCCGTTTGTTATTGTCGCGAAATCTTCGTTTTTGAAGCCCTCGCAAATAATGTTCTCGGTCATTTTCTCGACCGCGGCGGTGGCTGTCTTGGAAGCGTATATAAGCTCGGCTATTTCTTGCGGATATAAGTTGCCATCTCCGTAGTTAATAATCTTATCGCCCGTATTAGCGGACAACTTAAGCGCCTTTTCGACAACAAGCGCGAAACGTCTGTAACCTATCATATCTAAACCTCCTCTTTATTGATTTCTACGAAGCATTCCGCATAAGCTGGGTTTTCACGCATAAGCCGTTCCGCGATTTCGTCTGTCATGTTCGCGCTCTTATACACGACACCATCGACGTAATGCACGATACGCGCCCCGGGCTTCATTGCCCACCTGTAAACTACCTTTGTCAGATACTTCGTTTCATACCACAAAGATAAATATTCCATATCCACGTGGCAATTCGGGTCAAGTTTTAGACCTGTCATCGCAAAATACGCGTCCAACTTCTCCTGTAATGTTGCAACCTTCGGTTCAACAACAACGGGTGCAGTGCTTTCGCCCTGCCCCGTGGTATTTGTTTTTTCTTCTGCCATTTTCTTTTTGATTTATTATTCTGCTGGTGTAGATAATGCGCTGTACGATTCCCGTGTCAAATAGTGGATAGTGGTACCTACTTGCCAATCTTCAACGCCAAACGTGTATGTTACGCGTTCGCTCGCGCTTGAATCACCGGAAATCTCGGTACAAACCAGGGGCGAACCCAAACCATAGACGCGTATCGCATCGCCGTGGTCTACAACAAAAACAAGCTCCGCTCTCTCCAGGATACCGACAGCGCCCATAGGCGTGGGGTTACTCACCATAGAGGGTTTACCCGAAAATGATTTAAACGTAATTGCTACATCATACGCGCCCGGTATAATGTCCTGCGACTTCAAGCCGACCGTAACAACCAGGGAGTTGTTAACTGTGGTAACGTCGTAGCCCTGCGCCCCAGATACCCTCGTTATGATGGCAGAGCCTGCGGAAGAAACCGTGTAGCTCGCAATATCCGAAGCGTTTAGAACCTTTGCCGATACGGGTCTGCCTAAGTCTGACCAAGCAGGAGAGCCGCACTGCATAGCCAAGCTGGATACAATTTTTCCAATACATGCCATATTATTTTTTCCTTTCTTTTTAGTTAATTACTATCCTACTGCTGCCGCATATAACGATTGATACAAGGTATCGGACATTACTAATGTGTCCTCGCCTATCACGTTTTCGGGAGTGCTCAACACCGTGGTATTCCAAGACCCGTTATCGTGCGAGTTCATATCCGAAGAAGTCGCGGAAAGACCGTAATACAGCCCATAAACCATGCGCGCTGAGGTGATTGAGGGCGCTGTAATAACTACAAAAGAACCATTAGTGAAAGCATTCATAGTATAACGCCACGCGGTATTAGGCGCACCAGTGTACACAATTGTAGCAGAATGCGAAAACGCATTAGGCGCGCCATCATTAACCTTTAGGGCGCTTGACACGACTAAAGAACGTTTAACTGTATCAATCTTAAACGCGGTCGCCCCTGGGTTTAATGTAAGAGCCGAAACGAGAAACGTCCCGGCGTCTACCGTAAAACTCGCTATATCCGCTTTATTTATAATCAACGCGCTAACTAAACCAGTCGCGCCACTGTCGCAATCATAAGCAATTGCGTTTGCCAGTTTTGTAATACATGCCATAATTAAACTGCTTTAGAAATTATTGTATTTGCCACTGCCTCTGCGATAATTCTTGCCTGGTTTCCTGCTGACCCTTCCGGGGAAGCCAAGGTAATTGTAACCATCTTAGCATTAGCGTTAGAATCAAAGTCAGCCGACGAGCATTCAAGGGGTGATGTATCGCCAAGCACCGTTATATCGTTGTCGTTGAACCTAACAAGAACGTAGAATTTGCCCGTAGCCACCGAATTAATGAACGCGCGCGTACGGAAGAAATACGGTATTTTGAATGTTACCGAAGTGTCTACACGCGCCGAGGCATCTGTAGTTTTTAGAGAGGCTGTCACTTGTATGTTTTGCTTATACCCCTCTATCTTGTACGACTTTGCTCCCTCCGCAAATACCGCTGTCAATATTTCCGACGTAGGGCCATACGTAAAGTTAACGTCTTCCGTGTGCATTAGGTAGATGTCTTTAACACCGACCCGCGGAATCGTACACCCTACGTCGATACCGGAAGCAAGCTTGTTTAAACAAATTTTTCCCATATTGTTATAAATGAAAAAGGGGCTGGGTTAATATCCCAACCCCTTTTGTTGTTAATACTAATTTTCATTGCACAGACGCGTGTAACCACATTTGCATCTTCTCGGGCGCTACCAGCATGGCATCAGCCGCGAACAATGTTTGCGAGTAGTAGTTACGAGTTTTTGCGTCCTGGATGAAAGGCGCAATGTTAGTAGAACTACCTTCCAAGGCAATCTGAATGTTGTCCTTCGGCGTGAATACTACGAAAGCATCCGTATTACCGTCAACCAAGGCAGCGTTAGACACGTGGCGAAGTTCGTTAATCTTGTACCCCTCGAAGAAGTAAACGGGTCTGCCGTCTACGATATCAGACTGTGCAGCGCTATTGTCTCTATCCTGCAAAATGTTCTTGTAAAGGCGCATAACGTTAGACGTTACGAAGAACTCCGAGGTATCAAGTGTATCGGGGCGCTGTGCGTCGATAGCTCCACGGAGTGCAGCAAGAACGCCTGCTGTGTCGAGCGTCAGAACGTTTTCGGTCTCTCCGCTATCTTTAAACTGTTTGATGATACCACCGCGCGTAAAGATGCCGTAGCCCGTAGCCTCTGTCTTAACGTCTCCATCCAACCAAGCGAGACGCAGCAAGTCAGCTTCCAACACCTTCAATACTTCGGACTGAATGAAACCAGCCAAATCGGTTGCGGAAAAATCGTCCTCAAGGTTAATACCGCGGGCCACCATTTTGCCCCACAAAGACTGCAAACAGATTTCGATAGGCAGTTCGATAGGTGCGTGTGTGTAATACTTAACCTTGTCGGTTACTTTATCGTAGAAGTATTCGCCACCGCAACCTGCTGATTTGCGCAGCGCCTTGTCGGCAGCTGTAAGGGAAACAACGGGCGTGTTGTTAGCGATACCGTTAAGAACGGTAATACCGTTAGAAATCTCACCAGCCAAACCGACGGTCAAAGAGATAACTTCGTTCAAACTGTTAATATTCAGTTTGTTAAGGTCTGTAAATGTAAATGCCATAATTTCTTAATTTTTGATTTGTTATTTTTTGTAGAATCTCTTTGCTGCTTCGGCTACTGCGTCTCTGCTAAGAGCTGTTTCTTTCTTCTTGTCCTTCGGGATGCTCACCGGAGGGACACCGGGTTTCGCTGTTGCACGGCTAAACTGCGCGGTCATCGCTGCCATTGACGCTGTAAGCGTTGCGATAGATGTTTCAAGCGCTGCGATGCGGTTTGCGAATTCTTCGGGTACGGCTGCCGATTCGGGTTTTTTCTCGGGTTCTTCTGCCTCAAAGGGCTTAACCTCGGTAATTACACCGTTTTCGATAGTGATAACCAAAATACCTTCCTCGACTTGAATTTGTACTTCGCCATCTGGGTGAACGTTGCCTTCGCTATCAAAGACCTTATCACCGATGGCCATCACCTCACCAGCCGCCTCGATAGTAATGCTATTACCATCCACGGTTTCTACTGTTTCCGTTGCAAACTGCGTCTTCTGAAACAAGTTTGCAAACGAGCTGAAAAATTTGTTCATTTTTTTCTCTGTTTTATTGTTATTAAAAAGGCTTTTCGTGGCGGCTGGAAGCCCCACTAAATCACATGAATACAATTCCACAAACTCGGTAACGTCAAGAATACCGTCATTCAATTCTACCGAATTGTAACCAACTACAGAAACACCCAACATATCGGGTTCTTTTTCAATCATGGTTGCGATAAACTTCGCCTCGTTGGGGTAGGCTGTTTCAAGTGCTTCGGACATCTCGAAATCGGCAAAAGCCGCGCCATTCTCGTAAACGAAGTTCGTAAACTTTCCTAAATATCCGTCCAACATATCTGCCCCGTTGTGGGTGCGCCTGCAATGAACGGGCTTAAGGTTTCCGAGCGCTACAACGCTTTTAACTGCCGCGTCCGTAATCGAAAGGGGGTATTCCCCACCTTCGTACATCCCAAAGTTGGTCGTTAACCCGGCTTGAATAATCCTAAGCTTTTTAAATTTCATAAAAATTGTTTTTGCTGTAACACGTGCAAAGATAGCGCCTTTTGTCGTATGCACCACCTCTGCACGAGTTGATTAATTTTAGAAAGCTGCCAGCCCTTGAACTACCGAAACGTCGTTCTGTCCGCTGTTGATGTCCTGCACCGATACAACGGGGTTAGGCATGCTCATAACTGCGTCGATAACTATTCCAGCAAGTTGGTTAATACTTTCGCTTGATAACTTCATGCTCTCCGCTTGCTTCACTACGCGGTTTGCCTCGTAAAGCCCGGAAACCATACCGCCATCGGCGAATTTGTAAAGCCCCGATGTACCGAACGAATTACCCCCGTGTGCTTCATTGAGCGCTGATAGTGCATTAATCTCGGCGCTCGCTGTCTTCTTCATGATGTAGACGTTTTCGCCGCCTTCCGCCTCGAACACTTGCCCGTTATCGCCCCAGAACGTAACGCCGCCTTGTGCATGGGAGCGCCCATATATCATACCGCCCTTTGCATACTTCTTGACCGATGTGTTAATTTTCGTATCGGGGTCTTTCTGTTTCGCAATCGTAGCGACTTGTTTCATACCGAATGCGATAACAACTGCGGCTTGTGCGATACCGCGAATACCCCCAGTAGCAAGAGCTTTTGTTGCGCCTAAGTAAGTATTTATTGTAGCTTGAACAACCGCAAACGCCTTACCAATAGCATTTTGTTCCCCTAACAGTGTTGACATTTGTCCTGCAAGTCCTGCGGTCATTGTCAGCTCTGCGTTAACGCGCGCCCTGGTGTTCTCCTCCTTTGCCTTCTCGTATTTGGACTGTATCAACGCGGTGTCCGCGCCTATCTTCTCGGCTGCTGCAATCTCCTGCGCATATTGCGCGTCAAGTTGCGCTTGCCTTAGGTCGTACTCGTTTGTTATTTCTGCCATCTTAAGTTCGTGCAGGTTCGCCGCGTCCATCGCTTCGCGCTCCCTCATTAAAGCGTCTTGTTCCTCTTTACGTTGCATCTCCAACTGCTGTATGCCCAAATTAAATTCGGCTTCCTTGTTGGCGTATTCTTGCTGCGTAATGAGACCTTGTTCTAACCTGTACTTTTCAAGTTTTAAACTTTCCTCGACGTATGCCTTTTCGTTTTCTAACTTTGTTCCGATTGTATCGTTTTCCAGTTCTTTAGCTTGCATCGAAAGGTTAAGAGCCGTTAACGCTGTTTCCATCTGCTTTATTGTCTCAGCCTGTAATGCACGTTTTTGGTTCTCCGCGTCCTGCGCTGCCTTTATTGCGGCTTGTGCTTTGGCGCTCTCTGCTGCCTTGTAAGCTGCTGCATTAGCTGCTATCTGCTCCTTTACAATGCCGCTCGCTTGGTTTTCCAACTCTTTACGCTGTGCGATGTATTCGGCTTGCTTGCTTTGTAGGTCTGCGAGCGCTTGCATCTCTGCGCGCCGGTCTTCCTTACTGGTGTAACTCAATTCGTTTTGCGCCTTTATCTGCTCATACTTCTGTTTCAATACGCCAACCTCGGCTGCCTCCATCTGCTTAAGGATAGCAATACCCTTTTGCGCGGCTGCGTTTCGTTCTTCTGTGGTCTTTAGCGCGTCGCCTACAAAGGTACGTTGCGCTTCCAGCTCTCTCCGCATCGCTGATAATGTTACGAGGTTGTTTGTTTCCGCCTCATATATTGCAAGTTCTTGCTTGGTGAGCGCTTTTGCCGCGTTCGCTGCCTTAGTGGTCTCCTCGGTAATCAGACCGATAGACGAAAGCAAGTTTACAACCTTTTCACTCACCCACTCGAAAGCTTTTGCGACACCGCTCAGCATGTTGGTGATGCCGTCGAGTATCCGGGAGAAGATAACCTCAAACGGAGCGAATGCTGCCTTTAGATTTGCGGCCATCTCGCTATTACGTTTCATCAGTTTTTCAACCGTGGATATGAGAACCAGTATAACCGACACGATAGCAAGTATAGGGTTAGCTTTCAACGTAGCATTAAACACCTTTAGGATGTTCACACCACCCGATAGAGACGTAGCCATAGCCGCCGTAGCCCCGGAAAGCCCCTGCGTGCTTGACATCGCCTCCTGGATGCTCTCCGCATAGTTACCTACGTTCCTACGGTTATCGCCTACCGCTTTTTCCATGTCCTTAAGCCTGTCGCTTATCTCCTTCGTTTCGGTCACGAGCTTCTGCCCCTCCTCGGTGTTGTTGCGCGTTGCCGCACTCATCGCGTTTAGCTCCTTGGTGTTCTTTGCCAACTGGGCACGGAGCGCGTCTACGCTATCCTCTTGGCTGTTTAAGAGCGTCGTGTTCGTCTTTATCTCGCGGTTGTTATCGGAAATTGAGGCGTTGACGTCCAACAACTGCTTTTTCAATTCGATTTGAGCCTTTGTCGCATCGCCTACCGCCTTTTTATACTCGTCTTGTCCGATTGTCCCAGCCTTGTACGCCTTGCCTGCCTCGTCCAACTGCTTCTTTTCGTCCTTAAGTGCTGCCATTAGCTGGCTCTTTGTTTCTGCCAGTTCGACGGACTTTGCTATAAGAGCGTCCAGCCCGTCAAGAGCGGAAGACGTATCAAATGAGAGGTCGAGTAGAGTAACTTTTTCTGTTGCCATAATCCAAATTATTAATTTTTAACTGCGATTAACGTAACGTTCGCATTTCCTGTTGATGGGTCCCAATTACTTAAGGTCCTAAGGTAGAACCAGTGGTTAAGCTCACCTACGAAATAAAGCGCGTCAGACTTCATTTTATGCATATCGAAATATGATAGGTTCATTTTAGCCGTTACCTGCCAACCGGGGGAGAAACGGTCGTAATGCCCTGCTATCGTAGCGCGATAACCGCTCGCACGGTTGAAATAGTTATCTGGTACGTACGAGCCTGCCAACCTAATCATAGAGGCGTACGGTCTTTGCGCACCGGGATTTACTGGGAACGCGCTCTCGCCTACTGTCTCCTGCGTAGATATAGCCCCACCGTAACCGCCTACCGTCTGTTTGATTGAGCCTACCTGCACCGCGTACGTTCTCGCAGCGCCCGCGGCTTCTGCAACCTTTATGCTTGATTTGTCAATTTTCCCCGTCCAGTCAACCCGGTACGTAGAAATAGTAGACGGGTTGATAAACGGTTTCAGTGTCAATGCAAACGGTTTGGACTTAAATTCATACGTCCAACAGAACGCTTTGCAGAATGCCTGCACAATCTCGAAAGGCGTATCTATTCCCATTGTTTCCACCAAGTCCCATGCATAGGTAGGGGCTGTGACCGAATTAATCTTGAACGATATGAAATACGCTTCCGTATTCGGCACCGTAGTAATCGGCGTTCCCGAATATACCATAGACGAGGCGGAGGTAGTGAAACCAAAGTTCAAATCGTGTGTCGGTCTTGGCGTAACCAAACATGATGTAGAACTCGGGCTTACCGGGCTGTACTTGTAGTTGCCATCGGGTCTTATCGCACCACGTGCAAACGCCAAAGCGAATGTACCGCCGTTGCTTCTAAGATAAACCGTAGCAGGAGCAGAAGGCGGAAGGACAATAAACGAATCGTCGGTAAACCTTAAATCGAACTCCGAACCAGTCATGTAGGTAAAACACGTGGCTACTTCGTTGGTTTCCGCTATCATGTAGTTAGCGGCATATACCGAGCCGTCCAATCCGTCGTGAGCGCCTTTAAAAACCAATTGGCTTTCCGCGTCCTTATAGTCACCTGCCTTTTTAGTGACCCGGTCTGCGATGTATGACATAAGCAAGGGCGTTGACCCGTTCGCCGCATATATCGTGGGTATGGTAACGTTGTTTGGGTACGCGTAATTAAGGCTATCTATATACGTCGAAAACTGATATGCTGGTGTTTCCAATTTAGGTATGGCAACCACCGGGGCGCGCAAGGTCGAAAGCTTCGATATGTTCTCTATCAGTTCGAGGCTATAACCGTCCTCATCTGCCGTTACACGTACACGGAACAAACCACTACCGAACGGAATATTGAAGCCCCCAAAATACAATTCTGCACGGTACGGAGCCGTTCTTATGAACTTCCCCGGGAAACGCTCGGAACGGAATACCCGGTCATTCACTTCTGAACGGGGAACGTTGATTGTCCCGGAGTAACTAACCGTTTGCTCCGTGAATTTTAGGGGGTCGGGGTTGTTGATAGTCAGTTTTACCGAGTTCGCGGAAACACCGTCTATCGCTACGCCATCAATTCGTATTGTTAAATCCATATTGTTAAGGTTCTATAATTTCAAACTTGCATTTAAACGCGACTACCCGTCCCGTCGCACCGCCTTGTATGTTCAGAGCGTTTGGGTTCTGTATTGTAACGCGTGCCCACTGGTTAGTAGCTAAAGGGAATACCCCAGCAACCTCGCCCGAACGTGAAAGCCAGTATAGCGCGTTTTGGTTATCGTCCGTTACTACTACGTTTACGGTGACATCGTAGGACAACACACGGTTGCCGCCCGAGAAGTTAACCAAGTAAGTAGGCACAATGCGGTATTGGTCAAAATACATCGTATCGTAGGCGCCTTTGCTGTTAAGCCAGCGGAGTGTTACCCGCTTATTGGGGTCGGGGCAGTACGGGTATTTACGTTCAAAACGTGCGTAGCCCCATACGTTGGCATCGTTTGCGGTTCTGAACTCTCTAAAGGGCAGATTTGCCCCATCTATTCGGTCGGTGTTTGCCCATATCGCGGATGCGCCCGTACCGTTAACTCTAACCCGTAGTCTACCGTCCGAATTCGCTGTAAACTGCCCGTATCGCAAGGCAAAGTTAAACGGTTTACCCGTTAACGGACTATCGAGAAATGCCGAGCAATTAAAGTCCACTTGGTTAAACAACCCGTTGCCGTAATCGGATAGGTTGCGATTGCCTGCCGACGTAACAAACCGTCCGCCCATTATAGGGGCGTGTATAACGCGTATCGCGATAGATTTCAGTGTATCCTCCACGTATTGTATTGACACACTATCCACGAAGTCGGTAAAGCCGAGACCTGCGTTAATGCTCTCCGTTATGCTCGGCGTAGCGGCCGCAATCATCGACATATCCAATACCGCGCCCTCGTATGGGATAACGGTAGCCGTTGCCTTCTGTGCTCCGTTGCGCGAAATGATAAGGGCTATACTGGTAACCGAACTGACCTGCTCCAATCGTATAGGGCGATAGATACCTGCGCCTATGCCGGTTAGCCACAATGTGCCCGCTGCTGTTGCTGTCTCGTTGTTTAATAGATTTCTTATTATCATTGCTTTTTAGTTAAAATGGTTAATATCTCTGCCCTTATTATCCGGGACACCTCTACTGTGATACGTTGCACCATCTCGGGGGTTAGTATCTTACTTGCTACGCCTCCTTCGTTGTGCTCGTTGGGTATTTTAATACCGTCGCGTTTGATAACGTATGCTATCGCGTAGGCGGCTTCCTCGGGTATGTCCGTGCCGGCGTTCGCGTTCTTGTCTTTTATCCATTGCTTAATGGCAGAAACGGGTGGGAAGCTACCAGCCGCCCTCCCGTCTTCCATCTGATAGATGTATGCCGGGCTTTCTATCTTAACGCCGCCTGCATACTCTATCACCTCTGTTTCTCTATCGAAGCGACCCGAAGCGTTAAGCCTCATGCGATAGTAGTTAGCTACTATCTCGTCGCGTATCTGCCTAACTAATTGGGTAACTTCCTTGTTCATAGTTAAATATACTTAAACCAGCTAAAATGTTTCCTTGTCTTTGGGTAGTCTACGTCGTGCTCGTTGCCGTATGCCTCCCTCTCAAAACTCATACGGTCATATGGCTTGTCGTTCGGGTCACAAGGTTTCTTCTCGAAGCTCCAACCGAAAAAGCGAATGACGTATTCAATACCATACCACAAGTAAAACGGCACATACAGCATTTCGCGCATCTGCATCGTGTGAATGTGCTCGTGTCTTAACGTCTTTTCACTAATAACCGCGTTACCACGTACGAAGAGAACGCCGAAAAGGTTAATAGCCTTGAAGCCCTTAACCGGGATAAATTTGTTTCTGATGATTTTCATGTTCTTTTGTTTTTAAACAGTGCACAAAAGTACGAAGTAAACCATCAGAAAACAAACTGTATCAAGTTCACGCCCCGTACTTGTAAGCGTCGAACGTTGCCTCCCACCCCGATTTGATAGTATCGTACTGGTTCTGTACTTTGGCGATACGGAGCGAGCCAATCTCGTAGCCGCATATGAAGCTCTTGAGCATCTCATGCAAAAGCAGGTCTGTGCGTATCAGTGTTGCTATCTCTACTGCATCGTCGCGCATATAAGCCGAGGTACCCATGCAGCGAATGACAACCGTGTAGGCGCTGCTGTTAGGTACGTTCGTGTCCGTATAGTTTCCAGTCGTTACGTCAAGCGTAAAGAAGTCGTCACTCAATTCGTTTGCCGCTACGTTCTGTACTGCGGTATCTCCGAATATCAGCGTTTTGCCCAGTGCTGTAGCCCGGGCGCTCGCTGTGTTAATTATTGTTTCAAAAGTCATACCTATCTGTTTTTCATTTGTTGTTTCTTCATTTCTCGCTTCTCCTTCTCTATCTCGTCGTTACGTTTGGCGATAGCCAGCATAGCGTCCGAGTAGTTGATTTGCTTTGCGTCCTCAAAGCTACAGTGGAATAGCTCGGCGGTAATCTGCACAAGTCCGAGTAGGTTCTTTGCTTGTTTAATCGTCTCGTCACCCGTCAACGCACTTTCGCCCGTCTGCTTCATATTCTGAAACACGATTTGCTCGAGACCGTCGGCAATCTCCATCTGTGACACTATGAACTTGTCAAGCTTCGCGGCATCGAGAATGGTCTCGGCTTCGTAGTTGTCATCAGTCCACGCCTTAATACGTCCGTTTGCGTCCTCTGCACGGCGCGTCTCAAGCATAGACCATAGAGTTATACCCTCAACGTCTCTAAGCCTGTACACGGCTTTCCCATTGCGCGTAGCGACTTGTGATGGCCTACAGTACTTAATCATATCCTTTAGCAACTTCTCCTCGTCCTTGGTAATTCGGACTGTTCCGTTTGCCGGTAGGTTAGCCACTCTTAATAAAACCTTTCGGTTGTTAATCGCTGTTATGCGATAAATCCACTTCAAAATAAACTCTTTCATTATTTGGGTCTGTATTTACGTATCAAGAAGTCCACACCGTAACGGAGCGCGTCGAGTGCGTGGTTCCACGCGTCTATAGCCTCGTTGGTGTATGTGTCCGATACTTCGTCCTTAATCCATTTGTAGTTATCCAACTCGTCAAGCAGCTTAACGGAACGCTTTGTTACGTGCAACTTGAACTGCTTCACTTGCGCAATGCCAGCGGCAACAGAGCCGCGCCCCTTGACGCACGGTATCGCCTTGATACGCTTTTGCTGTAGCTCCACGATACTCTTTTGCTCTGCACTGTCGCACACCGTTATCACGCGGTTAAGCGCATTAGCGTTCAAGTAGTCCGCTATATGGCTGTTAAGCAAGCCTTGTTCATAGCAAAGTAGGTCTACGTATAAGTCCCAGCCCTCCATACGTATGTCGACAATCGCGGTAGGGTCATTCACGAACCCGAAGTCAAGACCGAGACACCTGCCCGTGAAGGTTTCCGGCATATCGTCTATAACTTCGTACTCGGGGTAAACGTTACCCTCCACACCGCCCGTCAAGCCCTCACCGTACACGCGCCACCAGTTGGCATCGTCCTTGTTCTTCTCGATGGCTGCGACTTGCTCGGGGGTCAAATACGGGTTATCCTTGTACGTCGAATGTATCGTAACGTATCGGTCGCCTACGAACTCGGTTTCACCCCAAAACTTCCGTACCGGGTTATAGTCGATAATAACTTTCTTCCTTGTTCTGATATCAAGCTGCCTAAAGATTTCACGCGGTATGCTTTGCGCCTCGTTGACGTAGAGTATATCACGTGCAGGACCGTGCACCTTCCCGGCGTTATCGCACGAGAAGAACTCTATTATTGTGCCGTTCGGGTATTCGTAGGTGCTTTCCGTTTTATTAAACTTGTTCTCGTCCCAATACCCCTCGGCTGCAACCATGGCTTTAAAGTCACGGAGCATACCACGTTTCACCATTGGGAACGTAGCTGCCACACACGAGATAACGAGCGGTTGCGGATTGTTGAGCGCCAGTAGGTGCAACATCTGTAGGGTTGCCCATGTCTTGCCGCTACGTGTACCGCCTTTAGAAGCCACTCCGCGAATCTTGGGGTCCACGAAAGCCGCCAGTAACTTTTCAAAAGTAAATGTAACGTTCATGCTCTAAATGCCTCCTAACTTTTGTAGGTTCTTCACCGCATCCTCGGAAAGTACGTTAACCTGCATAGCCTTCGTACCTGCCTCCTTACCGTTGCTTGTAACGTCCTTAAGGTCTCGCAGTCCTCTAAGCTTCGCCATGTAGTTGGCATCAACCACACCAGCAAGCGCGCTCTCGTCCATATCGGTTGCGATGAGTTCGGCGATAAGGGCGTACCCGGTCAATAGGTTGGCCGCGTCTTCGTTTCCATCTTCTGCCAGCTTTTCAAGCCGTGCGCCGTTCTTCTTGAACGCTTGCAAAGTCCACCCGATAAAAAGACAAAAGCCTCCAAGCGATGGCGCGCGTTTCTTCTCTATAGGTACCTTTTGCCCTGCCGCGTTCCCGCCCTTTAGGACTTCATAAGTAATGAACGGGTTCCGCTCGCAGAAGTTCATGTACTCCGCTACGTAATCTACGCACTCCTCGACGGTAGACAACGTAGCGCCTTTGCAGCCGCGCGTCTGCACGACCTCATAAAGTTCTTTGCATTTCTTCAAATCGTCTTTAGGGGCTGGGGCTTTGCCCGTCGCTTGTCCCTTGGTAATTGCCGCTTTCGTATCGGGGGCGGCTTCCTTCTTTTTTCTTCCTGCCATAGTTGTTAGTTGGTATTAAGGTATCGCACGTGTACGTGCACGGTCTCTTAAAGAGATGCGCGAGTAGTATTCGGACGATACCTCGCAGTTCGTATCAACTGCTTTGGTTATTTTCAATCACGGCACAAAGGTAGGCAACAAATCGCACCAGACCAACCTACGGTCAGTTAGGCCTTTTCTACAAATAAAGTTTACAAATGAATTATATTTACATGGTTTTGGGCGTGAACACATTAACTTCCTATCTCACTGAACGTTACAAGCACTTACACAGATACACGCTTTTTTTTCTAAACTTTAATATAGAAAATAGTATATTTTATACCCTCCAAAATACACTTTTCTCCAAAATAATGTTTTAACCCCCTTTTATCTGTGTATCTGTGTAATTACATATAATATATTATAATATAAGGAGTTAGAGTGTACAAAAAACGACACAGTAGCGATTTTTTACTGTGTAACTGTGGTTAAATTCTGTTAATTTTTGAGGCTCTTTTTTCTGTTTATAAACAAAAGCCCAAATCTGACATTTTGTAATCAGATTCGGGCTTTTTGCTATCATTCGACTCGACACGTCCTCCGAGGGTGCTGACGTTTAGTTCGACACGGGTCTTTGCGGCTCTGTCATTATGTCAATTTCCACCCGAGCGAATCCCGGTGCCAATACCACGTTTGAACCGTTCCGTTTTTGAACTTTGATACCCTTTTTATCCTTCCGTCCGGGTCAATTCCGTAGGTTCTCGATATGTCTTGCTCGTTTCTTTTCTCCTCTGCGAGGCGTGCCTTGTCTCTGATAAGATACTGCCTTTTATTGATTGGCTGCTTATATGTGAAGTCCTGGGCAGCTACATACTTTGCCAGCTTATCAATCCAACCGTTGCAAAGATTGGCTTCCACATAACCGCGCCCGTACTTATCCTTTGTTACCCCGGCGGTATATCCGTATCTCCTTATGAACTCCCATATAATAAACACGTGGCAGTTGAGGCATACCGCCATATCCATAAAACTAACTTTCTTCATGCACGATGTTTTTAATCTTTATATACTTGTAATACGCTCCTGCTCGCGGCTTCTTCATAAACACGTCTCCGCTGCCTACGCTCTTTAAGTCTTCGGGCATGCTCCATGCGCCCACCCCGTACGCCACGCTTTCGTGCACCTCAGCAATAATCACATCTTTTAGGCTCGTGTAGCCCACTATTCTAATACCGATAAGGTATCCCACTTCATCGACCACTGCGGCCGTCCTGTCACCCCATTTAAGCTTATGGGGTAGCTTTGGTTCTTTTGTCATATAATTCTTCTTCGAATGCCAATTTATAAAATTTTCCTTTCTCCAGTAAATACGCTCCGCGTAGCTCCGTTTTCACGACAGTCCACGCGTACACTTTGGCTGCGTCCTTGGGGTGTATCTCAACCGTGTACAACGTTTTATTATCGGGCCGGGCTACCTTACCCACAAGACGCGCCCGGTAAAACTCGGGTTTCATTATTCTTGTTTTCATTAAACCTATCAAACATATTATCGGTGATATTATAGCTGCGGCGACTATCGCTGCCACCGCTCCCTTTATTATCAACGCTCCCATTATTCGTCGTACTCCCCATCTATATTACGGGCGGCGAACTTTGCTGCACACCACAAACCAGTTACCAAACCTGCTCCGATTGCTATTCCAAATAAACACATTAATGCTTCCATACATTTTAAATTTTTGATGATACATTTTCTAAACCGTCTCCTATGCTTACAAGCTTCATGCCGCCGTGCTTACCACGGATATAGGCAGCCTGCACATTGCCGTGCTCGTCCGTCGAGAATTGGATACCCCGTACGCCTTCATGCTCCTTGATAAGCTCGCCTATCGTCTTATGCTTCGGGGTTTCCGCCTCTACCAACTCTAACTGCCCTACCGGCTCTACCAGCATCCCGGCGTCGCGGTATTCATAAGACAGAAATTCGTCCTCGGACACGCCTATATCGTTAATGCCCCATGATTGCCAGCCGT
>ENA-ORVG01001123-ORVG01001123.1-human-gut-metagenome-genome-assembly--contig:-NODE-1123-length-33540-cov-5.185128_pt1 | contig 33540 bp, 20 predicted proteins | sample MGYA00242091_ERZ509233 | MGnify/ENA primary metagenome ERZ509233 (study PRJEB26280, sample SAMEA2338840) | human gut metagenome | biome: human gut; feature: human-associated habitat; material: faeces... | reverse complement strand
CCGCTCGGCAATGTTCAAATAAATTTGACATTGCCCTCGCTTATTCGTATCTTTGTCCTATTGTTTTATCCGGCGGAGCCTCGCCGGCCGGTGCCGGCGGAAGGGGATGCCGTTCAATGAAATCGAACGATGCGTAAAGGAGTGATAGTGTTGATCGCGGCGCTGGGCTGCCTCTGGTGCGGGGCGGATGCGTCGGTGCTGACGTCCGGCGGCCGGACCCATTTCGATCGGGGGCGCGAGCTCTATGCATTGGGGCGCTGGGCCGATGCCAGGGAGGAGTTCGCCGCAGTCTGCGGTGCGGTTCCGCAGACGGAATCGTCGCTGTGTGCCGAGGCCGACTATTACATGGCGATGTGCGCCATGGAGTTGAAAGAGGCGGGGGCCGAGGCGCGGCTCGCCGAGTTCCTGCGGCGGAATCCCGAATCGGTCCATGTCAACGACGTGGAATTCGCCCTCGCGTCGCTTCTGTGTACGGCGGGGCGTTACGACGAGGCGCAGCGGGCTTTCGGCAAGGTCGACTACGCAACCTTGTCGCCCGAACACCGCCAGCAGTACGACATCCGCATGGGGTACATCCGTTTCCAGCAGGGCGATTACGACGATGCGTTGCGCTATTTCCGCCGCATCCCCTCGCCGGGCGAATATTCGGATCATGCGCTCTACTACATCTCCTATATCGCCTATGTCCGGGGCGACAACGCCACGGCCAGAGCCGGATTTACGGAGTTGAGCCGTTCGGCGGCCTACGGCGCCGTGGCGCCGTTCTATCTGTTGCAGATCGAGTTCAACGAGGGTAATTACCGCTATGTGGTCACGACGGGCGGCTCGCTCATCGACCGTGCGGCGGGCGAACGCCGCACCGAGTTGGAGCGTATCGTGGCCGAGGGGTGGTTTCATCTGGGCGATTACGGGCGTACGGAGGAGTTCCTCGACGCCTATCGGCGCAGCGGCGGTGAGATGGGGCGCAACGAAAACTACCTGCTGGGTTACAGCCTCTATCGGCAGGCGCGTTACGACGAGGCGCGGCCCTGTTTGCAGCAGGTCTGCGGAGCGGACGACGCGCTGACGCAGAACGCCTCCTATCATCTGGCCGACTGCTATCTGCGCGGCGGCGACAAGCAGCGCGCCATGCAGTCGTTCGCCATGGCGGCCAACGAGGCGTTCGACGCCGCGATCGCCGAGGACGCTCTGTTCAACTACGGCAAGTTGCAGTACGAACTGGGCGGCGGCCTCTTCAACGAGGCGATCCACGTGCTGAACCGTTACATCGCGCAGTATCCGACGTCGGAACGCGCCGTGCAGGCGCGTGAGCTGCTGATCGCCGCCTACTACAATTCGCGCAATTACGAAGCGGCCTACACGGCGCTCAAACACTATCCTTCGCCCGACGGCAACCTGCGTGCGGCGTTGCAGAAAATCGCCTACTTCCGCGGACTGGAAGCCTATTCGCGCGGCGATCTGGACGGCGCGGCGCAAAGCCTCACGGAGTCGGCCGCGATCAACGTCAGCCCCAAGTACGGGGCGCTGGCCCGGTTCTGGCTGGGCGAGATCGCCTTCGCACGCGGCGACTACGCCGAGGCCGAACGCCGCTATAAGGAGTATCTGCACCGTGCGACTCGCCCCGAGGACGAATACGCGAAGGCGCATTACAACTTGGGTTATTGCTATTTCGATCGGGGCGACATGTCGAACGCCTATGCCTCGTTCGCTCGGTTCAACCAGCTCTATTCCGCGGCCGACCGTTATAAGGCCGATGCGCTCAACCGCGAGGCCGATGCGCGTTACTCGCTGCGGCAGTTCCCCGCAGCGCTGGCGACCTACGAAAAGGCGGCGGCCGTCGGCACGAACGAGAAATATTACACCGATTTCCAGCGTGCCGTGACGCTGGGCATTCTCGACCGCAGGCCGCAGAAGATCGAGGCGCTCCAACGAATCATCGCCGCCGACCGGGGCGACTACGTCGACGACGCCACCTACGAACTGGGACGCACCTACATCGCGTCGGAGCGCTACGACGACGGTGCGAAGGTGTTGTCGAAGTTCGTCGAGGAGAATCCCCATTCGCCCTTCTTCACGCCGGCGCTCTCCGATCTGGGATTGGCTTACCTCAATCTGGGTCAGCCGGAGCTGTCGCGCCGCTGCTACGAGCGCGTCGTCGAGTCGGCGCCCGGTTCGGCCACGGCGCGCGACGCCTTGCAGGGCATCCGCGAGATTTACGTGGCGGACGGTAATGTCGACGGCTACTTCGCCTACGCCGAGAAGGCCGGCGTGGAGTGCGATACGAGCGTCATGGCGCGCGATTCGCTGTCGTTCGCCGCAGCGCGCAGGATCTACCTTTCGGGCGATACCGCTACCGCCGAGAAGTCGTTGAGAAGCTACCTGCGGAACTATCCGAAGGGGTATTATACCGACGATGCGCTCTTCTATCTGAGCGATTGCCATCTTAAAGCGAAACAGACCGATGCGGCGATCGAGACGCTGAGCGAGCTGGCCGCCCGCCCGACCAACCAGTACTCGGCCAGGACGCTCGGTACGCTGTCGAAGCTGACCTCCGAGGCAGGCCGTCACGCCGAAGCCGCGAAGGCCTACCGTGCGTTGTACGACGTCGTGCAGACCGCCGACGAGCGGGCCGCCGCTGCGACGGGTTACTTCCGCTCGGTGGAGGCCGGAGGCGACGATGCGGCGACGCTGGCCGCTGCCGCGGAGGTGGAGGCGCTGCCCGATGCCGGCACGACGGCGCAGCGCGAGGCGAAATTCGCCTGTGCGACGATCCTGCGGCGCGGCGGGAAGCAGGCCGAGGCATTGCCGCTCTACCGCGAGCTAAGCCGTGAGGTCAAGACGGCCGAGGGTGCCGAGTCGGCCTACCGCGTGATCGAGGCGACGCTGGGCGGAGGCGATGCGGCCGCGGCGGAGACGCTGATCTTCGCTTTCGCGGAGAAGGGTTCGCCCCATGCCTACTGGGTGGCGAAAGCCTATATCGCCCTGGGCGACATCTACGCCGGACGCGACGACTCGTTCCAGGCGCGAGCTACCTATCAGAGTATCGTCGATGGATATTCGCCGGCCGACGACGGCATCGTCGCCGAGGCGAAGGCGCGGATCGAAAAATTGAAGAAATAGCCATGAAAAGAGTTCTTATCCTCTCTGCCGCCGTGCTGTTTTGCGGTGTGCCGCTGCGGGCGCAGGTCACCAAGCAGGTCGAGGTGACCAAGACCTACGTTCCCGAGGTGTCGAAGGCCGTCAAGCTGCCCATCGTGCCCGATATGACCGACACGGTGCGTCTGCGGCCCGAAATCGACTATACCGTCACGCCGTCGGCGCTGGCGACCAACCTCTCGACCGAGCCGTTCCGTCCGGCTACGGTGACCTACTGGGAGTTCAACCGTCCGCGGCCGCTCTATCTGAAAGTCGGCGCCGGAGCGCCGCTCAACTCGGTGCTCGATCTCTATGCCTCGACGCAGAATCCCGGTACGGGCTACGCCGTCGGCTACCTCAATCACACCGGCAACTGGGCCGAGATCCGCAACGATTTCGGTGTGCGCCCCACCTCGTGGCGGATGCACAACCGCATGGGCGCCGCGGCGGGCAAGTACCTCGGCCGCCGTCTGCTCGAAGGCAAACTCGACCTGACGAACCGCGTCTACCATAACTATGGGTTCGACGGGGCGGAGGCGTTGTGTACTCGTTACGGGAACGACGGTGCGGCGTCTTATTATCCCTTCACCAAGGTGTCCAACGATCGGCAGCATTACGACGACGCCATGCTCCATGTGCGCATCGGCGACGATTTCACCGACCTGAGCCGCTTCAACTTCAACGTCGAACTGCGCGGCGGATATTTTCTGAACGTATTGCAGATGCAGCCGGTTTACTATGACTGGGGAGTCGATCGAGACCGTTATCATGAATTGTCGGGCGGCGGCGGTATCCGATTGGCCAGGGCGTTCGGTCTGCACGAGTTCGAGTTCAAAGCCGATTTCGACGGTGCATGGCGCAATATGCTCGGTTACGGTTCGACACAGTTGCTTTTCGGACTGCATTACGCCTACCGGCACGATAAACTCCGCTGGTCTGTCGGGTTGGATTATGTGCGCGACGGAGCGGAGCAGGAGAAGGTCGTCGGAAGCGATCTCTCCGATCCTCACGCGGTGTACAAGGAATCGCAGACCGAACATGAGAACCGGTTCCTCCCTGCCGCTTCGATCGCCTACGATCCGGCCGACGGCAAGTTCATGCTTTATGCCGAGTTGACGGGTCGGGTGCGCCGCAACGATATGCGGACGCTGAGCCGGTTGAATCCCTATGTCAATCCGGCGTCGATCGTCCCCAATACCGAGGAGCATCGCGTGGCGGGCGGTATCAAGGGTGCAGCGGGACACGGCCGCTTCTCCTATAATCTCTATGTCGGTTATATGCACGAAAAGAATGCATTGCAGTGGGTTGCCCGTTTCATCCCGAATAACGTTCGCGACGAACGGGCCGATGTCGGTTATATGTCGTTTTACATCCCCTATGCGATGACCTTGAAGGATCTTTCGCTCAATGCCGAATTCGCATGGCGGCCGTCGAGCCGCTTTACGTTCGACGGTGAGCTGCATATGCATTCGTTCAAGGGGGCGGAGGATGTCTACTACAATAATAATCAGTCCTATACGCTGGCATACGGTCGTCCGCAACTGACGGCGCGTCTGCGCGGCGAGTATCGTGCACGTAAGGTGTCGTTGGAGGTGGAGGCGCAGATGCAGAGCGTGCGCCATTGGACGACTTATACATCCGTCAACGAGAAACCCTCGGAGCCGGATTCGGATTCAGGGTTGAACCTCGGTCGTCGCGTTATCGGCCTCTACGATTTCAAAGTCCCCGTCACGGTCGACCTTGCGGCGCGGTTCAACTGGTTCCTTTCGCGCAAGGTGACGCTCTTCGCCGAGGGGCGCAACCTCTGCGATGCGAAGCTCTACGACTGGGCCTATTACCGCGATTACGGCGTGGGCTTTACCGCCGGCGTGAAGTTGCAGTTCTGAGCGGCGGCGGACGGTGCCTGCACGGGGCCGGAGAGGGCGTAAAACAGGCGGTGACGTTTGGCAGCGGGCGGTTTTACGGATACCCCGACGGTCTGCGTTGCGATTCGGGGCGGCAATCGGCGACGGAACGTCCGCAAGGACAGGAGTGCCGTTTGCCGGACAGCGGTTGTCTTTTGGATATGAAAATCCCGCATGGACGATTCCATGCGGGATTTTCGATCGATTCGCCGGAAGGATTTACTTCGTGAAGTAGCCTTCGTCTGGCGTCGGGTCGGCCGAAACTTTCACGCCGTCGATGCAGGCGTTTCCGCCGACTTCGCCCATGTAGGGCAGTTTGGTCCACGTTGCCGACATGTAGGTGTTGTGGCCGTCGGCATCGGCGATGGTGCAGGAGCCGCCGACGGTACATTTTTCCAAATTGACGTTGTTCACATCGCCGGCGAAGGGTGCCGAGCTGTAACAATAATGACCGGTCTCGGGATAGTATGCGGCATAGTTCGGGTCGTCTCCCCAGCAATACTGGTCTTTATGCGTGATCGAGATATTCTCGACGCTGCAATTTCGGATCGTATTGTAGCCCGCCGCAGGCTTCTGGGGCTGAATCGTACCCATGAAACCGCCGATGGCGTATCCTGCCGTGAGCGTAGCGTCCTTTACCGAACAGTTCTCGACCGTCGCCGTCGCATTCTGCCGCGAGGTATTCGTCCATACGCCGACCAGCCCGCCTATGCGATACATGCCCGGGGCGTGGATCGTCACGTTTTCGACATGGCAGTCCGAGACATTGGTATCGCCGCCCATGCAGCCGACCAGCGCTCCGACCCATTTTCCCTGAATCTCGGCATCGTCGTTCAATGGGATCGCTACGTTTTTCAGCGTCAGCTCCCTGATCGACGCCTCCTTGCCCAACGTCTTGCCGATGAATCCTTTGGCGTCGGCAACGATGTCGACGTTGAGGTTGGAGACGGTGTGGCCCGTTCCGTGGAATTCGCCGTAGAAGGCGCATTTGTCGACGCCGCTCAGTGTATAGGAGTGGTTCTGGCAGCCCATCGGTGTCCACGGCTTGTTGTTCAGGTCGATGTCGTTCATCAGGTAAACCTGTGCATAGCGCCCCTTGGCTTCGAGGTAGAGGTAATTGCCGCTGTTGATCTGGTCGGCGATCCACTTCAACTCGGCCGCTTCGTAAATGGGGTAGTCGCCGTCGGCATCAGCGGCCGGTGCGTAAACTGAGTTGCCGTCCCAGACCGTTGCCGGAAGCACTTTGGCCCCCTCTTTTCCCGATACGGTCACACCCGGATCGACGTTGACGACGTTGTCCGTCGAATTATCGTAGCAAACCATGAAGTTCAGGCGGGCGGGGTATTCCGTCGATCCGACTTCGATCAGCCGTGTGGAGCCTTTCAGCTCGACGGTGTTGTGCAGCGAGCGGATGTCGATGGAATACTGGTGGTTGGTCGCCGTCTGCGGTTTGTTGTAGGAGTAGATTTCGGAGTCGGCGACCGTCACCGTATTGCTGTGGGACGTTGCGACGGCACGATCCAGGACGACCGTGGCGAAGTCCTCCGTCGGGCCGCCGAAATAGTTGCGGCCCACGAGCGTCGAACGGTTGACGCGGAAGATGCATTTCTGGCCGTGGACGTTGAGGGCGGCGCGGCCGTCGAGCCGCGAGTCGTCGATCGCGACGTCGACCGGTTCGGTGATTCCGGCGATATTGATGCCGTAGAAGAATCCTTCGATGCAGGAGTTGTTCCGCAGGGCGATGTTCACCTTGCCGCCCGTCGAGCCGACGGAGATGCCGCGCGGATAATAGTTGCCGTCGGCCACGCGCGAGGTGAAATATTTGATTTCATCGGCCGTGTATTCGCGGTTTCCGATCGCCGTCTGCGACGTGCGTGCCTGCGTGTTGTCGAACGTGATGTAGGACGTGTCGCTCGTCGCACGGGTGTTGACGACGCTGACGGCACGGCAGTCGGTACCCAGTGCGATGATTTCGGAGTTCGAAAGGGTTACGTCGGGATTTGCTCCGTCCAGGCAGTTTACGGCATAGGTTTTCGCTGCGTTGCAGACGAGTTTCACGCCGTCGAGCGTCAGTTTGACGTTATCGCCGGAGACCATTACGGGGTGCTCCTTTTCGGGCGATACGATCAGGTTGGCGATCGTCACGCTGGCTTCGACGCAGACCTGCTTGGTCGTCGTCCCTCCGCCGAAATCGAGCGTTCCGGCAGGTTTCTCGATCAGGATATGGTCGCAGCGGGTGTCGGCGAGCGTGCGTTCGACCTCATCCTGGGCGTCGATGCAGCGGATGATCTTGCCCGTCCCTTCATTGACGATCTCCCCGACGGTTCCGTAGATCTTGACGTTTCCTTTTTTGACGGTCAGCGTCTCGATGACCGTATTTTTGGCTACGATCAGCGTGTTTTCGGCCGTGGTGGCTTCGACGGTCGTATAGGAGCCTTCGAGCGAAACGGTCAGGTTGGGCGTGTCGACGATCAGTGAAGCCGTGGTCTCCATCTCCACCGAGAGCGTCTCGGGAAGCTCCTTGTCCGAAGTCGTCTTCTCCGAGATCGTCAGGTCGGTCGAAACGGGTTGTTCGATCTCGACCGACGTGGAGGTTCCGTGTCCGAACGCATTGGGAATTTCGAGGGTCGAAGGTACCGTCAGGTCGGTCGTGGAGGTGATCGTCACTCCCGACGTTCCCTTAGACAACGCTTCGTTGGCTTCCTCGATCGAAGTGACGGGAACCGAATAGGTGAACGCTTTGACCGTTACGAGCTTGTTGGGGCGTGTCGTGAGCGGTGAGGCGTACTCTTTGACCATCGGTTCGGCGTTGTCGTCGGTGTATACCTTTACGGTGATACCCTTCGTGAACTCGACGCCGGCCGGCAGCACGAAATAAAACTCCGTCGCCGAGGCGTCGTTCAGCGCGACCGGTTCGGAGCAGGTGAGCGTAAGCGTCGTCTCCGTACCGGAGAACTTCATTTCGGGGGTCTCTCCGACGAAATCGATCGTGTAATCGCCGGCCAGCGCTTCGCCGTTGTTGCCGGTCAGTTCGATTTTCGTCACGTTCTTCTGCCCCGTCACCTGGAATTTGAGTACGGTGCCTATCGTGCGGAATGCCAGACGGCTGTAATCGACGCCCGACGTGGCCATCGGGCAGAGTTCGGTGGCGAAGCTTTTCGTAGCGAAGGTCTGTACAGCGGGGATCGAGAGTCCCGATACGACGCTGCCTTCCAGCACCGCATGGGCGGAATAGGGATAATAGGCGTAGAATACCTCGGCCTCGGAACCCGAGGGATCGGTCGGATCGCCCGTGAAATCGGCCGAAGTGGTGCCGCCGGCCGTCGTCGTGAAGGGTGCGTTGACGAACTTCGTACCGCAGAACAGTCCGAGGCGGTCGTTCGATTTCCAGAGGACGTCGTTGCCGGAGAGTTCGGTTCGGGTTTCGTTGATGGATGCGGTCAGTTTGACGGAACCTTGTACGGAAGGTGCGGAGTCGGTCGTCGCGTCTTCCGAACATTGGGTAAAGGAGAGCAGCAGAGTCGCGGCTCCCAGAAATTGGACGAATCTTTTCATGACGGGAAACTTTTTTCGGTTACTCGTAAGATTCGTCTTCGAGCGGCGCGTTGGAGTTGGGTTCCGTGGCCGCGAATCCTTTTTCAATCGATACGGTTGCGATTGTCAGCTCCGGGGCTTCGTAATTTCCCCCCCCCTGCTGAAACGGGGTTTTGTAATTATTAGTAGTCATGTGTGTAGAAATTAAAGTGTTGTATACGACTGCGAAGTTACTGAAAAAGTCGTTTCGTTCGCTCCGAATTTCGACTTTTTTCTTGTCGAATGCTTCGAAAACCGTACTGATTGTTAAAAATCTATGGGGATGAACGGTCTTCTCGGCCGAAAAACGAAAAAACCGGAAGCTGGAAAGCTTCCGGTTCGGTTGACAGCGGACGTCGGGAGTTACAGTTCCTCGATGTCCTTGTAGCTGCTGACGAGCAGCTGGTAGGTGATGAACCCGCCCGTGCGGGACGAGTATTTCGTGTAAATGGCCGTAATGTTCACCATGGCGTTGTCGGCGGGCAGCTCTTTGAGGGCGAACCGTGCATAGCCGCTGACGCGGACGACGTAGCTGCCCGATTCGAGCGACGTGGGCGTCGTCTCGTAGGTGAAGAGCGACGAGCCGTAGTACTTGGTGTTGTCGTAATTGTAGGCCCACGTGATCGGCAGCCCCTCGTCCTGGTAGTACTTGTTGGTGTAGACGCCGTTGACGTTTTCCAGATAGTTGGGGTAGGTGTTGCTGTCGACGGTCGTGTAGCTGCTGCGAAGCCCCTCGAAACGGATCAGACAGCCCAGCAGGTCGTCGTTGAGTACGGTCTTGTAGTTGTCCTTGTCGACGACCGTGACGTCGGCCTCCGTGATCGTGTCGAGTTCGCCGCGGTAGACGTACTGCTGGACCATCTCCGTGGTGGGGATGTTCGAGTTGCCCGAAGCCGAGAAATCGTGCTCGCTTGGAGTGTCGTTGGGGAAGGTGCCGTCCGGTTCGAGCGCGGGCGCGGCACCCAGACTCAGCATATAGCGGTAGCTGGCCAGCGAAAGCCCCTGCGCCTTGACGTAGACGATCTGTCCCAGCGGATAGTTGACGTAGTTGTCGTTCATGAGGCGCAGCTCGATGGCCTGTTCGCCGTCGTAGATGTAGAGCGACTTGTAGACGTTGCCCTCGGCGTCGGACGAGATGACCTTGCCCTTGATGACGACGTCGTCCTCGATCACCACACGGCGGCCGAGACCGTTGGCGTCATGGCCCCATTTCTCGTAGAATTTCGCTTTCAGGTCCTTGATCGAAATGATCTCGGCGCCCGTCTCCGTGAAGTCCTTGTCCGTGTAGACCTTTGCCGGCGCCGGATTGTCGAAATCGTTGTAGCAACCGGCCAGAACGATTCCGACGGCGAGCGTCAGGGCTATTTTCAGGATGTTGTTCATAATTCTTGCTCTTTAATTCGTTTGTTTTCATGTGCCATTTCCCGCCTCGGCATATCCCGGACTTCGTTCGGCTCTGCGCTCGGCTTGACGAAATGGTCAGCCGTTAGAAACGGAAATAGACGTTCAGGTAATAGGTCGTCCCGAACATGTAGAAATATTTCGGATCGAACCGTTCGTAGGAGGTCACCAGACTGGTGTTCGACTCGTCGGCCTTGATCTTGTTCAGACGCATCTGCTCGTAGCCGCCCGTCTTGATATCCTGATTGTTGAGGATGTTCTTCACTTCGAGGCTGAAACCGAGCGTGTAGTTGCGCTTGATGTACCAGTTCTTGCCGAGGCTGGCATTGAGCACGAAGGCCGAGTCGAATTTCTCCTGTGCGCGCATCGTGCGGATCATCTCGGCAGTCTCGGCGTTGGTCGCTCCGGCGCGCAATACCTCGTCGGTGCGGAACAGCGGGTTCATCGACAGGTAGTTGTTGTCGTAGAAATTCAGGTCGGCCGATGCGAACCAGTTGTTGTCGCTGCGGTACGACAGGCCGACGTTGACGGCCGTCTGCGGCGTGCTCTCCACGCGCATGTCCTTCCAGTAGACGATGCTGCTGTCGACGTCCGAGAGGATTTTCGAACTGTTGTCGGCCAGCTGTACGAACGTGGGGTTCGAGTCGTAGGTGTACTGCCCGACGCTTACCGCCCCGTTCAGGCTGAGACCCATGTAGAGCGGAACGGTCATACCGAATTCCAGACCGAAGAACTTCTTGTCGATGCCGCTGATGGCGAAGTTGACGAACGTCGATTGCAGGTCGTCGTAGTAGGAGATGATGTCGGTCTGGTCGTGGATCATGGTGTAGTAACCCGACAGACGCGCCTTGATGCCGCGGTAGCTGAGGTTGTACGATGCGTCGACGCCCCAGATTTTCTCGGCTTTGAGACCCGGCGTCACCTCGTTGCGCGTACGCGGCGAGATGAAGGAGTTCTGGAACGTGGGGGCATTCTGCAACGCCACGGCATTGAATTCCACGGAATGCGCCGCCGAGAAGCGGTAGGCGAGGTTCAGTTTGGCCTGATAGGTGAAGTAGTCGAGCGCCTCGGAGTTGCCGAACGAGTTGGAGGGGTAGGTGCCCTTCATGTAGCGGCCGTCGCGCCACATCGTCACCTGGCCCACTTCGCCGCCGATCGTGCCGTCCAGTCCGGCGATGTTGAAGTTGTACATCGCCCATAGTTTGGCCTGACGGATGTTGGCGTAGTAGTCGTAACCGAACTTGTCGCCCTCCTCCACGCGGCGGGCGTGGCCGTGCTCGTAGTAGTAGTGGAGGTCGTTCTGCTTCTCTTCCTCACCCACGAAGTCGCGCTCGGCGAACTTGTCGATGTCCACCCAGTAGTCGCCGCCCAGCAGGTCTTTCACCTTGTCGTAGTATTCGGTGCGGTTCCAGCGGTAGAGGATGCCTGCGACGAGGCGCGAATTGTCGCGGAACGTGCGGGCGATCTGCGCCGTGAGGTTCAGGTCGAGCTGGTCGGTGTGGCGCTCCTCGATCATGTAGTTCGAGCGGTGTCCGGCGCCGTAGGTCCCTTCGTCGATCTCGCCGCGGTAGTTGGTGTCGTAGAGCCGGTCCCAGTTGATCTGACGAGTGTCGTAGCTCGTACGCCACAGCTCGGCGATCTGGGCCGCATTCGAGAACTGGTTGTTGGCCATGTAGTAGCTGGGCAGGTTGCGGTAGTAGTCGGGACGCGGGTCGGCACCGCCCTTCCACGTGAGGGCCGAGTAACCGTTCGTACCGAAGCGGAACGAGGCCGCTGCGTCGATCTTCGTGCGGTCGTCGGGCGTGTTGGTGTAGTTGACGACCATCAGCGGCTCGTGGTTGTTGCGCACGCGGGCGTTGCGTTTCTTGCCGTCCTGATAACCCCAGTTGGGATTGTAGTAGTTGTTGCCGACCAGGTCGTAGACCTCCTGTGTCGAAGCCTGCTGCGCGCCGCGCTCGGTCGGAGCGCCGAGGATCGTGAACGCCAGCCGGTTGCGCTCGTTGAAGCGTTTCTCCACCGATCCGTAGTAGCCGAAGCAGTTGTAGTAGATGCCGTTGACCCAGTCGTTGCCGCCCTGTCGCGTCGATACGGAGAAGGCATACGACCAGCCGTTGTCGAGCAGACCGGAGGCGTAGGAGACCATCGCACGGAAACGGTACATCGAATTGCCGTTGACCAGGCTCACGCGCAGGCCCTTGCGGATCTGCGAGGCCGTGGCGTTGATGTTGGTCGTCCCGCCGATGCCGCCCAGTCCGTAGTCGGCGGCCTGCAAACCGGTGGTATTCTCCTGATTGCGCGTGGCGTCGTTCAGACCGCTCCACAGCGACCACGGCGTGTAGCCCGTCAGGGCGTCGTTGAGGCGGATGCCGTTGAAATAGACGTTGGTGTACTGCGAATCGTAACCGCGCAGGTTGAAACGCATCTCGCCGAACTTGTAGGAGGCGATGTTGTTGAAGACGTCTTTCGACGAGGAGAGCGACGAGGGCAGCGACTGCGTGTCGTTGGCCGTCTCGGTGTCGAACTCCGCGAAGATCGAGTCGTCGAACGCCTCGGTATAGACGGGTACCAGCGCGATCGAACGGACGTCTTTCGTGAGCTTGTCCACGCGAACCTTGATTTCGAGCGGTTCGTAGTCGTCGGCTTCGAACGTGAGGGTGTAGTCGCCCGAAGCCACGTCGTCGAACCGGAACCGCCCCTCGGCGTCGGAGGTCGCCTGTCGTTCGCCGGGGGTGAGGGTGATCTTCACCTGCTCGATGGCCGCGCGGTCGCCGCGAGAGACGACTTTTCCCTTGATGCCGCTGCCTTGTGCGAGGGCAGGGAGCGTCGCCATCGTCAGAAGCAATGTGAGTAAATGCTTTATTTTCATAATGAATCGATTTATTTGGCAATGTAGATGAATACCGGCAGGTGGTCCGAGAATCCGCCCTGGAAATTGTTGCCTACGAAGGTACGCAGCGGATAACCCTTATACTGCCCCTCCTGCTGGATGAGGTAGGAGGGTTTGAAGATATTGCCGTAGAATTTGGTCTTTTTGTACGGGTCCTTGACGAGTTTCAGTTTGCCGGCGGAGCCGGTAGCGAGGTTCTCCGAAACGACGATATTGTCGAAGAGGTTCCATGCGTCGCGGTAGGCGAGCGTTCCCAGACCGGCTTTGAGCATGTCGGCGAAGGGCGTGTAGAAATCGCCCGGCTGCAACTCCTTGATCTTGGCCTTGGCGCCCAGATGGACTTCGACGCTCTCGTCGGTCGGATCGTCGTTGAAGTCGCCCATGGCCACGATCTTGGTGGCGGGGTTGACTTTGAGCACCGAGTCGGCGATCGCACGCATCTGTTCGGCCGCGGCGTTGCGCTTGAAGGCCGATGCCGCCTGTCCGCCCAGCCGCGAGGGCCAGTGCGCGACCATGAAGAGGAAGGGCTCGTCGTCGATCGTTCCCCACATCGTCACGATGCCGCGCGTGCGCCAGTTGGGCAGCGAGGCGATCCGCACGGGGATGTCGGCGCTGCCTTCGAGTTTGAAGACATCCGGACGGTAGAGGAACGCCACGTCCACGCCGCGCAGGTCGGGCGAGTCGTAGTGGCAGATCGCATAACGTGCCGGAAGGAGCTTGCGCGTCGATGCGATGTCTTCCAGGATCGAGCGGTTCTCGATCTCCGAGACGCCGATCACCGCCGGATAGTTGCGGTCGATGGCGGCGATGTCGAACAACACGCGCTCCATGTTGCGGAGTTTCTTGTCGTACTTGGCCGTATTCCACCGCTTCGCACCGTCGGGAAGGAACTCTTCGTCGTTGGTTTCGGGGTCGTCGATGGTGTCGAAGAAGTTCTCCATGTTGTAGAACATGATCTTGTGGGGCTTCTGCGCGAAGCACATCACCATGACTGACGCCAGCACCGCTGTGATTATCAGTTTCTTTCTCATGATTCGAATTGTTGAATTTCATTCTTCGTTTTCTCGTCCCGGCATGGCTCGGACGGCGTCCGGCTCTGCGCTCGGCTTGTCGAAAACGCGGTTAAAATCCCCATTGTTCGGGGCTGTTCTGTGCCTTGACCGAGGCGTCGGCGTCGGGGAAGAAGGTAAATCCCGTCTCTTTCTCGATCTCCGCTACGCTGCGGCAAAGTTGCCTGCCGAGCTGCTGTCCGTTTTCGTTGGCGACCCAGAATCCGATGGCTTTCAGTTCCGAGGCCTTGCAGTCGGCGATCCGCTTGCCGGTCGCGCCGTCGCGCGTGCGCAACAGCACCTTGAAGTAGTTCGTGGGAACCGGACAGACGTTTCCGGCCTTGTCTTTCGTCGATTCGTCGAGGTTGGCGAAATAACATCCCGTGACGACGTAGAGCGTATCCGGGCAGACGTAACTGCGGACTTTCGCTTCGAGCGCCGCCCACATGTTCTGGTTGAACTGGCCGCGCTGCGGCGTCATGTTCGATGCGTAGAACGTCTGCTTGTTCATCTCCTCGACGGTCGTGCGGTCTTTCGACGGAATCTGGTGACCGCGGTTGTAGACGTTGCCGTTCTGATAACCGCCCAGCCAGAGTGCAGGCTGGTACTGCTGCGGAATCTTCGGATCGGGCGCCCATGCTTCGCTGCGATCCAGCGATCCGATGTACGAAGCGTGCAGCGGATAGGCCACCCAATGCGCCACGCGCAGTTTCTTGTCGAAGCAGAGCGAGTAGTTGCGCACGGTTTTCAGGTTCATCTTGGCATAGTGGGCCGCATAGATATAGTCCGCCTCCTCCTTGCCGGCAGGCAGCTCGGGCCACTGTTTCGGCGTGTCGTAGGGATTGTCGGTCGCATTGGGCGCCAGCTGCGTCAGCTCGAAGTCGTAGGGTGCCGAACCGTCGTCGAAAGCGATCGTGAAGGTCGCTATGCGGCTTTGCGCCGAGGTGTTGGCCTTGTAGTAGAAGAACAGCAGATTTTCGCCGCTGTCGACCGTCCCTTGCCGCTGCCGCCCTGCGGCCGAAAAGTCGCGGGCGCTCAGCGAAAGCCAGTCGCCGCTGGTGATCGTAGCCGTGTAGTTCAGCTGTCCGCTGCCGGAGACCTCGACGATCACGCGCAGCGAAGCGGTCTCCTCGCCGCTTGCGATCTGGCCGCCGACGATCGACGACCGTTCCAGTTCGCACGACTCCACACGGGCTGTCGCCGCATCGCCGTCGCTGTCGCCGCAGGCGGCGAAAAATACTGCGACGGCCGCGATCGCGAGTCGGAGCCACTGTCGGAGGAGGTGTGTCTGCATAGTCATTCGAAACGGATAGGAATCGCCGGCGGCGTTACCCGCCGGCGATCGTTGTCAACTCAGTTTTTCTTGAAGAAGCAGAATCCTTTGCCGTAGGATGCTTGTACATAAGGGCGCAGGAACCGGCTCGATGCACTGTTTGCGCACATCATATAGATGGCGGGGTAGTTGAATGCCTGTCCGTCTACCGTTCCCGATGCGCTCGTCGTGGCGATTACGCCACTGGCATCCTCCGTGAATGTCCAGGGCTGTGCCGGAGCATCGGCCAAAACGAGTCCCTGTTTGGGCTTTCCGTTGTCGATAATGCCCGTACCGATCAGGTATTTGTCGCCCTGCTTGATGTTGAATCCGTCGGCTACGGCTTCGAACGTGAATTCGATAGCTGTATAATTACCGCTTGTCAGCGACAGTGTCTTTTTGGTTTCGTCATACGTGTAAGCGGCGGTGAATCCTTGACCGTAAGCGGCGAATCCCGTAACCAGTTGAAGACCGTAAGTTCCGCCCGGCTCGCAGCCGATGAACCCCGTCATGCCGTTGACTAGCTCGGCCACTTTCGTGATCTTGTCGTAGGTATCGCCTGCTGGTTCCGAACCGCCGGCGGCAGCCTGCGTGACGGCGACGGTCTTCGCTGCGACTTTGGTCGCGCCGCCGTCGTTGGTCAGATAGACCGTGATCGTGGCGTTGCGTGCGCTGCCGGTGTTCTCGGTCGGGGTGACCGTGACGGTCGTGCCCGCTGCCGATGCGGCGAAGTTGGCCGCGTCGGAAGACGAGGCGCCTACCGTGTAACCGTCGGCGTTGGCCACGGTGCAGGCGATCGTCTTGGCCTGATCCTTCGCCGCGAACGACAGCGAGGTCGGATTGACGCTCAGCGTGGGCTGCACGGGCGTGCTGCCGCCTCCCTCGCCGTAGAAGAGTTCGATCTTGGCGAACTGGCAATTGTTTTTCGTGACGGTGATGCGGTAGGAGGTGCCTGCTGTCGTACCGTTCAGTTCATAAGTTGCCGTGCCCTGTCCGACTACTTGCGACAGGCCGCCGGCGATGTCGGCGCCCGCCGTATCCGTGATGGAGGCTTCGCTGGAAGACGATGCGCCGCTGGCACCGGTCAGGATGACCTTCGAGAGCGCCTTGCCGCTGATGGCGGGCAGTTCGATGTAGGCACCGGCCTTGCCGATGTAGAAGGATTCGTATTCGGAACCGGCGTTGTAGTTGTTGTAGAACCAGTAGAACTTGCCGTCGGCGCTGGCCTTGATATGATAGGTGTAGCCGTCGATGGTATAGGTGCCCTCCGTTGCGGACGAGGAGTCGTCCTTGTCGTGGTAGGGGAATGCGGGTGTCGCCATGTCCTTTCCGCGCGAGAAATCGAGCACGATGTGCGCCGGATCCGCGGGTTCGGGATCCGTGCCGCCCTCGGCGAAGGCGGCTGCATCGGTCATGTTGCGCGGACAAAGCTGTACGGCGCCTTTATAGAGGGAGACATAACCGGTCAGATCGCCCGTTTTCGAAGCCGCGTATTGCTTGCCTGCGAATCCGGCGGCGTCCTGTGTCACGTAGACGGTCAGATCGGACGAACCGACCTTGAACGTGGTGGTACCCACAGCCCAATTACCGGCCGTTGCGGGCGAAGTGACGTTCTTGACCGTGACGAGCATGCCCTGATAATCGATCAGATTGTCGATCGACGTGAGCGGGACAGGGGTGAGTTGCGCCTTGCCGATTACTTCGGCCGTCAGCCACGTGGCTGCATCGCTCGATTCGCAGGTTACCTCGTAGCAGTTCGAGAAATTAGCCACTTTGGCCAATCCTTTCACAAGCGTGAAACGAACCTTGTCGCCCGACTTGAACGGGAATGCGGGATCTTTGGGATTGGTGTATTGGCCGCTGCTGAACAGCAGGATACCGTTCTTGGCTTGTGTCGCGCCTTCGGTCATTACCATCAGGTTATTGGCCGAAACATTGCCGCCGTCGACGTCGGTTACGACGACCGCTTCGAGCGTGCGATTGTTTTCGGCGTCGATCACGAGCTTGTCCTTGCCCGTAACCGTTTCGGCGAGCCGGTAGAGTTCGTTCACCGTGATCGCTTCGCCCGGTGTGGGTTCGGGTTCTTCGCCGCCTTCGCCCAGATCGATTTCGGTGCCGCCTTCGCCTTCGGCGAGCGTCACGTCGTCGATAGCGAATCCCGACTCTTCATCGACTGCATATTTCACGTAGAGATAGGCCGCTTTGTTTTTCAGCTTGAATTTCGAGGTGGCGAACACCCAGAACTCGTCGGCCTGTGCATAGGTGTACTCGACTGTCGTCCAGCTGGTGCCGTCGGCACTCAGAGCGAGGTGGAATTTCTCCGGTTTGAACTCGTTGTCGTAGAGACCGGCATCATAGTCGATCGCTTTCGAATATTGTGCGCCGAAAGTAAGTTGCAGATCCTGTGCTCCGTCGAGTTTGATCTTGTTGATGATTAAGGCGGGATTGTTCGTTCCGAAGTACGCTTTGTTCTTGCCCGATGCACCGTCGTAGCCGGCGCTGGGTTTTCCGCTGGTGCGGATCGACATTTTGCCCTCGCCGGTGTAGGAGACTTCGCCTGCACCCGAACCGGTTTTCGCCCAGCCCGTATAGTCGGCGATAAGCGGTTTGTCCGATACGTCGGCCGTACCGAAGGATTCATAGTAGATCGCGTCGCCCGGCGTCGGGTCGGGATCCGTACCCCCCCCCTGATCCGTGCTTAGAGCCGCGATATCGGCCTTTTTGGTCGGGATGAGCTGTGCGTTTTCGCGATAGGTTTCGGCCACGCCGTAGATCGTGCCGGTCTTGTCGGCCACGTACATGTCGGCGAATCCGGTGGCGAACTGCGCCTTGTTCATGTAGACGGTCAGTGTCTTGCCCGAAGCGTCGTTGAGTGTTACCGACTGGCTTTCGGTTGCCGTCCACGGCTTGCCGACGAACGACTGGGCGGGCGTCATGTTGTTCAGTTTCACGTACTGCGCCTGATAGTCGCCCGTATTGAATTTTTCGACCGAAAGCGACGGAACGACCAGTTCGACCTCTTCGTCGCCTACGGTGACGACGACGTCGGTCAGCTGGCGCACGTTGTTGAATGCGTAGTATTTCGCGTTTTCGAGATTGAGCGTGACCTTACGGCCTGCGGGATACTTCGTTACGGGGTCGTTGGCCATGGCGAAATCGGCACCGTAGAGAACGATGGCCGACCGTTCGAGGCCGTTGTTGTCGCCCACGTAGAGTTTGCGGTTGTTGTTGCCCGCCGCGTCGTTGGCCAGGATGACCGCCTCGATCGTCGACTCGCTGTATTGGAGCGGCATGGCCTTGTCCGAGCCAACGGCGCCGCTCAGGTCGCTGTTGCCCAGAATGTACTCGACCAGTTTGCCGACGGCGCCGACCGTCGGGGGAACGTAGTTGCCCTGCGTGACGGTCAGGTATTTCCGGTAGAGTTCGCCGTAGCTGTTGCTCAGCGTGAAAATCAGACGGCCCATGTGGGGCTGCGCCGATTCGCCGACGGTGATCTTGACCGTACCGTCGCCGTTGTAGATGCCCTCGGAGACCTCGTTGCCGGAGACTTTGAAATACATCCACTCCTTTTGGGTCTCTTCGTCCTCGTAGGCGACCGTCCATTGACGGTTGCTCCTCACCGTAACAGTCGCGTCTTCGGTAGCCGTTCCGGTGAAGGCGACGGCCTCCTCCGATAGTTCCAGCGTGGGAGCCTGTTTGTCGACATCGTCGTCCACACATGCCGTGAACGCCCCGGCGGCGATCGCCAGCATCGTGTAAAACGATGTTTTCCAAATGTTTAATTGCTTCATAATGAATTTGAATTAAGTGTGAATATGATTTTATGGCTTTTCGTATCCGTTTTATAAAGTGGATTTTCAATCAAAGTTATGGTCTTTTATCGGAATAACCAATTAAAAATCGATATATTTTTAGCTGAAAGTATGAAAAAGTGTAATGTTTTTTGGCTCTTTCCGGACGGATTTTTCTTTTCAGGCGGAAACAAAGCGGATGCCGACCCGTCGGGAAAGGGGTCGGCATCGCAGACGGCCGTATATTTTCTTAGCGGATGCGGTCCATCGAACGGATCATCAGTTCGTCCCGGAAAATGGCACGGACGGCCAGATAGGTGAAGATCATGGCGATGAGCGGCAGCACCAGTGGCAGTTTGACGCTCTGGGCGTGGAATTCGAACGAAGAGAAGAGGCGGTAGCTGAGAAAATAGTAGATGCCCATTACGATCTGTGCGCCCAGCAGCAGGATCATCTCCACCACGCCGAGCCGGAATTGCAGCATACGGCGCTTGAACAGGAAGATCGTCGTCAGCGGCAGCACCAACGCCAATGCCAGCAGGATGCCCATGTAGAGGGTCGATTGCACGGTTTCGCCGTCCGCCGTCCGCAGTCCGAAGGCGTAAAGGCGGAACTCTTCGCCGCCGCTGGCGAACGAGGCCAGGGGCAGGAACGCGGCGCAGGCTACCAGGCCTGCGGCCAGAAGCAGATAGAGTGTCTGAATACGTTGTATCATAATCGTCTGTTTGTCAGATATTCTTGTCGATCAGGTATTTGTTGCGGTCGGAGGCGTTGCGGTCGATCAGCTCGCCCAGGAAACCGGCCAGGAAAAACTGCACGCCGAGGATGACCAGAAGCATCGAAAGGTAGAAGAGCGGCTGCTCGGTGACGGCCCGCAGCGGCAGGCCGTGCGCCTGCTTGTAGAGCTTGGTGGCGATGATCCAGATCGTCGAGCAGCCGCCCAGCAGGAACATGAGCGTCCCCAACCCGCCGAAAAAGTACATCGGCGACCGGCCGAAATGCGAAAGGAACGAGACCGTAATCAGGTCCAGGTAGCCCTTGACCATGCGTTCCATGCCGAACTTCGAGGAGCCGTATTTGCGCGCCCTGTGGCAGACTACCTTCTCGCCGATGCGGCGGAATCCGGCCTCCTTGGCCAGGATCGGGATGTAGCGGTGCATCTCGCCGTAGACTTCGATCGACTTGACCACCTTGCGGCGGTAGGCTTTCAGTCCGCAGTTGAAGTCGTGGAGTTTGATGCCCGAGACGGTGCGCGCCGTCCAGTTGAAGAATTTGCTGGGCCAGCGTTTGCCGATCGGGTCGTGACGTTTGAGTTTCCATCCCGAAACCATGTCGTAGCCCTCTTCGAGGATCATGCGGCGCATGTCGGGAATTTCGTCGGGCGAGTCCTGCAAGTCGGCGTCCATCGTGAAGACCACGTCGCCTTCGGCGGCAGCGAATCCGCAGTAGAGTGCGGCCGACTTGCCGTAGTTGCGGGCGAACCCGATCGCCCGCAGGGCGGGATAGTGTTCTTTGAGGCGTTCGAGCGTCTCCCACGAGCCGTCGGTCGAGCCGTCGTCGACGAAGACGATTTCGTAGGAGAGGCCGTTTTCGCGTGCTACGCGGTCGATCCAGGCCGTCAGTTCGGGGAGCGACTCCTCCTCGTTGTAGAGCGGCACGACCACCGAGATGTCCAATCGCTTCTCCATCCGGTTACTCCTCCGTATTGTTGTCGAATCGTTGCCGGGGCTGTGCGAGGGCGGCGAGCACCAGTCCGAACAGCAGGCCGAGCAGGGCTTGTCCGGTGACCGATGAGAAGGTGATCCAAAGAGGCGACTGCACCATCAGGGCCATTTGGGAGATCATTTCGCCGGTATACAACCCCGTTTTCGAGAGAAGCGCGAACGATTGTTCGTAGAGTTCGGCATATTTGTCCGTGAAGAGGATGCGGCTGGCCAAGATCGTATAGGCGGCGTTGATAACGCCCACGAAGAGCGCCATGGCGATGATGAATCCCAACCGCCTGCCGTATCCGTACTCCTCCTCGCGTGTCGAGCGGGATGTCGCCCGTTTGCGTGTGTAGTATAAGAGCAGCCCGATGTAGAGGGCCAGTCCGATGAGTCCGAAAAAACCCGCTCCCGTGGCGTCTCCCAGCAACGAGCAGACGGCCGATGCCCCGCCGATGACGGCACCGTACTTCGCGGCGTCGTTCCAAAAATTCGTCTGGTTCATATTGAATTGGATCGTGTCATTATGTCCGTCAGTTGAGTTCCGCCGCACCCTGCCGCACGATTTCGGGCTCTTCCTGCGTGAGGTCGACCACCGTGGTGGGCACGATCGAACCGTATCCCCCGTCCACGACCAGCGCCACTTCGCGGCCGTAACGTTCGTGGATCAGTTCGGGGTCGGTCATGTACTCCGCGTCGTCGTCGCTTTTGAGCGATGCGGTGATGAGCGGGCACCCCAGCTGTTCGACGATCGCCCGCGGAATCGCATTGTCGGGGATGCGCACGCCGATCGTCTTGCGGCGTTGCAACGCCTTGTCGGGCATCCGCGACGATGCGTCGAGCAGGAAGGTGATCGCTCCCGGCAGATTGCGTTTGAGAATCTTGAACGCGGCGTTGTCCACCCGGCAGTATTCCGCCGCCCGCGAGATGCCGTCGCAGATGATGCTCAACTCACCGGTCTGTTTGCCGCTGAGTTGGCGCAGTCGTTCCAGGCCGCGTGCCGAGCGGAGCGAACAGCCGTAGGCGTAGACCGAATCGGTGGGGTAGACGACCACGCCGTCGCGCTCCAAGGCTTCGACGACACGCCGTATCTCCCGTTCGGCGGGATTCTGAGGATAGATGCGCAGGATCATACGTCGGCAAAGATACGAAAAGTCGAGCGCAGAAGCAAGCGTTAGCTTGATTATGCCGAGACGGAGTATCTAAGACGCCAAAGATACGAATAAGCGAGGGCAAAAGCAAACTTGTCCGCATTTTGCCGAGGCGGAGGTTGGGATGCGGTCGAAAAAACGGTTTCCCGGTCGGAGGCGGATGCGTGCCGTCTTCTTGTTTTCGAAGGAATTACCTTATCTTCCGGCGGTTCAGCTCGGCCGAATAGGCGCGGGCGTTGGCGTTGTGTTCGCGGAGCGTGCGTGCGAAGTTGTGGTAGCCGTCGAACGTGGGGCGTGCGCAGAAGAACATGTAATCGTGTCGTTCGAAATCGAGTACGGCGTCGATGGCGTTGCGTCCCGGCATACAGATCGGCGACGGCGGCAGACCTTTGTTTATATAGGTGTTATAGGGCGACGGATATTTCAGGTGCCGGTGCAGGATGCGCCGCAGTCCGAACTCCTGCAAGGCGTATTTGACCGTCGGGTCGGCCTGCAAGGGCCAGCCTTTGCGCAGGCGGTTGATGTAGACGCCCGCGATACGGGGCATTTCGTCGCTCTGGCGGGTCTCCTCGTAGACGATCGAGGCGAGCGTCATCACTTCGAGGCGCGACAATCCGCTGCGCTGGCGCTTCGCGTCGCGTTGCGGCGTCCAGAAGCGGTCGTATTCGCGCCGCATCCGTTCGATGAACTGCGCCGGCGAAACCGTCCAATAGAATTCGTAGGTGTCGGGGATGAACATGGAAAAGAGCGTCACCGAATCGAAGCCTGCTTTTCTCGCCGTCGCGGGATCGGTCAGCGCGCCGACGATCGTCGCCGAGTCGGCCTCGATCTGCCGCGCCAGCTTGCCGGCAAGCTGTGCGGGGGTGCGGACGTTATTGATCGTCACCCGCACGGGCGTCTGCAATCCCAGTTTGAGCATACGTGCCACTTGTACGACGTTCATTCCCGGTTCCAGCACGTAGTGCCCGGGTTTGAACGACCGGTCGAGTTCGATATGGCGGGCGTAGAACCGGAAGAAGGCGGTGTGTGCGATCGCGGTGTCGAGCGAATCTTCGAGCGTGCGGTACTCCGATCCCGACCGCACGTAGAGCGACCGTCGTTCCGGTACGCAGTTTCCGTAAAAACCGTTGCGAAGGTAGATGCCGATGCCTGCGAGCAGTACGACGAGGATGCAGAGGCCGATGATGAGTTTGCGACGCATTGCCGGGAATTTTCGAACAAAGATAGTGCAAGCCGAGCGCAAAAGCAAACGAAGTTTGCGGTTTTGCCGAGGCGCCGCCTGTCTGGGCGGGGCTTCGGCCCGCTCGAAGCGCCGTGCGGTCGTCGGGGACACCCGAATGGCGGGCGAGATACGAACGCTCCCGTTCCGCTCGGAACGCCGTGGGCGCGGGTGTCCGGCTGCTTTCCCTTGTCGTTTCCTCTGTTCCGGGACGCAGATGCGCCGCACGGCGACTCTTTTTTTGCGAATTTTCCGTTTTCTTTTTGCGCTTTTGGAAAAAAGAGTTACTTTTGCACTCGGGTAAGTCTTATACGACCAGCTCCTGTAGAATCCCCCAGGCAAGGAATTGAGCAAGGGTATACGGTTGTAGCGGTGCGATATAAGTAGCTTACCCATTTTTTATCGCCCTGCGGGCGCAGCGACCGTCGCTGTGCGGCTGCGATTCCGCTGCAAATCCCTTTTTGAAATACTTCGTCTGCGGAGTCTGTAAGAGCGGCAAAACCTTCCGGATTGTCCGATAAAACGAGCGGATCGGGACAGTCGTTCAGATTGTCCCGATCCTCCGGTATTCCCTTTCGTCGTTTTCGCTACCAGTTCAAGTGCCAGCCGTGCCGCAGCGTTTGAAGAATGATTGCGAGCAGGATGGCCGCGAGGACATAGCATCCGGCGTAGACGGCGATGCTGCGGAGGCCCTTCGCGTGCGTCGCACGGCAGAATGCCTGCCAACCCCAGATCATGCTCCAAATGCCGCACAAAACGGTGACGCTGCCCAAAACGGCCGAACCTCCTGCCCGCATCGTCTCTTGCAGTGGCGAAACCGAGCCGTTGCCGAGCGGCAGCAGCCATGCGTAGAGCCATGCGCTGCCGGCACTCGCCGCAAGACGCGGAATCTGTGCGAAGAGCAAGCCGCCGAAGAGCGCCGTCGCGTCGGCCGGAAGCCGGCGGCGGAGCCGGTCGGCACCGTAGAGCAGTGCGGGCAGAACGAATGCCTGCATCAGCACGACCAGCAGTTGCCCGCCCAATTCGACCGTCTGGTTCTGGTAGATCCGCACACCCCAGATGGCGAAGCCGTAGCCCACCGTTGCCGACAGGCCCCATGCGAACAGCTTATGAGGAGCGACGCTACCGAACGGATTCGGGAACTTGCTTATCGTTTGTTCCATTGCGAGGAGGTCTGATAGAGCGAAATGGCACGATTGAGGTGCGTGCTGTCGATCGCCTCGGTGCGTTCCAGCGCGTAGGGATCGTCGTCCGTCGGCCGCAGCAGGAATTGTTCCGCACGGTCGACGGGCGAGAGTACCGTGAAGCGGTCGCCTTCGAGGTAGCCCAAGTCCTGGTAGGTCGCCACGAACGCCCGTTCGCGGAAGTCGTCTGCGAGGATGTCGCGTCCGTAGAACCACGAGTCGTAGTCCATACCCAGCAGCGAGAAGAGCGTCGGCATCAGGTCGATCTGCGACGCGGTCTTGCCGACGCTGCCCGATGCGACGAAGGCGGGGGCGTAGATCATCGCCGGAATATGGTACTTTTCGAGCGGGATCTCGGTTTTGCCGGCGCTCGACGCGCAGTGGTCGGCCGTGATGACGAAGACCGTATTGTCGAACCACGGTTCGCGGCTCGCCGCGTCGAGGAACCCGCCCAGCGCATAGTCGCTGTACATCACGCCGCCGGCGCGCGATTTGGCGTCGTTGGGGATCGGGATGCGTCCTGCGGGATAGGTGTAGGGGCGGTGGTTGCTCACGCTCATGATGTGGGCGAAGAAGGGGCGGCCGCTGCGGGCGCGCTGGCCGAGCGTGCGGATGGCCTTGGCGTAGGAATCTTCGTCTGAGACGCCCCAGATGTTCTGGAAGGTGATCTCGTCGGGTGCGTACTGCTTCTGATCGACGATTTCGTAGCCGTTGCCGCCGAAGAAGGTCTCCATGTTGTCGAAATAGCTGTTGCCGCCGTAGAAGTAGAGTACGTCGTAGCCCTTGTCGCGCAGCATGGCGCCCGTGGAGTGCATGCCGGCGTTGCGGGGGCGTTTGATGATGCTCTGTCCGGGACAGGGCGGCAGCGAGAGCGTCACGGCTTCCAGTCCGCGTACCGTGCGGTTGCCCGTGGCGAAGAGCCGGTCGAAGACCAGCGCCTTGCCGCAGAGCGAATCGAGGCGGGGCGTGAGGCCGTCGGAACTTCCGTAGCGCGCCATGAACGATGCGCTCATGCTTTCGAGCGTTACGAGCACGATGTTGGGGTGCCGTTCCTCGTTCGGCGAGGTGATGTAACGGTGATTCTGCCCTTCGCTCCGGTATTCGTCGTGGACGAGTGCCGCGGCCCGGTCTTCGGGCAGCGTGCGGTAGAATTGCATGTAGTCGAGTTCGTTTTTGAGGAACGCCTCGTAGAACTTATAGAGTCCGTTGGCCTGCAATTCGTTGTAGTAGACGTTGTCGCTCGTCTGGAACCGCGTGTTGAAGGGCAGCATCCACAGGGCGACGCCCGCCATGGCCAGATAGATCGGCGAGGCGACGAGTTTCCACCCGCCGGTTTTGAACGCCTCGGCGGCGCGGATGTCGCGGCGGAAGAGCCACCACGTGACGGCGACGGTCAGCGCGACGATCAGCGTCGCCAGCGGGACGATCGGGTAGGACTCCATGATGTTGCCCACCACCTCGTTCGTGTAGACCAGATAGTCTACGGCGATGAAGTTGTAGCGTACGCCGAATTCGTTCCAGAAATAGTATTCGCTGACGGCGTTGAAGAGGATCGCGCCGACGTAGATCGCGAGCAGCGCGGCCAGCCATCCCTTCGACCACAGCAGTTGCAGCCGCGGCACGAAGAGCCGCAGGGCGAAGCTGCCGGCCCAGTAGCCCAGCACGATCGTGGCGACGAGCGGCGCTGCGCTGCCGTATTCGTCGAAGATCGTGTTGCAGAAGGCGACGTAGCAAAACGCCGCCGTCAATACGCCGAGCAGGACGTATCCCGTCGGGCGGTCGTATTTCCGCTTCGAGAGCGTGAGCAGGAAGAGCCACAGGAAGACATAGCCGAGCGTCAGGGCGCAGAGGTCGTTCAGGGCGCCCAGTCCGAAGACGGCGACCCATTGGAGGAAGCCGAAGCCCAGCTCGGAGGTCTGTTCGTTGAACAGCAGAACGATGCGCAACAGCGTGCAGACGACGAGCGTCAGCGCTGCCAGCCGCAGGTAGATTCTGAAAAAACGGTTGAGATTTTGAGACATGGGGTTATGAAGAATGAGCCTGAGAATGCCCGAAACGGACTGCGGTCCGTTTCGGGCATGATCGAAAAACGTCTGTCGGTTATTGTACGTTGTCTTTGAGTTGTCGCCAGAACGAAGCGTTGATCGCCAGCGAGATCGACATGATGACGGCAACGAGCGCCAGCAGGACGACGAAGGTAATGAATCCCACGTCGATCGCCGCGCAGATCCAGGCGAAGATGCCTGCTATGACGTAGGCTGCGACGACGAACGCCAGCAGGACGAAGAACATCGTCCACTTGCTGCCGTAGGTCGCCTCGTTGCTGGCCGAGATCGCCTGCATCGGATTCTTTTTCTTCTCGAAGAGGAAGAAGTAAGCGAGACTCCATGCGATCGAGAGCACGATGCCCGGTACGATCATGAAGAGCGAGGCGATGAAGACCGGAATGATCATCAGGCCGGTCGTGATGAGAAAATCGCCCATGTATTTGCGATACTTCGCGTCGAAGATGCCGAGCGGCGAGATGACGCCGCCTTTGGCCAGTTCGATCGGCAGCATGTTGATGGCGATCGTGGTGCCGACGTTGATGTAGGGCACCCAGATCGTGAGCAGCCACAACACCACGCAGCCGATGATCGACGGCGCATTCTTGACACCGATTTCCAGCGCTTCGGCGAAGGTGAGTCGGAAAGATACTTTGTTCATAAGCGTTTGTTTTTTGAGAGCGATTATTCGGAGCATTTCGGTTTTCCGCATCCGCAGCGCACGACAGCGGCCGTTCTTTCCGCTGCGGAATTTCCGTGCGGCGGGAGAGGGTAGGCGCGGTTCGTGCCTGAGATCGGGATCGGGTGCGTTCCGGCCCGATTCCGGGCTTGCGGACGGGCGTCGGGTCGGAACTCCGGACAAAAATAACTTATTTTGTCCGCCGTGCAAAATATTTACGCCATTATTTGCCGGCCGGGCCGCCGGATCGCCGGCGTTGTGTCGTATGCGGCAGCGGGCTGCGGTCGAACGAAAGATGCGTATGGCGGACGGATTCTGCCATACGCATCTGCGGTGCGGGGTGCCGGAAGGTTATTTTTGTCTCTCGGCGAGGAGCTTTTCCAGTCGCAGCAGCGAGGAGATGGAGGAGTAGGAGCAGTTGATCCAGTACGTGCGGTTGCGGTCGCTCTTCGTGGGGCGGAAGTCCCATGTGGTGGGAATCTGCCCGTTGACCGCGTTCTGCACGACGGTGATGTTGTCGATGAGCGCTTTGCCCTTGGCCAAGTAGATTTCCTCGCCGGTAGCCTCGTAGAGGCTGAGCATCGCGTCCGCGACGTTGCAGGCGCTGTTGTCGACCGGTTTCTGGTATTTGTACTGCTCGTAGACGCAGGGCGTTGCCTTGTCCTTGATCCCGTTCTCGGTGAGCGGCGTGTCCCAGAAGGTGAACTGATCCTCGCTGAAACGGGCGAGATCGACGGCATCGGCCATATCTTCGGCCGAAGGCGCTCCCTTCGAGAGCAGGTAGGCGGCGTAGGGCGCCGCCGTGCAGTTGGTCAGGTTTTCGTAGGGTTGCAGGCCCAGGACCGTCACGTCTTCGAACTGTCCCGTCATGTCGAAATTGCGGATCGCCACGTCGCGCATCCACCGCTCGCCTTCGGCCTGCGCTTCGGCGTAGGTTTCCACGCCGTAGTCGGCTTTGAGACGCTGGAAATAACGCAGCAGGGGGTGCAGCATGGCGCAGGCGTCGTTGACCGGTTCGCCGGTGACGAAATCGACCTTGATCGGCAGCGAACCGTCTTCGCGCTGCAACCGCACGTAGGTGTCGGCGATGCCGAGCGCACGATCGTAATAGGCCTTGTCGCCCGTCAGGTCGTAGAGATCCAGAAAGGCGTGGCCGGCCGAAGCGGCCTCCATCGTCATCGTCTTGTTCTGGTTCTCGGCGCGTTTGGAGGCGATCAGATCCTTGTAATAAGTAGGCGGGAAGAAGGCGAGCGGATCGCCTGCGGGGCGGCTCTGGTCGATCAGGAACTGCGCGGCGTTGCGGGCGATGCGCGTCGCCTGCTCCTTATGGGCGGGAAGCAGGCGTGCGAGCAGCGCCTCCGCACGAATCGTCGCGCCGATGATCTTGCAGGGGTAGGTGTTGTGACGGTAGTTCATATCGGGCTCGGTGTGCTCGGCCCAATACTGGATCTCCGGCATCCGGTGGATGTAGAGCAGGCCCATGAGCGCAGCCTGGCGGTAGTCGCGCACCGCCGGCGTATAGGGGCCCGTGAAGGGATAGTCGCGGAGGAACTCGCGTTCGCCTGCTTTGCCGAGCGCCTTTCCCGAAGCGTCGAGGCCCTCGACCGTGAGGCGGACTCGACCGACCGGAATCTCGCCCCAGACCGGCGTAAGGGCGGCTTTCGGCGAGTCGGCGGTGAAACTCCACGACGCTTGCGTCTCTTCGCCGAGCGGGACGACGGTGAACCGGTAGTTCGCGGCGCCGGCCACCTCGTCGAAATCGAACGCCGGGGCGTAGATGAACTTTTTGGCGAATCCGTTCCAGAAGGGGTTGCGTCCCTCGTAGCCGGGGCGGATCGGGTGGAGGTACTGTTCGGCTGCCTGCGCGTTGATGGCCGCGTAGTCGAGCGAAGCGTCGGCGGTTCCGCAGTCGGAGCCGCAGCACCTGCAAAGGAGGGTGCAGGTCGTGAGAAGGGTGATGGTAAGTAGTTTCATTAAGTCGGCGTCTTTTGACCGGAGAGCCTGCCGGGGTTAAAAGGTTATTGAATGAGGTTGGTATGGAAATACCCACAAATATAATGTTTTTTCGTTTCGTGCGGATGCGCGGCGACCGGAATATCGTGTTTTTGATGTCGTGCGGTGCGTGCGATTCGAAAATAAATCGTATCTTCGAGACTGCAAAATGTAAAAACAGTAAAAGCCATGGCAACTAAAACTGCATATCCTTTTCGGGTGGAACCGCAGGAGGTCGATTTCTCGCTGCGCATCACCCTCGTGGCGCTGGGCGGAAACATCCTCAACATCGCGGGTATCGACGCCCATACCAAGGGGTTCGGGGTGGACGCCCTGAACAAGGACAACTTCTCGTGGGTGCTTTCGCGCATCGCCTTCGAGTTCGATTACCGTCCCGAGGAGTACGTGAAGTACGAGATTGCGACGTGGATCAGCGACTACGGCCGGATGCTCTCGACGCGTAATTTCGAACTGACCGACCAGACGGGCGTGTGTTTCGGCCGCGTGGTGTCGCAATGGTGTATGCTCGACCTGTCGAAGCGGACGGCCGTCGACCTGCGGGCGGTGGCCGAGAGTCATAACGACGCGATCGTGGAGTGTCCCTCGCCTGCCGAAAAGCCGCGCAAGGTGCCCGCACCCGATGCGGAACCGGTATTGACCCACAAGGTCGCCTATTCGGACATCGATTTCAACCGCCATGTCAATACGATGCGCTACATCGAGATGATGCTCGACGTGCTGCCGATCGAACGCTTCGCAGAGGAGCGCCCGCTGCGGCTGGACATCAATTTCCTCAAAGAGGCGCGTTACGGCCAGACGCTCTCGGTGGCGCTCGAAGAGCGCGGTTCGCAGACGCTCGTCGAGATTCGCAGCGATGCCGGCGCGGCCCTCTGCCGCGGGGCGTTCGAATGGCGGTAGCCCCGTTGCATGATCATGTCGGGGCCGTATCCTGCGGGATGTGGCTCCGTCTCTTTTGTGCGGAGCCGGCGGTTCCGGCTCCGAATTTCGGTGCGCGATCTTGGAGTGTGGTACATCGTTTGCGGAGGAGGGGTGTGCATAAATCCTTTAATTCATTTCCATTATGACTACCGAAAACAAGTATCAGAAGAGTATCGACCGCCTGAATCAGGCCATCGGCAAGGAGATCGCCACCACGTTGCAGTATCTCTATTTCCACGTCCATTTCGAGGACGACGGCTACGAGTATTTCTCGAAAATGATGAAGCAGACCTCGATCACGGAGATGTTCCACACCGACAAGATCGCCGACCGCATCCTCTTCCTGCAAGGCGAGGTCGAGATGATGCCCTCGTTCGAGCCGCGCAAGATCCGCGACGTCAAGGAGGCGTTGGAGTTCTCAATGACGCTCGAACAGCGCACGGTCGATTCCTACAACGAGTGGGCGCGTCTGTGTGCTGCCGAGGACGACCAGATCACGCACAAGCTTTTCCAGGATCTCGCCAAAGAGGAGGAGGAACATCTCGACATGTTCCGTACCGAGATGGAGAACATGCTCAACTACGGCGAGCAATACCTCGCCCTGCAATCGATCGCCCACAGCAAGGAAATTACTAAAAAATAACCGGCTCCGGCGAGGCGTTGTTAAAAAAATGGGGAGGATGTTCGTTTTTCAGCAGTTTCGGGGGACAACGGATCGAAAAAAATGTTATCTTTGATTCAGTGTCAACAAAAAACAACTGAAAAATGAACATTCCTTCGATTTTCTGGCTCGTGCCCGCGGCGTCGGTCGTCGCGCTCGGTTTCGCCTATGCGTTTTATCGGAAGATGAAACGTCAGAGCGAAGGCACGGAGCGAATGCGCGAGATCGCCGGCCATGTCCGTGCGGGCGCAATGGCCTATCTGCGCCAGCAGTACAAGGTCGTCACGGTCGTCTTCGTCGTGCTGGCGCTTTTTTTCGCCTATCTGGCCTACGTTGCCGGCGTGCAGAACCCGTGGGTTCCCTTCGCTTTCCTCACGGGCGGGTTCTTTTCGGGACTGGCGGGTTTCTTCGGCATGAAGACCGCCACCTATGCCTCGGCGCGGACGGCACATGCGGCGCAACAGTCGCTCGACCGCGGGCTGCGTGTGGCGTTCCGCAGCGGAGCCGTGATGGGGCTGGTCGTCGTGGGGCTGGGGCTGCTCGATATTTCGCTCTGGTATATTGTCCTGAACTGCTTCGTCGACGCCTCCGGCGCGCAGAAACTGGTCATCATCACCACCACGATGCTGACCTTCGGCATGGGTGCCTCGACGCAGGCGCTCTTCGCCCGCGTGGGCGGCGGCATCTACACCAAGGCGGCCGATGTGGGGGCCGATCTGGTCGGTAAGGTCGAAGCGGGCATTCCGGAGGACGACCCGCGCAATCCCGCCACCATTGCCGACAACGTGGGCGACAACGTGGGCGACGTGGCCGGCATGGGCGCCGACCTCTACGAGAGCTATTGCGGCTCGGTGCTCGCCACGGCGGCGCTCGGCGCAGCTGCTTTCGCCGCTGCGGGCGACGTGGAGATGCAGACGCGCGCCGTGCTGGCGCCGATGCTGATCGCCGCTGTCGGTATCCTCCTGTCGATCATCGGAATCTTCCTCGTGCGGACGAAAGAGGGTGCCACGATGCGTCAACTGTTGCGTGCGCTGGGCGTAGGCGTCAACGTCAGTTCGGTGCTGATCGCTGCCGCGACCTTCATCATCCTCTATCTGCTCGACATTCAGAACTGGCTGGGGCTGTCGTTCTCGGTCATCACGGGGCTCGCGGCCGGCATCATCATCGGCCAGGCGACCGAATACTACACGTCGCACTCCTACCGACCGACGCAGAAGATCGCCCGCAGCGGCCAGACCGGCCCTGCGACGGTCATCATTTCGGGCATCGGCGTGGGGATGATCTCGACGGCCGTGCCGGTCATCACGATCGGCGTGGCGATCATCCTGGCCTATCTGTGCGCTACGGGGTTCGACATGGCGCACCTGATGTCGGCGCACAACCTGTCGCTGGGGCTTTACGGTATCGGCATCGCCGCGGTGGGGATGCTCTCGACGCTGGGCATTACGCTGGCTACTGACGCCTACGGTCCGATCGCGGACAATGCGGGCGGCAACGCCGAGATGAGCAAACTCGGTCCCGAAGTACGTCGCCGCACCGATGCGCTCGATGCGCTGGGCAATACGACGGCCGCCACGGGCAAGGGCTTCGCGATCGGTTCGGCTGCGCTGACGGCGCTTGCGCTGCTGGCCTCCTACATCGAGGAGATCAAGATCGGGCTGCTGCACATCGGCCAGACGGCCATCACGCTTCCCGACGGTGCGGAGCGGTTGGTGCAGGAGGCTTCGATCGTCGATTTCATGGAATTCTATCAGATCAACCTGATGAATCCGCTGGTGCTCGTCGGCGTCTTCATCGGCGCGATGATGTCGTTCCTCTTCTGCGGTCTGACGATGAATGCCGTAGGGCGTGCCGCCGAGAGCATGGTCGAGGAGGTGCGGCGCCAGTTCCGCGAAATCAAAGGCATCCTCACGGGCGAGGCGACGCCCGACTATGCGCGCTGCGTCGCGATCTCGACGCGCTGCGCGCAGCGCGAAATGTTGCTGCCCAGTCTGCTGGCGATCGTCGTGCCGGTGGCGGTGGGGCTTCTTTTCGGCGTGGCGGGCGTCATGGGCCTGCTCGTCGGCGGGCTGAGTTCCGGCTTCGTGCTGGCGGTCTTCATGGCCAATTCGGGCGGCGCATGGGACAACGCCAAGAAGTTGATCGAGGAGGGCAACTTCGGCGGTAAGGGTTCCGAGTGCCACAAGGCGACGGTCGTGGGCGATACCGTGGGTGACCCCTTCAAGGACACGTCGGGTCCGTCGCTCAATATCCTCATCAAGCTGATGTCGATGGTTTCGATCGTCATGGCCGGCCTGACGGTAGCCTGGCACCTCTTCTGATTACGGGGGATTCGGAATGATCGGGAGCGGCAGGGTATTTGGCCTCTCCCGATTATTTTTATACTTTTATGCCGCAAATAGAATATAAGGAAATATGAAATTACGGATAAAACGATTCGCGGCGACCTCAGCCGCTCTTTTGCTGGCGCTCTGCGTGCTGGCGCAGCCGACCGCGACCGTGCAGTGGAGCGACTCGACGGCAGCTGTCGGCGACGGCGTGTATGAAATCACCTTCACGGGGCGTATTCTCGACGGGTGGCACACCTACGATCTCCATTCGGGCTTCTCGTCGACGGTGATCGCGTTCGAACCCTCCGAAGGGGTCGAACTCATGGGCGATCCCTTCGAGAAGGTGGCAGCCGAACGCCGTTTCGATGAAATCTTCGGCGAGGAGATCGGTGAGTACGAGGGCGAGATCGTCCTCGGCCAGCGTGTACGCCTGACGGCGGCCGAAGGGGTGCTCAGGGGGAATATCAACTGGCGTTCGTGCCAGGGCGACAACTGCAACATGCCCGAAGACTGGCCCTTCGAAATCCGGCTCCCCGCCGGATCGGCCGGGCAGGACACGGCGGGCGACGCCCTTCACCAGTC
>ENA-ORVG01001091-ORVG01001091.1-human-gut-metagenome-genome-assembly--contig:-NODE-1091-length-34264-cov-3.256131_pt1 | contig 34264 bp, 27 predicted proteins | sample MGYA00242091_ERZ509233 | MGnify/ENA primary metagenome ERZ509233 (study PRJEB26280, sample SAMEA2338840) | human gut metagenome | biome: human gut; feature: human-associated habitat; material: faeces... | reverse complement strand
CTTGCCGTGGGGCACGGCCAGGAAGACCAGGTCGCAGCGGCGGGCGGCTTCCTTGGCATCGAAGATGCTGATGACCACGTCAGAACCGGGCAGACCTTCGAGGAAGGGATAGAACTCGCCCAGGCGCAGGCCGGATTCGGTACGGGAACAGGCCATCTCCAGTTTCATGCGGGGGTGGCTGGCCAGCAGCCGGGCCAGTTCCATGCCGGTGTATCCGGTGACGCCCACAAGACCCACTTTGAATATCTTCATCTCCCTCTCCTTTATTTGCTGTCCGGGCCGCATTTGATGACGTATTTCATGCGCAATTCGTAAAGGATGCTCTCCAGCATCTTGCGCTCCTGTTCGTCCAGCCCCTTGGTGGTCTTTTCATGCAGCATCTCCAGCATGCTGATGCTGTGCCGGGCAAGTTCCGGCTGCTGGCTGGTCTGGCCGGTCTCGGGGTCGGCCACCTCGCCCAGATGCACGAGGGCGGCGGACGCCAGGGAAAGGACGAAGGTGGAGAAGGTCACTTCCGGCAGGGGGCCCTTGCCGCCGCAGCCGCATTGGTTCTGACTCATGCTGTTCTCCTGCTGATGCGCTCCGGGGGCCGTCCGGCAGCCCCGAAAGCGGTGCGGCCGCCGCAGCGGCCGCTGCTGTGATCTAGCGGACGGCGGGGCAGCTCACGGGCGTGCCGGGCGTCACTTCGAGGGCGGCACGGTACACGGCCAGGCCCTGTTCGAGGTAGTTGCGCGCGCCGATGTAGCCGCCGGCGTCCACGATGCTGCGTTCCAGGGCGTAGAGGCCCGCGGCCACGTCGGCCCAGTCCACCCAGCCCATGTGGCCGATGCGCACGATGCGGCCCTTGAGCTGGTCCTGCCCGCCGGCCATGTAGATGCCGTGCTTTTCGGCAGCCAGGCGCAGGACCTCATTGCCGTCCACGCCTTCGGGCAGCAGCACGCTGGTGATGCCCCAGGCGAAGTCATCGGGCGCCAGCAGTTCCAGGCCCATGGCCTTGACGGCGGCACGGGTGAACATGGTCAGGGCCCACTGCTTGCGGTAGACGGCATCCAGACCGCCGGCCAGCAGCATCTTCAGGCTCACGTCCAGGCCCACGATGAGGTTCACGGGCGTGGTGAAACGGGTCTGGTTCTTGAGCACGTTGTCGCGTTCGCGGCACAGGTCGAAATAGAAGCAGCCGGTACCGGTCTTTTCGGCCTTGTCCCAGGCGCGGGCGGAAAGGGCCAGCAGGGCCAGGCCGGGGGGCAGCATCAGGCCTTTCTGGGAGCCGGTGACCAAGCAGTCCACGCCCCACTGGTCCATGGGGCAGGGAGAGAGGCTGACACCGGAGATGCCGTCCACCACGCAGAGCACGTTGCGGGTGCGGGTGATGGCCGCCACCTCGCGCACGGGATGGAGCACGCCGGTGGAGGTCTCGGACATCTGGATCAGCACGCCGCGGATGTCGGGATCGGCGTCCAGGGCGGCGGCCACGTCCTCGGCCTTGACGGCCTGTCCCCAGGGGGCGGACAGCACGGTGCATTCCAGACCGCGGGAGCGGGCGATCTCCACCCAGCGATCGCCGAACTTGCCGGCTTCGGCCACCAGCACTTTCTCACCGGGGGCGAACAGGTTGTAGACGGCGGCGGTCATGGCGCCGCTGCCGGAGCTCATCAGGGGCAGGACGGGCTGCGTGGTGCCGAAAAGCTCGCGCAGGTGGCCCTGTACGCGCTGCATGATTTCCTTGAACTGGCCCTTGCGGTGGTGGATCATGTCTTGGGCCAGAGCAAGGCGGACTTCTTCGGGCAGGGGCGTGGGGCCGGGGGTCAGGAGGCGTTTTTTGTTGAGCATGATGCGTCCTTTATGCGCCGCTTACGGCAGCAGATGCGCGATGAAACATTTGAGATAGGCCGTCTCGGGCATGGCAGCATGCACGGGATGGTCCGCACCCTGTCCGCCCGCATAGAGGATGCGGGCCTGCCACTTGCGGCGGGCGGCGGCCTGCTGCACGCAGGAACGCAGGGACTCGGCGGGCAGGTGGTGTGAACAGGAACAGCTTACAAAGACACCGCCCGGCGTCAAGAGCTGCATGGCCAGGGCATTGATCTTGCGGTAGGCGGCCAGGCCCTGGGCAAAGTCCTTGCGGCGCTTGATGAAGGCGGGCGGATCCAGGCAGATGAGCGAGAAGCGGCGGCCCTGGGCGTCCAGCTCGGCCAGACGTTCGAAGGCATCGCCGCACAGGCCTTCGATGGCCTTGGTGCGGGCCAGTTCGGGCGCGTTGCGGGCCGCGTTCTCCGTGGCCAGGGCCAGGGCCTGCGGCGAGGCGTCCAGGAAGGTCACGGAACGGGCACCGGCAGCGGCGGCCGTCCCGCCGAAGCCGCCGGCGTAGCAAAAGATGTCCAGCACGTCGGCGCCTGCGGCGTAGCGGGCGGCCTCGCGGCGGTTGCGGCGCTGGTCATAGAACCAGCCGGTCTTCTGGCCGCCCTGCAGGGGGGCCCGGAAGATGCAGCCGTTTTCCGGCACTTCCAGCACGTCGGGCACCGGGCCCTCGCTCTCGTTCTCGCGGGGCAGGCCTTCCAGCGAACGGGCGGCGATATCATTGTCCCAAAGGATGGAGCGGGGCTGCAAAAGTTCGCCCAGCACTTCGCGCAGTTCTTCCTTGCGGGCTTCCATGCCCCAGGTGCCGACCTGCACGGTGAGGTGGTCGCCGAAACGGTCCATGACCAGGCCGGGCAGCAGATCGCCCTCGCCGTGGCACAGGCGGTACCAGGGCTGGTTGTAGAGGCGCTGGCGCAGGCCCAGGGCGCTTTGCAGACGCTGGCGCAGCAGGTCCGCGTCCAGGGGCAGGTCGGCCTTGCGGCTGTAGAGACGGGCGCAGATGAGCGAATGCGGGTTGACGAAGACGCTGCCCAGCACGGCCCCGCGCGCGTCGCGCAGGGTGGCGTTCTCGCCGGGCTCAAAGTCGGGCAGGGGACTTTTGGCGCTGTCTATCTCGTTGCTGAAAATCCACAGGTGGCCGGCACGGATGCGGCGGTCTTCCCCTTTTTTCAGCCAAAGTGTCTTCATGGTAACTCCCGATGGGCAAAAAAGTTTGGCAGCGCGGGCAGGAGGCATCCTGTCCGATGCCGCACAGATGACTATGGCTGAAAAATGGATTTTTCGCCAGCACCATGATGCCCCCGAGCCCTGCGGGAGGGAGCGCCTTGCCGGTACCGGACGGCCCTGCGCCGTCTGTTGCAGGGACGAAAAAAGGAACGCTCCCCGAAGGGAGCGTTCCTGTCAGTCAGGGCAGGGCCCAGGGAGCGGCGGGTCCCTGCGGCCGGTGAGGGCCTAGCGGGCCATAAGGGCCTTCATCTGCTCCGGCAGGGACTTTTCACCGGGCGTTGCCGTGATCGCCAGCATGCGGCCCAGGGCGGCGGGATTGAGGAACTGGATCCAGGGCATGAGCTGGGCCGGGTCCTCGCTGCGGATGGACAGGCTGCCGGGGCGGGCCAGGAAGGTCTGGATGGCTTCCGCATCAGCGGGATCACCGAGGTCTCTGCTCAAAGAGGCCCCCAGCAGGGGCATCATGGCTTCCATGGCCTCGGGACGGGGATCGATATTGTAGGCCAGGACAGCCGTCAGACCATGATCGTGCAGATCCAGCGACAGGTCGGAGACGGCGGCATCCATCATGCTCGGATCTTCACTGAAGAAGTCGTAGGCATAGTCCAGATCGGCCAGGCCTTCCAGGCTCAGGCGGCCCGTCTGGCGCAGGAGGTCCTTACCGGCAGCGCCCGTCTTTCCCAGGGTATCGTCCTGCCACTTGAGGGTGATGCGCTCCTTGCCCGGGATGGCGAACATCTCGCGGAAGGGCTTGGTGGAAAAGTCGCAGGTCAGGCTGCTCTTGAAATGATGGGGGGCGAGCCCCAGCCAGTCGAACTGCATATCGCTGGCATGGAACAGGTTCTCGTTCGTCCTGCCGGGCGATTCGATAATGTCGACATCCCTGATGGCCAGCTGACCGAAGAGGGGCCGGGTCATCATCTGCTTGCCGGCGGCATCCTTCCGGGGCCGCGCGGCTTCCAGGATCAGGGCTTCGAGCTGGGGTTCGAATGCCTCGACGGAGAGATCGTCGGCACGGCGGACCAGGCTGAGGAAACGCCCGAACCAGTCAGCGTCGGGCAGGAAGATGTCGCGGATCTCCAGCTTGCCCATCTTGAACGCGCCTTCGGACCGGATGATGACCTCGGTAGCATCCATAGTCATCCGCTTCCAGGTGCGGCGGTCCACGCCTTCGATGCTGACGGCGGCGACGGAGCTCTGCATCGGCGTTTCGGGGGCCGTGCTGCTGATGCGGACGGGCCCGTAGGTGACCTTCTCCGCGATGATGGAGATCATGAATTCACCCTCGGGCACCTGCTGCCCGTTCAGCAGACGCTTGAGCACAGCGGCGTCCATGGCCACAGGGCCGGAGGTGAGGGCCTCCACCGTGCAGGTCATGGGCTCTCCCGGTATCAAAGATTTCTCGGTAAGATCACGTCCTGTGGCGCTGGAGAACAGGGGCGCGTCCCCTGCGGCGGGCAGGATGCTGTCCCGCAGGAAGGGCACGCAGGCCAGGACGAAGCGGGGGCTGAGCGTCATGGTGGCTTCTTTCAGGACCGTGTCGTACGTGCGCTGGTCGGAGATACGGATGTTGCCGAGTTTCAGGGTGAAGCTCAGGGGATTGATGTCCACCGTATCGATACTGCAGATGGTGGCGTCGGGATTGACATTGCGCAGGGCATCCCGGACGGCCTGTTCCACCAGAGGCTTGCAGGCGAACAATCCCCCCACGACGGCGAGGACACAGATGATGAGTGCGGCCGACAGGCCTTTCGCTGTTTTCGACATGGCAGTAGTTCCTTGGAAAAAAGGATGGATGGCCCCTGTTGAGGGTGGGGCTTTTTTCAAAATAGCCGGGCTTCGGCTGCTTGTACAGAAAAAAAGCCTGGAGGACGCGGAAATGGAAAACGCCGTGGCCCGAAGACCACGGCGCGTTGTCGCTGGGAGGGGGAAAGGCTAGTCCACGCGATGGTGGCAGCCGATGCTGTTCTTGTTGCGCATGGCGGCCTGGGTGATGACGTAGGCCGTCTGGGAGCCGTGGAAAAGATCCACCAGCGGCTTGGAGATGCGCGTGCCCTTGTAGAAGTCGTGGATATGGCGCACCAGGTCGCGCATGTCTTCGAAAGCCCGGCGCAGGCGGGCCTTGGAGCGCGAGATGCCCACGTAGTTCCACATGGTGTTGCGGATGTTGGCCCAGTCCTGGGCCACCAGGGCCGGGTCGTCGTGGTGTTCGTTGCCTTCGTGGCGCCAGTCGGGGATGGCGGCCGCCAGGGCGCGGGGGATGGCTTCGCGGCCGGAGGCCGTGATGCGCGCCAGGTGCTGGCCGCAGCTCTGGCCCCAGACGGCGGCTTCCAGCAGGGAAGTGCTGGCCAGACGGTTGGCGCCGTGCAGGCCCGTGCAGGCGCATTCACCGATGGCGTACAGGCCGGGCATGGACGTACGGCCGAAGGTGTCGGTGAGGATGCCGCCGCAGAAGTAGTGGGCCGCGGGCACCACGGGGATGGGCTCCTTGCGGATGTCGATGCCGATCTCAAGGCACTGGTTGAAGACCGTGGGGAAGCGCGTGGGCAGATCCTGCTTGACGCCGCTCACATCAAGGTACAGGCAGGGCACGCCCCGGCGCAGCATCTCTTCCACCATGGCCTGGGCCACCACGTCACGGGGGGCCAGGTCGCCGCGCTTGTCGTGGCGGAGCATGAAGGCCTCGCCGCGGTCGTCCAGCAGACGGGCGCCCTCACCGCGCATGGCCTCGGTGATGAGCGGACGGCGGTAGCTGCGTTCCTCATACAGGGCCGTGGGATGGAACTGCATGAATTCCAGGTTGGCCAGTTCCACACCGGCGCGGAAGGCCATGGAGATGCCCGCCCCCACACAGCCGGGAGCGTTGGTGGAGTGCAGGAAGACCTGCCCCACGCCGCCGGTGGCCAGGACGGTCCAGTCGGCCAGGATGGTTTCGGGCTCGCCGGTCTCGGCATTGAGCACGTAGGCGCCCAGGCAGCGGTTGGTGACGCTGTAGCGGTACTGGGAGTTCTTGGCGTGGTGGTGGGTGGTCAGCAGGTCGATGGCCGAATGGTTGTGCAGGCAGGTGATGCGCGGATGGATCTTCACCTGGGCGGCCAGGCCGTCCATGAGGGCGCGGCCGGAATAGTCGGCCTTGTGGAGGATGCGGTGGGCACCGTGACCGCCTTCGCGGGTGAGGTTGTAGGTGCCGTCCTCGTTGCGGTCAAAATCGACCCCGGCGCGCTCGATGAGCATATTGTCCACGCAGTCGGGGCCCTGACGGCAGAGGAAGCGCACGGCGCGGTTGTTGTTGTAGCGGTGGCCCGCCACGAGGATGTCGTGCTCCAGGGCGCGGGCTTCGGCGTCACGGGGGGTATCTGCGGCCTTGTAGATGATGCCGCCCTGGGCCAGAGGGGTGTTGCCGTCGTCCAGGTCGGGACCGGCGTTGATGAGCAGCACGTCACGCCCGGCATCGGCCAGGGTAAGGGCGGCAGTACAACCGGCGATGCCGGAACCGATGATCAGGATGGTGACGTGACGACGTGTCGAGCTCATCTTGACTCCTTGTTTCTTGCGCTAGCGTTGGGCCGCGCATACCTGGAGCATGCGGGTCAGGGATGCCCGGGCGGGCGCCAGCTGCTCGTCCTGCAATGTCATGATGGGGGCTGTGCCGGCAGCGACGCCTTGCAGGCAGGCCAGCAGGTTTTCTTCGGTGACCTTGGCCATGTCGGGGCAGATGGCGGGCGCCAGAGGCTCGATCCGGCAGCGTCCGGCAAAGCGGTCACGCAGGCGGTGGACGAGGTTGGTCTCCGTGCCGATGATCAGGGTGCCGCCTTCGCCGGCGGCCTTTTCCGCTTCCTTGATGAGGTAGGAGGTGGAGCCGGAGCCGTCGCACAGGCCGATGAGCTCGGGACGGCATTCGGGATGGGCCAGCACGCGGCAGCCGGGATAGGCGGCCCGGGCGGCCTGCACGCTTTCGGGACGCAGGTGGCCGTGGATGGCGCAGCAGCCCGGCCAGAGCAGCAGGCGGCGGCAGGCGGCGGCACTGCCGGGCCGGCGTTCGCTCTCGGCCAGGCCGTTTTTGCCGCTCAGGCGCAGCACGTGCCAGTCATCGGAGCCCAGGCCAAGCTGCAGGCCCGTGTTGCGGCCCAGGTGCTTGTCGGGCATGAAGAGCACGGCGCCGTCGGGCCCGGCTTCTTCCAGGGCCCAGGCCAGCATGGTGCGGGCATTGGCCGAGGTGCAGACGGCCCCGCCGAATTCGCCCACTACGGCCTTGAGGGCCAGGGTGGTGTTCACATAGGCCAGGGGCACGATCTTGCGGCCTGTGGCCTGCAACTGCAGCAGCACGGTACGGGCGAGCCCGGCCGGCGTCATGAGCGACATCATGCAGTTGGCGTCCCAGGCGGGCATATGCACGCTCTGGCCCGGTTTGGCCAGCAGGGCCGCGGATTCGCCCATGAAGTACACGCCGCAGAACACGATGTGCTCGGCATCGATACCTTCGATGCGGCGGGCCAGTTCCAGGGAGTCCCCGGTCACATCACAATGCCGCACCACATCATCATGCTGGTAATGGTGCCCCATGATGCACAGGCGGTCGCCCAGTCCTTGCTTGATGGCCGTAATGGCGTCGGAGAATCGAGACATGGTTTCCTTTGGGTTGGGGATGATCAGGCGTTGGCCAGGGTCATGCTGAAGTCGGCAGCCACGGCGGAATGCGTCAGGCGGCCCACGGAAATGAAATCGGGATGGCGGGGACCGGTGAGGGCGATGCCGCGGATGGTCTCCAGGGTCACGCCGCCGCTCACTTCGGCCTCGATGTGGGCGGGCACCAGCTCCAGGGCCTGGCCCAGCAGGGGCGCGCCCATGTTGTCCATCATGATGCGGTCGGCCCCGGCGGCCACGGCTTCGCGCACATGGTCGAGGGTGCGGCATTCCACCTCGATGGGCGGGCAGGGGGAGTAGGTCTCACGCAGGCGGGCCACGGCGCGGGTGATGGAACCGGCGGCATCGATGTGGTTGTCCTTGAGCATGAGCATCTCCACCAGGTTCTTGCGGTGGTTGCAGCCGCCACCGGCCTGGACGGCGTATTTTTCGGGCCAGCGCAGGCAGGGCGTGGTCTTGCGGGTATCCAGCAGGCGGACCCCGGTGCCTTCCAGCTCGCGCACATAGCGGGCCGTGAGGTTGGCGATGCCCGAAAGGTGGGTGATGAAATTGAGGATGACCCGCTCGGCCTTGAGCAGGACGATGGCCGGGCCCTCCATGCGGACGACCTCGGTCATGGCCGGGACGGTGGAGGCCTCCTCCACCAGCATCTCCACGTGCGGGTCGGCGCCCATGACCTCGAAGACCTCGTGGATGACGGGCAGGCCCACCACGTGGGTGTCTTCCTTGGCGCGGATGACGGCATGCATGGGCGCGTCAGCGGCAAAAAGGCCTTGGGCGGTCAGGTCGGGGCCGTCCTCATCCAGGGCCAGTTCTATGGAACGACGCAGATAGCGTCGGCCTTCGTCGGAAAAAAACGTGCTCCAGGGTGTGAACATTCTTCTTGTCCCGTCTATGGTGTGCATGGTAAGCCCTGCGCATAAGCACGGCATTACATAATGATAAATGGCCCGTTGGGGCGCGTCAAGTTTGAGAGCTTTTTCACAACAGCGCAGCAAAAAAGCATTCTTTTTGTCACCAAGATGCTGTATGATACCGCCGTGTTGTGGGAGAAGTCCGTCGGGCAGGCAGAGGCCCGGCACGCGTACAGACGAGGGAGCTGATTGCCATGAGTGAACAAGAGAAGATCCAGACCGCAGACGACCGGCCGCAGATGGCGAACCCGATCCCCGAAGACGACGGGATGGCGGAAGGACATGGCATAAGCATACCCGAGGCCTGCCGCGAGCTGGGGGACGAGGCGGAATTCGTCCATCCCGCCGACCTTGCCGACCATCTGGAGAACCTGAGTCTGGAAAAGCAGGTCTGCGCCCTGCGCCACATGCCCACGGAGGACGCCGCCGAGGCCCTGGCCGAACTGGAAGGCAGCGTGGCCGTGGACGTCCTGGAGAACCTGGATGCCGACGTGGCCGCCCAGATCATCGCCGAGATGGAGCCCGACGACGCCGCCGACGTGCTGGACGAGCTGGACGAGGAACACCGCGACGTCCTGCTGGGCAAGCTGACGCGCGAAGATTCCGAAGAGCTGCGCAACCTGCTGAACTTCGACCCCGACTCCGCGGCCGGTGTCATGAACACCGAGCTGATCCTGCTGGAAGAGAACATGACGGCCGACGAGGCCATCACTCACATCCGCAGCGAGATGGAGGACAAGGAAAGCCCCTACTACGCCTATGTGGTGGACAAGAACGACAAACTGGTGGGGGTGCTTTCGCTGCGCGACCTGATGCTGGCGCGTCCCGGGACCATCGTGGGCGATGCCGTGTCGGGCCAGAGCGTGGTCTCCGTGCCCTATGACATGGACAAGGGCGAAGTGGCCAATCTGCTGTCGCACTACAATTATCTTGCCATGCCCGTCGTGGACTACGAAGGCCACATCATGGGCGTGGTGACCTACGACGACATCATGGACATCATGCACGAAGAGGCCAGCGCCGACATGCTGGGCATGGTGGGCGCCGACCCCGAAGAAAGCGTGGACACCCCCTGGAAGGAGAGCGTGCGCAAGCGCCTGCCCTGGCTGGTGGTGAACATGGTCAATTCGGCGCTCTCGGCATCGGTGGTCTACATGTTCGAGGGCTCCATCGCCCAGATGGCCGCCCTGGCCGTGCTCATGCCCATGGTGGCCAACCAGGCCGGGAACACCGGCCAGCAGGCTCTGGCCGTCATGATCCGGCAGCTGGCCACGGACCGCTTCGAGACCAAAAAGGCCTGGATGGCCGTGCTGCGCGAGGCCAAGATCGGCCTGGTCACGGGCCTTTTCATGGCCATGCTGGCGCTGTGCGGCGCCTGGGGCTTCACAGGCAACCCGCTGGTGGGTATGGTCATGGCTGGTGCGCTGCTGTGCGACATGATGCTGGGCGCGGTGGCCGGCGGTTCCATCCCCCTCATCTTCCGGGCACTGGGACGCGACCCGGCCCAGGCTTCCAGCATCTTCCTGACCACCATCACAGACGGCGCGGGCTTCTTCATCTTTCTCGGGCTGGCCACAATGTTCCTCTTCTAGGCCTGCCCGGACATAACGCAAAGGCAGGTAGCCATGCACGACGTTTGCCGCATTTTGCTGGTGGACGATCACAAATTGCTCATGGAGGGCATCCGCAGCCTGCTGGCCCCCCACAGCCATTTGCGCGTGGCCGGCATGGCCCCCGACGGCAAGGAAGCCGTGGGCCTGGCCGCCACCCTGTCGCCCGATCTGGTCATCATGGACATCTCCATGCCGGGCATGAACGGCGTGGAAGCCAGCCGCGCCATCCTCCAGATCCGGCCCGAGACGCGCATCCTCATCTATACCGGTCACGAGGACCAGCGGCATCTGCTGGAGCTCATCCAGCTGGGCATCATGGGCCACGTCTGCAAAAGCGATCCGCCGTCCGTCCTGCTCCAGGCCATCGATGCCGTGCGGCAGGGGGAGGTCTTCCTCAGTTGTGCGGACCCCGTCGGCTGCATGGCGGCCCTCATGCGCCAGAACCGCCAGCGCCTCAGCCCCGCCGAGGGCGGGCCGGACATCGGCATGCTCTCGCCGCGCGAGAAGGAAATCTTCCGTCTGCTGGCCGACGGCTACAGCGTCCGCCAGATAGGCGATGCCCTCAACATCAGCCCCAAGACCGTGGAGACCCACAAGTACAGCGTACTGACCAAATTGCGCGCCGGCTCCATCAACGAGCTGACCAAGATGGCCATCCGCCTGGGCCTGGTCTCCCTGTAGTCCGCATTCGGGCCTGTCCTTCAGAGCGTTTCCGTACGCTTCCTGCCTGCTGTCCTTGCGGCGGTGCCGGCGGGGGAGCGTGTCCTTTCGGTGAGGCTTGTCTTTCGAAGGCCTCCCTGTGCGGCAGTGAGGCCTGTCGTTCCCGCAGGCGGCCCGTTCTTCCTCCCATCTCCCTCCAAATCAGCGCATATCAGCTCGCCCCTGGCTGCCCTGGGGCCTCCTGTGGCATCCCCGTCCTGTACGGGATGGGGATGGTCTGCCATCCTGCGCCATGATGGCAGCGGTCCTGGTGCCGTACCCCTCTTCCGGGCAGACGGGATGAACAGGCACGGCCGTCTGTGGGCCCAAGCCTGTGCGAGCAGGCCTATGCCGTGGCGAGGTCGTCTTGTGGCGTCCCTGCCGCTGGCGCTCCTTTCGCGGCGGGCCCGCCCCAGAGCGAGGCCTTCAGATAGTCCAGAAAGACCCTGGCCGGTTTGGAGAAGAGCTGCTGTTTTTTCCAGGCCACGTTCAGGCCCACTTCCATGGCCGGATGCAGGGGCCGGAAGCAGAGCGGGCCGTCTTCCGGCAGGCGGATGATCCTGGCCAGGCAAAGGGCATAGCCCATGCCTTCCTCGACCATGATCGAAGCGCTATAGAGCAGGTTGTAGGTGGCCACCACCTGCAGGGCATCGTGCGTTTCCCCCAGCCAGCCTGCGACTTCGTTGTTGACCATGTTCTGCCGGGAGACCAGCAGGGGCAGGCCGCGCAGGTCCGCAGGGGCGACGGACGGCCGGGCTGCCAGCGGCGCGTCCTTGCGCATCAGGACGCCCCAGCGGTCCTTGACCGGCAGACGGAAGAACTCGTAGCCCGAAAGATCCACGGGCTCGATGAAGAGGCCGAAATCCACCAGATCCCGGTCTATCTTTTCCATGACGTCCTCGGCATTGCCGCTGAAGATGTGGAAGGTCACATGCGGGTGATCCTGCCGCATGCGGCGCGCGGCCCGGGCGATGAGGCGTATGGCGTCGGTCTCGCCGCCGCCGATGTGGATGTCACCGCTCAGCAGCTCGTCCGGTGCCTTGAGCTCCGCCGTGGTCTTTTCCAGCAGGCTGACGACCTCCTGCGCCCGCTTGCGGAAAAACGTACCTTCCTCCGTCAGGGTGATGCTCCGTTTGCCGCGCAGGAAAAGCGTCTTGCCCAGCTCTTCTTCCAGCTCCTGCATCTGCCGGGACAGGGTGGGCTGGGTCACGTGCAGGGCCTCGGCGGCAGCGGAGATGGTCTTTGCCTGCGCGACCGCCAGAAAATAGCGGAGGGTCCTCAATTCCATGTGATGCTCCTTTGCCGGGATGCCGGGTGGTTGATGCCTGCTGCTGGTGTCACTGGCCGTCAGGGCCGGTCAGAGAGGGCGGAAGATCTGCGGGGCTGGCCCCATGGCCTGCGCAGCGGGTACAAAAAATCCCCGCCGGGCGGGGCTGGGAACGGCAGGGGCACTGACCGGGGGGACGAGGCGGAGGCCTTCTGCCGCTGTCTGTGCCCATGCCGGAAAAGGGATATCCGGGAGAGGGGCCCGCCTGGCACGGGGCCTGCCTCTTCCCGAAACGTTCTTGTGCGGTGACGGGACTTATTCGTCCTGCAGGGCGGCGCCCCGCTGGGGATCGAAGTCGTTCTCCGTGCGGGAGATGAAGATGGCCGCGGTGGCGTCGCCCAGCACGTTGATGGTGGTACGGGCCATGTCCATGACACGGTCGATACCGGCCGCCAGGGCGATGGCTTCCAGCGGGATGCCCACATGGGTGAAGATCATGGAGAGCATGATCAGGGCCGCGCCGGGCACGCCCATGGTGCCCACGCTGGCCAGCAGGGCGATGAGCAGCACGGAGATCTGCTGGTCCAGGGGCAGGGGCATGCCGTAGATCTCGGCGGCAAAGATGGTCACGATGCCCATGTAGATGGCCGTGCCGTCCATGTTGATGGTGTTGCCCAGCGGGATGGAAAAGCTGGAGACGCTGCGGGAGGCGCCCAGCTTCTGCACACAGGTCAGGTTGGTGGACAGGGCGGCGGCGCTGGAACAGGTGGTGAAGCTGGTGAGCAGCGGGGCGCTCAGGCCGCGGAAGAAGGTGCCGGGCTTGAGACCGGCGTAGCGGATACAGGGCAGGTAGGTGATGATGACGTGGATCAGGCAGCCCAGGTACATGATGCCGATGAGCTTGATGAGCGGCAGCAGCACTTCCAGCCCGTGGTTGGACACGGTGTGGGCCATAAGGGCAAAGACACCGATGGGCGCGTAGTGCATGACCATGCTGGTGACGCGGATCATGACTTCGCTCATGGCGTCGAAGAAGGCGGCGGCAGGCTTGGCCTTGTCACCGCACAGGCTGATGGCCATGCCCACCAGCACGGCGAAGAAGATGATCTGCAGGATGTTGCCCTTGGCCAGGGCATCCACGGGGTTCAGGGGCACGATGCCCATGAGCACCTGCACCAGCGAGGGGGCGGCCACTTCCTTGGCGCTCAGGTTGGCGGTGGAAAGGTCGAGCCCCACACCGGGCTGGAAGATATTGCCCAGGATAAGGCCGATGGCCACGGCCAGGGCCGTGGTGGCGAAATAGAAGACCAGCGTCTTGGCGGCCACGCGGCCCAGACGGCCCACATCGCCCACGCTGGCGGCGCCGGAGACCAGGGTGGCCAGCACCAGCGGTACGACGACCATGCGGACGAGATTGATGAACAGGTCGCCGAACGGCTTGAAGAAGGCGGCGCTGATGCCCAGCTTGGGGGCCAGCGTGCCCACCAGTATGCCCAAAACCATGCCGATGCCCATTTGCAGGGGCAGGCCCATTTTCTTGCGTGCGCTCATAGGAACCTCACTTGGGGCGTTACAGCGGGCAGCGCATGTCATACCAGCAGGCCTGGCCGTGCCGGCTGTCGGAGCGCCCCAGCAGCCGGAAGCCCAGCGAGCTGTAGAAGGGGATCAGCCGTTCCTTGCAGGTAAGGACCACATCTTCCTTGCCCCGCTGCCGGGCCACTTCCAGAAAATGGCGGACAAGGGCCGCGCCGATGCCCTGATGCTGCCGCTGCGGATCCACCACCAGCCCGAAGACGGCCTGATGCGGGGCCTCCTCACGGTGCAGTCCGGCATCGTGGTAGAGCTCGTCCCGGCAGGTATCGAAATCGGTCATGCAGCCGTTGATATGGCCCACGATGGCGCCGTCATCCTCGGCCACGAAAAAACAGTGGGGAAAGACGGCAAAACGGGCGGCAAAGCTTTCCGGCGATGCGGCTTCGGCAGGGGGAAAACCGCGCGCCTCCAGAGCGGCGATGGCGGGCAGGTCTTCGGGGCGGGCTTGTCTGATATGCATGGGAGCTCCTGGACGGGGCCCGCCGGAGCGGACCTTGAGATTGATAACGGGCCGTCGCGGGACGGCATGACGGCTCGAAGGATGTCCGGCCGTCCAAGGGAAAAGGTTTTTCAGGGCGGGCAACAGGAGCACCTGTGCCCCCGTATGTGCGCCGGTAGAGGAAACAATGTCTCTTTTCCGCCGTCCGTGACGGATGGGCCGCGGCGGTGTCCGCCAGTCCCCGGGGACTCACGGACACCGCCGGAAGAGAGAACAGGGGATGCTTCCCGCAAGGGCGGCACGCGTTACGCGGCCTTCTCCGTGAACAGGTTCCTGCGGGCGGCTTCGGACCGGATCTCCTTGCGGTAGCTATCGTGCTGACGCAGATAGAAGGCCAGCGCGTTGGCGAAGTTGTCGCCCAGCAGCCCGTCGAGGACCTGGCTGGAGATCTCGCGTTGCAGGCGCAGCAGGGAATGCAGGGCCAGGATGCCTTCCACTTCTTCCGTGGGCATGCTGCCCAGACGACGCCAGAAGATGTCGTGCGAACGCGGCAGATAATACCACATGTACATCAGGTCGAGCAGATGGACGATGGCCTGCCGGGCGGCGTTGGGGTCCTTTTCCAAAAGCTGCTGCCAGAACTCGCGGGGCTGCTCCTGCATCAGGCGCCGGATGGTGGCCTGGGGGAAGAGCAGGGCCAGCTTCACGAGATTGTTGAATATCTGGCTGAACTTGCTGTCGTACTCCAGGGTGCGCATGCGCAGATACATGTTGCGGTCCGCAAAACCTTCGATGACGGCGGCCACGATGTCCGAGGAGCACTTGGAGACGATGGCGGCGCAGTTCTGCAGGGCACCCACCGGGTCGGCGATGCCCAGCCAGACGAAGCAGACCAGCAGCCCCTTGCCCAGCACGATGGACAGGGGGATGGAGATGGCGCTGCGGAACAGGTTGCCCACGACAGCTTCCTTGGGCAGGCCGCGGAAGATGTTGTGCCCTGATATGTAGACGCTGTTGATCATGGCGATGACCGTATAGACCGCCAGCTCGTTGTTCTGGACCGTGATGCCGAGCCAGTCCTCCAGCAGCCACATGCGGACGACCACCTCCAGCAGGGGGACGGATATGCCCGTGTAGAGCAGGGAGTCCGCCATGCGGCTCCAGCTCACATAGCGGTTCCAGGGCAGGAGCATGGAGCGGCAGAAGGCCCCGCCGCCCACCATGGATTGCAGGACATTGCGCACGGCCGTGATGGCGAACCAGAGCAGGGCGCCGATCCAGGTCAGGATCCACCAGCTGTCCACGTACCAGAAGGCCCACTGCGCGGGGATGAAGCCCAGCAGCACCTTGAGCACGTTCACCAGATTGCTGTTGAAGTAGTGGACGTTCCAGGGGGTGGCGGCATCGCGCATCATGCTCACGGGATCGTGCTGTTCCGCGTTGATGCCGCGGGAGTCCACGCCGCCCAGGGTCACCAGGTTGCCGCCGTCGGGGCTGATGGTGGTGGTCTTTTTTTCCAGCTCCCAGCCACGGACCACGCGACAGCCCAGATGGTGCAGCAGGGGCAGGCGGCGCAGGGTCCGGAGCCAGCGCGGCAGGGTCGCGGGCTCGTGATAATGGGTGAAGCCGTAGATGTCGGTATGCACGGGCAGGGTCAGACGCTGGCCGCTCTTTTCATGGCGCAGGGCGGCCCGGGCCTGCGGGGGCAGGGTCTCGGTGAAGACAAGGCCCATGCCGTGCGTCATGTGCGAACGGCTGGTGGAGTCCGTGCCGATGCGCGAGCCGAGCCACGAGAGCTCGTAAAAACTCCGCAGCTGGGTCAGGTTGTCCTGCACTTCCAGCAGCAGGTCCCGGCGGGGCGAATCCGCGGGTTCGTTCTGCACGATCCGGCGGACAACCTGCTTGAGGCGCAGGGGGCTGCCCTCGTTGATGGCCCGCTGCAGCTCGTTGATGGCCTCGATATGCGGCAGCTGGCCCTTGGACCAGGTGCGCAGGTTGAACAGTTCCAGATGGGTGATGAGCCCCTTGCCGCGCCAGAGCAGTTCCAGCGTGTCCTGTACGTTCAGCCCTTCCAGGCCCAGGATCATCTGGCAGGGGTGCAGGGGCACCAGGGACTGCAAAAGGACTTCGGGATCGCGCAGCAGCACAGGGGGCAGATCCTTGTGGGGAGCCACGGGGAACAGGATATCCGGGTTGGCCTGCGGCCCCAGCCATTCCTGGCGCAGGCTGTCGGGCATGAGGCCTTCCATGGCTTCCAGACGGGCGCGCAGGCGGGCGGCTTCTTCATCCGTGCCGTTCCGCCGGGGATCGTTGCGGAGCTCTTCCAGAGCCTGTTCCAGGGCAGGCTGCCATTGCTGGAGGATGTATTCGGCCAGATGCAGGGACGAAGGCTGGCGCTGGCCCACGAAAGCCAGGAAGGCGTCCGCATCCAGCGGGGGCGGGGGCGGGACTTCCAGCTTGCGGGCCAGGGTGGCCGCGTGCTTCTGGTTCCAGGCCTGGAGCAGGCGCAGGACATGCTGGCGCATCCACTGGTTCACCGTGGCGTATTCCTTGAGGATGGCCGCGATGTCCGGGCGCTGGAGCAATTTGATGAAAGCCCGGCTGCTGTGGACGTTGAGCGGCGACCAGGTGAATTCGATGAGCTTGTCATGGAAGGTGGCCCGGAACTCGATGCCGATGCGCACGGTGATGCCCATGATGCGGGCCGCGCGCAGCAGTTCGCTGGCGGCTTCGGGGTCCACGGTATTGTAGTAGACCACCGTGATGAAACGCAGGCCCTTGAGCCAGGCATCCATGACCAGATGCGTGGGACTCTTGCGGCCCTTGGTGTTGGCATCATGGACGTGGTGGTCGAAGGCCTGCTGGTTCCAGGCTTCGGGCATCTCCAGCAGATGATAGCGGCGCAGCAGCGAGCGGATGACGTGGGGCGTGCCGCGCACCGCCTGGTAGAAATCGTGGGCCAGCGGCAGCTGGATATGGACGTGCGGCGCGGCGCGGACCAGATCTTTCATGATCTGGATCAGGACGCGGGCCGTGTTCTTCTGCAGGCTGGAAAGGGCGGAGTAGAGGACCTCGTCATGCAGACGGCGCAGGGCCTGCAGGCGCTCCTGCGGGCCGCGGGCCTCCAGGCTCTCCAGCAGGATGATGACGGCGCGGGCGATGCGCATGCCGGGGTCCGTGGTCAGCTTGATGATGCCGCGCGGATGCAGGCCTTCTTCAGGCTGGGCCAGGCTCATGGACATGTTGCGGGCGGCCACGAAACTGTTGACCAGCTGGATCAGCTGATGGTCCTGCAGGTCGAACAGCCAGGACGCTTGCTTGTCCGGGCCGGAAGTGGTGACGGCATTGGCCGAATGTCTGGTGGCGCACATGACGGTTCCCTCTATTGCTGGAGATGCGGGCGGCACTGGCGGCGGCCAGCGGTCGCACGGATATGCCGGGTCGTCCCCCTGTGTGAAAGAAGAAAATGTGACAAATATCGTCGGGGATTGCAAACGGATGGGGAGGGGAAGACAACAGGGCGAAGGTGAAGGGGCGGCCCGGGCGGATGCTGCACACGGGAAGGCGCGGGAAAAGGGCGGTCCGGGACACCTGCTCCGGCAACACCATAAACGAAAAAAACCCGCTGATTGCTCAGCGGGCTATTTTCTCGGTGGCGGAGAGGAAGAGATTCGAACTCTTGGTACGCTTTTAACGTACACACGATTTCCAATCGTGCTCCTTCGACCAACTCGGACACCTCTCCGTGTCGTGAAGACTTGCTCTTTATAGGCAGAACCTTCGGCTTTGGCAAGCAAAAAATCGCACTTTTCGCAAAAAAAATTTTTTCTCTAAAAATTTAGCTGTTATTTCAGCTTGTTATCATCGCTGTTTTTCGTCTCCATCTTCCGCCGGAGATGGTCACAGCTGCCCACTCACGGGGCGTGATGACGAAAAGGCGTCCCGGCCCTGCCCCTGGACAGGGCCACGGCAAGGACGATGACCAGCAGGACGAGCAGGGCTTGCCACATGGCCTAGTCCTTGCGGTCCCTGTCTTCTTCGCGCTTTTTTTTGCCCATCATGTAAAAAAAGCCCAGCACGGCCACACCGAAGGCCACGATGCCGGCCAGATTGAGCATGAAGATGGTATCCATACGATCTCCTGAAAGACTGTCCGGGGTGTCCCGGAGTTCGTCCGTTGCTACCGGAAGGCCCGGCAGGGGAGCGGGATGGTCCCGCCCCGCCGTTGCCGGGCCGTCAGCATCAAGAAAAGGCTTGGCTGCCGCGGCAGCCGCCTGATGGTCGTTTTAGATGCCCAGCTGGCTGAAGCCGCTGTCCACGTAGATGACTTCGCCGGTCACGCCGTGGGAGAGCTCGGAGGCCAGGAACACGGCGGCACCGCCCACATCGGCGGTGGTCACGTTGCGGCGCAGGGGAGCGTGCTCTTCCACGCGGGTAAAGATGTTCTTCAGACCGGAGACGGCGGAAGCGGCCAGGGTCTTGATGGGGCCGGCGCTCAGGGCATTGACGCGCACGCCCTTTTCGCCCAGGTCGTAGGACAGGTAGCGCACGGAAGCTTCCAGAGCGGCCTTGGCCACGCCCATGATGTTGTAGCCGGGGATGACCTTGGTGGAACCGTGGTAGGTCATGGTCAGCACCGAAGAACCGTCATGCAGCAGGGGCTCGAAAGCGCGGCAGACGCCGGTGAGGGAGTAGGCGGAGATGTCCAGGGCCAGATGGAAACCGGCGCGCGACGTATCCAGGAAGCGGCCGCTCAGGTCTTCACGGTTGGCAAAGGCCACGGAGTGGACCAGGATGTCCACCTCGCCCCACTTTTCCTTGACCAGGTCGGCGGCGGCCTGGATCTGGGCGTCGTCGGTCACGTCACACTGGAAGGTGAACTCGCCTCCCAGTTCTTCGCTCAGGGGCTCAACACGCTTTTTGATGGCGTCGCCCACATAGTTGAAAGCAAGGCGGGCGCCCTGTTCCTTGAAGGCATTGGCGATGCCGTAAGCGATGCTCTTGTTGTTGGCCAGGCCCAGGATCAGGGCTTTTTTTCCTTGAAGCAGCATGTAATATCCTCCAGAAAAGTCGCCTTGGCGACGGTGACCACAGGTTAGATGGTGAATTCTTTGCCCGTCAGGATGTGGTAGGCCTCACGGTAGCGCCGGGCCGTGGCGTCCACGACCTCGGCAGGCAGGGCAGGCGCGGGCGGCTGCATGTCCCAGGGCTGGGAGGTGAGCCAGTCGCGCAGGTACTGTTTGTCGAAACTGGGCTGGCTGCGGCCGGGTTCGTACTGGTCCGCGGGCCAGAAGCGGGAAGAGTCGGGGGTCAGCACTTCGTCGATGAGGCGCAGTTCCCCGTCCACGAAACCGAATTCGAACTTGGTGTCGGCCACGATGATGCCGCGGCTGGCGGCATAGGCACGTCCGGCTTCATAGATGGCCAGGGTGGTCTCCCGGACCTTGCGGGCCACGTCCTCGCCCAGCAGGCGGGAGGCCTCTTCCGGGCTGATGTTCTGGTCGTGCTGGCCCAGCTCGGCCTTGGTGGAAGGCGTGAAGAGGGCCGTTTCAAGCTTGTCCGATTCCCGCATGCCGGCAGGCAGCTGATAGCCGCAGAGCGTGCCGGTCTTTTGATAGTCTTTCCAGCCCGAGCCGGAAATGTAGCCGCGTACGATACATTCCACAGGCAGGGGCTTTGCCTTGCGGACCAGTACGGCACGCCCTTCAAGTTCGTCCTTCCAGGGGGCAAGGGCGGCGGGGAACCGGTCCACATCGCTTTCCACCAGATGATTGGGGATGATGTCCTTGAACTTGTCCATCCAGAACAGGGTGATCTGGTTCAGGATCACGCCCTTGTAGGGGATGGGCTTGTCCATGATGACATCGAAGGCGGACATGCGGTCGGTTGTGACGATGAGCAGGGTCTTGTCGTCGATATCATAGATGTCGCGGACCTTGCCGCGGGACAGCAGCGGGTAAGCGCTGATTTCAGTCTTGGTGGTGATGCGCATAGTCTTGATCCAGTTTGTTTAAGGCACTAGCGCTTGCTGCGGATCTCCACGGAACGGGCGTGGGCCTCCAGCCCTTCCAGACGGGCCAGAGAAGCAATGGCAGGCGCGTTTTCCAGCAGGAAGGCCGGCGAAGTGGCCACGATGCTGGTTTTTTTGCAGAAGTTCTGGACGGAGAGCGCGGAAGAGAAGCGCGCGGTCCGCAGGGTGGGCAGCACATGGTTGGGGCCCGCGAAGTAGTCCCCCACGGGTTCGGGGCTGTGCTGGCCCATGAAGATGGCCCCGGCATGGCGGATGTGGGGCAGCAGGGCCCAGGGATCGCGCACGCACAGTTCCAGATGCTCGGGAGCCACGCGGTTGGCGATGGCCACGGCGGTCATGATGTTGGGCACCACCACGATGGCGCCCCAGTCCATGAGGGACTTGCCCGCGATCTGGGCCTTGGGCAGCTGGCTGCACTGCTTTTCCAGTTCCTGCTGCACTTGTTCGGCCAGGGTGATGTCGTCGGTGAGCAGGATGGCGGAAGCCAGCATGTCGTGCTCGGCCTGGGAGAGCATGTCCGCGGCCAGCCAGTGCGGGCGGGCGGAGCTGTCGGCCACCACCAGCACTTCACTGGGGCCGGCCACCATGTCGATGCCCACCGTGCCCTGCACCAGACGCTTGGCCGTGGCCACATAGATGTTGCCGGGACCGGCGATGACGTCCACAGGGTCGATGCTCTGGGTGCCGTAGGCCATGGCGCCGATGGACCAGGCGCCGCCCACGCGGTAGATCTCGTCGATGTCCAGCAGGTGGGCCGCCGCCAGGATGTGCGGGTTGATGGTGCCGTCCTTGCGGGGCGGGGTGCACACGGCCACGCGGGGCACGCCGGCCACCAGGGCGGGGATGGCGTTCATGAGCATGCTGGAGAGCAGCGGGGTGTTGCCGCCCTGGCCGCCGGGCACATACAGGCCCACCCGGTCCACGGGCAGCACGCGCTGGCCCAGGATGCTGCCGTCAGGCCGGGTCTGGAACCAGGATTTTTCCAGCTGTTCTTTATGGAAGGTGCGGATGTTGTGGGCGGCTTCGCTGATCTGCTCGCGATGTTCGGGAGAGATGGAAGCGGCGGCCCAGGCGATGTCCTGCTCGCTGACGCGCAGGGGCGCGGCAAATTCGGGACAGTCGAAACGGCGGGTATAGTCGATCAGGGCCTCATCGCCCTTTTCACGTACATTGGCGAGGATCTCGCGCACGCTGCCCTCAACGCTGTCGCCGGGGTTGAAGCGGCCGTCGAGCCACTGCGAGGCCTTGACCCATTCCTGCTCGGACTGCAGGTGCAAAATTCGGCAAATCATGGAATATACCTCAAGAAAAGAACGCCACCGGAGGGCGCGTGGACGCGCGGAATTGCGCGTCGGACGAATATAGCGGAGGCGTGCGCCAATGTCGAGACTTCCGTGCAGGAGGCCGTTGCCGGGGTGTCAGCCCCTTGACAGTACGGCAGTGCGTATTTACTCAATACTAGCCGGCACAACGCCGGTGCATTTCTGGGAGGAACCATGGATCGTCACAACGAGAACGATGATATGCATATGAAGGACACGCAGAACACGGAAGCGCAGGAAGAGGCCTGTGCCGGTGCCGAGGCCGGGGATGCCGGGGACGCCGTGCAGACCCTGCCGGAAAATCTGGAAAGCCTGTGCCACGAACATGTGTGCCCCAACTGCACCGAAAAGCGCGATGCCGATGACGCACGCCTGCGCGCGGCCGCGGAAATGGATAACTTCAAGAAGCGCCTGAAGCGCGAGCACGAGGAACAGATCCGCTATGCGGCGGAAAAGGTCATGAGCGACCTGCTGCCCACGCTGGACAACCTCGACCTGGCCCTGCAGTACGGCAGCAAGGACGAGGCCTGCAAGGACATGCTCCAGGGCGTGGCCATGACCCGCAAGCTGCTGCTGGAAGCCGTGGCGCGTCACGGTCTGACCCCCGTGGGCACGGCCGGTGAGGCCTTCACGCCCGAACTGCACGAAGCCGTGGGCTTTGATGCCGAGGCCGATGTGGAAGCCGGGGCCGTGGCCCGCGTTCTGCAGAGCGGCTACAAGCTGGGCGAGCGTCTGCTGCGCCCGGCCAAGGTCATGATCAAGCAGGGCTAAGCGCCGTTATCCGCAAGACAGCCGGAAGGGCCTTCCCCATATGGGGAGGGCCCTTTTTTGTATACAGACATACGGATCAGGGGACTCTCATCAGGGCCCGGGGAGCCCTCTCCTCTGGTCCGGCATCCTTATCAAAGGCTTTCATCCGACATAGCGGCGGTTCTCCGCCAGCGGCTTCAACCGGGACATCTTCGCGATACCGTGGTCCGGTATCCTCAGACAAGTACGTACGGGGCATGCCGCGTTGGCCTTCCCTGCGGCAGCGCCGGGAAGCCCGGCAAAACAGCTTGACTTTCAAAAGCGTTGCACTCTAGCGTAACAATAGACATCTGTATTGGTACTGCATGTTGCGGGGAAGGAGCCTTTGCTGCGCCCCGGACTATTTTTGTGGGGGATATCTATGAAAAAATTGTATGTCGTGCTTGCCGTCTGCCTTCTGTGGGCATGCCAGGTGGCGACGGCAGGGGCCGAAGGTTTCGCCCTGACGGAATGGAGCTCGCGAGGTCTTTCGCTGGCAGGCGGCATGGTGGGACGCGCGGACGATCCCTCGGCCATCGCCTACAATGCGGCGGGCATCACCCAGCTGCCGGGCACGCACGTCATGGGCGGTTTTGCTGCCATCGCGCCCATGGGTACCATCGACCTGGATCTGGCCGACGGCAGCCACACGTCCACGACCACCAAGCCCCATATCTGGGCTGCCCCGCACGCCTACATCACCCATCAGCTGAATGACCGCTTCTGGCTGGGCCTGGGCTTGTTCTCGCGATTCGGCCTCGGTAATGAATTTGCCGATAACTGGACGGGACGGTACAACCTGACCAACATCAATTTCCAGACCTTTTCCCTCGTGCCCACTGTGGCCCTGAAGGTCAACGATGTCCTGTCCCTTTCGGCGGGCGTGGAGATCATGCATGCCAGCTTTGCCATGGGACAGCAGATCCCCAGCATGCAGTATATCGGCTACATCCCCAGCAGAGGGGAAGACAGCAAGATGACGCTCAACGGTACGGGCTGGGGCGTGGGGGCCCAGGTGGGGGCGCACTTGCGCATGACCGACGAGCTGTCGCTGGGCTTTTCCTACAAAAGTCCGGTCACGCTCAATATCGCCGGTTCGGCGGATTTTTCCCGGCATCATAGCAATATGCTGGCCGACCAAGGACAGGTGCCGCACACCATCGATACCGATGTGCACAGCACGGTGCATCTGCCCGATTCCTTTGCCGTGGGCCTGGCCTACCGCCCGCTGGAGAATCTGAGCTTCGAGGTGGGGACCGTCTTCACCCGCTGGTCCACCTACGATTCCATGAACATTTATTTCGATTCCGATTTCCAGTCCATCAATCATAAAAAGTGGCGTGACGGCTGGAATTTCAACGCCAGCGTGGAATATGAGCCCCTGGACTGGCTGGCCCTGCGTGCGGGCATCTGGTACGAGACGCCGGTCACCAACGAGGCGCACGCGGACTTCATGGTCCCCAGCCACGGCCGCACGGGCGTCAGTGTGGGCGCGGGCTTCCAGTGGGGCAGCTGGACGCTCGATCTGGCTTATGCCCATCTTTGGGTGCACAGCCTGGACTATTCGGAGACCGATGCCTCCGGCATCCGTTCGCCCGTGGGGAATGTCAGCACGGGGAACAGCCGGAACACGGTGGCCAATATCTATTCCGCCACCATCGGCTACACGTTCTAAGGTACGGGACGGCCCTTCGGGGATGCCGGCCATGACGCTGCCGGAAGGCCGTGCCGGACCGGAAGGCAGACATGCCCGGCAGCCGCTCTGACTGCACGAAACCGGCGTTCTTCATGTGGAGGATAAAACGACGGGAAGTGGGATGACACGGCCTGCGCGGGGCGGGCACCGGAACGGGACACAATGCGATAAAAAGGAAAGGGAGGCTCAAGCCTCCCTTTTTTGTCCTGTGATGGGTTTGGGGATCCGTTTCCCGCAGGTTCCCGGCCTGTTCGTGCAACCGGCCCGGCGGTACGCATTTGCCGTTAGGTCTGCGGGCGGCCGGATGATGGGAAAATGCGCTGTCGCTAGCGTCCGGCCTTGAGGCGGGGCAGCAGACGGTCGGCCAGATGTTCGCCCAGTCCCTGCAACAGACGGCTCTGGGCCGCCACCAGACTGGCGCTGCTCATGCCGGCATCCTCGCTGGCTGCGTAGATGCCGCGATCCAGCGCCTCTCCGCCACGAGAAAGCTGCCAACGGGCCTGCAACCGGGCCGTGCCCGGCGTGTCGCCGTCCAGACGTTCCAAAGCCACGGCCAGTTCCATGTCGCCCTGCCGGTCTCCGGCAGCGATCACGTCGATGCCCCGGGGCAGCAGGCGGGCGGCCAGCACTTCGCCCAGCACGCGCCGGGCGCCCTGTCCCAGCGGCTCGGCCCAGATGTCCAGTTCCGAGACCTCCAGGCGGGTCTGGCCGTCGCTGCGGCGCACCAGACCGTTGCGGTCCAGATAGTCAGGCACGCTCACCGGTGCGATGCTCAGACTGGCAGCGGGCAGGCTGTCGGCGGTCAGGGGGGGCTGGCCGCTGTCCAGCAGATAGAAGTGCGTGGGCGCGCTGCGGCCGCAAGCGGTCAACAGGAGCGTCAGCAGGGCCAGGAAAATGGTCGTATGGCGGAGGAGATGGTTCATCGGCGACTTCCTTGTTTGCCGCGGAGCAGGGCTTCGGGATTGCGTTCCAGCACGTCCATGAACGCCCGCAGGGAGCGGACGGCAGCCGCGCTTTCCTGGATCAGGCGGCGCAGCTCCTGGGTGAGGGGGGCATTGCGTTCCACCACGGCCTTGGTGGCCAGGGAAACGGAGGAGACGTTGTTCATGGCGTCCCGGGTGCTTTGCAGGGCCTGGGGCAGGTCGTGCTGGGCCGACGTGGCCGCCGCATTCAGCTTTTCCAGGGCCTGGGCCAGGGTCTTCTGGGATTCCTGCATGCCGGCCAGCAGGGCCTGCGCTTCTTCGAAGGAGGTGGCAAAGGCCTTGATGCCGCGTTCCAGCGCATCACCGGACAGGGCGGCGTTGAGCTTTTCCAGGATGCCCGCCGTGGTATGCGCCATCTCTTCCAGCGGCAGACTGGCCACGGTACGCTGCAAGGTATCGATGGGCGAGGGCAGGGTGGGGATCTCCCTGTCCGGCATGGGGGAACGGAAATTGGCGGGCGTATTGGGCAAAAAGTCCAGCTCCACGCGGTACTGGCCGGTGATGAGGCTCTGGAGCTGCAGGCGGGCGCGCAGGCCGCGCTGGATCAGGCGGCGCAGGATCTCCTGCCGGAAATTGTCCGTGAGCTCGCCAGTGACCCCGGCCCGGACGATGCTGTTCTCGTCCAGCCGGATGTAGACCGGGATGGTGACGCTGGCGTCGCGCGGGTTGGCCTCCAGGCTGATGCGCGTCACCTGGCCCATGGGCACGCCGCGGAAGACCACGGGCGCCCCGATATTGAGGCCGCTCACCGAGCCGTCGAAGTACAGGACGTATTCGATGTCGTCACTGAACATGCGGCCGCCGCCCAGAAGGATGATGCCCGCCACCAGCAGCGCCAGTCCGCCGATGACGAAAGCCCCTACAGCGGTTTTGAATGATTGTTTTGCCATGCCGTATCCTGTGGGTTCAGTCCTGTTGTTGGGGGCCGCCCGCTTCGCCGCGCGTCAGGAAGCGCAGGGCCTGCAGCTCGGTGTGCGGGTCGCGCACCAGTTCGGAGGGGTTGCCCCGGGCAGTGACGCGCCGGGTCCGCACGTCGAGATAGATGCCGTTGCTGGCGATGGCGAAGATGCTGGCCAGCTCGTGAGAGACGATGACGAAGGTCGTGCCCAGGGCGTCGCGCAGCTCCAGGATCAGGTCGTCCAGCATGCGGGCGCTCACCGGGTCCAGACCGGCGGAAGGTTCGTCCAGAAAAAGGATCTCGGGATCGAGGGCCAGGGCCCGGGCCAGACCGGCCCGCTTGCGCATGCCGCCGCTGATCTCCGAAGGATAGTAGTCCTCGAAACCGGCCAGACCGGCCAGGGCCAGCTTGAGCGAGGCCTGCTCGCGGATCTCGTCGTCATCGAGGTCGGTGTACTGCTGCAGCGGCAGGCCCACGTTCTCGGCCAGGGTCATGGAGCTCCACAGGGCGCCGCCCTGGAAGAGGACGCCCGTACGCCGCAGGATGCGGCGGCGCTCTTTTTCGGTACAGGCCCAGATGTCCGTATCACCGTAGAGCACCTGGCCGCTCTGGGGCTGCTTGAGGCCCATGAGCGTGCGCAGGAGCGAGCTCTTGCCGCAGCCGGAACCGCCCATGATGAGGAAGATGTCATCGGCGGCCACATCGAAATTGACGTCACGCATGAGCACGAAGGAGCCGTAGCCCAGGGTCAGGTCGCGGACGCGCAGGCGGGGAGTGCTCATGTCAGATGCCCAGTACGTTGCAGATGATGGTGATGACGGCCGTGGCGATGATGATGCCCACGATGGACTGGACCACGGCCGTGGTGGTGGCCAGGCCCACGGCCTGGGCGCTGCGGCCGCAGCGGATGCCCTGATAGCAGCCCGCCAGGGCGATGATGATGCCGAACACCGTACCGTAGGCGATGCCGATGAGCCCGTGGACGAAGGAGACCATCTGCATGGTGGCGTTGAGGTATTCGGCGGAACTCAGCCCCAGCATGGAGACGCCCACCACATAGCCGCCCAGGATGCCCATGAGGTCGGCATAGACCGTGAGCAGGGGGACCATGAGCATCAGGGCCAGCATGCGCGGCAGCACCAGAAAATCTATGGGCGAGATGCCCAGGGTGGTCAGGGCGTCCACTTCCTCGTTGACCTGCATGGTACCGATCATGGCCGCATAGGCGGCCCCCACGCGGCCGGACATGACCACGCCCACCATGACCGCGCCCATGACGCGCAGCATGCCGATGCCCACCAGCCCGGCCACATAGATCTGGGCGCCGAACTGCGTCAGCTGCACCGCGCCCACAAAGGCCAGGATCAGACCGAACAGCAGGCTGGTGATGGAGATGATGGGCAGGGCGCGCACACCGCATTCGTACATGGCTTCTATAAAGTCCTGCATGCGCATGCCGGCGCGTCCCAGGATGAGACGCCAGATGGAAAGGGTCACATCGCCGAGGAATTCCAGAAAATCCGCACAGCGGGGCGGCAGGCCCATGACCGCCTCGCCCACCCGGGCAAAAAGCCCTTGCCGGTGGTCGCTGCGGGCGGCCCCTGCCTGGGCCGGGATGGCGAAGGCCAGGTGCAGCAGTCGTGCCAGTCCTGTGGGCAGGTCCTGGCTGATCTCGATCTGCGCGGCGCGGGCGGCCTTGTGCAGCTGGACGAGGAAGACCAGGAGGCTGCTGTCCCAGGCGTCGAGGGAGGCCGCCGCGAGATGCAGCTGCCGGATGCCGGGGCCTCGCAGCTGCTGCAGGGCGTCGGCACACTGCGGCGGCCAGGGCGTATTGATGGCCCAGCTGCCGGAGACGGTGACCTGCAGGCGCTCTCCGGCCCTGTCCAGGTTTACTTGCGGACTTGTTTCCATCTCTATAGTATACGCGCAGGACAGAAGCTACGCAAGGAGGGAGGCCGCTCCCCCGCAGGCTTTTTCCCCTTTTTTGCTTACCCTACAACCCCGGATTGCCATGTCGCTGAAACAACGCCTCGGGCTTGCCGCAGAGCCCGTCTTTCTCATGGATGGCTCGGCCTTCATCTATCGCGGCTTTTTTGCCAACAGGAACATGCAGCGTTCCGACGGTTTCCCCACCAATTCCCTGGTAGTGGTCAGCCGCGTGCTGCTGCGCATCCTGCGCGAAGAGCGCCCCCGCTATTTCGCCTTCGTGCAGGACGGCAAGGGCCCCAACTTCCGGCACGAGATATTCCCCCTCTACAAGGCCAACCGCGATGCCACGCCCGAAGATCTGGTACGCCAGCTGGATCCCATCCACCGCATGGTGCGGGCCCTGGGCCTGCGGCTGGAAGTCTCGCAGGGCTGCGAGGCCGACGACTGCATCGCCTCGCTGGCGGCGCGCTTCGCGGCGGAACATCCCGTCATCATCGTCAGCGGCGACAAGGACCTGAAACAGTGCCTGGGCCCCAACGTCTACATGTGGGACCCGGCCTCCAAGGAAGAAAAGCTGGTGAGCGAGGCCGATTTCACGGCAGAGAGCGGCGTGACGCCCGCCCAGTGGCCCGACGTGCAGGCCCTCATCGGCGATACCAGCGACAACATCCCCGGCGTGCCGGGCATCGGTCCCAAGACCGCGCGCCAGATCTTCTCCATCTGCCCCAGTCTTGAGGACATCCGCGACCATTTCGTCCTGCTGCCGCCCAAGATGCAGGCCAAACTGCAGGCGCATCTGGAAAACATGTTCACCTGGCGCGAGCTCACCACCCTGAGACGCGATTTCTGCCCCGGCGTCACGCTGGACGACCTGCGCGTGCGGCCGCTGGATGCCGCCACCTGCGCCTTGCTCACGGAAGAGTTCGAGCTCTTCGCCCTGCGGCGCGAGCTGGCCGCCCTGGACCGTCTGCAGGCCGCCGAGGCCGACCTGCCCGAGGAATTCCTGGATGCGGGCAGCATCCGTGAGGACGCACAGCCTGCAGCCGGGAAGAAGGCGGCTGCGGAACAGGCCTCCCTGCCGCTGGCCCAGCCTGCCCGCAGCGGTCGTGCCACCAGCCAGATGAGCCTTTTGGACGCCATGCCGCAGGAATCCGCGCCCGCGCTGGATGACGTGTCGGCCCTGCCGGACTGCGGAGATGCCCGCGTGGCCCTGATCTGGGCCCACGGCGACCGCGAGGCCCCCTATCTGGCCGTGGAAGGCGCTGACGGCAGTTCTTTGGGAGAATGGCAGTGGAAAGGTCCTGTGGCGGAGCTGGCCCGGTGGCTGGCCCCTGCCCGCACCCTGGTGACGGCGGACCTCAAGGGCATGCTGACCTCCGCGTCCTGCTGGCAGTTCCTGGCCGGGCGGGCGGGGGACTGCATCGATCTGGGCGTGGCCGCCTATCTGCTGAACCCCGAAGAGAACGATTACGGCTGGCCCCGTCTTTCGGCCCGCTGGGGCGCCGTGCTGCGCCATGAACTGGAGAGCAGGGGCGAGACGGCCCCCGGCCCCGCGCGTCTGGGACTGGCCATGGCGCAGCTGTTCGAGCAGCGCATGGAAAAGGACGGCCTGCTGGAGCTGTTCCGGCGTCTGGAGATGCCCCTGCTGCCCGTGCTGGCAGGCATGGAACAGAGCGGGGTGGCCATCGACGCCGCAGCCTTCCGGGCCTTCCTCGACGATGTGCAGGGCCGGCTGGACCAGCTCACGGCCCATGTCTACGAGCTGGCGGGCACGCAGTTCAACATCCGTTCGGCCCAGCAGCTGGGCGATGTGCTGTTCAACGGGCTGGGCCTGCCCGCGCCGCGCAAGACCAAGGGAGGCCAGGCTTCCACCAGCCAGCAGACGCTGGAAAAACTGGCCGGGCAGCATCCGGTGGTGGACAGCATCCTGCAGTACCGCAAGCTGGAGAAGATGCGCTCCACCTATCTCGATCCCCTGCCGCGCCTGGTGGACCCGCAGGGCCGCATCCATACCACTTTCAACCAGAAGGCCACGGCTACGGGACGGCTCTCCTCCAGCAATCCCAACCTGCAGAACATCCCCGTGCGCGGGCCGCTGGGCAAGCGCATGCGCTCCTGCTTCATCGCCGGGCCGGGCCGCCTGCCGCAGAGCCGCCGCCGCCTTGTCCAGGGTGGAGCAGTACACAGCGCCGGGGATATTGCGGCACAGGTCCGCCGAGGAGATGCCCAAGGTGTTCTGCTCCCGGGCGGCGAAGATCTCCGCCAGGATGGCCACGTCCGGGATTTTCAGCTCTTCCACGAACCGCTCGAACAGCTTGGCGGTGCGAGAGTAGGTGTGGGGCTGGAAGGCCACCACCAGCCGTTCATACCCCATTTCCTTGGCGGTGGTGAACAGGGCGTGGAGCTCGTCGGGGTGATGGGCGTAGTCATCGTAGACCTCCGCCCCATGATAGGTACCCTTGTGCTCGAATCGGCGGCCGGCGCCGGTGAAGGAGGCCAGGCCCGTCTCCACCGCATGGCCCGGCAGGCCCAGTGCCCAGGCCGCAGAGGCTGCCGCCAGGGCGTTGAGAACATTGTGGTGGCCGTAGACGTGGAGCTCTACGCGGGCGTATTTCTCGCCGCGGATCATCACGTCGAATACCGGCCTGCCGTCCACCTCCGTCAGATTGGCGGCGGTGCAGTCGGCGGCATGGTCCAGGCCGAAGGTGAAGATGGGATGCTCCAGCCCGGCCACCGCCTCCATGGCGCTGGCGTTGTCCGCGTTGACGATGACGGACCCCGCCGGGGGCACCAGCTCCGCAAACCGGCGGAAGGAGTGCTGGATGTCGGCCAGATCCTTGAAGAAGTCCAGGTGGTCCTCCTCCACGTTCAAAATCACTGCCACGGTGGGGAAGAAGCTGAGGAAGCTGTTGCAGTACTCACAGGACTCCAGGATGATGGTGTCCCCCTGGCCCACCCGGTAGCCGGCGTGGAGCAGGGGCAGGGTGCCGCCGATCATCACCGTGGGATCCGCCTCCGCCGCCATGAAGATATGGGTGCACATGGAGGTGGTAGTGGTTTTGCCGTGGGTACCGGCCACGCACAGCGCGTTGGGATACCGCTGCATGATGGCACCCCAGGCCTGGGCCCGCTCGTACACGGGGATACCCCGGGCCACGGCACCGGCGATCTCCGGGTTGCTGTCGTGGACGGCAGCGGTGCGGACCACCAGATCGCAGTCCCCCAGGTTTTCGGCGTTGTGGCCGATGGCCACGGGGATGTCCAAGGACCGGAGGTGGCGGACCGTGTCGCTCTCCGTCATGTCGGAGCCCTGGACATGGAGGCCCATGCCCCGCAGCACCTCCGCCAGGGGGCACATGGACACGCCGCCGATGCCCACCAGATGGGCCCGCTTGCCGGGGACGATATAGTCGCGGATGGGATGGAGATTGTTCATCATGAAAAGACTCCTTATCTGAAGCGCACTGCCAGCGCGCCGCTGATGATTCTGTGGGAATACCATGAGGTTGCCCAAAAACCTGCAATTCCTTACCAAATATTTCATTATAGTATGAGAAGACGGAAAATGCAACCAGAGAAATCCAGGGCCCCGTTTCAAGATCAGCGGTGGCGACCCCAATTCCGTCGGCTTCACCAAACTGAGCGCAGCCGTAAGAGGAAGGTAATTTGCCGCATACCTGTGGCAGCTTTGCGTAATTTGCCGGTTTGGATACGTGCCGCAGGAATCAACAAATCTTGCCTGCCGCAAAAGAAAGAAGCCAAAAGCCGCCTGCACAGTCTGAACGCGAATGGTTAATATACGTTGCTTGCGAAAACAGGCTGTTTCTCGTACAATGGCGTTAATCAGAAAGGAGTTCATTCCCTATGTTATGTGAAAACATCAAAGCCATCAGAAAATCAAAAGGGCTATCGCAGGAGGAACTTGCGATCAAGCTGAATGTGGTGCGGCAGACCATCTCCAAATGGGAGCAGGGATTGTCTGTTCCGGATGCTGATATGCTGATCTCCCTGTCAGAGGCGTTTGAAACACCTGTGAGCACGCTGCTCGGAGAACCTGTCACAGCGGCGAAGGCTGATGACCTGAAAGCGGTTTCCGAAAAGCTGGAGATCATAAATTTGCAGCTGGCACAGGGGAAGGAGCTGCGGCGAAAAACAGCTCGCTGCCTGCTTATTGGATTGTGTACGGCCATCGTAATTATTTCCGCAGTTTTCATTTACTGCGGGAGTCCTTATCTGGGGTGGAATTATCACGATCCGGAAACCGCCGTTGTTGGAGTCGCTTTTCACGCATTTGAATGGCTGTTTGTCAGGTTTGCGCCGATGCTCTTGATAGGAGCAATCCTTGGGATTTTCCTGACACGGAAGAAGGCATAGAGCTGGCCTGTTTTGGGGTGCAATTCAGTTCCCGAAATTTCAGCCTGAGGGGGCGGAAGGCCTTGCTTCCACGCCTGGACAACATGGGCAGCTGTGTTCCGCGGGGAAAACAGCTGCCCACGTCTTTTGCCCACGGGTGGAAACATGACCGGCTGTGAAGGAGCGGAGATCCAGGTATAGTTTCACCCAAATGACAGAAGATTTCCTTGTTCCGTGAAATCACGATCATACTTCAAAAGGCAGAATCCGGTGGCCCCTGCCTTGCGGCGGGTCGCTTGGTGTGGTATCATCAGAGCAGCGCGAGGTACAGGAGGAATGGAGGAGGCCCATGATCCGAAGAATGGGGAAGGGCGACCTGGATGCTGTGGCGGCCATCTGGTTGGACGCCAACCGGGAAGCCCACGATTTCATCCCAGCAGCCTATTGGCTGGGACATTTTGAAGAGGTCAGGACTGCGCTGGCCCGGGCGGAGGTCTGGGTCTTTGAGACGGAGGCGCGGGCCGAAATTTCAGGCTTCATCGGACTTCTGGGAGACTACATCGCCGGCATCTTCGTCCGGAGGGAGGCCCGGTCCGGCGGCGTGGGCCGGCAGCTGTTGGACCACGTGAAGACCAGCCGCGGGCAGCTGCGCCTGCAGGTCTACCGGAAAAACCTCCGGGCGGCAGCCTTCTACCGGCGGGAGGGGTTCCGTGTCCTGGAGGAGGGCGTGGATCCCGAGACTGGGGAAGCGGAACTTCTTATGGAGTGGCGATGGGACGGCCCGCAGAGCTGATCCGCGATACGCAAGGAGAATGGACATAAGGGAGGTGGACACATGACGACGGTAACGATCCCCGCTCCGGTAGGGGAGATCCTGAAAACACTGGAGGCGGCGGGGTATGGCGCATGGTGCGTGGGCGGCTGCGTCCGGGATGCCCTGCTGGACCGGATGCCGGGGGACTGGGATGTGACCACTTCCGCCCGGCCGGAGGAGACTATGGCCCTGTTTGCCGGCCGGGCTGTCCCAACTGGTCTGCGCCACGGCACCGTCACCGTAAAGACGGAGCAGGGTGGCGTGGAGATCACTACACTCCGGCGGGACGGTGCCTATCGGGACCACCGGAGGCCGGAGACCGTGACGTTCACCGACTCTCTGGAGGAGGATCTGCGGCGCCGGGACTTCACCATCAACGCGATGGCAGCGGACCTGCAGGGGACCCTGTACGACCCTCTGGGCGGCCGGGCAGACCTGACGGCGAAGGTCCTGCGGTGTGTGGGAGAGCCGGACCGCCGGTTCGGCGAGGATGCCCTCCGCATCCTGCGGGGACTGCGGTTCGCGGCGGAGCTGGGGGTCACTGTCCATCCGGATACAGCGGTGGCCATCCACCGGAACCGGGAATTGCTGAGAGCCATTGCTCCGGAGCGGATTTGGGCGGAGCTGAAAAAGCTGGTGTCCGGAAAATGGGCCGCAGAGGTCCTGCGGGCCTATCCGGATGTGGCTGGCGTCTTCTGGCCGGAGATTCTGCCCATGGTGGGGTTTGACCAGCGGAACGGCCACCATTGTTACGATGTGTGGGAGCACACCCTCCATGCCATGGAGAAAGTGAAACCGGAGCCGGAGCTGCGGCTGACCATGCTGCTTCACGATATTGGAAAGCCAAATTGCTTTACAGTGGATGGGCTGGGCTGCGGACACTTTTACGGCCATCCGGCGGAGAGCGCCCGCATGGCGGAGGCCATGCTGGGTCGCCTCCGGGCCGAGACGGTTCTCCGGGAGACGGTGGTGCAGCTGGTGGCTTGGCATGACCGCAACATCCCACGCACCCGCCCGGGCGTGGCTCGGGCACTGGGGGCACTGGGGGAGCGGGACCTGCGGCGTCTGCTGGATGTGAAGCGAGCGGACAATCTGGCTCAGGCCCCGGCGTACCGCTTCCTGCAGGGGGAGATCGACAGGGCGGAATGCATCCTGGACCAGCTGCTGGTGGAGGGCGCCTGCGTATCCCTGCGGCA
>ENA-ORVG01001018-ORVG01001018.1-human-gut-metagenome-genome-assembly--contig:-NODE-1018-length-35912-cov-9.084056_pt1 | contig 35912 bp, 29 predicted proteins | sample MGYA00242091_ERZ509233 | MGnify/ENA primary metagenome ERZ509233 (study PRJEB26280, sample SAMEA2338840) | human gut metagenome | biome: human gut; feature: human-associated habitat; material: faeces... | reverse complement strand
TGTTTGAGCACGGGATGATATAGGCGGGCGCCCCGGGGACTACTTTGACGCTGCTTATCTCGCCCGGGTGCCGTCGGGCCAGGGAGGGACGTCTTCGCTGATAGGTGCTTTGTTGAGAGAGCTGCTTTTATTGCGGCTCTTTCTTTGGTTTTGGGTATATTTGTTCTTGTTGAATTGTTATTGCGGATGGGCTGTGTACTTGGCTTTCCGCCGTTATTTGTAGCTGTCTCGGCTTTGGTTGAGGGGAGACGTTCTTTATGCGTATTGTGTTTATGGGTACGCCTGATTTTGCTGTGCCTTCGCTGACTTCGCTTGTTGAGGCTGGGAATGAGATTGCGCTTGTCATTACTCGTCCCGATGCTGTTCGTGGGCGTGGTAAGAAGCTTGAGCCTTCTCCTGTTAAGGCCAAGGCGCTTGAGCTGGGGTTGCCGGTTGTTGAGGCCAATCGTATGACGCCCGAGGTTGTCGAGTCGCTTCAGGCTGCGCAGGCTGATATATTCTGCGTGGCTGCCTATGGCTGCATTTTGCCCGATGAGGTGCTGCATATGGCGCCGCTTGGTATTGTGAATGTTCATGCTTCGCTGCTGCCGCGTTGGCGTGGCGCCGCTCCCATTCAGCGTGCGATTCTTGCTGGTGATGAGGTTGCCGGCGTTTCCATTATGCGTATTGGGCATGGCGTGGATACCGGCGCTTATTGTGCGCAGGCCTCGACATCTGTCGCCGGCAAGCATGCCGAGGCACTGACGATGGAGCTTGGCGAGCTGGGCGGTAAGCTGCTGGCCGATACGCTGCCCTCGCTTGCCGATGACACAGCGGTGTGGACCGAGCAGGATGAGTCGCTCGTCACGCATGCTGCCAAGATTTCCAAGCAGGAGATGCGTCTGGATCCGCAGATGGCGGCGCTCGATTGCGTGCGTCACGTGTTGGCTTCGTCCGACACTGCACCCGCTCGCTGCGTGATTGCCGGTAAGTCGGTTCGCGTGCTCGATGCTGCGCTGGCGGATGTGTCGCTTGGCGAGGGCGCTGTTGCCGTTAAGAGCAAGCGTGTCTACCTGGGACTTTCCGATGGTGCGGTCGAGCTGCTTGAGGTTAAGCCCGATGGCAAGCGCGCTATGGCTGCTTCTGCCTGGGCTGCCGGCCTGCAGGGCGCCGATCTGACGTGGGGTGCTTTGTCATGAGCAAGCTTTCCCCCGCGCGTAAGCTCGCGCTCGATGTGCTGATGGAGGCCGACCGTCGCGGCGTGTATGCGCGCGATGTGCTCTCTGCCCGCGCTACGGCCAAGGCCATTGACAAGCGCGATTCCGCGTTTGCCGCTCGCCTGGCGCTGGGCGTTGCCGCGACGCAGGGCATTTTGGATGAGCTGCTCGATCAGTTTCTCGATAAGCCCAAAAAGGTCGCGCCGCGCGTTCGCATGGCGCTTCGCATCTCGGCCTTCGAGATGCTCTACCTGCATACCCCGGGTCGCGTTGCCGTGAGTCAGGGCGTTGAGCTGGTTCGTAGCGGCGCTAAATCGGCTGCTGGTCTGGCGAACGCCGTACTGCATAAGGTCGCGGACAACGTCGAGGACTTTGCCACTGCGGCGGATGCCGATGAGTCCGAGCGCCGATTGGTTCGCCTATCTCGCCTGATGGGTATGCCGCGCTGGCTGTGTGCTCGCATTATGGCGTCGTTCGATACGCCCGAGGGCGCGCTCAACTTTGCAGGAAATCTGGCGCCCGCGCCGCTCGCTTTGCACGAGAACGCCTTTGCCACCAAGCCTGATCCGTACCTATCGCAGCTTGTGGCGCCGGTGTTCCCGGGCTGCCATGCGCCGGTCGATTCGCAGGCTACGGTTGCGTCGGGTGTGTTTGAACGCGCGGCGGCCGTGGCCTCGGACCTTAACGCTCAGCTCATCGCTACTGCGGCTACTCGTCCCGGGCGCTGCCTAGAGATTGGCGCCGGTCGTGGTACCAAGACGTATGTGATGATGTGCCAGGCTAAGCGTGCCGGCTACGACCGTCAGCACACTGCACTCGATTTGCACGATCGCAAGTGTGATCAGAATCTCGCGCGCCTGCATAAGGCTGGTATCAAGGGCGTTCGTACCGTCTCGGGTGATGCGTGCGAGCTCGACGAGGTACTGACGTCGTTCGATGCGATGCTTGGTAAACCCGTTCTGTTCGATACGGTGTTTATCGATGCCCCGTGCTCGGGTACCGGCACCATGCGCCGGCATCCTGAGATTCCGTGGCGCTTGACCGAAAAGGACGTGACGGTTGAGCTTCCTAAACTGCAGCTGACGATGCTCAAGGAAGCCGCCGCGCGCGTGGCTGCCGGCGGTGAGCTTATCTATGCCACCTGCTCGGTTTTTGCTGAGGAGAACACTCAGGTCGTGGATGCCTTCCTGGCTTCTCCCGAGGGTGCCGGCTTTAGCGTGGCGCCGCTTTCCGAAGCACAGATTCTGCAACTCCCCGAGTTCGATCAGGCCAAGAAGCTCGTTTTCGTACGCCAGAACGATCGAGGCCTCTTCCAAAGCGTTCCCGTAAACGCCGACTCCTACGACGGCCACTTCTGCGCCCGCCTGGTCCATAAGTAACAACTAAGTTGCGGTGAAATAGGGATTGAAAAGCGGCTTCTACCCGCCAAACAGTCCTTATTTCACCGCAACTCATAAGGAAGATTTTTCTGGGAATGGGACTAATAAATCGGGTATGAAAGTAAGCGGTTGGGTTTGGTAAGTTTCTGGATGCATGAACCGCTCGCAGATTTAATATTGAGGGGTTAAAATGAACGATCTTAATAGGGACAAGATTGACAATCCTGAAGATAATACTCAGGAAAATGAAGAGGTTGAGAATTCTTCGATTAAAAAGCGGGTAATTATTGGTGCCGGTATTGTTGCTTTGCTCATTGCTGGTTGTGTCGGTGGTTATGCTGGTTACAATTACAAACAAGCATGTAGTGAACATAATCAGCAGGTTGAAGTTTTGTATTCAAAGGCTAGCGATAGTGTTGCTGCCTTTAAGGCTGATCCTGGGTTACTAACTTTTGAGCAACGTCTTGATACCATTAAAAATGCTCAAAATAATAAAGAGATTTTGAATAAAGAAATCTCTAATGACAGTTTTAAGTATGCGGATGGCACTTCCCCTGATTGGACTAAGCTGCTTAATAAGTATGATTCCATTATTAAAGGCTGCCGTAAGGCTCAAAATAATGAGTGGAATACTTCTCTAGTTGATCATGCTAATTTTGATGTGAATTCTACTGAAGATACTGACTCTCTCCAGCAGCATATTAATAGCCTCAATGGTCTTCTTAATGATATTTCTAACAAAGATAATCAGAAGCTGATTTTTGAAGATGCCAAAAAGGATTCTAAAAAATTCATCGATCAAATCAATGAACAGATTAGTCGTTATCAAACTCGTATTGATGATGTAAATAAGGCAAAAGCAGAAGCTGAGGCGAAGACTCAAGAGGAAGTAACAGCACAAGCTCAACAGCAGACTTCTCAGCAGAATAGTTATTCTAGCGGTAGTAACTATTCTAATAATAATTCTGGTGGATCTTCTAGCAGTATTTCTTCTTCCAATAATGGTGGTGGTAAGTATGTCATTCGTCAATTAGATCAATATGATGCAGCTGGTAACTATATCGGATCTACTCATTGGTATAGCGATGGTACTTGTGATGATCCTTATGCTGCCGGTATGGGCGGATTTTAAAATATACTAATTTTTAAAAATAATTATCGACCCATAGCGCAAATAAGTGGCCCCGCGATCGGAGTTGATCGCGGGGCCACGTTGTTATTAGTGGTTATGCGGGCAGTTGGCGCAACAGCCGCTGGTGGCGCTGGTGCTGGAGCCGCCACTGCGCTGGTCGGTGTTGTAGAAACCGCTGCCGTCGAACTTGATGCCGCTGGCCGAGAACGTCTTGGATGCCGGGGCACCGCAGCTGGGGCATATGACCTCGGGCGTCTCGGACATGGGGTGCTCAACCTCAAACACGTTGCCACAGCTCGTGCACTTGTAATCGTAGCGCGCCATAATACTTCCTTTTCAGCACAAAGCGGGCAGATCGCTCTGCCCGCAAAAATTCAAACAGCTGTAACTGTACCCCATATCGGGGGTTTTATCACGCTTCGCCCCAGAATCTATGGTTGGTGCGCAGGAGCTTCGCAGTTTTCTCCTCGGCCGCCGCAATGTCGGCCTCCTGTGCCTGCCATGTCCAGTTGCCCGTGGCCACGCCCGGCACGTTCATACGTGCATCGTCGCCCAGGCCCAGGATGTCCTGCAGCGGCATCATAACGAGCGGCGCATCGCTTGCCAGGGCGTTGCCCATGAGCTCGCTTGCCAATGCAATGCCGCTCGGCTCGTCGCCGCCTGCAAAGGAGCGCGTGCACCAGCCGGCAAGCGTCGAGGTGTCGTGCGTCGAGGTGTACAGGATCTTTCCCGGTGTGGGGTGAATTCCGCAACGAACGTCGTAGTCGCTAAACTCCAGCACGTCCATGCCGGGGAAGCCGCAGGTCGAAGCCATGGCGCGAACGCCGGGCGTCAGATAGCCCAGATCCTCGGCGATAAAGTTGAGCGGGCCCAGCTCGTCATAGGCGGTCTGGAACAGGTCCTTGCCCGGGCCTGCCAGCCATCGGCCGTCGGCACAGGCCTTACCGGCGGGAATGCTAAAGTAGCTGTGGAAGCCCAGGAAGTGGTCCAGGCGCACGCGGTCGTAGAGCGAAAACGCACGACGCAGGCGGTCCATCCACCAGCGATAGCCGTTCTCCTTCATGCGATCCCATCGGAAGGTGGGGTTGCCCCACACCTGGCCCTCGGGCGCAAAGTTGTCGGGCGGCGCGCCCGAAATCTCAATCGCCTTGCCGGTATCGGACAGCCAGAAGTTCTCGGGCTCGCTCCATGCGTCGGCCGAATCGTCCGAGACATACATCGGGATATCGCCGATGACCTCGATGCCCTTCTTGTGCGCATAGTTCATGAGCTCGCACCAGGCAAGGTCAAAGCGATACTGCATGTACGCCTGCAGTTCGGCCTCGTCGTGGAAGCGCTTGTCATCGATCAGATACTCGTTGTAGCGCGCGACATCTGCCGGCCAATCGTGGCGCGACTCGCCCTCAAAGTACTTCTTAACGGCCATGTAGACGCAGTACTTCTCGAGCCAGTCGGCGTTGCGATGTTTAAACGCCGTGTACAGCGGGTCGGCATCCTCGCCGCCGTGAGCCTTCCATGCAGCAAAGTCGGCGGCCAGCTCCTCGTGACTCTCGGGTAGCAGATCAATATTGCCTGCAAAGGCCGAGGGGCCGGCGTAGGGGGAGCAGAAGAAGTCCGTGGGGTTGACGGGCAGGACTTGCCAGTAGCGCATGCCCATAGCGGCCAGATGGTCGATAAAGCGACGCGTGGGCGCACCGATTGTGCCGGGCTTGCCGTCATCGGTCGGCACCGAGGTGATGTGGCACACAACGCCCGCGCCATGATCGAGCGGCTCCTGCAGGCGCTTCTCGGCATGGTGATAGATGATCGAAGAGCCCAGCGGGTACAGGTCGAGCGTGACGGTACCGTTGTGGATCTCGCACTCGTGACCGCTGATCACGTCGCTCGCGCATTCGCCGAGCGCCGGAATCGTCACGCGGTGCGAATTGCGCAGGCTGCGGTTGATGATAACCGTCGCGGCCTCGCCGTCTTTGCCCGTGCGGGTGTAAGCCAAGACTTCGTCGTTGAGCGCAAAGGCCTTGATCTCGCCATCGACCATAAAGGGCAGCGCACGGCGCACGGCAGACGCGTTCTTAACGATGGCCAGTGTGTCGAAGTCGTGGAGTTGGTCCTTGGTCGGCAGGGTGCGGCGGTTGCCCGGGTCGGTAAGGCCCTCCAAGCCGTACTCGTCGCCGTAATAGATTGAGGGTACACCCGGGAAGGTCATCTGCATGAGCGTCGCCAGCCAAAAACGGCTCTTGGCCAGGCCCATCGAGTTATCGTCCAGGCGCCATTTGCTGCGCTCGCTCTCGGGCAGCTGCGACTCGTCGGGGCCACCGCCAAGCACCGAGATGATACGCGGACGGTCGTGGCTCGAAAGCAGATTGAGCGCGCAGGCCAGTGCCTCGCGCGGGTAGTTCTCGCGCAGGGTTTCGATATCCTCGGCTGCCTGGTAAGCGTTCTTGTAGCCCATCAAAAAGCCGATGACCATGTCGCGGAAGGGGTAGTCCATAGCGGAGTCGAGCTCAGAGCCCTGCAGGTAGCGGCGCAGGTGGCCATAGCTGATCTTGTTGGAGGCGTCTTCCCAGACCTCGCCGAGCAGCAGCGCGTCGGGCTTCTCGGCGAGCACGGCCTTTTTGATTTCGGCAAGGAAGTCGTCGGAAAGCTCGTCGGCCACGTCCAGGCGCCAACCATGGGCACCGGCGCGCAGCCATTTGCGGATCACGCCGTCCTTGCCCAGGAGCCGCTCGCGCACCAGTTCGGAGCTCTCGTTGATGGCGGGCATGTTGCCCACGCCCCACCAGCAGTCATACGAACCGTCTTCATGGAAGTAAAACGCATCGCGCCACGGCGAGTCCTCGCTCTGCCAAGCACCGACGCCGGGATAATTGCCGTAGCGGTTAAAGTAGATCGAATCGTCGCCCGTGTGGTTGAAGACGCCGTCCAGGATGATGGAAATGCCGAGCTTCTCGGCTGCCTCGCACAGCTCCGTAAAGTCCTGCTCGGTGCCCAGGATCGGGTCGATCTTGGTGTAATCGGCCGTGTCGTAGCGGTGGTTGCTCGCGGCCTCAAAGATCGGGTTGAGGTAGATGGCCGTAAAGCCTAGCTCGGCAATGCGGGGCAGGTCATTTTGGATACCCTTGAGCGAGCCGCCGTAAAAATCCCAGGTCTTGATGGAGCCGTCTTCGGCACGCTCGTACTCGGGCGGTTCGTTCCAGTCCTCGACCATGCGGCGCTGGATTCCGTTGCGCGGTTTTTCGACCTCGGCCAGCGTGCGCTCGCGCCAGTTTTCGTCGCGGGCATAGCGATCGGGGAAGATCTGGTAGACCATGCCGCGCTCGTACCACTCGGGACGCACTTCGCGGTGCTTGTAAACGGTAATCTGGAACGACGGGACCTCGGCGTAGTTGTAGGTTACGCCCTCGCCACCGGTGCGGCCTTGTGGCGCACCCAGGCGGACCACGGGCTGGCTCTCGATATTGCAGATAAAGCTGTACCAGATAAGACAGGGCTCGGTGCACTCAAGCTCTACGGTAAATATGCCGTCGCCCTCGTGCGTCATGGGATACAGAGACTCACCGATCTCATCGATCCAGGTGCGCAGGGTGAGCGTCGCCTGGTTGGGGTCGGCATCCTCCAAAATCACCGAGAGCGAAACGGAAGTTCCAGTGGTCACAGCGCCAAACGGAGTACGAAACTGCGGCAGACGGCTGTTGTGAATCAATCTCATAATACGGTCCAGTTCAATAGAATCACGGCCTGTGGGCCATGGGCTTTACGCACAAGATATAAGTATATCTGTTGTACACAGGCTGTATAAACAACATCCGTTTACCATCGGCGAACGGTTGTCCTAGAAAATCGTTTTACCATCCAAATTATCGCGATATTCGAAAACGCCCAGGCGGATACTATTTGTAGTCAAACAAAAGTACATCGGTTTACTACGACGAATTGAATGATCTCAACCACGGTCAATTTGGTGATATTAAATCCGCAGGTAGAAGCGTTGCCAATTTCATAGAATACTCTCCGTGGTCGGCCAGAGCTATTTTGTCGTAGTAAACCGGCCCTCTTTTTAATAGAGAAGTTCAACCAAGAAGAGGGCGCCTGGTTGGGGCGCCCTCTTTTGCGTTGGATTAAGTTTTAATCGTCCAGACTAGTGACGCTTGCGGGTGGCCGTTGCCTTGCGGACGGAGGTCTTCTTGGTCGGAGCCTTTTCCTCGGCTGGAGCGGCGGGGGAGACCGGGGCCTTCTTGGCGGGCTCGGTCTTTGCCTTAGTCTTGGGAGCGGTCTTGGCCTCAGCGGCCTTCGGCGCCGGCTCGGCCTTTACTGCGGGCTTGTCCTCGTCCTTAGCCTCTGCCTTGGGAGCAGCAGCCTTGGTCGTGGCCTTTTTGACCGTCGTCGTAGCGCGCTTGCGCGTGGTGGTTTTGGCGGCCGGCTTTGCCTCGACAGCTACCTTGGCCTTGGGCTCGGAGGGCGCCTCCTCGACCTTGACGGCGGGCTTTGCAGCGGCCTTCGGGGTCGTCTTCGCGGCGGCTTTCGTCGTAGCAGCCTTGGTCGTCGTCGACTTCGCAGCCGTGGCCTTCTTAGCGGTCGTGGTCTTGGTCGCGGTCGTCTTCTTGGCAGCGGTCTTGGCCGGAGCCTTTGCCGCGGGCTCGGCCTTTACCTCGGGAGCGACCTCGGCCTCGGCGGCCTTTTTGGCAGCGGCGGTCGTACGCTTGCGCGTAGTCGATGCCTTGGCAGTAGTTGCCTTAGCGGCGCTAGTCTTGCTAGCAGCGGCCTTCGTGGTCGTGGCCTTCTTAGCCGTCGTCTTGCGGGCCGTCGTCTTCTTGGCGGCAGGCTTCGCGTCGGGCTTAACTTCGGCCTTGGCCGCCGGCTTCTCCTCGGCCTTGGGCTCCTCAGCGGCAGCGGGCTCATCGACAGCTGCAACATCAGTCACACCCGCCGGCCTCTCAATCTCCGGATGCATAAAGAAGTACAGGTCCAGATACTTATCGGCCGAGCGCGTCCAGCTAAAGTCCTGGCTCATGGCCTGCGTGACCAGCTGGTTCCAAGCGTCACGGTTATCCCAGAACAGGCGCGCCGCGCGGAAGACCGCGTCGCCCATCTCGTCGCCGTTAAAGTTGCTAAACGAGAAGCCCGTGCCCTCACCAGTGAACTCGTTGTACGGAACAACAGTGTCCTTCAGGCCACCGGTCTCGCGCACGATGGGCAGGGTGCCGTAACGCATGGCGATGATCTGCGACAGACCGCAAGGCTCAAACTTCGAAGGCATCAGGAACATATCGGCGGCGGCGTACATGCGCTGCGACAGCGCCGGGTCAAACTCGATGCGCGCGGCCATGGTGCCGGGGTACTTGTCCTGGAAGTAGCGCAGGCCATCCTCGTAGTCGCGGTCGCCGGTGCCCAGCACGGCCACCTGCACGCCGCCGGACAGGATGCGGTCGAGCGCGTACATGACCAGGTCTAAGCCCTTCTGGCGCGTCAGGCGCGTGACCATCACCATAAGCGGACGGTCGTCGCGAACCTCGAGCCCCAGCTCTTCCTGCAGCTTGGCCTTGCACACGGCCTTGCCGGAACGGTCGTCAACCGTGTAGTTGGCGGCAATGCGCTTGTCGGTTGCCGGGTCAAAGGCCGCCACGTCAATGCCGTTGAGGATGCCCTGCAGCGCGTAGGAGCGCTCGCGCAGCACGCCGTCCAGGCCCTCGCCAAACTCGGGCGTCTGGATCTCGCCCGCATAGGTGGGGCTCACCGTGGTGATGGCATCGGCATAGTGCAGCGCGCCCAGCATGTAGTTGATGCTGCAGGCGTCGCAGCGCAGCTGCGTAGCTGCCGCCGGAATATGCGCCACACCCAGGATGTCCTCCATCACGGTGTCGCTAAACTGGCCCTGGAACGCCACGTTGTGGATCGAGAACACGGTCTTGACGCGGTCGTACAGCGGCAGGCCCTGGTAGAACTCGCGCAAGAACACGGGCGCCAGCGCCGTCTGCCAGTCGTTGCAGTGCAGGATGTCGCACTCAAAACCGGCCGGCAGGTGCTGCAGGCTTTCGGTGATGGCCTTGGAGAAGAACGCAAAGCGTTCGCCGTCGTCAAAGAAGCCGTACGGATAGTCGCGCGCAAAGTAGCGCTCGTTGTCCACGAACATATAGGTGACGCCGTCGCGCTCGAGCTTCTCCAGCCCGCAGTACTCATTGCGCCAGCCCAGGCTCACGTAAAAGTCGGAGAAGTGCTCCATCTGCGCCTTGTACTCGTCCTTGATGGTGGCGTACTTGGGCACCATCACGATGACCTCGGCGCCGGCGCGCACAAGCGCCGCAGGCAGCGAGCCCGCCACGTCACCCAGGCCACCGGTCTTTACAAACGGTGCGCACTCGGCCGAGGCAAACACGATCTGCATCTTTTTGCTGGAATCTGCCATATTGTCTCCCATGTTGCAATTCGAGAATAGCCGCCTGGCGCTAACCGGGCGGCTATTCTACATGTTACGAGCGATGTTGCGGTGCCAACGTTAACGTACGATGGTGGTGTCGGAAGTTAACGGAGCCTTTCCCAGCACCAGGATGTTCTCGGGCGTGCCGCGAAGCTCGGTGTTGGTGGGAACAACGTTGTTCTTGTCCAGGATGGCGTTCTCAACGCGGGCGCCGCTCTTGATGATGCAGCTCTGGTTGATGATCGAGTTGGTTACCGAGGCGCCTTCCTCGACCACGACGCCGCGCGACAGGATCGAGTTACGCACGGTGCCCTTGATGATGCAGCCGGCCGAGATGATCGAGTTGCACGCGTGGCTGCCGGTCGCATAGCGCGAAGGCGGCACGTCGTGGGCCTTGGTCAGGATCGGGCGCTCGGGATCGAAGAGCTGGTCGGCCACGGTCTGGTCGAGCAGGTCCATGCTGCGGCGATACAGCGACTTCTCGCTAAACACGCCCACGACCTCGCCCTTGTATTCGTAGCTGCACACGTCGATGTTGCCAAAGTCGCCCTGGAGTGCCTCGAGCAGGTCAAGATAGTCGGCGGCCTGGTAGTGGTCGATAATCTCGAGCAGCGTCTCGCGGTTGACGATGCAGCAATCCATGGAGGCGTTGTCGCCGTACACGACGCCGGCGCTCACGCCCGTCAGGCGGCCGTTCTCGTTAATCTCGAGCTTGGTTTCGTCGTCGACGTTGCGCGTGGCCTTGCAATACACCACGGTCATCTGGGCACCGGAGTTCTCGTGCGCGTCGATGATGGTGTTGAGATCCATGTTAAAGATGATGTTGGTGCCCATCATCACAACATAGGGCTTGTCCGAGCGCTGGAACAGCGTCTTGTTGGAGATGATGTCGCGCAGCAGGAAGCGCATGCCGCCCTTGGTGGTGCCATATGCGTTGCCGGGCACCATGAACAGGCCGCCCTTCTTGCGGTCCAGGCCCCAGTCCTTGCCCGAACCCACGTGGTCGATCAACGAGCGGTAGTTGCCCGGCATGACGACGCCGACGGTCTTAATGCCGGCATTCATCATGTTGGACAGCGGGAAGTCGATCAGGCGGTAGCGGCCCAAAAACGGAACGGACGCGATGGGGCGGTCCTTGAGCAGCACGCTGCCGTAGGTCGAAGAGTAGTTAGCGGTGATATAACCGATGGCCTTGCGATTGATCATCGGATCATTCCCCCTTCCCGATAACGACGTCATTTCCAACGACGGCCGTATCCTTGGTGGTATCGACAGAGCCGAGCTTCACGCCCTCTTCGACCGTGGAGTTCTCGCCCAAAATAGCGCGGCAGATGTGCGCGCCGCTCTTAACGTGCGCACCCGGCAGCAGCACGGAGTCCTCGACCACGGCGCGCTCCTCGATGATGACATCGGTCGAAATGATCGAGTGACGAGCGGTGCCGTAGATCTTGCAGCCGTTGGAGACCAGGCAGTCGTCCAGGCGGCCGTCCGGGCCAATGTAGTGCGGCGGACGCGTGGTGATGTTGGACATGATGGGGAAGTGCTTGTCGAACAAATCGAACTCGGGGTTGTTGCCCAGCAGGTCCATCGAGGTCTCGTGGAAGCTGGCGATGGTGCCGACGTCCTTCCAAAAGCCGTGGAACTCGTAGCTGTACAGGCGCTTGCCCTCGCCGAGCAGCTTGGGGATGATGTCCTTGCCAAAGTCGTGGCTCGAGCGCTGGTCCAGAGCGTCCTCCTCGAGCGCCTCGATCAGCACGTCGGCCGAGAAGATGTAGATGCCCATGGACGCGAGGTTCGAATCGGGCTTATCGGGCTTCTCGGTGAACTTGGTGATGCGGCCGTCCTCGGGGTCGGTGGTCAGGATGCCAAAGCGGCTGGCCTCCTCCCACGGCACGGGCATAACGCTCACCGTGAGGTCGGCGTTATTCTCAATGTGCGTCTTGAGCATCTTGCGGTAGTCCATGCGATACAGGTGATCGCCCGAAAGAATCAGGACGTACTTGGGGTCGTTGGCCTTGATGTAGTCGAGGTTCTGCGTAATGGCGTCGGCCGTGCCCGCATACCAGGCGCCGCCGGTCTGCGTCTCGTACGGCGGCAGGATCGACACGCCGCCGTCGCGGCTATCCAGATCCCACGCCTCGCCGGAGCCCACGTAGGCATGCAGCAGGTAGGGGCGATACTGCGTCAGAACGCCCACCGTGTCGATGCCCGAGTTGGAGCAGTTGGACAGCGAAAAGTCGATAATGCGGAACTTGCCACCAAAGCTAACCGCCGGCTTAGCGATCTTTTGGGTGAGTGCCCCCAATCGGCTGCCCTGTCCTCCTGCGAGGAGCATCGCGATGCATTCTTTCTTACTCATCGATTTCTCCTTCTGTCATCGATGTTCCTAAACCCATTAGCGACGGGCGCGGCGCAACGTCACGCCCGTCGAGTAATGCCGTGCTGGCATAGGGGAGCTCGCGCGCCTTTACGCGTGCCAGATCTCGTCGCGGTACTCGCGAATGGTGCGGTCGCTCGAGAACCAGCCGCTCGAGGCGGTGTTGAGCAGAGCCTTGCGGTTCCAGGTCTCTTGGTCGCCATAGCTACCGGTGAGCTTCTCCCATGCATCCACGTAGCTGCGGAAGTCTGCCATGACTAGGTCGGGGTCGTTGTTGTTCATGAGCTCGTTGTAGATGCTCTCGAAGTTGCCCGAAAGACCCGCAAAGGTGTTGTCCTTGAGCTCGTCCATCACGCGGCCCAGACGCTCGCGATCGTTGTTGAGCGTATCCCAGGCAAAGTAGCTGTTCGATGCCCAGAGCTGCTCGACCTCGGGAGCGGTCAGGCCAAAGATAGCCTCGTTCTCGCGGCCGGCCAGGTCGGCGATCTCGATGTTGGCGCCGTCGAGGGTGCCCAGCGTAATGGCGCCGTTCATCATGAGCTTCATGTTGGACGTGCCCGAGGCCTCCTTGCCGGCCGTGGAGATCTGCTCCGAGATCTCGGCGGCAGGGTAGATGAGCTGGGCGTTGCTCACGCGGAAGTTGGGGATAAAGCAGACCTTCATGACCTCGTTGACGCGCGGGTCGTTGTTGATGACCTCGGCCACGGAGTTAATGAGGCGGATGGTCTCCTTGGCGAAGGTGTAGCTCGAGGCAGCCTTGCCGCTAAAGATGAAGGTCGTCGGCGTCACGTGGAAGTTGGGATCGGCGATGCGACGGTTGTAGATGTCCATCACCTTCATGATGTTCATGAGCTGGCGCTTGTAGGCATGGAAGCGCTTTACCTGAACATCGAAGACGGTGTTGGGATCAATGACCAGACCGGTCTCGGCCTTAACGTAGGCGGCCAGACGCTCCTTGTTAGCGCGCTTGGAGGCGCCCACGGCCTTCAGGAACTCGGTGTCGTTCTGGAACTCCTTGAGCTTCTCCAGCTCAAAGGCGTCCTTCAGCCAGCCGTCGCCAATGGCCTCGGTCACGAGCTTGGCGTAGGTGGGGTTGGCCTCGGCAAAGAAGCGACGGTGCGAGATGCCGTTGGTCTTGTTGTTGAACTTCTCGGGCGTGAGGGCATAGAAGTCCTTGAGCACGATGTTCTTGATAATGTCGGAGTGGATCTTGGCCACGCCGTTGACGCTATGGCTGCAGATCACGGACAGGTTGGCCATGCGAATCTCGCCGTCCCACAGGATGGCGGTCTGGCGCAGACGCTCCTGCCAGCCCTCCTGCGTGGTGTCGAACGACTCGTGCCAACGACGGCTGATCTCGTCGATGATCTGGTACACACGGGGGAGGAGCTTGGAGAACATGCCGATGGGCCACTTCTCCAGGGCCTCGGGCAGGATGGTGTGGTTGGTGTAGCTCACGACCTGCGTCACGATGTTCCAGGCGTCGTCCCACTCGAGCTTCTTCTCGTCGATGAGGATACGCATGAGCTCGGGGCCGCACATGGCGGGGTGGGTATCGTTGGTATGGATGGCAACAAACTGCGGCAGCAGCTCCCAGTTCTCGCCATGCTCCTTCTCAAAGGTGTCGAGCAGGCTGTAGATGCCGGCCGAAACAAACAGGTACTCCTGCTTCAGACGCAGCAGACGGCCGTGCTCGCCGGCGTCGTTGGGGTAGAGGATGGCGCTGATGGCCTCGGCCTCGGCGCGCTCAGCATCGGCCAGGGCATAGTCGCCGCGGTTGAAGGCCTCAAGGTCAAAGTGCTCCTCGACCGGCTCGGCGGCCCAGACGCGCAGCTTGTTGACGGTCTCGCCGGCATAGCCCACGACGGGGATGTCATAAGGGACGGCCAGGATATCCTGCGTGTCCACCGTGCGGTAGAACGTGCGGCCGTTCTCCTCAAAGCCCTCAACATGGCCACCAAACTTAATAGTCACGGCCTTGTCCTGACGACGGACCTCCCAGGGATACCCGTGGGTGAGCCACTCGTCCGTGGCCTCGACCTGGCTGCCGTTGACGATCTCCTGCTTAAACAAGCCGTAGCGATAGCGCATGCCGTTGCCGTAGCCGGCAATGCCCTCGGCTGCCATGGAATCCAGGAAGCATGCGGCCAGACGGCCCAGGCCGCCGTTGCCCAGCGCCGGATCGGGCTCCTGGTTCTCGATGACGGACAGGTCAAAGCCCATGTCGTCGAGCGCCTCGGCGACCATGTCGCGCACGCCAAAGTTAAGTAGGTAGTTGTCGAGCAGGCGGCCGATCAAAAACTCGATCGAGAAGTAGTACACGCGCTTTTTGCCCTCGGCGGTAACGCGGGCGTCGCTCTTGGTGGCAACGGTGCGTGCCTTCTCGGCTACGAGCTTGGCCAGGGCGTTAAAGCGGTCGAGGTCGCTGGCGGCCTCGACGCTCTTGCCGCTAATGCTCATGACGGCATCGCGATAGAGCTCGGTAAACTCCTGCTTGTTGTCGAAGATCTTATTCATACGTTCCTTTCCCCCGGGGATGTTTCTCCCGGAACGGTTATGACTTGTATCCTACGCCCCCGCGGGACGGGTAATTGCAGCTGTAACGCTTTTGTTACGCTTTCTTGGCAGGAGCCTTAACAGCAGCTGTCTTGGCCTTGGGAGCAGTCTTTTTGGTGACCGCCTTCTTGGCCGTGGTCTTGGAAGCGGTCTTAGCGGCTGGCTTGGCAGCCTTCGCCTTGGCCGGAGCCTTCTTAGCAGCCGCGGCCTTGGGCTTTACCGAGGACGCACGCTTGCGCGTCGCCTTCTTGGGCTTCTCGACCACAGGCGGCTTATAGCTGCTGGGACCGCGGCGTTTAAGCACCACGCCTGCCAGGCCGGGCACCTTCATCTCGATGGAGTCCATCTGCCCGTTCCAGGGATAAGGCTCGCTCGAGCAGGTGTAGGGCTCCTCACCGGCGTATCCGCTGCCGCCAAATTCGGGACGGTCGGAATCGAAGATGACCTCCCAGTCACCCTCGCGCGGCACGCCCACACGGAAGCTCTCATAGCTCGCCGGATCAAAGTTGATCAGGATCACCAGGTCGTCATCGACGTCCTCGCCCTGACGCACAAAGCTCACAATGGACTGCTTGGAGTTGTCCGCGTCGATCCAGGTAAAGCCGTCGTCGGTGTAGCCGCGCTCGTACAGTGCGGGCTCGGCGGTGTACAGGTGGTTGAGCGCCTTGATAAACGCCTGATGATGCTTGTGAGTCTCATACTCCTCGGTCAGGAACCACTGGATGGACTCGTAGTAGCGCCACTCAATAAACTGGCCAATCTCGTTACCCATAAAGTTGAGCTTGGCACCGGGGTGCGTCATCTGGTAGAAGGCCAGCGTGCGCAGGCCGGCAAACTGGCGCCACCAGTCGCCCGGCATACGGCCGATGAGCGAGCACTTGCCGTGCACGACCTCGTCGTGGCTCAGCGGGCAAATGAAGTTCTCGGTAAAGGCGTACATGATGGAGAACGTGAGCAGCCCGTGGTTGCCGGGGCGCCACGGAAAATCGGTCTGCATGTAGTGCAGGGTGTCGTTCATCCAGCCCATGTCCCACTTGTAGTGGAAGCCCAGGCCGCCGTCCTGCGGCGGATAGGTCACGAGCGGCCATGCGGTGGACTCCTCGGCCATCATCATCACGTCGGGGTAGTGCGCCTCCACGGCGCAGTTGACCTGACGGATAAACGCGCTGGCGTCCAGGTCCTCCTCGGTACCGTACTTGTTGAACTTCTTTTGGCCGGGATCGTCAATGCCAAAGTTGAGGTACAGCATGCTGGACACGCCGTCCATGCGAATGCCGTCCACGTGGAAGTTCTCGAGCCAGTACAGCACGTTGGAGACCAGGAAGGAGCGGACCTCGCCGCGGGCGAAGTCAAACTTGTGCGTGCCCCAGTTGGGGTGAATCTCGTGCTCAAACAGCATGTGGCCGTTAAAGGTGGCAAGGCCGTGGGAGTCGGCGCAAAAACCGCCGGGAACCCAGTCCATGATCACGCCGATGCCTGCCTCGTGGCACGCATCGATAAAGTGCATGAGCTGCTGCGGGTTGCCGTAGCGCGACGTGGCGGCGTAGTAACCGGTCGTCTGGTAGCCCCAGGAGCCATCGAAGGGATGCTCCATAAGCGGCATGACCTCGATATGCGTATAGCCCATATCGCGGACGTAGTCCACGAGCTCCACCGACAGGTCGTCGTAAGTGTAAAACTCACCGCGCTGCGCGGGGAAGGGGTCCATGGGACCGGGGTAGTTGCCGTACTCGTCGGGCTCGCCCTGCGGCGCGTCGCCGTGCCGCTTCCACGAGCCAATATGTACCTCGTAGATGTTGAGCGGCTGCGACATGTGGTTATGGCTGGCGCGGCGCTTGAGCCATGCAGCATCGTTCCACTTGTAGCCATCGAGGGTCCACAGCACGCTGGCGGTACCCGGAGGGCACTCGGCCTTAAAGGCGTACGGATCGGCCTTGTAGAGCTTCTCGCCCTCGTTGGTCTCGATAAGGTACTTATACAGCTGGCCCTGCTCGGCGCCAGGAATAAAGCCTTCCCAAATAGCGCTCGTATGCACGGGCACCAGCGGGTTGGCTTCCTCATCCCAGTCGTTAAATTCGCCAATGACATGGACGCTTTTTACATCGGGCGCCCAAACGCAAAAGCGCCAGCCGCGCGTACGGTTCTGCGTGTCGGGGTGAGCGCCCATCTTTTCCCAGCTGCGCTCCCACATGCCAATGCCAAACAGGTAGACATCGTCCTTGGAGAGCTCCGGTGCGTGCGGGGCGGCTTTGCGGGTAGCAGGCTTTTTGGTTGCTGGCTTTAGCTTTGTATCGCTCACGTTTGATCCCATCATGACGCGGCAGCGTGTTGCCTTGGTGACTAGATGCGAAAGGTCCAAGGCTGCACGAATCGAAGGGACGGCGATAGTTCTATGATTCGTTCCACCTCGCGTGCTCGGTGGAACTTTCGGCAGAAACTACGATAACACCTGTACGTTAGTTTTATGGACGAAAGCGGATTTGCGGAGGCGTTTAATCGGTAAGCGACATGTTTATACCACTGGCAGAATTGCCGTGGTAAAACCCTTGACAGTTTTACCAATTAGGGTTTCAAAACTGTTAGGCTTACGTTTGGTAAAACGTTTTTAGCAGGTTGTTTACCATTTGACATCGAAAGGCTCGTTTATGAACCACATCGCTGCTCCAAGTGTTGCTTTTATTTTCGATTGCGACGGAACACTGGTTAATAGCTCCCCCGTCTGGGGCCATGCGCAGACCGAGTTATTGCGCCGTCATGGCATTGATGTGACGGTCGACGATTTTGCCCAGTTTGAGCATCTTTCGCTGGAGGACGAGTGCCAGGCCTACCACGACACGTGGGGCATTGGCGCGAATGGCGAGGAGCTATATCGCGAGCTGTGCGAGATTCTGATTGATGGGTACTCCAAGGTGCCGCCGCGCGAGGGCCTGCTGGTATTTTTGGAGCAGGCGAAGGCGGCGGGCATTGCCATGTGCGTGGCCACGTCCACGCCGGCCGAACTGGTGCAGTCCGCTCTCGCTAGTGCCGGGCTCGACGCTTACATGGAGTTTGTTACCACGACAGGCGAGGCGGGGCGCTCCAAGCAATTCCCCGATGTGTACGAGCTGGCGCTGCGTCGCCTGGAAGAGCGCCACGGGCACAAGTTTGAGCGCGCGTGGGTGTTTGAGGACGCCGTCTTTGGCCTTAAGAGCTCTGGCACTGCAGGCTTTAGGCGCGTGGGTATCTATGACCCGCACGGCCGCATGGAGCGCGACGAGGTTCGCGACAACTGCGACATCTATATCGACAGCTATGAGGACCTGGATCTGGCCCACGTGCTTTCGTTTGAGGGATAGGCGAGGGCTGTGGCTTGCAAAGTATTGGTTGTTTGCGGCTCGCCGGTGGTGGCGAGCCCCGAGTTGCTGTGTCACCTGGTAGGGGAGTGCGACCACATCGTAGCCGTAGACCGCGGGCTCGACGCGCTGCTGGGTGTGGGACTGGGCTGCGACGTATATGTGGGAGATGCCGACACGGTGAGCGATGCCGGCCGCGCGCTGGTCGATGCCGCTGCCGATTTTGAAGTGGAACGCCAAAACCCTTACAAGGACTATACCGACCTGGCTCTGGCGCTCGATTCCGTCCGTCGCCGCTGGCCGGGTGCCGAAGTGGTAGCAACCTGCGCCACCGGCGGCCGCCCGGACATGGCACTGTCTGTGTTAGGGCTACTGGCAGGCTATGCGGATGCCCCCGTCTGGATCGAAGAAGACGAAGTGACGGCCAGAATACTGCACCAGGACGAGACCTGGACCGTCGAGGGCGCCGAGGGCAAAACCTTCTCCATCATCGCCATCGCTCCCAACACAGAGATAAGTGAACACGGCCTAGAGTGGGAGCTAGACCACAGCCCCCTAGGCCTGTTAGCCGACACAGGCATCAGCAACATAGTAAGATCCACTGCAAAGATCGAAGTTCACACCGGAACTGCGATAGCGTATTTGTTACGTGAGGGTTTTATCGGGACGGTGGGTTAATTGACTGATTTTGCCGAAGTCAAAATCAGTCAATTCAGCCCCGTCCCAGGAAAACCCGTAAGTGCGAGAATCAATCCAAAAAACTTCTTGCACAAATAAGAATCTTCCCCTATAGTATTACTTCGTCACGGGGGCGTAGCTCAGCTGGGAGAGCGCTTGACTGGCAGTCAAGAGGTCAGGGGTTCGATTCCCCTCGTCTCCACCATCGTGAATGCAAGGCTACTCAATCGAGTGGCTTTTTTTATTTTGTAAAATTTTGCTGTCAGCAGCAGTTGTCGCAAATTTTGCGACAACTGAATTATCGTCGCTTAATTCGGTGAACCTCACACTGGGAGACGGAATCGTCAAGCTCGTCCGATAAACCGTACGCTCGCGCTAATACCCGCAAAAAGTTGCGCAATTACCTTCCCGGTTTTGTACAAAGTTTGTTAGCCAAAGATAATAGTTTGAGCAATTCACGCCGCCAGCAATACAACTCGGGCAGTGCTCACCAACCCGCACACCCCCATAAACCTGCGGCAATGCGTGCTAGACGGTACAATATCTCCTATAACCACGTCAAATAAACAATATGTTGCTCAACACGCCCCAAAACGTATGGGCCACCTGCTGTGCTAGGATAGTTAACGTTACATGGGTTCAACTGTGCTCACGGCTCCAGCAAGCCGCAAAGCACGGGGTCGATCAGCATCCGGCCGTAACGGCGGTGCCAGAAAAACCACGAGCTCCAATAGCGTCGTCATGCGTATCGCATCGAATGACTTTGTTCTTGTCTATATGCAAGCTGTTCATTCGAATCGATTTTTCATGACAATTCACAGCAGTTCTACAGCTGTTTGCGTGCGGTCCAGTTTTGTTCCCGCTTGACTGGATCGCACGCAGATAGCTGGGGACGCGGTCTTTTTGCGATACACGTCCGCGTCTCTAGTCACTGCACTTATACATACCGTTCACGGTGGGGCAGAGCCACGTGCTTGTCTAACTGGGCTCAGGGTTTGAATATGGAGCGCCTTCGCGCACAAGCGCCCTGGCGAAGCCATACCCAAACCCCGTGAGCCACACGTAAGACAGCAAGGGGGTGGTGCTCGTGTGGTATGTGATTCAGGTCATTAACGGTCGCGAAGACGTAATGCGCGAGCGCATAGAGCATGTGGTGCCGGCTGGCGCCATGCAGGAGCTCTTTTATCCCCAATTTCAAACCGAGATAAAGGTGCACGGCGAATGGGTCAATACGACCAAGCCGCTCTTTCCCGGTTACCTTATCTGCGATACAGCAGATCCCCGAACCGTGCAACAGTATCTGCTGCGCATGGACGACTTTGCCCGGGTGCTTTCCCAGGACGGTCAGTTTGTGCCGCTGGCAAAAGAAGAAGTCCTGCTTATTGGCAGCTTTACGCATAGGGGAGACCGCGTAGTGCCCATGAGCGAGGCCTTAAAAGACGGCGACAAGGTCGTAGTGACGGCAGGTCCGCTGCTGGGCCACGAAGGCCTTATCAAAACCATTAACAGACGCAAGAGCACTGCTTATTTGGAGCTCGATCTGTGCGGCCGACGCGTTACTACGCGCGTTGGCCTTGCCGTGCTTTCGGCCGAGCAACGCACGATGCGAAACCTTAAAAAGGCGATCGCCTAACTACGGGCGACTGTTTAACAGGACAGGGAGGATCCCCGAGGTCGGGGACGTAGGTTTGAAGGAACAGTTGACAAGCAAATCCGATAATTCAGCAGCGTCACATACCTCGTTGCATGCGCTTGAGAAGCCATATTGTCGCGCTTCTCCAGCAAAGGGACGTATAACCATACAGGACGATATCATTACCACGTCCGCTCAACCTGACGTGCACGTGGACATCTGCGAAGATAGTCGTGAAGGAGCTGCGACGTTCATACGGTCACAGTCCATCCCCGCACCAGGCACCCCCGAGTTTGCAGATCTCTGCCGCTCCTTAGACAAGCGTCCCGTGTCGTACCGCGCCCTTAAGCGCATTTTCGACATCATTTTCAGCGGTTTGGTGTGCTTTTTGGGTCTGGTGCCATGTACTGTACTGGCAGTCGCTATCACCCTCGACACCAAAGGCAGCCCTATCTACTCTCAGGAGCGAGTTGGAAGACTCGGCAGGCCGTTTCGCATTTATAAGTTTCGCTCCATGGTTGCGGATGCCGATGATGTGGAGAAGTATTTCACCCCAGAGCAATTGGCCACCTGGCGGCGTGAAAGAAAAGTGGATGACGACCCACGCATTACGCGTCTGGGACGGCTCATCCGCAAGACGAGTCTCGACGAGATCCCACAGTTTCTCAACGTGCTGTTAGGGCAGATCTCCATCGTTGGGCCGCGCGTTATCACTATCGACGAAGTGCAGAATTACGCACCCGAAGATCGTGCTGTCCTTCTCAGCGTGCCCCAGGGTATTACGGGCGCTTGGCAGTGCGGTCCGCGCAACCTTGCCACGTTTGAGAACGGCTTACGCCAAAAGATAGAGCTCGAATACGCGCGTGGCGCAAACGTCAAGACCGACATTGACGTATTTTTCGAGACCTTCAAGGTGATGCTTGTTAGGAGGACCGGTAAATGACACTAGTTACGAGTCAGCAGCATTCGGATCAAGAGACCTCGCCTCTCGTTTCAGTCATCATTCCTTGCTACAACAGCGAGGTTAACATTGCTCAGACAATTGCGAGCGTGTCGGCCCAGACTATGAGCAACTTGGAGATTATCGTTGTTGACGATTGCTCGACCGATGGTAGTGCTCGAGTTGTCCGGTCGCTTTGCGAGAGTGAGCCTCGTCTTCGGTTTTTCCAGCAAGAAATCAATCAGGGCGTAGCCAGGGCGCGCAATAAAGCTCTCAGCGAGGCGCGTGGCCGATATATCGCCTACCTCGATTCCGACGATCTTTGGAGCCCCGAAAAGTTGGAGCGCCAAATCGCCTTCATGTCCGAGAACGCTTACGGGGCGTGTTTCACGTCCTACGAGACCATCAAAGAGAACGGGGCGCATATCAACTATGTTCATGTACCGAGCTCCATAACTTATAATCAGTTTCTCAAGAACACGATTACCTGCAGCCACTCGCTGCTATTTGACACAAACATTGTCGATAGGTCCCTTCTTGTCATGCCCGACATAAGGCGCGGTCAGGACTTCGCCACTTGGTGTCAGGTCATGAAGGCCGGGCATACCCTCCATGGCCTCGATGAACCACTTGCTGTTTACCGCAAGTGTGCAGGGTCACTATCGAGTGATCCTATCAAGTCCGTGAAGCGCACTTGGAATATCTACCGAAACGTAGAGCATCTGCCGCTGCTCTACGCGGCATATTGCCAGTTCTGGCAGCTTTATCATGCAGTCTTCAAGAGAATAGGAAGTAAATAATATGAGCATCTACCAAGATCTTCTCAATGGGAACACTAAACTTTCGCTCGTTGGTCTTGGCTACGTCGGCATGCCTATCGCCGTTGAGTTTGCCAAACACGTCAAGGTCATTGGATTCGATATCAACGAGCGTAAGATTGCCCAGTACAGAGCTGGGCTCGACCCCACTAAAGAGGTCGGCGACGATGCCGTCTCCCAGTCGTCCGTCGCGTTCACTTCAGATGCCACCGCACTCGAAGAGGCCCGTTTCCACATTGTCGCGGTGCCCACGCCGGTCAACCAAGACAAGACTCCCGATTTAACTCCCGTGATTGGTGCGTCTGAGACCCTGGGTAAGCACCTCAAGCCTGGTTCGATCGTGGTCTACGAGTCCACGGTCTACCCGGGTGTCACTGAGGACGTCTGCGTGCCTATTCTCGAGCGCGAAAGCGGCCTCACGTGTGGTATTGATTTTAAGGTCGGCTATAGCCCCGAGCGTATCAACCCTGGCGACAAAGTTCACACGCTAACTACTATTCGCAAGATTGTCTCTGGACAGGATGCCGAATCCCTCGAAGAAATTAAGAACGTCTACGACATTGTAATTGCCGCCGGTACTTACCCTGTCTCCACCATCAAGACCGCTGAGGCTGTCAAGGTCGTTGAGAACTCCCAGCGGGATATTAACATTGCGTTTATGAACGAGCTTGCCATGGTTTTTGACCGTATGGGAATTGACACATCCGAGGTCGTCGAAGGTATGAATACCAAGTGGAACGCGTTGGGCTTCAAGCCCGGCCTTGTCGGCGGCCATTGCATTGGCGTCGACCCTTACTACTTTACCTACGAGGCTGAGAAGCTTGGCTATCATAGTCAGATTATTCTTTCGGGTCGTAAGGTCAACGACGGTATGGGTGAGTTCGTAGCCAACGCGACCATTCGCGAGATGGTCCAAGCAGGTCTGGCCCCGGCCAAAGCGAAGGTCGGTGTGCTTGGTATCACCTTCAAAGAGAATTGTCCCGACGTGCGCAATTCTAAGGTCGAAGACATCCTCAAGCGCTTCGCGCAGTACGGTATCGAACCCTTGGTTTGCGATCCTTGGGCGGATGCGGCTGATGCTAAGCGCTCTTACGGGGTCGACCTCGTCCCGATGGAGGAGATGCACGATCTCGACGCGATTGTAGTTGCAGTCGCCCACGACAGGTTTGTGTCCATGACGAGTGAAGACTACAAGGCTCTCTTCGCTGCCAAGGCCGACTCCGAGAAAGTTCTCGTTGACGTCAAAAGCATTCTCGACAAGGCGGATTTCTCTGGGTACCGCTACTGGAGGCTCTAGCGCATGAACCTAAATTATTCTGTCGCGAAAATCATTCTAACGAATGCGTGATCTTTCGCGAAGGATTACGTTCTTGGCTTTGAATGATTTCTTGCTCCTCGACCATTCTTACTACTTTCTTGAGAGCTGTGGGCAACTAACTATTTCTTAAAATAGTCGTTAAGGGCACGATGCTGTGAATTCTACTTCAAAAAAAATTGGTCTCATTGGTCGTATTGATCCCGACCAAACTATGTTCGATGGCCAGACAGTCAAGACTCGCATGACTTATCGCATGCTTTGTGAGCATTATGGCGCTGAGAATGTTGTCACGGTTGACACTCTTGATTATCGCCACCGCGCCTTGGCTGTCATGGCAAACTTCGCGCGCTGCTTGGTTTCGTGTAGTGACATCGTGGTGTCGCTCGCTATCAATGGGCGCAGGGTCTTTTTCCCGCTTCTTTCCTTCGCTTCTCGGTTCATGGGCAAACGTGTCTATCACAATCTAATTGGTGGTTCGCTCGCCAACGATCTCGATAAGTATCCAAAGTGGGTTAACTACCTCAACTCGTTCCAAGTTAACTGGGTCGAGTCGCGTGACCTAGTGGATATGCTCGCCGAAAAGGGCGTGACCAATGCCGAGTATCTACCTAACTTCAAGTACTTTGATCAGACTGCAGGTGCGTTGAAGGCCCCTATGCATGCTGCCGGCGAGCCCTTCAGCTTCTGTACTTTTAGCCGTGTGACCGAACAGAAGGGCGTGGGTGACGCTGCGCGTGCCGTTGAGTCGCTGAATGCCGAAGGGCTCGCCTGCGTCCTTGACGTCTACGGTCCCGTCGACAGTGTCTACAAGACTGATTTCGAGCATGTACTGGCAGAATGTCCTCACGTGAAGTACAAGGGTTGCGTCCCTCCTGAACAAAGTGCGCTGGCTGTGGCGCCCTATGATGCCCTGTTGTTTCCGACTAAATGGAAAACAGAGGGCATTCCAGGTACCATTATCGATGCTCTTGCGGCTGGCGTGCCCGTTATAGCTGCAAGATGGCAGTACTACGCTGAAATGTTAGAGGATAACGTCACCGGCCTAGGCTATGAGCTGGGAGATAATTCGCTCCTTGTCAGTGAGATGGCTAAATTTATGCAGCTCGACAATCACCAACGCATGGCCATGCGCAAATCTTGCTTGTCACGATTCATGGCGTACACTCCCGAGGTCGTCAGTTCCCAGATATTTGATGAGATAGAGGGGATTCATCGGTGAAGGTTACTTTTCTAGCTCAACACCTGAAAGCCTCTGGTGGAGCCGAGCGCGTACTGAGCGTATTCGCTAATGAGTTGTCCTCTAGGGAGGGCTTTGAGGTAAGCGTGGTTTTGATGTTTCCGCAAGGCTCGGAATACAGGTTAGATTCACGCGTGAGGAAGGTGTACCTCTATAATGACGATAGCCAGTACGCCGCTTCGAGTCCATTCGATCGCATTCTAAAAATTAGATATGCGCTCAAGGAATTGAAGATTGACTACGCTATCCCGTTCCTTTGGTTCATTTGTCTCTATACGTTTGCCGCTACAGTTGGTACGAGCACCAAGTTAATACAGACGGTGAGAAATAATCCTGCCTTGGTTCCTGGCTCTAGCGTTATGCGTGCTGTCCGTTTAGCAACCATGAGGTTCTCTCATGGTTGCTTCGTTCAGAACACGGCTCAATTAGAGTATTTCCCCAAGAGCCTTAGAGACAAGATGGTTGTCATTCCCAATCCCATCTCAGACGAATTCCTTGAACTCGAGGTAGATCCAACTGCTTCCGATACTGTGGTCATGGTCGGTAGGCTTGTTGAACAGAAGAATCACATCATGATGCTCAAGGCGGTTTCGTTACTTCGCGATCAGGGGCGAATCGTTAAAGTTCTAATCTATGGAGATGGCGACTTACGCCAGGACATTTCAAATGATATTAAACAAGCTGGGCTATCCGATATTTGTAAGTTGATGGGCAGCACCGAAGATGTGCCGAGCGTTTTCTCAAAAGCTGGGGTTTACGTTCTTACGTCCAGATACGAAGGACAGCCAAATTCGCTTCTTGAGGCGATGGCATCCGGTCTTCCATGCATCTCCACGGACTGCCCCACAGGCCCGAGTGATTTCATTTCCGATGGGGAGAACGGATATCTTGTTTCAATCGACGACGTTCCCACGCTCGCGGAGCGAGTGGGGGAATTGCTCGCTAGCCCATCACTCCGAAGTAGGCTGGGCATTAATGCTAAAAAAAGCATATTAAATGCATGCTCCCCAAAGATGTTGACGGATCGGCTCATAGATGCTTTCATTCACTAGATTTACGTTCAGCCAAACAAGAAATGTAAGAAGCCCACGCGATGGCAATTGCCTGCTAAATGCGCTGCTTGTTGCGACTTTTATCTTTGGATGCTTCTCCCCGTCACAGCTTGGCCTCATCGGGCTGGGAGCTATTTCTCGGCCATTGAGAATGGTCGGCTACATATTTGGTATTGCCTATTTGCTCATTAATGCGCGATCAATAAAACTTGATTACCCCACTCTGGCAACGGTGCTGTTTGTGACCCTCGGACTCGTCCTTACCGCGTTGAAGGGCGACTTTTCCACTCTCTACCTTCAAACGTTGATCTCTATGGTGCTGATTTGCCTGGTGACCCAGGTGAGCCTGAAAGGCGATCCGGTCCTTTTTGTTACTGTGGCATTCTATGTTATCGGCTTCCTTGTCATCGCCAATGCGGCATTCATCCTTATCAGCCTCCGGTCGCATCCCTCGGGCTACTACCAAAGTGGCGATCCCGATGCAATGACGGGCGTTTGGCTCCTGGGTCACAAAAACCAGTTACGCAATTGGATTATCCCCGCCATTGCTCTTTCTCACCTCCTGGATGTGGTCCGCCACAAGGGAACCACGGTTCGTACTCTCATTGTTACGGTCATCGGCATCCTTTCGGCCTACTACTCCGACTCAGCGACATCATTTGCTGTTCTACTTTTCTTTAGCGCTCTTCTTTTGTTCTCAATGCTGACCAATTCGAAGAAGCCCGTGCTACTCGACCCTGTTGTCGGGGGAGTCTTCACTGCCGTTGTGTTTTTCGTTTGTGTTATTCTGCGCAGGGTGCCTCTCTTAGGCTCTGTCATAGAGAACGGCTTGGGAAGGGATGCCTCTTTCACCGGTAGGACCAGTATCTGGGACGATGCGATGTCCTGGATTTCCAATGAACCTTTTGGAACGGGGTTTTTCACGGTTTCCCACTCGAGACTGATGAACGACTCCGGCTGGGTTGTGAATCATGCCCACGATGCCTATCTGGACACCACGCTCAAGTACGGTTTTGCGGGCTTGGCTATCTTTATCGCCCTAGTTGTCATGGCGATAAAGTCGTTGGCCGGGACTACGAATTGGCAAGTCAGAGTCGCTCTGAGCGCATGCCTCGTGTCATTCCTAATCTGCGGAATCTTCGGCGAATTATTCAACAGCGGCTATTTTCTCGTTTTGTATCTATGCTGCTATTGCGACATGATTGGACCGCAGGTCGATGATTGACAGAACTGACGTAACTGCAAATCCTGCAAATTCCAAAGCTCAACTCGGTGACAAGGCCGCTTCTGCGACAAGATGGGCTTTTGCCTCTCAGGTCGCCGCGAAACTCATTTCACCTCTGACCACAATGGTCCTCGCGAGGCTGCTTACGCCTGAAGCCTTCGGCGTAGTGGCCTCTGTGACAATGGTGACCTCCTTCGCTGACGTGTTTTCAGATGCTGGTTTCCAGAAGTATTTGGTCCAACACGAGTATTGCTGCAAGGACGATCTTCATAGATCGGCAAGTGTTGCTTTCTGGACCAACCTTACGGTCTCCCTTGGCTTATGGATGCTCATTGCGGCGTTCAATGAGCAAATTGCCACTGCAGTGGGGAATCCTGGTCTCGGGATGGTGCTCGTAGTGGCGGGTTTCTCCATTCTTCTTACCGCCCTGATAAGTGTCCAGACCGGTCTCTTTCAGCGTGCACTCGACTATCGGGTGCTATTTAAGTCCAAGGTCATTTCTTCAGTGGTGATGCTTGCAGTCTCGGTCTCCCTTGCGCTGCTTGGCTTCGATTATTGGTCCATGGTGTTCGGCACCATCTCAAGCAATGTGTTTATTTGTGTCTTCTTAACAGTCAAATCGAGTTGGAGGCCTTGCTTCTTCTTTTCATTTAAAGAGCTAGGGGAAATGTTCTCCTTTAGTGGGTGGACATTGCTGGAGACGATTTCTATCTGGCTGGTCTCCTGGGCGGGAACGTTTATCGTTGCGAACACCATGACTCAAAACCAAGTGGGTTTGTATAAGACAGCCACGCAGATGGGAACTGCTGTCATGGGTATAGTGACGTCTTCCGTAATGCCTATTCTGTTTTCCTCACTTTCCCGCCTTAGTTCCGACCGTAAGGCGTTTGACGCCACTCTTTATAAGGTTCAAGCTTGTCTCGCGTACGTGCTGGTCCCCATGTGCTGCTGCCTCCTGTTGTTCCGGGATCTTGCTATCACTGTATGCCTTGGCGACCAATGGCTCGATGCCTCCTTGTATCTTGGCCTCTTCTTCTTCAGTAGTTCAATCAAAATTGTGCTAAACAACATATGCGCAGAGGCATACCGGAGCATGGGCAAGCCCATGTATTCCATGATGGTCGAGCTCGCATACCTTGTGATTCTGGTCCCGCTCCTCTCGCTTGCATGTGCAAATGGATGGGGGGCATTTTCGGTTGCGGCAGGTTTGGCCCAACTATGTTTGACGGTCATCACACTGGTGGTTTCTCATTTTCTAGTTGGTTTGAGCCCAAGACGCATGCTCAAGAACTGCGCTCCAGTTTTTGTCGCAGCTCTATCTTGTTCTGTCGCAGTCTTTCTTGTCAGGACATTCTTGCCAAAGTCTTATCTATTTGATGCCGTGCTCATAATGTTATATATAGCCCTTTATCTCTGTTTGACCTATTCGAGCGACAAACTCTCGACAATATACAATGCGGCCGTCCAGGCCCTCCGTCTCCCCAGTAAGCTGTTAATTGCGAGATAGGTGAAAGAATGTTTAGAGATTTAAGTACCAAGTGTATCTGGAGGGTTATCTATGCTGCTTTGCCAAAATGGCTTCCAAAGTCCCAGCACAGCCGTTTAGCAAAACGCCTTCGGGGGTGGGTTTCTCGCAGATTCATTTTGAACGCAGGCAAGAATATTAATATTGAGCGAGGGGCCACGTTTGGCTCCGACCTTTCTCTGGGGGATAACTCTGGAGTTGGAATCAACTGCGAGATTCTCGGTCCCTGCGTCATCGGCAACGATGTGATGATGGGCCCGGAGGTGGTCATCTACACGCGTAATCATGCGCATGGTGACATAGAAAGGCCAATGCGCCTTCAGGGGTATGAAGACTGTCGCCCCGTGACTATAGGTAACGACGTCTGGCTTGGTCGCAGGGCGATGATTATGCCAGGAGTTAATATCGGTAACGGTTGTGTCGTCGCTGCTGGCGCCGTTGTTACAAAGGACGTTCCCGATTACTGCGTCTGTGGCGGAATCCCGGCTAAGGTGATAGCACGGCGAGGCCTCCGCCCATCGAAGGCAGAGTGAAAATTTAGTTAAAACCAGAAGTCCGAAGTTGATGGTGCTGTGAGCGGATTTTGCTGTTCCAAGATGGTCAAGTTCTGAATGGACAGACCCTGTCAGCGCAAGTTTACCTTCAAGATAGATAGCAAAATTCTTTCGGACGTGGCCATCCGTAACCTGAGACATTGACAGGAGTAATTGGGTATGAGCGTGATTTCTCAGATCAAATGGAAGCTCGCTTCGACGGAAAAGAAGTTGGCAACCCTCAAAAAGCGTGGACTTACTATTGAGGAGGGATGCGAGATCCTCAATGGCTATGATTTCGGTTCCGAGCCATATCTAGTCACTATCGGTGAAAATGTTCGCATCACGGCGGGAGTGAAGATCACTACCCACGATGGCGGTTGCTGGGTGCTTCGCCATATGCATCCGGAGCTTAGTGATTGCGATCGCTTTGGGCGCGTGACCATAGGTGACAACTGTCATATCGGCATGAACGCGTTTATTCTTCCGGGCGTCACCATCGGCCGAGATTGTATCGTGGGGGCCTGCGCGGTTGTATCTCACGACGTCCCCGATGGCACGGTTGTCGCCGGCGTACCAGCTCGACCCATCTGTACGGTTGAAGAGTACCGCGACAAGCACGATGGCGACTTTCTCATGACCAAGCACATGACATGGGACGAGAAGCGAGCTTACGTTGAGGCTCGGTTATCTGAATAAGCTAACACTATAGAAGGATAACGTTTTGGCTATAGCAACTAACAAATCAAATCCTCAGGGCAGGGGAGGGGTTACTCCCTTGATAAGGCGAGGTGGCCGGAAGGCTCGTCGATTATCAGTAACCATGCACTCAGGTTCATCTTAGTGTTCCGTAAAGCACGGACTTCACGGAACCCCCTTTGGAGACTGATGCTAGCACGGATGCGCGAGCGCTATGGATTGGAGATACCTTGGAAAACCCAGATAGGTGAGGGACTCTACTTAGGTCACGCGTTCAACATTACCGTCAATCCTAGCGCTGAGATTGGCCGAAATTGCAATTTCCACAAGGGCGTGACCATCGGTCAGGAGAACCGCGGCAAGCGCAAAGGCGCGCCCACCATCGGGGACGATGTTTGGATTGGCGTGAATGCTACCATCGTGGGAAGCATAAAGGTGGGCAGCGATGTGCTGATTGCACCTGGTGCCTACGTCAATTGCGAAGTGCCCGACCATTCCATAGTTCTGGGCAATCCTTGTAAGGTGGTTCCGTGCAAGAATGCCACAGAAGGCTACATAAATAGGCGAATTTAGCCGTCATCGAACTTTGAAAACGGAAGAGGACAACATGGCAAGAAAGGTACTGGTTACAGGGGCTGCCGGTTTCATCGGCGCGTTCCTCGTCAAGAAGCTGCTCGAGGAGACCGATGACGCGATCGTCGGCCTCGACAACCTTAACAGCTATTACGACCCCGGCATCAAGGACGCGCGCCTGCGCATGCTGGCCGAGGCCGACACGGACGGCCGCTTCACCTTCGTGCGCGGCGACCTGTGCGACGCCGCCCTCATCGAGCGCCTGTTCGCGGAGAACTGCTTCGACGTCGTGGTGAACCTCGCCGCCCAGGCGGGCGTCCGCTACTCCATCGAGAATCCGCGCGCCTACCTCGAGAGCAACCTCGTCGGATTCTTCAACGTGCTCGAGGCCTGCCGCCACCACCCGGTCAAGCACCTGGTCTACGCGAGCTCCAGCTCGGTCTACGGCGGCAACAAGAAGGTGCCGTTCTCCGAGGAGGACCGCGTCGACTCGCCGGTGTCGCTCTACGCCGCCACCAAGAAGTCCAACGAGCTCATGGCAGCCGCCTACTCAAAGCTCTACTCCATCCCGGCGACCGGCCTGCGCTTCTTCACCGTGTACGGTCCCATGGGCAGGCCCGACATGGCCTACTTCGGCTTCACCGAGAAGCTGCGCCGCGGGGACACCATCAAGATCTTCAACATGGGAGACTGCCGCCGCGATTTCACCTACGTCGACGACATCGTCGAGGGCGTCAGGCGCGTCATGGACGCCGCCCCCGAGGTGAAGATGGGCGAGGACGGCCTGCCGCTCGCCGCTCACCGCGTCTACAACATCGGCAACTCGCACCCCGAGAACCTGTTCGACTTCGTCGACACGCTTCAGCGCGTGCTGGTGGAGGAAGGCGTGCTCCCGGCCGACTACGACTTCGAGTCCCACAAGCAGCTCGTGCCCATGCAGCCAGGCGACGTGCCCGTCACCTACGCCGACACCACGGCGCTCCAGCGCGACCTGGGCTACAAGCCCGCGACTCCGCTCGAGGACGGCCTGAGGGCCTTCGCCAAGTGGTATAAGCGCTATTACAACATTTAGGAAATCATGGCCCTGTAACAGGGGCCATTTTTAATGCGAAATATTGCTCTTTGACAATTGGAGAATGACATGAAGATCGCTGTCGCCGGTACCGGCTACGTCGGCCTGTCCCTCGCCGTCCTGCTCTCGCAGCACAACGAGGTGCACGCGCTGGACATCGTGCCCGAGAAGGTCGAGAAGATCAACGACTACGTTTCGCCCATCCAAGACGACGAGATCGAGCGCTTCCTGGCGGAGGCCAAGGCGGGGGAGCGCGAGCTCGACCTGCACGCCACCGTCGACATTGCCGAGGCATATGCCGGCGCCGACTACGCCGTCATCGCCACGCCCACCAACTACGACTCGGACAGGAACTTCTTCGACACGAGCTCCGTCGAGGCCGCCATCGCCGCTGTGCGCTCGGTGAACCCGGACGCCTGGATTGTCATCAAGTCGACCATCCCCGTGGGCTACACCGCGGGCCTGCGCGAGAGGCTGGACGACGACAAGATCTTCTTCAGCCCTGAGTTCCTGCGCGAGAGCAAGGCGCTCTACGACAACCTGCACCCCAGCCGCATCGTGGTGGGCGCGCCGAAGGAGGATGCCGAGGCCGTGGCCGCGGCGGAGAAGTTCGCCCGCCTGCTCGCGCAGGGTGCCGACCCCGCCGAGCTGGAGCGCGAGAATGCTGACGGCACCGTGGGCATCCCGGAGCTCGTGCTGGGCACCACCGAGGCCGAGGCCGTCAAGCTCTTCGCCAACACCTACCTGGCGCTGCGCGTGGCCTACTTCAACGAGCTCGACACCTACTGCGAGGTCCGCGGCCTCAACACCCGCGACGTCATCGACGGCGTGTGCCTGGAGCCGCGCATCGGCAGCCACTACAACAACCCCAGCTTCGGCTACGGCGGCTACTGCCTGCCCAAGGACACCAAGCAGCTCCTGGCCAACTACAAGGACGTGCCGCAGAATCTGATCGAGGCCATCGTGGACGCCAACCGCACCCGCAAGGACTTCGTCGCCGACGAGGTGCTGCAGATGGTGTGGGACCGCGTCTACGCCGGCAAGGAGAAGCCGGTCGTGGGCGTGTACCGCCTGACGATGAAGTCCAACTCCGACAACTTCCGCGCGAGCTCCATCCAGGGCGTCATGAAGCACGTGAAGGCCAAGGGCGTGCCCGTGGTGGTCTACGAGCCCACGCTGGACGCGCCGGAGTTCTTCGGCTCCGAGGTGACCCACGACCTGGAGGCCTTCAAGGCCGGCTGCGACGTGATCGTCGCCAACCGCTGGAGCGACGAGCTCGCGGACGTGGCGGACAAGGTGTACACAAGAGATCTGTTTAAGAGGGATTAGGAAGTGTCTTTGTCACATTCGATCTGCAGCCCCACACGTAAGCTTGTAATAATCGGAGCAAGTGGGCATGGAAAGGTTATCGCCGACATCGCGCTGATGTGCGGATACGCGGACATTCTCTTTCTTGATGACAACCCTGCAGTTTCGCAATGCGCCGGATTCCCGGTTGTAGGAACGTCCTCAATGGCCGGAAAGCTCGGAGGCCGCTGTGATTACGTTGTCGCGATCGGCAACCCCATGGCGCGAGAACGGATTCAGGAAAGCATCGATGGCAAACTGGTGACCCTTGTTCATCCTAATGCCACAATTGGGCGATGCGTAGAAATTGGTGAGGGCACCGTCGTAATGGCTGGTGCTGTGGTTAATTCCGATACCGTTATCGGCAAGGGTGTGATTGTGAACACTTGTGCTTCGGTTGATCACGACTGTCGAATAGCCAATTACGTTCATGTATCCGTGGGGGCACATGTTGCGGGCACTGTGGATATCCATGAGCGCACGTGGCTCGGAATCGGGAGCTGCGTGACCAACAATGTGTCCATTTGTTCGGACTGTATGGTAGGTGCAGGAGCCGTCGTTGTGCGCGATATAGATGTATCCGGGACTTATGTAGGCATTCCGGCCAGGTTTTCACACGTTAATGAAAACTGGCCTTCTGCTGGACTAACTTCTCGGCAAAAGCCGACGCTCCTAGAATGACGGGCTGTTCGGGGGCTGTAAAAACAATCACAAGACCCGAGGGATACCTTCATTAGCAGACGACCCACTATCTTTTCTTCTATAGCGAAAACAATGATGTCGAAATGCAGCTAAACTCTTAAATTTTTTTGACATACGTTAAGTTTTAGATTCAATTGTTTAAGAAGCAATCGGATTAAAATCACCTAGTTTGTCAAACATTAGGCGTAGCTGAGCGCGTCCTGCCCAAGGACACCAAGCAGCTGCTGGCCAACTACAAGGACGTGCCCCAGAACCTGATCGAGGCCATCGTGGACGCCAACCGCACCCGCAAGTACTTCGTGGCCGACGAGGTGCTGCAGATGGTGTGGGACCGCGTGTACGCCGGCAAGGAGAAGCCGGTCGTGGGCGTGTACCGCCTGACGATGAAGTCCAACTCCGACAACTTCCGCGCGAGCTCCATCCAGGGCGTCATGAAGCACGTGAAGGCCAAGGGCGTGCCCGTGGTGGTCTACGAGCCCACGCTGGACGCGCCGGAGTTCTTCGGCTCCGAGGTCACGCATGACCTGGAGGCCTTCAAGGCAGGCTGCGACGTGATCGTGGCCAACCGCTGGAGCGACGAGCTCGCGGACGTGGCGGACAAGGTGTACACTAGGGATCTGTTTAAGAGGGACTAGGGGAGAGGATTCCCAGGCCCGACTCTGGACTTGCCTACAAGGCGTATTGACAAGAAAGAGGTCATATCGGCTATCGCCGATATGACCTCTTTTGGTATAAGTCTGATTCCTTTTCCAGCTGGTGGGCGACGCGTTATATATAGCACGTTAAGCGACGAACACCATTTTCCCTGCTTTTAGCCTTGGGCACCAAGAACGGGACGTCGCCCGTACTGCAATCGTCTGCGTCGGGCCTCTTAATCCAGCCCGACAGGCTTTCGAAGTCGTGGCTCAGCCTGTGTGTCAACTCCGCGTGGGTCGTCTCAGACATTTTGCAAAGCTCCGCGCTCGCATTGGTGACGACGAGGTTGATGTACATGGCGGAGCAAGAGTGTGAAAGGAGGGGTATCCTGATATGTCGGAGCTGGAAGAGACGGATGAGCTGAACAAGAATACGGAGCTTCAGAGTTGTCCGCACGGGTTGTTAGGCTAAGCGTGGATGTTGACTTTGTTTGTATTCGACGTCTTAGCCTTCGATGTGAAAGAAGAAGTCTATGCACCGTTTATCCAGCCGGTCTGTTCTCCCTATGATTCGTCTTTTCCGTGGTTTTAAAGAACAAAAGTGGGCTGAGCAGTTTTTGCGTGGCGATATATACATGAATACCCTAGGGTATTTTTGGAATGAGGGAAACGTGGAGCAGCAGGACTTTCTTGAAGGGGCCTGCGCGTCTTTTGACCCCCATATCATGCGGGGCTTTCCTAAAGATTTACTCGATGTCCTTGCAAAAGAATCGTATGCAATACCGAGCGGCGCAGGCTACTGTAATGTGTGCTGCTTTTCGTGCGTCCTCATTAAGCAAGTAGATACGAGAGTCGACTTAATTGAATTGCCCGATCCGGGCCTTGACCTTGGTTCATGGATTGTGGTTATTGACAATCCCTGTGAACTTATATCTAGGCTTAGGACAGCCGTTCTGCAATTGGGTTATGACTTTGTAGCTGCTCCGGTTGAATATAGAGATAGCGTTCAGTTGAATCCCTCAGAAGTTGTTAAATCAACAATGGATTTAAAATCTCATAATCCATTACCTGCCTATATGGTATTTCCAAATGGGATTCCACAATTTAATGCAGGAGTGTTTGTAAAGAATGTTCGTTACGAAAACCAAGCTGAATGGCGTATCGCCGTTAATAGGAAAGAACGGTCATATGAGCCTCTAATTCTTAAGCTTGGCGATTTGACTGATATCGCTCATTTGACTAGGAGAACGGAGCTTACTGATGATCTGCAACGGATGCACGGTTGTTCAGTCCCCTATTTAACTAGAGGGTGCTTTGGAACGAAGACTTCTCAAGAACTATCTCAGGATCTTTTTAAGTTAGGTAATGAGGAGCTTTTCATTACGCTGACGATTGGTTAGCCCTCAATTGACCAGGATAAAAGGAGATACTACTGCTGGCTGATCTTGGTGCTTACATTCCATGCAATAGGTTTTTCGATTCCGATCGCGTCGGAAATGTTGGTGTAAGCGCGCCGACGGCTGACCGCCAAACGCAAG
>ENA-ORVG01001013-ORVG01001013.1-human-gut-metagenome-genome-assembly--contig:-NODE-1013-length-36002-cov-3.260189_pt1 | contig 36002 bp, 27 predicted proteins | sample MGYA00242091_ERZ509233 | MGnify/ENA primary metagenome ERZ509233 (study PRJEB26280, sample SAMEA2338840) | human gut metagenome | biome: human gut; feature: human-associated habitat; material: faeces... | reverse complement strand
AGCGTGATTTCTACTCCGCCACCCAACCGCTATCCGATTCAGACCGAAGTGCATACTTTTAATGAAGAAGTGATAACGGATGCCATCAATTTTGAGATGAGCCGCAACGGGCAGGTGTTCATCGTGAACAACCGTATTTCCAGTCTTTACGATTTGGAGGCACTGTTGCACAAGCATGTGCCGGATGCCCGCGTATGTGTGGGGCACGGGCAGATGCCACCAGAAGAATTGGAGAAGATTATTCTCGGTTTTGTGAATTACGATTACGACGTGTTGGTGTCCACCACCATTATCGAGAGCGGTATAGACATCCCCAATGCCAATACGATTATCATCAATGGGGCGCAGAACTTCGGTCTGAGCGACTTGCACCAGATGCGAGGCCGAGTAGGGCGCAGCAACAAGAAAGCTTTCTGTTACCTTTTGGCACCTCCTTTGGCTGCCTTGACACCGGAGGCGCGCCGCCGCCTTCAGGCCATCGAGAACTTCAGTGACCTCGGATCGGGTATCCACATCGCCATGCAGGACTTGGATATCCGTGGGGCGGGTAACCTGTTGGGAGCCGAGCAGAGCGGTTTCATCGCCGATTTGGGATATGAGACCTATCAGAAGATTTTGTCCGAAGCCGTGAAGGAACTGAAGAACGATGAGTTCGGCGACCTCTATGCCGAGGAAATCAGGAAGGGGAACGACTTGGGCGGTGAGAACTTTGTGGACGAGTGCGCGTTGGAGAGCGACTTGCAGATGTCTTTCCCCGACGATTATGTGCCTAGCAGCAGCGAGCGCATGCTTCTTTACCGCGAACTGGACGGTCTGGAACGCGACGAAGACGTGGAGGCATTCCGCTTGCGCATGAAAGACCGTTTCGGGGAGATTCCTGAGGAGGGCGAGGAATTGATTCGTGTAGTGACGCTCCGTCGCCTCGGCAAGTGCCTCGGCGCAGAAAAGATATTCCTCAAGGCCGGGCGCATGGTGCTTTATTTCGTGCAGAACGAGAAGAGCGCCTATTTCGAGAGCAAGGCTTTCGGGAAGTGCATCGCGTATGCTGCCATGAATGCCCACCGTAGCAACCTGCGTGAGGCGAACGGCCGCCGTTCGATGGTGATTCAGGAGGTGCGTTCGGTGAAAGAGGCTGTCCAGATACTCCGGCAGATTTCGGAGTTACAGGCGGTGTGAGCACATGCTTGAAAGTATGGAGGGAAAAGATACTCATTTTGCTCAATCGTTGAGTAAGAAACGGAGAACAATGCTCAATGATTGAGCATTTCGAGGCAAGCTATCTCGGAAGCCGAACTACCGCTTTTCTTTTACCTGTTTGTACTTTTGCCGGAATCTTCGTAACTTTGGGGCTTTATAAGAACAAAAGTAGTCAGACGACAATAAAGATAAACATATAAATAGTGGAATAGCGATTCCATTCAGCTTTTAAGAAAACGAGCTTTTAGCTTACATTCTCACTGTCTGAAAACCGCCAAAATTTGAAGATCAGAGGATAAGCTACGAGAGGTTCGCGTCCTAACGGGCGTGAACCGTCTGTGCTTATATGCGATCTTCAGGTTACTTGGCGGTACCTCAGGCAGGCAATAAGCACTGGATGGTTTACGCTTTTGTTTTTATGGTACACATTGGTCAACTCATTGAACAGGAACTGCGCCGCCAGCGACGTTCCGTGTCATGGTTCGCAAAGGAACTCTATTGCGACCGTACCAATGTGTACAAACTATTCCGTAAGGAGAGCATAGACACGTTGTTGCTCTATCGTATTTCTTGTATTTTGTCCCATGATTTCTTTAAGTACTATACCGACGATTTTGTTTCCGATAACAAACCGTAGCGGTTTTGTCTACGCTTTGTGGCCGTTACGTCCACAAATTCTATATGTCTTAACGCATTTTCCTCCTTAACTTTGCATCAGTTTAATTTCATATTAATAATTAAAAAGAAATGTTATGAAGAAGGCTTTAAAATTTTTGAGTTGGATGTTTATCCTGTTGCTTACGGTTTCCGTTTCGAGTTGTAAGGATGATGATGACGATGCGCCAGTCAGTGGTTTGGTGGGTACGTGGCAGGGAGATTATAAGGATGGTGACCATTATACAATGACTTTCAACAACGATGGCACGGGAGTTGAAACGGATGATACAGGTTCAGATAATTTTAAATACTCTTATACCGGTGACAGGTTAATTATTTCTTATAACGGAGGTGGCGGTGTGGCTTATTCAGTGTCTATTACAGGTAAGACATTGATGCTCACGATAGAAAATTCGACAACGTTTTATACTTTGACAAGATTATAACGGTTAAGGTGTAATGTGGAGGCGGTATATATTTGTTGTATGGTTGGCATGTGTTTTGTGTGCGAACTCTGTTAAGGCTGTTCCTGCTTTTCCTCAAAAGGTGGCTTTACGGGTAAAAGGCGGTAATGAGGTTTGGATTACAGTAAAAGGCGACGAATACAACAAATGGGCTTTGACCACAGACAATTATACCTTGCTCCCTTCGGGAAATGAATGGTATTTTGCTAAGGCGGACAGCATGGGGAATGCTGTCCGTTCTGGTTATAAATTGTGCGCCGATGCCGAACGCCCGGAAAGTTTGCGTCGTTTTTTGGCACAACAGCCGAAAGGGTTGCGTCCTATGGCGGACGAAGCCCGAAAGAAGAAGCTATCGTACAGAAATAGGGCTGTTGAAAAACGAGGAAGGCATGCGGCAGTCGTTGGAGAACGCCGTGCCTTGGTAATCCTGATGTCGTTCGCTGATGTAAGCTTCACTAAGACTGAGGCCGATTTCGATGCCCTCTTCAACGAGCCTGGTTATGCCGTGGATGGGGCGCAGGGAAGCGTCTATGATTACTTCCGGGAGGTTTCCTACGAGCAGCTTTCGTTTCATTGCGACGTATTAGGGCCTTACAGGGCAGCGTATCCTATGGCTTATTATGGCTCGAACAGTTATGGCGGTTCGGACACGAACCCGTATGCTTTGTTTCTCGAAGCCATGGAACATGCCGTGCGGGAAATCGACTTGCAGGATTATGATGCCGACGGAGACGGTTATGTGGACAACGTGCATATCGTGTTTGCCGGATATGGTGAAGAAGCCGGGGCTTCTCCCTCCGCTATCTGGTCGCATGAGGCCATGTTTCCGGAAATCACCATGCAAGGCATGAAGATAGACCGTTATTCCTGTACGCCGGAGCTACGGGGAAACCGTGGAGGAGGTATATCGCGTATCGGACCTTGCTGCCACGAAATGGGGCATGCTTTGGGGGCGATGGACTATTACGATACCGATTATACCACGGGCGGTAGTTTCGAGGGCACGGGCGTATGGGATGTCATGGCGCAAGGCAGTTGGAATAACGACGGTATCACCCCGGCACATTTCAACCCTTACGTGAAAGCATACGACTTCGGTTGGGTGGACGTGACTATGTTGACGCATACAGGGGATTATTCGCTCCGGCCTTCCACTTGGGAGAAAGACGGCGTGTTCCGGGTAGATACAGGTTCCGAGGGGGATTTTTATTTGTTGGAGAGCCGTGTTCGTGACGGGTTCGATACGGCATTGCCCGGTGAAGGGCTGATGGTGTATCACGTGCATCCCCGGATTAAGGAAGGGGCGTATGGCAATACGATAAACGCTTCGGCACCGCAAATGATGTATCCGGTGTGTGCTTCTTCGTCTGTGTCCGTTCCTTCATCTTCTTCTTATTCATACGGTGAGATTAATTCGGCAGGTTGCCCTTTCCCCGGTTCATCTGGTAAAACGGAGTTCGGCGGGCAGACCGTTCCGGCGGCGTTTGCATGGGACGGGAGCGATGTAGGCTTTGAACTGTCCGATATAAACCGCACTGCGGACGGGCAGGTCTCTTTCCATTTTACAGCGGATGGTACGGTTCCGTCTTCGGTATGGAAGACGGAATGGAACGAAAGTTTTGAGAATCCCTCTTCCGCTTCACCATGGTTAGTGTCAGGCCAATGGGGGTATACGACGGAGTGGGAACGTATGATGGCTGAAAGTTCCGGAGGAATAGGGGAAATCGCTTCGTGGGACTATATAGCCGATGCGGCAGACGGTTCATATTATATGGGGATGGTGCAGCGGTTTATGTTAGGAAACTCGGAAGGGATAATGATGTCTCCACCCGTGACGGACAATCCCGACGGTAATGCCAAATTGCGGTTCTTTTACCAGAACAAGGTACGAAGCGGAGGACGGGTCGTTTTGGAAGTGTATTGTAAAAAGGAAACCTCGAAGGAATGGATTCCTTTGCTGGTTTTGGATGCTATAACCAACACGTGGACGAAACAGGAAGTGGATTTGCCCGTGAGCGCGGAACTCCTCCAAGTCATATTCTTGGCCAAAACAGAAGGGGCTTGTGGGTCATTTGTAGACGACGTATCTGTATTGAAACCTGAAAAGGGCGACGCGCTTGAAGTCGCAAGCAAACTGGCCGGTTGCCAAATCGGCGTGAGGGAGGGATGTTTGTGGGTGTCTTTGTCCGTTCCGTCTGTCTTGTCCGTCTATGCTTGGGATGGCCGCCGGATACTGTCCGGTCATTACGAAGCAGGGGAGCAGACGTTCCGTTTGCCGTCCGGCATCTATGTGGTGCGAATCGGGGAGCACGTTCGGAAAGTTTGGATTCCCAGATATGATTAGTTGGCCGTAGCACCGGTTTCTTCTTGCAGGCAGGAGAAGGAGAACGGCGGTGTGAGGATGAGGCGGCGCACCTCCGCATTGTCCATACGTGGGATGTCGCGAATGGTCTTACCCAAACAGGCCGCTTGGATGACACGGCAGAAAAGTCCGTGACTTACTACCAATACACGTTTATCTTTGTAACGGGACACTATATTGAGCAGGAATGTTTCAGCCCGGCGAAACATGGATTCTACGGGTTCGGCCCGATGGTCTATCTTTGTACGTGCCTTCAGGATATCCATACCCGTGAACGGTCCCCAATCCCGTTCGCGAAGGAGAGGTGTGGATTCAAGAAGCAGGCCGTGCGGTTCGTTCAGTATCATAGCGGTGTCCATACAGCGTTTCAAGTCGCTGCACAATAAGGCATCGAAACGGATATTCTTCAATTCATCCCGTAGGGCTTGTGCTTGTGCAATTCCTTCGCACGACAAATGTCCTGGCATGTGTCCTTGCAGGATTTGGGCCGCATTTTCTTCTGTTTGTCCGTGTCTCACCAGATAAAGTTCTGTCATAAAAGATAAGATTGTCGCGTAATAAGGGGTAAAGTAAGTAAAATAAATCCGTTTAATCGGCTTTTTGACCGATTTTTCAGGGTTTCTTTCGTTTTTTCAATGATAATATCGTATCTTAGCCGTGTATAAACATTAAATATTTGCACTCATGAAAATAGTGAACAGTTATATTTTTCGTGCCGTATGCGCTTTGCTTATCGGCCTTTTGTTAGTATCCAATCCGGAGCGGATGACTGGATTGTTGGTTCAGGTAATCGGTGGGTTGTTTCTTATTTCCGGTTTGGTGTCACTCATCAATTATTTCATCATCCGTTATTCGGATAAGGTGCCGGTCAAACCTGTGTTTCCTTTGGTGGGATTGGGCAGCCTGTTGTTCGGCGTCTTTCTTGGTTTTTTCCCTGGGTTATTCATTACATATTTGATGTATATTTTCGGTTTCCTGATGGTGGTGGCCGGGATCAACCAATTGTGGAATATGTTCCGTTTACGCCGTTTGATACCTTTCCGTTGGTATGTCTTGTTTTTCATTTTGTTGATTACGGGTCTGGGAGTGTTCGTGCTTTTCAATCCGTTGGAGTCCGCTTCCGTCCCGTTCATTCTTTTGGGGATAAGTTTCATGCTTTACGGTGTGTCGGAATTGGTAAACGGTGTGCGTTGGCGTAAGTACAGCCGGATGCAACAGCAAAAGGCATCGGAAACCATAGAATTGATAGAATAAGTTCCGTGAAGATAAAAAGAAGAAAGGGTTGTCGGATTCCGATAGCCCTTTCTTCTTTTTGTGATTGGCATTCTGTGCCTATTCCTTTTTCTTCAGCTCCGCATCGAACTGCCGGATGGCGGCCATACCCTCGTTGCAGGCGCAGGGACCGCTGATACAACCTCCGGGGAAAGCCATGACTTCGATCATGCGTGTGGGGCATTTGCCTGTTTTGGCGTACGCTTTCAATGCGGCAATATTTTTCTTGTTCAGGTCGGCTATCAGTGTGCCTTGCAGTTCCGGGTCACCTACCATGTTTTTTACGGCCGTGAACACACCGCCGGTCTTGGCAAAGCCGTGCGCGTCGTGTCCTGCGTGTTCTTCGGGCGTAAAGTCCTCGCATGCCGCCATGTCTATTTCCATACCTTCAATGACGGCATCCAGTTCGCGGAATGTCCAAACGAAGTCCACGTTGGGATTCTCTCGTCCTTCCGCCTTTTTGGAAGCGCAGGGGGCGATGAACACCGTCAGGGCTTCCGGGTGTTTCTTACGCGCATACTCCGCCACGTAGTACATGGGAGAGCCCGTGGAAGACACGTAAGGCTTGATTTCAGGGATGTGTTTCTGGGCCAACTGTACGTAAGCCGAACAGCAACTGGTGGTCATGAACGCAGCCCCGCTTTCTAATTTCTCTTTGAATTCTTCTGCTTCCCGACGGATGGTTTCTTCGGCGCCGTATGCCACTTCGAGTACATCGCTGAAACCGATGGCTTTCAATGCACCGAATACTTTCTCTACAGGTTGTTTGAATTGGGCCAGTACGGAGGGGGCCACCATGGCCACTACTTGCCGTCCTTCCTTGATGCGGTTCAGCACGTCGAATACGGCACATTGGTCGAATATGGCACCGAATGGACATGCATTCAAGCATTTGCCGCAATAAATACATTTTTCGGGGTCGATATGTTCCACACCGTATTCGTCTTTGGAGATGGCTTTCACGGGGCAAGCCTCTTCGCACGGTACGGGAATGTACACGATGGCGTGGTAGGGGCATACCTGATGGCAGCGCCCGCAACTGATACATTTTTCGTGGTCGATGTAGGCTTTTCCTTCGCTGTCGTAGTGAATGGCATCTTTTGGACAGTTGTTGTAGCAAGGCCGCGCGGCACAGCCGCGGCACAGGTTCGTCACCTCGTAGTTGATTTTCACACACGAAGAGCACGCCTCGTCCATTACGCTGAGGATGCTTTTCTTCGGGTCGGGACTTTTCCGTTCCATCATGCGGGCGGCATAGGTGGACAGCCGTTCGGTTTCGTCGGTTTCATCCGTCATGTCAAAGCCCATCATGGCCATGGTCTTGTATTTGGTCACCGCACGTTCCTTATATACGCAACAGCGGCCCAACGGTTTTTGCTTGCGCGGATGCAATTCTACGGGCAACCGGTCAATCTTCTCTAATAACTCGTTTTCTTTCCACATTTTCACCAAACGCGCCAATAATTGGTAGCGGATGAACATGATGTTGTTGTTGTATGCCATCGTTTAGGATTATTTAGTTTTGATTATTGGACAAATCTACGAAAAAAAAGGCAATCTTTTGTATCTTTGTGTTAATTTTATGGCAGAATGTTTCAATAATATTTCAGAAAGCAGTTTTTCAGCTCTGTTGGATGTACTCTTGGTTGGAAAAAGTCCCGGCAGGGAAGGTTGGAGATTGCTGCTTGCCGGTTTGGACGACGGGCAGGATGCGTCTCTTCGTGCCTTTGCGGCAGAGGCGGCCCGGAAGCGTTTCGGGAACGGGGTGTTCATCCGCGGACTCGTTGAAATCTCTTCGTGGTGCCGTAACAACTGTTATTATTGCGGGCTACGCCGTTCCAACCGTTTCGCCTCGCGCTACCGTTTGTCTCAGGAGCAAATACTCGATTGTTGCCGGGAGGGGGCACGGCTCGGCTTCGGGACATTTGTCTTGCAGGGCGGAGAAGACACGGAACAAGATGATGATTGGATAGAAGATTTGATAGGCAAGCTCCGTATGGAGTTTCCCAGGCATGCCATCACGTTGTCTGTGGGCGAGCGTGACGGGGAGGTGTACCGCCGGTGGCGTGATGCAGGGGCTGGTCGTTACCTGCTTCGCCATGAAACACGGAATGAGGCGCATTATGCCCGTTTGCATCCGCGTGAGATGGACGGTGCCCGGCGTCGGGAATGCTTGCGGACGCTGAAAGCTTTGGGGTATCAGACAGGAGCCGGCATGATGGTGGGAACGCCCGGTCAGACATGGGATTGCTTGTTGGATGACATCGCTTTTTTGGAAGAATTGGAACCGGAGATGATAGGCATGGGACCTTTCGTTCCGGCTGCCCATACGCCTTTTGCCCGTCATCCGGCCGGGTCGGTGTCTTTGACGCTCCGGCTGATTGCCTTGATGAGGCTGCGCTTTCCGGACGCATTGATTCCGGCTACTACAGCTTTGGCTACGTTGGACGCGCACGGGCGTGAAGCCGGTATCTTGGCAGGGGCAAACGTGGTGATGCCTAACTTGTCCCCTTTGGCCGTGAGGGGGCGATACAGTATTTACGACCATAAGGCGTCCGGCGGGAGCGAGGCAGCCGAAGGGTTGCACCGTCTGGAACAGGATTTGAAAAAAATAGGCTACCACATTTCATACGGTCGCGGAGACAGTCCGGGACATGAGGTAGGAAAGTAGCATTAGAACGATTAGATATGAAGATAATGTATGATGTGAAATCGGAACGCGCCGAAGAGTTTATCTCCGACGCGGAGATACGTGAGACAATGGCATACGCCGAGGTGCATAAGGATGACCGTCCGCTCATCGTGTCCATATTGGAGAAAGCACGCCTTTGCAAAGGGCTTACCCATCGCGAGGCTGCCGTGCTGTTAGCTTCTGGGCAGCAGGACCTGACGGAAGAGATGTTTGCCTTGGCACGCGACATCAAGCAGCGTTTTTATGGCAACCGCATCGTGATGTTCGCTCCGTTGTACCTTTCCAATTACTGTGTGAACGGTTGCGTGTATTGCCCGTACCATGCCAAGAACAAGATGATACGCCGCCGGAAATTGACGCAGGAAGAAATCCGCAGGGAAGTCATTGCCTTGCAGGACATGGGACACAAGCGGTTGGCTTTGGAGACCGGAGAGGACCCGCGTAACAACCCTATCGAATATGTGTTGGAGAGCATCCGTACGATTTACGGCATCAAGCATAAGAACGGAGCCATCCGGCGCGTGAATGTGAACATTGCTGCCACGACGGTGGAGAACTACCGTCGCTTGAAGGACGCGGGCATCGGTACGTATATTCTTTTTCAGGAGACGTATAACCGGACGAATTATGAGGCACTCCATCCTACGGGGCCGAAGAGCGACTATGCCTATCACACCGAGGCCATGGACCGTGCCATGTTGGGAGGCATTGATGACGTGGGTATCGGCGTGTTGTTCGGGTTGGAGACTTACCGTTACGACTTCATCGGCCTGCTGATGCACGCCGAGCATCTGGAAGCCCGTTTCGGGGTCGGGCCGCACACCATCAGCGTGCCGCGCCTGTGCCCGGCCGATGACATAGACACGGCGGATTTCAAGAACTGTGTGCCGGACGAGGTTTTCCATAAGATTGTGGCGGTGCTCCGTATAGCCGTGCCTTATACGGGAATGATTGTGTCCACGCGTGAGACGCCTGCCAGCCGTGAGAAGGTTTTGGAATTGGGCGTGTCGCAATTGAGCGGTGGTTCCCGTACCAGTGTGGGAGGGTATGTGCACGAAGAAGAGGCGGAGGAGAATTCCGCCCAGTTCGACGTGTCCGACCGCCGTTCGTTGGACGAAGTGGTGGGTTGGCTGCTCGATTTGGGTTATCTGCCCAGTTTCTGTACGGCCTGCTACCGTGAGGGCCGCACTGGCGACCGTTTCATGTCGTTGGTGAAGAAAGGGCAGATAGCCAACTGTTGCCTGCCTAATGCTTTGCTGACCCTGAAAGAGTATTTGAATGATTATGCGTCGCCTGCCACCCGTGCGAAAGGAGAGGCCATGATTGCCCGTTTGTTGGAAACCGTTCCCGGCGAACGGGTACGGGAGAATGCCCGTCGCTATTTGAAAGCCATAGAGGAGGGTGGGCGTGATTTCCGTTTTTAAGATATAGACAAGATAGGCTATGATGAAAGAAGAAACTCCACGCGCCAACCGTTTCCATATCGGATTGTTCGGCCGGCGCAACAGCGGCAAGTCTTCGTTGGTGAATATGCTGACGGGGCAGGAGGTTGCCGTAGTGTCCGATGTGCCGGGCACGACGACGGATGTGATATTGAAGAATATCGAACTGCCGGGTATCGGGGCTTCCGTTTTGGTTGACACGGCCGGTTATGACGACGAAGGGGAATTGGGCGGACTGCGTGTAAAACAGACCGTCAATGCTGCCCGTAGGGTAGATTTGGCTTTGATTGTCGTGTCGGGTTTGCCGGACGGGGCAGAGAAGGAAAAGGCTTGGGGGGAACGTTTCCAAGCAGACGACATTCCCGTTTTGTATATATATAATAAGGTGGACGAAGATGGTGGAAGCCATGCCGGTGCTTGGCGCACGGCATTGGGGCCAACGGATGTGGTGTCGGTTTCGGCGCGTACGGGAGAAGGTCGTGACTGTTTGCTGTCTGCGATGGCCGAGGTGTATCGCCGTACGGATGAGGTGGAGGATTTGACTGGAAACTTGGTGGGCGAAGGCGATACCGTGGTGTTGGTCATGCCGCAAGACATTCAGGCACCTAAGGGACGGTTAATCCTGCCACAGGTACAGACCTTGCGCAATCTGTTGGACAAACGTTGTACGGCTTTGTGTTGTACGGCAGACCGTTTGCCGATCACGTTGTCCGTCTTGTCGTCGCCCCCGTCCCTGATTATCACGGACTCGCAAGTATTTCCGGCGGTGGAGGCCCTTTGCCCACCGCAAACGCGGCTGACTTCTTTTTCCGTTTTGTTTGCCCGTTACAAGGGGGACATCCGGCAATTCCTGCAAGGGGCGGAGGCGTTATGCGCTTTGCGTCCGGATGCCCGCGTGCTGATAGCGGAGGCTTGCACCCACGTGCCGCAACATGAAGATATAGGGCGCGTGAAGCTTCCTCGTTTGTTGCGCCGTAAGTTCGGCGAGGCTTTGCACATCGACATCGTGTCCGGTAACGACTTCCCGGAGGATTTGTCCGCTTACGATTTGGTCATCCATTGCGGGGCGTGCATGTTTACGCGCCGCCATGTGCTGAACCGTTTGAGGCGGGCGCGTGCCTGCGGTGTGCCTGTGACCAATTATGGAATAGCCATAGCAGCCTTGACCGGTATCTTGGACAAGGTGGCGGTACCAGAGTAGGAGGATGGGGATTTCCTTCCCAAGAGTTTTCCCGGAAACATCCTTCATCTTTCAGGTTATGAGGAAATGTGTTGTCATACAATGCTTTACAGGATGAAGGATGTTTCAGGCATCTTTCAGTCTTCTTTCATGGCAGGAAGCGGTAAAAAGATCTGCGCCAAACGGTTTTTCAATCTAAGCCAAACGATTTTTCGTTCTGCGCCAAACATTTCGTCAATCTGAGCCGGTTGAAATGAAGCTTGGCTGAAAGATGCCTGAAACATCCTTCAGGTCGTAATTTGTTAATTATAAATCGTTTATCGTGCAACCTGAAAGATGAAGGATGTTTTTCGGAAAACTCCTGTATGGGACGTGGCGGGTGTTTTTTTATTTCCGTCGGAGACATGGCCCGTCCCGTTATTTTTCTGTGGAGGGAGCCGCGTTTTTTACTTTTTTTGTACTATCTTTGTCCCACGTTTCGGCCATGCCGGAAGGAAAAACATTCAGACGGGATATAAAGAGGAAAAAAATATGCAACAACTCAAGGAGCGCATTTTGCGCGATGGAAAATGTTTCGAGGGAGGAATACTGAAAGTGGACAATTTCATCAACCATCAGATGGATCCCATACTGATGAAGTCCATGGCCGTGGAGTTCGTGCGCCGTTTCGCTTCGCGTGACATCAACAAGATATTGACGATAGAGGCCAGCGGCATTGCACCTGCCATTATGGTGGGCTACCTCTTGGAGCTCCCGGTGGTCTTTGCCAAGAAGAAGAAACCGAGCACGATGGAAAATATGTTGGCGACGAAAGTCTTTTCGTTTACCAAAAACAATACGTATGATGTATGCGTGTGTAAGGATTATCTGCAGCCGGGCGACAAGGTGCTTTTCATAGATGATTTTCTGGCCAATGGCAATGCGGCCAAAGGGGTGATGGATTTGGTGCGTCAGTCCGGTGCCGAATTGGCCGGGATGGGATTCCTCATAGAAAAAGCTTTCCAACATGGGGGCGATTATTTGCGTGCGCAGGGCATTCACGTGGAGTCGTTGGCGGTGATTGAAAGTTTGGACGGATGTCGCATCACGTTGAAGGATTAAGGCATGTGCCTCGTGCCCTCTTGGTTGTATAAACCGTTGTGCCCGGATTTCCTACAGGGGAGTCCGGGCACAACGGTTTATATTAAGGGTGTTTCACTTTTCGCTTTCGGGTCGGTAAGGTTTCAAGGGATCTTTTACGGCCAACTTACGGCGGTCCGAAGCAAATTGGGTGGCATAAAGTGTGAAGAGGATAACCGACACGGCCACACCAATCAGGTCGAACGCGCTCCATTGCTGTCTGCCAATGGCGTAATGGGTTTCACGCCACGGGGCGTAGATATACAGCGTGTTCACGGCTATCAGGATAAGGCGTACTTCTGTCGGCCCTAATTTGCCGTAAGTGAGCCGGAACTCGTCGATGATGATGGTACTGATGTAGGTGTAGATGGAGAGGCACAAATAACCGCCCATGATGAGCAATGCCACGTCCATCCGCATGACGGGCGAGAGGCCCAGTCCGAGGCAAAAGAGGCAGGTGGCTAACGCATCCAACGTATGGTCGATGAAGAAACCGTATATGGGGCGTTGGGTATGGCGCACCCGTGCCAACGTGCCGTCCAGGCTGTCACCGTACCAGTTCACCACAAGCCCGAGTGAGCCGATCCACAGGTAATGCAGGTCGATGTGTGCTAGCATGCCGCCGACAGCGAAGAGCACGGCTCCCATTACGCCTACGAACGTGAGGAAGTCCGATGTGACCCAACGTGGTTGCCGTCCGGCTAACCACACTAAAGCTTTCTTCTCCACCCGGCTCAGGATGGAGGTCTGTATCCTTTCTGATTTTTCGTGTCCCATTTTGTTTTTCCCTATATGTCAGGTGAAACGAAACGCCCGACCTTACCATTCCGCAAGGGGAGATAGTGAAGTCGGGAGTATTGGCGGAAAGACAGGGATTCGAACCCTGGGAACAGTTGCCCGTTCACCGCATTTCGAGTGCGGCCCGATCGACCACTCCGGCATCTTTCCTTGTTCGGTGGGCAAAGTTACAACTTTTTTTCTTATCCGCATGCCGAAAGGGCAAAAAAGTACGGGAAATAATGAGATAGGGCTTGGAATGTGAATCTTTGTCGAAGGCTTTTGTTCCTGAAAAATAATGTTAATATCTTGATTTTAAAATATTTTTGTAGGTTTGAAAGAATTTTGGTGGCGTTATGATGTCATTTTATTGCAATATGAATTGATTTTTATGGGGAAATATGAATAATAATTTGTTTTTTATATGGTAACTTGATTTCTTTTGTATATATTTGTCAGGTCATAACATGAGAAAACTTTTCAATTTATTATTCATATAAAACTTAAGCGTATGAAAAAGTTTACAAATGTTAAATCGGGGGGGGTAATTTTGACATTACTACTTCTCGCGTTGGTCTCCGGCAGTGTTTGGGGGCAAGAAGTGGTTCATGTTTTCACGAAGTATGACAAACAAGTGATAACTGATGACCAAAAAGGTACGTGGAAGACGAGTGTCGCATCAACGACTTCCAATGAATTGCCTGCGGATTTTTCAGCAACCAGTGCAAAGAGTAGAGGAGTGGCATTTGGGGCAAATGCAGAGGTAACTTCAGATTTTGTGGTGGAAAATATAAGTGAGTTGATAATTGAAGCATCTTCAAATGAGAGAGGAAATTCGCTTTCTGTAAAAGTTGGTGATGTGGAGCTTTCCCCTAAAACGTCAACCTTGCCAAAAGTCAATCATGAAACCTATTCTTTCAAGAGTAGTGAACCGTTAAGTGGACAAATTACTATTTCAATACAACGTAGCAAAAAAACGGTTTGGATAGGTGGTGTTACAATTAAATCATCAGGGAGTGCCAATCAAGTGAGAATGCCTGTTTTTACTCCTGTTACTGGTTCACTTTTTAAGGATAAGCTTACGGTAACAGCTTCTAGTCCTACAGAAGGTGCCACAATTTATTATACAAAGGATGGAGCAGAGCCTACTACAGGTTCTGATAAGTTTCCAACAGAAGGCGTAACTCTCACGGAAACTACCACATTAAAAGCTATTGCCGTGAAAGATGGGTTGGACAACAGTGAAGTAGTCACTGCGACTTACACCAAATTAGAACCATATACTTCTTTGAAGGCATTGAAAGAAAGCGGTATAGCTACGGCGGAAGGTGTAACTTGTTTTGTAGAGTTGAAAGATGCTGTGGTGACGTATGCTGACTCCCGGAAGGCTTATATTCAAGATGAGACAGCAGGATTGTATGTTTTTGGCTCAAACAATTTGAAGGTTGGGACGAAACTGAACGGTGTGGTATCAGCCCAATTGGCATTGTACAATGGCCTGTATGAATTGAAGGTGGAAGGAGGGGAGTTTGACAATGTGGAGGTGACCGAAGGCGTTGAGATTCCGGTACAGGTGGTGACTGTGGCTGAATTGAACCAAAACTTTGCCCAGTATGAATCCATGCGTGTAAAGGTGGTTGATGCGACGGTAACATCAGGCTTTAACAATAAGAATGGGGAAATCGAGCAAAACGGTGAAAAGATAGCACTTAGGGCGGCTGATGAAAGCATTACGGCAGATGTGCAGGCCACGGTTGACGTAACAGGGTATCCGGGTTTGTTTCACTCTGATAAACAACTGAATGTAATCTTGCAAGAGGATATTACTGTGAAGACAGCCGGCAAGACGCAGGCGACCTTGGCTTTTGAACAAGATGCTTATTCTGTGAATTTGGGTGAATCCTTAATCATCAAGGCTACTACGAATTCTACATCCCCGATTACTTATTCTTCTGAAGATGAAGAAATAGCCAAAGTGGACAGCGAGGGCAAGGTTCAGGCCGGTAACAAGACTGGGATGGTAACGATTACGGCCACTGTAACCGAAAATGATGAATTTACTGGTGCGACTGCAACTTGTACCGTGAATGTTGTAGACCCGTCTGCATTGCCGGAAGCAAAGGCTTTAGTGGCAGAAAAGGATGGTGTATATTATGCCATGCTTTCTTCCAATAAAATTTCAGATAAAAAGTTGGATACAGATGTAGTTGATGTTTTGAATAACAAGGTCGTTAAGACTTCTGAAACTGTAGATTTTGATTTTTATATAGATGAAAGTAAGGGTACTATCCAAACTGTATCGGGAGGGTATGTAGCCCACATAGGAAATAGTACTGATTTAGGAGTCGATACAAAGAAATTCACGTGGAAGAAAGAAAGTGATGGTTATTGGCACTCTTCTACAAATTCTGCTCGTGTATTAGGACTTGGGGTTTCGAGTGGTAACAGTGTTTTCGGAACGTATTCACTTTCGAGTACGACTAACCAATTTGCAACAGATATGCCTATCGTTGATGGCTATGTCCGCAATGTGACTTCCGGTGATTACGGTACCATCTGTCTGCCTTATGCCGTAGCCGCAGAAGATATGGCAGGTGCAGAGTTCTTCAGCATTGCCGGAAAGGTCCTGAAGGACGGAGAGCCGCAATCCATCGTCTTGAATCAAGTGACCACCCTTGAGGCCGGAGTGCCTTATATCTTCAGTGCGACTTCCGACAAACTTATAGTTGCATACAGTGGAAAGGCTGTGGCTGAGGCTGGTGAGTCGAACGGTTTGGTCGGTTCTTTTGAGGGACAAGGTGTGGCTGAAGGCATGTACCTGATTAGTGCCCAAAACAAAGTGCAGCTTTGCGGTAAAGGGTGTAAGATTTCAGGAAACCGTGCTTATATTGATATGGATAAGGTTCCGGAACACAGTGGAGAGGTTGGCGTGAACCAACGCCTGATTTCATTTGAAGATGCGACCGGTATCTCCGAAACAATGGTTGAGGGCGGTTTGGTAGATGTGTACACACTCAGTGGGGTGGAAGTCCGTCATCAGGTCAACGAATCAGAGGCCACCCAAGGTTTGCCGCAAGGCATTTATATTGTGAATGGTAAAAAAGTAGTAGTAAAATAGTATTAACAGATAAGAATATGGACAAAAAAATATATGTAAAACCGGTTTGTGAAGTGGCAGAATTTGAGATTCAAGATTCTTTGTTGTTAACTCGCTCCATCGGAGTCAGTAACACGCCACAGGATGGAATAGAAGGTCGGACTAACATGAATCAAGGTTTTACCGACATTTGGGGTAACGAGTATTAATACTTTGGTACGCTTTTGAACGTGATATGGCAAAGCCGCTTCGGATGAAAACCCGGAGCGGCTTTTTCCTAATCTGGTGAAAAGGGTTATCTTTGCAAAAACAAAAGTGGCTTGCGGCATGAAAGACGATACGCTCAGGAAGTTGAAGATATTGGCTGAGTCGGCCAAATATGATGTGTCCTGCTCTTCGAGCGGTACGGTGAGGCGTAACGTGAAAGGCGGAGTGGGGAATACCGTGGGAGGCATAGGCATTTGTCATAGTTTTGCCGAGGACGGGCGTTGCATCTCCTTGCTGAAAGTCATGCTGACGAACTATTGTATTTACGATTGTGCTTATTGTGTCAACCGCCGTACGAATGATATTCCCCGTGCCACACTCTCCGTATCGGAATTGGTAGACCTGACGATGGAGTTCTACAAAAGGAATTATATCGAGGGATTGTTCCTGAGTTCCGGTGTGGTGAGGAATCCCGACTATACGATGGAACGTTTGGTGCGTGTAGTGAAAGACTTGCGTACGGTGCACCGCTTTAATGGGTATATTCATTTGAAAAGTATTCCGGGGGCCAGTCGTGAGTTGGTGGACGAGGCCGGTTTGTATGCGGACCGTATGAGTGTGAACATAGAGATACCCAATGAGGCTTCGCTTAAGTTGTTGGCACCGGAAAAGGACCATGAGAGCGTCTACCGCCCGATGGGATATATACAGCAAGGTGCACTGGAAAGTTCGGAGGAACGTAAGAAGCACCGGCATGCCCCGCGTTTCGTCCCGGCAGGACAAAGCACGCAAATGATTGTGGGGGCAACAGGGGAGTCCGACCGGGATATTTTGCACCTTTCGTCCGCATTATACGGTCGGCCTACCATGCGTCGCGTGTATTATTCCGGTTATGTGGCAGTGAATACGTACGACCCTCGCCTTCCGGCCTTGAAACAGCCACCGTTGGTCAGGGAAAACCGTTTGTATCAGGCAGATTGGTTGATGAGGTTCTATCAGTTCAAAGTGGAAGAGATTGTGGATGAAACGCATCCTGATTTGGATTTGGAGGTGGATCCGAAGTTGGCTTGGGCTCTTCGGCATCCCGAACAATTTCCCGTGGATGTGAACCGTGCGGAGTATGAACGGATTCTACGGGTGCCCGGTATTGGGGTAAAGTCGGCCCGTCTGATTGTCTGTTCGCGACGTTTCGGACGTTTGACGAGTTTTGATTTGAAGAAAATGGGATGCGTGATGAAGCGTGCCCTGTATTTCATAACCTGTGGGGAGTTGGAAGCCAAGGGAGTGAATGAGCTTTATCCCGAACGAGTCCGTTCTTTATTGGTGCAGTCGAAAAGCCGGAAGAAACAGAACGACGGGCAGTTGACGTTGCTGTTTAAGGAGGAACCTGCATGAGGAGTATGACAGAGGATAGTGTATTCGTGTACGACCGTACGTGGGACGGTTTGCTGACAGCGGTGTTCGATGCATTCTACCGTCACCAGTTTCCTGTGGCGATTATCGGAGAAAAGGATACGCCTCCTCTTTTTGCGGTCGTACATCGGGTGATAACGGACGAGGAAAAAGCCGGAAGAGTGTTTCGGGCATTGCAACGGAAACTTTCATCCGCTGCATTGGCTTGCCTGACGACCAGTCTTTTTTCCGAACTGCCGGATTTGGACTTACCTTTGTTTCGGTATGTATGCAAAGCCGTGAAGGCCGGGCAAAGCATTGAAACGAATTTTGCAGATCCGGATGTGCTTTTTGTGACGAATACCTATCGTAAGGTACGTTGTGAACGTCTTCGCATGATGCAATTCGTGCGCTTCCAGAAAACTGCCGACGGGACTTATTTTGCCATGATTGAGCCGGACTATGACGTGTTGCCTTTAATCGTTCCGCATTTTAGTGACCGTTTTTCGGAAGAATGTTGGCTGATTTACGACCGTCTCCGCCGGTATGGCTACTATCATGCCGGGCATAAGTCCGTACGTGTTACTTTTGAAGATGGAGCAGAGGTTTTCCGGTTGCCGGACGGACGTTTGAGCGAAGCGATGCGGGACGAGGATGAAATGTGGTATCAGGAGATGTGGCGGACGTATTTCAAAGCCATTTGTATTAAGGAACGCTTGAATCCCCGTAAACACCGGAAAGACATGCCGGTACGTTACTGGAAGTACCTGACCGAAAAGCAAATTGGGGAATAAGAAAAATAAGAGGAGAACGCGGGCACGTTCTCCTCTTTTAAAATGAGAAAAATCAGTGTGGTTAGGCGGTGATTTTTCTCATGGCGTTTAATGCTTGGATCGCTTTCTCTCCTGCTTTTTTGTCGCAAGTGGAAGGAGTTGTTTTTGCATCTTTGGTTTGAGTCGTATCCTTCTCCTCAATCATGGCTACTAAAGCTGCCGGTTTGGCCGGTTGAGCTTTTGTGCTGTCCGTCGTAACTGTGTCGTTCTGTGCCACTAATGCAGCCGGAGCGGACTTTGTGGAGTCTGTGGTTACCGTATCATTCATAGCTACGCACGCCAACATGGCGGTTAATTTGGCTTTGGTGCTGTCTGTGGTTACAGTATCGTTGGAAATGAGGGCAGCCAATGATTTGGAACAATCTTTTGCAGGACAGTTCTTTGTAGTATCTGTCTTAACTGTGTCGTTTGCTACGATGTTACCCTGTGCAAAAACGCTTCCCATACTCATAGCCATCAAGGCTGTTGCAAATAACTTTTTCATGATGCTTTCTGTTTTATTTAATTGTTTGACTGTTTTATCTTGTCATCTGCCAAACTAATGGACAAGAGGTATGCCAGAAAAAGAAAGATGATTGTAAGGAATTGATTATAAATGATTTCTTTCCGCTTAAGATAGCATGAGGCTCAAAAGCATACGTGTGGAATGTGGGGATGAGTGGGGAAGAATTCCACACTATTATTGTGGAATGTCGTAGAGCTTGATTTTGTTGTAGAGGGTTTTGCGGTCTATGCCTAAAAGGCGTGCGGCACGCGCTTTGTTGTGGTGTGCCGTTTGCAGGGCCTGCAGGATACGTTCTTTCTCGGTATTTTTATCGTGTAAGGCGAAAGGAGTTGCTGCAGGGAGTTCTTCTTCGCCACAGTTTATGACATTGAACTCTCCCAAATCGGTCTTATGGATCAGGCGGTCTTGTGCCAACAAAGTGGCGCGTTTCACCCGGTTTTTCAATTCGCGTAAATTACCGGGCCATGCGTAATTGAGCAACGCTTCCGAAGCCGGGGCGTCGAAACCTACGATATGCCTTTCCAGTTCCTTGTTGGCTTGGTCCAGAAAGAAGTTGGCAAATAAAAGGATGTCTTCACCCCGGTCTTTCAGGGAAGGCATGTGCAGGGTGAATTCGTTCAGGCGGTGGTAGAGGTCTTCACGGAATTCTCCACGGGAGATGGCCTGTTGCAAGTTCTCGTTGGTGGCACAGACAAGCCGGACATCCACTTCTATTTCCTGATTGGAACCCACCGGACGTATTTTGCGTTCCTGGATGGCCCGCAAGAGCTGTACTTGCACGTCGTAGCTCAGGTTGCCCACTTCGTCGAGAAACAGCGTGCCGCCGTTGGCTTCTACGAAAGCTCCGGTTTTGTCGGTTACGGCACCCGTAAACGAACCTTTCACGTGGCCGAAAAATTCGGAAGCCGCCAGTTCTTTGAGCATGGCTCCGCAGTCGATGGCTACAAAGGGTTTATCAGCCCTCTTGCTTAATTGGTGTATGCGGTGGGCCACATATTCTTTTCCGGTACCGCTGGCACCGTTGATGAGTACCGAAAGCGGTGTCGGAGCTACCAAAGCCACGTAATTGTAAAGTTGGCGTGCCGCCTCGCTTTTCCCTTCCAGGAATGCCGGGCGGGATTCGGTACCTGCTTGAACCTCTTCGGGAGCCGTATCTTTTTTGGGGCGGGTTGCAGAAGACGCGGACAAGGCATCCTTTATCTTGTCCAGAAGCATGGCCGGTTGCACTGGTTTGGCAATGTAGTCGCATGCCCCTTGTTTCATGGCGTTTACGGCATTCTGGACATCGGCATAGCTGGTCATGACGATAAAAGGAACGGCAAGGCCGTGTTTTTGCATCCAGTCAAGCAGGGAAAGGCCGTCGCCTTCCGGTAACCTCAGGTCCGACAGGATGAGGTCATACGACTGATGTTCCAATAACTTGTGCGCTTTGGATAAGTCTCCGGCTGTACTGGTTTGGAATCCTTGTTTGCCCAACCACGTTTTAAGCATGGTGGCAAACGTCAAGTCGTCTTCTACTATGAGAATGGCTGCCATGTGGTCTTTATCGGATTAAGTTGACGCAAAGATAATGCCTTTTGCAGTACGAAAGTATATGCGGGGCGGCTTTTTAAATGTTTTAATATTCATGCTGATGTGCAGGTCCACTGCCATTCTTTTCTTTCAGGGCACGGACGATGAGGTGGAAAGACTCGATGACTTCTTGTGCCGGGACGTTGTCCGTGTCGTCCCATACCTGTTCATCCCGTTGTTGTTCCAAAGTCCGTAATGCTTTGATGCAGGGAGCGCCCACAAGGGTGAAGGTAGGAAGCAATTTATGGGCTATCCTGCATATTTCGGTCTTATCCTTTTGTTCGTAAGCCTTTTTGAACGCTTTGGCATGCAGGAGGGTTTCTTGTAGGAAGGTATTCAGGATTTCCTGTGCGGCGTTCCGGTCGTCTCCGGCGAATTCAGTCAACGGTTCAAGGTCGATGGCGGGCGACGTTTGGGATGGCGCAACTTCGGGTTTCCCTGGTGCTTCTTTTACTTCTGGACAGGCTTCTCCGAGTGCCTTCCGGATGGCTTGAGCCAGGTCTTTTTGGTTAAATGGCTTGTAAAGGCAGGTGGCGAACCCGTGTTCCCTGAAAAACGCTTCTTGCATGTCGTTACGTGCCGTGATGGCCACCACAGGGAGTTGTGCGTGGGCGGGAGGATTCAGTGCTCGTACTTTCTTCAATAATTCGAAGCCGTTCATGGACGGCATTTGTATGTCTGTGAACAACAAATCGAAACGGCATTGTCCAACCCGGTGGAATACTTCTTCCGGCGTTCGGCAGGAAACAATCTCCCAATCCGCTTTTTCCGGTTGGATTTGCTGCAACATCGCTTGGGTCAGCTGCATTTGGATACGGTCGTCGTCAATCAGCAATATATGGAGAGGACGCTCTACGGATTCAAGGGTGGCAGGGGCTTCTGCGACAGGAACCTGTTTTTTGTGGGTGAGTTGCAAGGGGAGTGTGACAAAGAAGGAACTGCCTTTTCCGAGAGTACTTTCCAAATGGATTTCTCCTTGAAGGAGTTGTACAAGTTTCAGCGTGATGGATAGTCCCAAACCAACCCCTTCTTCCCCTTGTGCACTGCTCAGGCGGGTAAATTCCTTGAAAATCATTTGTTGTTCTTCCGCAGTCATTCCGCATCCTGTATCGCGTACGGTGATGCAAAGCAGGCGGCCGTGCATTTTGGCGCGAAGGAGGATATGCCCCTGCCGTGTGAATTTCAGGGCATTGCTTAACAGGTTGTCCGTAATCTGCCGGATGCGGAAAGCATCGCCGGTATAGGTCCGTCGGGTTTCGGGAGAGGTCTCGAATTGCAGTGCCAATCCTTTTTTTTTCGCCATGGGCAAGAAGCTTTGGGCTATGGTGCGTAAGAGTTCGTCCGGACTGAAGCTGACTGGGTGCAAATCCATTTTATGGGCTTCTAGCTTGTGATAGTCCAACAAAGAACCGACGAGGCTGAGCAGATGTTCGGACGAGCTGCGGATATTGTCCAAATAGTTTTTGGGGCGGTTTTCCCGGACGTAGGGAACCAGGAGTTCCGTGTACCCCATGATGGAACCTACCGGTGCCTTGATGTCATGTGTCACGGTCAGCATCAATTTCTCGCGGGAAACCAAGAGGTCTTCGGCTCTTTTCTTGGATTTTTCCAACTCGTGGCGGTAATGGTTGCTTTTGGTGATGTCACGCCATACGATGACGAAAAAGACAATGGCTAAAAGGATGGCAGCCGTGGTGATGAGTCCGGTCGTGAGGGCTGCCTGTTTCCGCACCATATAGGCTTTCCGGCTTTCTTCTTCCAACCGTTGCTGTTCTTCCTTCTCGATGCTTTCCAGGAGTTGCGTGACGCGGTTGTTAAGTTCGAGGCTCGTGTACCAAAGCCGTTCCGCTTGCGCGTTGATGCGTTGCCGTCGTCGGCTGTTATATTGTTTCATGCTGCTTTCTATGCTGTCCAGGATATGTGCAAGGGTGTCTCTTGCGTTGAATTCTTGATGGATGGTGTCCGTTTCCAAGATTTGCACGGTTTGTTTCACGGCGGTAGTGTCCGCTTCTGGTTTATGGAAAGCGGAAGCCAACCGTTGGAAGAAATTCTTTTTCGGTTCTTTCACCGTGTAGGATTTGTCTTTCTGTATGATTTGCCGGGTAATATGCGGCTTTTGGATGACGGTGTCCTGGCTTTTGACAAGTAGGCTGATTTGGTGTTGGTAAATCTGCGGGGCGGAGTTGTTCTCCAAAGTCAATACCAACCGTTTCATGTTTTCCTGTTTGCCGGTCAGCAAGGAAGACAGTGTGTCTAGCCGGGCCTTTTGCAGGGAATCGGTGAATAAAGTGTCCAATGCAGATATGGTCTGTTGTACGTTTGACATGGATTGCACGTATTTGCGGTATGCCTCCCAACGGCCGAAATGGACGGCCTGGCCGATGTTTTCCGTTTCATAAAGTTGGCTGACGAGTTGGTGGGTCACTTTCCGGCGTTCTGCCAACGTCTGTTCATTGCCGGACATCCGGGCCAGTGAGGAGGTTTGGTGGTAAATATAATAGATGGAACCCAACAGGAGACAAATCAATAAAAAGTATCCGCAGGCGATTTTGAAGGATGTATTTTGTTTCATAAGAGTAAGGCTGTGGCTGTTCATTCCTTTTGCAAAACTAAGAAAAACTTCCGAAAAGAGGGAAGAAGACGGCTTCAAAAGTCTTTTTGCCGCAAAAATCGTATTTTATTACGGGAAAGTATGGTGCCCGGCAGGATGATGGCCCTTATCTTTGACATCATTTTGTATATGCAACTTAACCTTTTAGAACCGATGAATGTATTAAAAGTAAGGTCTCTGGCCTTGGCGATGTTTTGCGCGTGCCTGTCCGTTCCTGTGGTCGGGCAGCTCAGACAGCAAAGTTTTTTGAGTGAGAAATGGGATTTCCGTCTGGATAGGGATGGGGCGGAAGACGTATGGGAGCAAGTGGACGTGCCTCACACGTGGAATGCGAAAGACGGCACGTCACCCGATTATTACAGGGGCGACGGCACGTACCGTTACACCTTGTCCATTTCGCCCGCGATGATGAAAAAACGAATATTTTTGCGTTTCGAGGCGGCGAGCCAGAAGGCAGAAGTGAAAGTCAACGGACGGGAGGTAGGAGAACATGTGGGAGGTTTCAATGCCTTTTGTTTTGAAATCACACCCTACGTGCATGCCGGCGAGAACCTGTTGGAGGTTGCCGTGTCCAACCGTAAGGAGTTGAACATCGCCCCGTTGGAGGGGGACTTCACCGTCTTTGGCGGCATCTACCGGCCTGTCTCGCTCCTCCTATTGCCCAAGACTTGCATCACGCCTTTGGATTATGCTTCTTCCGGGGTATATGTCAGTCAACAGGTCAACGAGCGACGTGCGGACTTGTCGGTAGTCACTAAAGTGGACAACGGACTGAAACGGGTGAAAGAATTGTCCGTGAAGGCGGACGTGTTCGATGCCGCCGGTAAACTGGTGGCGACGGCCACCACCTCCCAAGCCACAGAAGGACAGGCACGGCTCGATTTTACGAACCGGTTGACGGTGGACAACCCCATGTTGTGGGACGGGCGTAAATCACCTTACCTGTACCGTGTCTTCGTGGAGCTGAAACGGGGCAAGGAAGTGTTGGACACCCTGTCGCAGTATGTCGGCCTGAGATCTTTCCGTGTGGACGCTGAAAAAGGTTTCATCCTGAACGGGAAGCCTTATAAGATAAAAGGAGTGAACCGCCATCAGGATCGTCCGGACAAGGGTTGGGCCATCTCTTCGGCCGACCACCGGGAGGACATGTCACTCATCAAGGAAATCGGTGCCAACGGCATCCGGCTGGCACATTATCCGCATTCGGACGAGTTTTACACCCTGTGCGACCGCGAGGGCATGTTGGTCTGGGCCGAGATTCCTTTGGTCGGCAAAGCCTTGGACACCCCGGAATTCACGGAGAACATGAAAACGGAATTGACGGAACTCGTCCGACAGAATTTCAACCACCCTTCCATTTTCTGTTGGAGCTTGTCGAACGAACTGTCCAAGGGCGATGTGAAAGGATTGATTTCGGAACTCAATGACGTGGCGCACCGCGAAGACCCGGGACGGCTGACCGTATTGGCCTCCAATGTGGAGGGGCGGCCGGAAAACACCGTGCCCGACCTTTTGGCGTTCAACACTTATCCCGGTTGGTATTGGGCGGAACCGTCGGAAATGAAACCCACTTTGGAGCGTTGGAACCGTAAGGGCGGTGGAAAGGGCATTGCCGTGAGCGAGTACGGGGCAGGAGCCAACGTGTGGCACCATTGGCAGACGGGAAAGAAGACACCGAAGGCCGATGGGGTGTTCCATCCCGAAGAATGGCAGGCCACGGTGCACGAACAGACTTACGATGCCATCAAGCGCTGCGGTTTCGCGTGGGGTTCTTTCGTCTGGAACATGTTCGATTTTGCCAGTGCGTCGCGCAACGAGGGTGATATGCCGGGGATGAATGACAAAGGTTTGGTCTCTTACGACCGTAAGATACGGAAGGATGCTTTCTACTTTTATCAGTCGGAATGGTCGGAAGAGCCGGTGGTACATATCACCAGCCGGAGGGACGTGGCCCGTCGGGATTCTTTGACAGATGTCAAAGTATATACGAATTGCGAAACCGTCCGCCTGAAAGTGAACGGGAAGGATTGCGGCAGTCCGGAGCGCGACGGAAGCGTTTGCATCTGGAGGAAGGTAGGTTTGAAGCACGGGGAGAACCAAGTGGAGGCTTTCGGGCATCGGGGTGGACAGGAGTTCTCAGACCGTTGCAAATGGGTGCTTTTTTGAATGGGATGAGGCTTCCGGTTGGTAAATGTTGTTTACGGCAGAAAGCCTGAAACCGTTGTGCTGAGATTTGAAAATCGTTCTCAGCACAACGGAAAATCGTTCTGCGCCAAATGATTTTTTATTTGGCGCAGAACGATTCTTCTGATATAAGTAATTGAAAACCAGTATTAATGTGGAAAATATTATATCTTCCTTGTTTTTTACATTTTATTCCATTAGAACCGTAAGGTTGTGAGTCAGTGCAGCAGGTCCTTGAAAGCATGGCCGAAAATCACGTAGCTTGTGTTGTCGGCGATGGTGCCTTCGTTCTGCCCCCAGAGGAATGGCCAATCGTCGTAATTCTCGAAATGGTCGGGTTGCCGGAACAGTACGCCGGGAGCCATGTTGCCTGGGATAAAGGAGAAATCTGCCCGGTTGTTGCCATAGAAGACGGCTTTGGGGCGAGTGGCTCCGACGGTGGCCACGAAAGAATAATTGTGGTAAGGGTGGCAACCGTAAAGCCAGTTGGCCACTTTGAAAGCATAGCTGTTGTCGATGATGTCGGGGAAGTATTTGTTGGCGAAGCAGGCCGAGATACCGAAATCGACAATTCCCCTGTTTCCGGCCCAGTTCCCCCGGCCGATGGGCACTCCGTAAGGATTCTCCTCGTCTTGGCTGTCGAGGTATTCTTTGTATTTCTTAACATAAGGTCGGAGCTTTTCTTTGTAAGACGCGTCCATGTAGGGGATGGCTTCCAAGGCCGTCATGATGTTGCGGTTGGAGTTGTGTTCCAGTGCCATCCAGATTCCTTGCGTGAAGTTATCCAAGTATTGTTTTTCACCGGTAGAGGCGTATAATTGCAGGTTTGTGGCCATGTCGCCGCCGACATTCTGCCTTTTGTCCTTTTGTGATCCTTCCGACATGAGTTCCGTGGCTTCTTTCAATAGTCTTTTGGATTGCTTCAAGGTTCTTTCCGACAAGTCGTCATTGTATCCTTTTAGGGCGCGGCTTGCGGCAGCAAACATGGTGGCCGCCCTGAAGTCCATGCGTGGGTTGCGGCTTGTGAAGGCCCACATGTCGTCCGGTGTGCCACTCGATTTCCCGTCAGCCGATTTTTCGTAGGGAGCCAGGCGGGGGTCGTAGTGCAATCCGTCGGTGATGCTTGCGGCATCTCCTAAATGGTGGTAGTTGTCCAACACGGAGTTGGAGAGTGTCTGCGACATGTGTCCGATGTTCTCGGCCTGTGCCAAGAGGTTCAACACCCCGTGCTCGATGTACTGGATGATGTCTGGTATGCTGTCCGGACGATGGAGGTCCACGTAGCGTTGCTGTTCGCTGACGAACGTTTCGTCACGCAACGGCTTGAAAAGTTCCCATGTCCTGACCAGGTTCTGGACGACGTTGATGTTGGCACCCGTTTCGATGTCAAAGTCACCGGCATCGAAGTACCCCCCTACGTTCAGTCCCGGAATCAGTTCTAATGCCTTATAGCGAGTGTCGGTGGTAGCTCCCTGCCAGTGCATGTCGAAATGGTCGGTGTGGGGCGGTGCCTGCAGGTATCCTTCTTTGAAAGGCTCGCCGTGCCAGACCCGGTAACCTTCGTTGACGGTCATGTGGTTCATGTGTATGGGAATCCATACATCGGTGGTAGCGTCCGTGATGTGGTCGTACACGTTTGGGCTTATGGTGAAGTTGTTGGTCTTTTCGTTGCCGTATTGGATGTAATAAATTCCCGGTTCCTGCACTTCGGAGAAGTCGAACTTGACGTAATTATATTTGTAATAAGGCCCCCATACGGCAGTTTTCCCTTTGAATACTTCGGCTTCCGTCCCGTCTGCTTTCACTTGCCAGATGGATGCCTGGGGGATGACTTTGTCGTTCTTGTCCAATTCGATGACGGCCTCCTTGGGCTGTGAAGGCAAGTAGCCCACTTGGGAGAAACCGATGTTGGGCTTTCTTATCCATCCTTCGACGGCGTTCGGTTCCACTGTCCATGTCAGCACCTTTCCCGTCTTGCCGGCTGGCAGGATGCTACGGACCACGAACCAACCGTTCTGTGCCAACATGCGCCCGTCGTAGAGGTACAAGCGAGAGTCTGATGTGATTTTCACCATGCGTTCGGGGGTATCGGGTGCGAGTATCATGGTGTGGCCGGAAGATAGGGGCAAGGGTTCCACGAATTGGCCAGTCCCACGGTCGTCGTATGTCTTGTATCCCTTGAACTGCTTTACTTTCTCGGCATTGGGGCGGCAGACAGTGTTGCTCACTGCGTAGCGTGGGAAACGGTCGGGATGCCCGTCCATGAGATAAGCCTTGCCCCAATATTGAGACGGGAGGAACTCAAGGTTTAAGCCGGCATCGCCCTCCAGTTCGTGGGGTAGGGGTTTGTCCAGGTAGACGGATATCTCAACTGCTTTTCCTTTTCCCGTGACCACGACACGCGAATCGAAGTCGTAATCCTCGTAGCGCAGGCCTACTTCAATCAAATTGTCCTCTGCGTTTACTTTCCGTGATGTGGTAGTGGGCACCAAATCCCATTGTTCAGGAGTGTTGGAGAGCCTTATGGCACCGCCTTGTGCAGTGCGTACGCCGTGGTGGATGAGTTCGATGCCGGAGTTCTTTTCGTCGTTGAAGCCTCCGGTGAATTGGTTGCTGTAAACGAGGACATTGACACCTTGGGTCTCGAAGTACTCAAGTTCATTCAGCCTCAAATTCGGGCCACTCACGTGGCTGCAAGCCGTAATCCATAGCACATGGAATGCCAATAATGCTTTTCTCATTTTGTTTTTAGGTATTAAGGTGGATTTGTGTTTCTTTATAAAATAGCGGAAACATGCCACGCTATTTGGGATAAAGATAGTATTTAGAACAATCAATGCCTTGTTCTTATGAGAAGATTTATGCTTTTTTTATTCTTTCTGAAGGGAATTTCCGTTTGGAAAGGAGGATGCAAAAAAGTTCCACCCCGGAATGCAGCAAGCATTCCGGGGTGGAACATATTCATATCCGTTCGCTATAAGTGCGTGCAGGAGAGGGTTATTCCAACACCACCAGGTCCTTGCCTTCCATGACTGATTCGCCTGGCGTGACACAGATTTCCGAGACCCGTCCGGCACGGTCGGACGTGATGTTGTTTTCCATCTTCATGGCATCCAGGATAACCACCGTGTCGCCGCGCTTGATTTCGTCGCCCGGTTTCACCTTCACGTCTACTATCACACCCGGAAGCGGGGCTTTCACGCCGTACTTCTTGGGTTTGTCAATTACGGCGGGCACTCCGGCGGGTTTCACTACTACGGGATGATGTGCCGGCTTTTCCGGTTCCGGCATCTTCACCGTGTAGCTTTCGCCGTTCACCGTAACGGTGGCCACATAGTTCTCGATTCCTTCCACGGCCACTTCATAATCGTTGCCGTTGATGTTATATTTGTATGTCTTCATTTGCTATTGTTTGCTTTAAAATTTGTGCTCAGGCAACTGGCGTTGCGTACGAAGTTTGGAGTTCCACTCAGTATCTGCATTTCCCAAAGTCAGGATACCGCTTTCCGGCACATGCATCGTGTAGCCCTGGTATTCGTGCAGGGCCAGTGTGATGGCCGCGTACACTTCATTCTGTTTCTGTTCCATGACAATTTCGTTTTGAAAGGGATTACAGAGGAATATTGCCATGCTTCTTGGCCGGATTGGTCAAGCTCTTGGTTTTCAACTGGGCCAAGGCGCGGATGACACGGAAGCGTGTATTGCGCGGTTCGATGACATCGTCGATATAACCGTATTTGGCAGCCTGGTACGGGTTGGTGAAGAGCTTGTTGTATTCGGCTTCTTTTTCGGCCAGGAAAGCTTTCGGGTCCTCAGCTTCCTTCGCGCCTTTGGCATAAAGCACGGCTACGGCACCTTCTGCTCCCATCACGGCAATCTCGGCCGACGGCCAAGCGTAGTTCAAGTCGCCGCGCAACTGTTTGCAGCTCATGACGATGTGCGAACCGCCGTAGCTCTTGCGCAAGGTTACCGTCACTTTGGGTACGGTGGCTTCGCCGTAAGCATACAGCAGCTTGGCACCATGCAGGATGACGGCATTGTACTCTTGTCCCGTCCCCGGCAAGAAGCCCGGCACGTCTACCAACGTGACCAAAGGTATGTTGAAGGCATCGCAGAAACGTACGAAACGTGCGCCCTTGCGGCTGGCATTGCAGTCGAGCACGCCTGCATAGCAGTTCGGTTGGTTGGCCACGATACCCACGCTTTGGCCGTTGAAGCGGGCAAAGCCTACGATGATGTTGCGGGCATAGTCTTTTTGAACCTCGAAAAACTCGCCATTGTCCACGATAGCCCCGATAACTTCGTACATGTCGTATGCTTTGTTCGGGTTGTCCGGAATGATTTCGTTCAGCGCGTCTTCCATACGGTCGATAGGGTCTGTGCATTCCATGCGCGGAGCTTCCTCCATGTTGTTCTGCGGGATGTAGCTCAACAGCGTGCGGATGGTGGCCAAGCCCTCTTCTTCCGTCTGGGCTGTGAAATGCGTCACTCCGGACTTGGTGGAGTGCACGCTTGCGCCGCCCAAGTCTTCTTGCGACACGTCTTCGCCCGTCACAGTCTTCACCACTTTCGGACCGGTAAGGAACATGTAAGAAGTGCCCTCCATCATCAGCGTGAAGTCCGTCAGGGCAGGAGAATAGACCGCACCGCCGGCACAGGGGCCGAAGATACCCGAAATCTGAGGTATCACGCCCGAAGCCATGATGTTACGTTGGAATATCTCGGCAAATCCGCCCAAAGCGTTGATGCCTTCCTGGATACGTGCGCCGCCGGAATCGTTCAGGCCGATGCAGGGTGCGCCCATTTTCATGGCCTGGTCCATGACCTTGCAGATTTTTTCAGCCATCGTTTCCGACAGCGAACCGCCGTTGACGGTGAAGTCCTGTGCGAAAACATAAACCAACCGGCCGTCTATCGTGCCGCTACCAGTCACCACACCGTCGCCCAAGTACTGTTTCTTTTCCATGCCGAAGTTCGTACAGCGGTGCAGTTTGAACATATCCATTTCCTCGAAGCTGCCCGGGTCGAGCAGCATGTCGATGCGTTCACGAGCCGTGTACTTGCCTTTGGCATGCTGTTTTTCGATGGCTTTCTCGCCGCCTCCCATGCGTGCTTTGGCGCGCAATTCTACTAATTCCTTGATTTTTTCTGTTTGGACACTCATAATCTGTTTTATTTTCTGTTTCAAAAAGAAGGCTTTGAATTTCCCTATCCCTAAAAAAACAAGCCACCAACGGAAGACTTTCATAGAAAGCGGTTCCGCTGGTGGTATCAGGTTCAAGGACGAGCCTTTATATGAAGTTCAATGATTGGATTGAATTTCACTTGGAGTTGTGTTAATGTTCACAAAGTTCGGTCAATACGCCGCATGTCGTTTTCGGATGCAGAAATGCGATTTGCAGTTTTTCCGCTCCGAGACGCGGTGCCTTGTCAATCAGACGGATGCCTTTTTCCTCACATTCAGCCAAGGCGTTGGCCACACCGTCTTCCACACAGAAAGCCACATGATGCACGCCGCGTCCGCCTTTTTCCAGGAACTTGGCGATGGCGCTGTCCGGGCTTGTAGGTTCGAGGAGTTCGATTTTTACTTCGCCCACTTTCAGGAAGGCTGTCTTTACCTTTTGGTCGGCTACCTCTTCCACAGCGTAGCACTTCAGTCCCAATACGTTTTCATAATAAGGCAGTGCGGCTTCGATGCTTTCCACTGCGATACCCAAATGTTCGATATGTGATATCTTCATGACATATAAATTTTAGTTGTTTGCACGTTATTGTGCGTTTACTGACTTGCAAAAGTACGCATTTTGCGGTGAAACAGGAAATAAATTCATGTTTTTTTGGCAGTAGCCGTTCCGGTGGTTACAATTCAATCAGTATACGTGCGTTGATTTGCCGTCCGGTCAGGTAGTTGGGCACGGCGTATTGTTGGTTGGTCACGTCCGTCACCCAATAGTATGAGCTTACGTTGCTGATGTCGAACAGGTTGAAGCAGTCCACGCCTAACCATACGTTGCGCAGGTAGCGGATGAATTTCTTTTGGTTGCGCCCGTCTTCGTTGTCCAACAACCGGTAGCTCATTCCGATGTCCACGCGTTTGTAGGCTGGGGCGCGGAATACCATGCGTTCCAATCCCGTGTGGGGAGGGCCGAAAGGAAGTCCGTCGGCAATGCTGGCTTTCAGTGTCATCTTCCATCGCGTCGTGCCGGGGAAGAAGTCGCTGAAGAAGAAGTTCAGGTTATAGCGTTGGTCGGTGGCTTGCGGGAAACTCTTGCCGTCCACTTTCTGCTGGGCTTTCATCAGGCTGAAGCTGATCCAGGAATCCGTACCTTCCACGAACTCCCCGAAGATTTTGAAGTCGATGCCTGTGGTGTATCCCGAAGCGATGTTGCCTCCGTAGTATACGATTTTCACGTTGTCCACATTGTAGGGTATCAGGTTGTTCAATGCCTTGTAATAGACTTCCGTGGTGAATTTGAAAGGACGGTTCATGAGCTTGAACTTGTAGTCTCCCCCTAATACGACTTGGAACGAACGCTGCGACTTGATGTCGCGGTTCAGGTGTACTTTGGTGGAGACACCGGTTGTCACAGTGTCTCGTAGTTCCTTGTAGAAAGGAGCCTGGTAATACAGTCCCGTGGCAATGCGGAATGTGAAATCTTCGTTGAAAGACGGGATGATGCCGAGCGAAACACGCGGACTGAACAGCCATTCCTTGTTCCAGCTCCAATAGCTTAACCGTGCCCCGTAATTAAGGGAAAATATGCCGTGTCTGTTAGTAAACCGCCAAGTGTCCTGTCCGAAAAGTTCGAGGCGGTCGCTGCTGATGCGATTGGAGGATTTCAGGTTGTAAATCAGATCCAGACGGTTGCCCGTGTGGGGGATGGAATATCCGGCAGAGTCGCGCATCTCCCATTCGCGTGAGTTCTCTTTGATGATTTCGTGCTTCCATGTGAGTCCGGCTTGTATGTCGTGCCCTTTCGGTTTGTGAGAGAACAGGAGTTTCAGACTCTTCATGTTGGCATCTAAGTAGTTGCGGGCATGCTCCATGTAGGTGCCTACGCCTAATTGTTCGGTCGTGTTGGTCTCGTCGAGCCAGTATTGCCCTTGGATGTCGTATGTTTCCCTTTCCTTGGTGGCGAATGCCGAAGCCAAAAGGGAAAGCTTTGTGCGGTCGGTAAAGCTATGCGACAGGCTCAGTGTGCCGAATAGTGTACGGAAGAGGTCTTCTTCCTTTCCGTCAAAATATACGCGAAACGACTTGACATCCTGCATTGTGCCGAAATTGGTCTGTCGGTTCGTCGGCAGGAAGTCATATTGGTTTTGGGAGATGTTCCCGATGAAGTCCAGGCTCCATTTCCGGTTGGGCGACCAACTGATATAGGTCTGGTAGTCGAGGAAACGCGGGTTGTATTCTCCTTTGGTTTCCAACGACCCCAACATATATTGGTTAGTCTTGTAACGCACGCCGTGTGTCATACTGAAGTTCTTTTTGGCGTAACCTACATAGAGGCCGGCCCCTAAAAGGCTAGCCGAAACTGAAGTCTCGAATTTCTTGGGCTTCTTATAGGTGATGTCCAAAACAGACGACATCTTATCCCCGTATTTGGCATCGAAACCTCCGGCCGAGAAGTTGATGTTTTCCACCATGTCACTGTTGATGACGCTCAGTCCTTCCTGTTGTCCGGAACTGATAAGTAAGGGGCGGTATACTTCCACTCCATTGATATATACACTGTTTTCATCGAAACTCCCGCCTCTTACGTTGTATTGCGAACTCAACTCATTGTGTGTGCTGACTCCCGCTTGTGTGGCCACCAGTTCCTCTACGGCATTTCCGGTGGTGGAGGGCAGCCGTTTCAGGTTTTCGGCATTCAAGTGTTGGGTGGAATTCATTTGTCGCCGTACTTCCTTTACCGTTACTTCACCCATGTCGATACTTTGGGTTTGCATGGTGATGTTGAGCCGTAAACTACCTTTGGGACGGACCAGTGTTTTTTTCTTGGTTACGTAACCTATCATGCTGAACGACACGGTCACGGTGTCGGCAGTGGAGAATTCCAGTTGGTAACGTCCTTGCAGGTCTGTGGTAGTACCTGCCGCCTGGCCGTTTACTTTTACTACGGCAAAAAGCACCGGGTTTTGTTCATCGTCGATGACCCTTCCCGACAGTTTTACTTTGTCTTGGGCGGCCACGCGCAAGGCCATAAGGGCCAGCAGGAAAAGGCAGGATATGGATTTGAAAAGTCTTGTCTTCACTTCGTTGTCTGTCTACTTACACTTTTTAAATAACGCAAAAATACGCTTTTTTGTATAAAGAACCGTCGATTTATTTGGTGAAACTGTCGATTCCGTCTGGATTTCTTTTCTCCGTAATAGGGAAATCATGTATCTTTGCGCAGTGACATGATAATAAATATAGGATAAGGAAATGGAAAAGTTTAGCGAGCTGATTCGCATCCGTCGTAGCATGCGGAAGTTTACGGAAGAAGAGTTGACCCAAGACGAGGTGGTGGCATTGTTGCGTGCGGCGTTGATATCCCCTTCTTCCAAGGGAGTGCGTCCTTGGGAGTTCGTGGTTGTGGACAATAAGGATTTGTTGCAACAATTGGCGCATTGCAAGGAGCACGGAGCCGAGTTGATAGAAGGTGCTCCCTTGGCGGTGGTCATCTTGGCCGATCCGACGCAGAGCGACGTGTGGGTGGAAGACGCTTCGGTGGCTACGACCATGATGCTGTTGCAGGCTGAAGATTTGGGTCTGGGTGCTTGTTGGGTACAGATCCGGAACCGTACAATGGCGGATGGAAAACCTGCGGAGGAGATGGTGCGGGCCATTTTGCATGTCCCGGAGCATTTAAGGGTGCTTTCCATCGTGGCTGTGGGCCATAAGGGAATGGAACGCAAACCGTTTAATGAAGACCGGTTGCAGTGGGAAAAAGTGCATATCAATACCTTTGACGCGCCGGAAGAATGAAAATTGTCTGGATTGGTGCCGGAAATTTGGCTACGCGGTTGGGACTGGCTCTGCACGGTGCAGGCCATGAAACGTTGCAGGTCTTCAGCCGTACGATGGCTTCCGCTGAAGCTTTGGCCGTACGTTTGGGATGTCCGGCGACGGATGACCTTGATGCCGTGGTGCCGGGTGCGGATGTGTATATCTTCTCCGTGAAAGATGGAGTGTTAGAGGGCTTGGTGTCCCGTATCGCTCCCCGGATAGGAGATGCCTTGTGCCTGCATACGGCCGGGAGCATGCCGATGGATGTTTTCCGTGGACATGTCCGGCGTTATGGCGTGTTATATCCCATGCAGACGTTTTCTAAAGATTGCCCGGTGGATTTCAAGGAGATTCCGGTTTTTGTGGAAGCATCCGCCCCCGACTCGCTTGCACAGACGGAACAGTTGGCGCGTTCTGTTTCGGACAGGGTGGAGGAGATGAGTACGGAAAGACGCCGCTGTCTCCATTTGGCGGCAGTATTTGCTTGCAATTTTGTGAATCATTGTTACGCTTTGGCTGCGGACTTGTTGGGTCGGGACGACATACCGTTCGATGTAATGTGGCCTTTGATAGACGAGACGGCGCGGAAGGTACATCGTCTTCCGCCCGTGGAGGCGCAAACGGGGCCGGCCGTGCGCTATGACCGGAATGTGATAGAACGTCAATGTGCCATGCTCGATGGAGAGCCTGAATGGAAAGCAATCTATGAAATGATGAGCCGGAGCATCCATGCTCTGGCCTTGAGGAATGAAGCGGAAAGGAAGGAAATAAATGATTAATTACGAATTAAAAAAGATAAAGGCGTTGGTTTTCGACGTGGACGGCGTGCTGAGTGCCGAGACCATCACCTTGCATCCCGGAGGGGAGCCGATGCGTTCGGTCAATATCAAAGACGGGTATGCCTTGCAGTTGGCTGTCAAGTCGGGCTTGCATGTGGCCATTATCACCGGCGGGCGTACCGAATCGGTGCGTAAACGGTATGAGGGACTGGGCATTCCGGACGTGCATTTGGGATGTGCCGTGAAGATAAAGACGTACGAAGCCTTTTTGGATCGTTATGGATTGCGGGACGAGGAAGTGCTTTACATGGGTGATGATATCCCCGATTATGAAGTCATGCAGCGTTGCGGCTGTCCTTGTGCGCCGGCCGACGCAGCTCCGGAAATCAAGGCTTTGGCGGTTTATATCTCCCATTTGAAAGGAGGATATGGATGCGGGCGCGACGTGATAGAACAGGTATTGAAGGCGCAAGGATTATGGCTGAAGGATGAAAAGGCTTTTGGTTGGTAGTAAAACAATGGAGAATATGTTGGAGAACTTGAAGAAATACCGTCTGGTCTTGGCCAGCAATTCCCCGCGCCGTAAAGAGCTTTTGGCGGGGTTGGATGTGGATTATGAAGTGAGAGTGTTGCCAGGCATCGATGAGTCTTATCCGGACGGGTTGTCG
>ENA-ORVG01001011-ORVG01001011.1-human-gut-metagenome-genome-assembly--contig:-NODE-1011-length-36046-cov-7.200495_pt1 | contig 36046 bp, 42 predicted proteins | sample MGYA00242091_ERZ509233 | MGnify/ENA primary metagenome ERZ509233 (study PRJEB26280, sample SAMEA2338840) | human gut metagenome | biome: human gut; feature: human-associated habitat; material: faeces... | reverse complement strand
TCGCCGGTTTTATTTTTACTAAAGCTTTTTATTTCCCCCGGTTGAACCGGGGGTTTATTCTTTGCTGAAGAGACAATAAACTCCCGTGTGTTGATTTTCACACGGGAGGCATTTTATGTTAGCAAAATATTCCGAGTAAAATAAAATGCCACTTTATTTTACTCGGAATTCAGTCGATTTTATTATACTTACAGAGGAGTTCCGCGAAACGATATAATAAAAATAGTAAGCTAACAGTCATATATTAGTATTTCTGTTCGCTTAAGTTGAAATTATTACGAATAAGGAAGTCTTATTTCATGTTCTCAATCCCTGTGCCATTTTCTTATCTTGAATTTTTCTTCTTTGCTTGCGTTCGAGGATCATTCTATTCCTACCTTTATCTTTTCTTTGCTTTTCTTCAAAGAGATTCGCAAGGTGAGCAAAGATGCGGACGACGGAAGAAACGGCAATCGCTTTTTGAAGTTCCGCTCGGTTTTCGATTATTGCCGCGGCATAAATGTTGCCCTGCTCGGCTGAGGCTTTCAAAAAGTATAGCCCTTTTCTTTCGTCTTTCGGTATTTCCTTACCGAATAAAAGCATTTTGCCGAGCAGAAGCTCTGCCCATTCGTTTCCTTTTTGCGCGGCTGCATATAGCAAACGGACTGCTCTGGTTATGTTCTTTGGTACGGTATCGCTTTTAAGTAATAACTTGGCAAGCGCGTACTGCGCCTTGTCATCACTGAGTTGTACGCTGTGTTCCAGCAGCCTGCTCGCTCTCAGATCATCTTTCGAAACAAGCTCGCCTTTGATCAAAATGAAGGCGAGTATTTTTTCTGCCGGTGCAAAGTGTTGTTCTGCCGAATGTTCAAGCAGACGCACGGCAGCGCTTTCTTTGCCGGCGTATGCACCTGAAAACAAATATTGACAGGCGAGCGTGTATTGCGCATAGCGGTTTCCCTGTTTTGAGGCGTTGCGCAGAAGATGGATCGCGCGCTTGAAGTTTCTTCCAATATCACCGCTGCCGAGGTACTGCTTGCCGAGATAGTATTCTGCCCATTCGTTATCCTGCGCAACAGATTTCTCAAGCCAGTAAATGCCTGAACGGATGTCCTGTTCACATAAATCGCCTTGAATCAGTATCTTCCCGAGACGGTACTGCGCATATTCGTTTCCTTTTTCTGCTGCTTCTTTGAGCAGAGCAAGTCCAGTTTCGGGGTCATACGCTGCTGAATTTTTATCAAGCATTCGCTTTGCCGTGCTGTATTTTTCAAAAGGATGCATCGTGAAATATTCGTCAGTGATCCTGTCGGGCGGTTCCGGCTCGCTGAGGATAAACGGTTCATCCGTTTCCTCGTCATCAAATACCATCACGAAATCATCAAGCCGCAGCGCTTCTTGGATGATCCTGTTGCGAATGCTGCTGAATTCTTTGTTCTGGGACAGCGGAACTCGTTTTACTTTTTCATTCGTATAGTGGCAGACGACCTTATCTTTTTCGGCGTACCACAACTGATAAAGCGCTTTGATGCGCTTGTCTTTTTCCAGTTCATCAATAGTACGGTTCACCAAAACTTTCAGTTCGGGTTTCAGATAGCCGTAAACTTTTTTGCCTTTAACGGTTTTCAACTTGTCACGAAGTTCAAACAAAAGACGAAGTATAGTTTCATTTTTGACTGAACTGTTCCGCAGACTTTGAATCATTTTCTCAGCAATTTCTTTACTTTCTGCTTTGATTTCGTCACGGTATTCTGTCTGCTTTTTGTAAACTTTCAGAAGATCGTCCTTGAATATTTCTTTTGCAAGACTTGCCTTTATGTTTCTGATACCTTTTCTGCCGAGAAAAGCAGTACTCGGATGCGTAGAATAAGCGATCATATGCACATGAGGATGGTGACCTTCGTTGTGAAACGCGGCATACCATTTAAAGTCTTCGGGTACAATATTCATATTGATTGCAATGATATTTTTCTTTGCTGACAGCAGATCCTGCCACGCCTTTACATGATCAAAGCCAAGACGGGCAGCGTCTTCTCTGCGAAGAGAAATGATATGCGTCCAGATATTTCCCTCGTATGCATCGAGTTCTTTTTCAACTTGGGATAACACAACAGGCTTGCCGTTGTCGGAAAAGAGTCCGTGTTCCGCTATCTTTTCCGCTCCGGGACGGGTCGCCATGTATTTTGCGTATGTTCCAAAGCCTTCTTCGGTTGCAATAGATTCAAGAACTCTTGATATATATTCGCTTGCATTACCAACAGTCGGCTTGGCAATGTAGTCGTTGTATTCCAAAAGTTCTTTGCTCAAAGGATAATCCTTTAGCATTTTTTCTATCAAATCTTTCTGCTTTTTCGTTGCCGGAAGATCAAGTTTAGTGTCCCTTGGCAGTTCAACATTCGTCCTCGTAGCAAGATAAACAGCATAGCCGCCCATATGGTTTTCGCCGGCTTTGTAGTATGGGCTGTACAGAATCAACTTCGCCATTACGCTTCACCGTTTTGGTAGCGGATGATATCTTTAAGGTTTATCCAGCCGTTGAGTTCTTTCACTTCCTGAATGACACGGTGTTTCATGCGCCGGACTTTCTCATCATCGAGTTCAAACGCGCCGGCAAGAACATTCATTGTTGCCGCCATCTCAACAGCGAGTTTGAATATCGTTTGTGATATTCTGTGCTCGGTCAGATCCAGCCGGGCGTCAATAACTGTTTCAAAAGCCGGAGTTACCACCTCGGTTATATCTTCTTTATTCAGATAGCCTTCGTAAAACTTTACGGCTTTTACTAAAAACTGATTACGGCTTCTGACATTGGCTCTTTCTAAATTCCGGTCGCAGATGCCCAATATTTCTGTCGGAAGGTAGAAAGATATTTTTTTCATTTGTTTTTCTTCCAAAATATGCACGCTCCTTTTTGGTATATATTTTTGGGCGTAAAAAAGCGGTTAAAATACGGCGTAAACAGGTGCGATTTTTGAAATAGCGGTACCAAAATATGATTGCTCTTGGGCGTAAAAAATTTCGGAAAACCCTTGTTTTGGGCGCAAAGCAAATAGCCCTCTCGGCGTTGCCGTGCGGTGTTTTTCAGCCGGACAGCACCGAAAGTGCGCCCGGCTTTTATCCTGCTTAGCCGTCGACCACCGCTATTTGCGAGTCGAACCGCCTTTTACTCCCCAAATTTCGCTTGAATTATTGCAGACGGGTGTTTTCCCGAATACTTATTAAAGAGCCCAAACACGGCGAACAGCCGCCTCACATTTCCAAAGTGAAAGACTGTTCATCAGACTGCTCCTCGCAGATGCAGTCATATAACTCCGCCAGGTTTTTTGATACGGGATTGTACCAGTCCCGTTCATTCTCAACGCCAATAATGACAAGTTCTTTCTGATCGTCCGTGAGCATATCGCAGACCTCGGACGGTTCATAGAAATCACACAGCGAGTCGGCAATGGAAAGATCAAACGAGTCCGGGTCGTTCCGCGCTGCTCTGAGTTCTTCAAGTAAGTTATCAAGACTGGTTGTTCCCATTCACATCACTCCTTGTTCTCGGTTTTGCGTTCTGTTTCGGCGCGGATTCTTTTTGCGAACTTCTTTTCAGTTCAAGGAACTCGCGCACCTGAGCCGGAACATTTTTGTTGTATAGACCGTCAATGAATTTGACGATCTCCTCGCTTAAGGTTAATCCTTTCTTTTCCAGAAAAATCTTTACCGTGTCCAGCTTTTCTTCATCATACTGAACGGTGACGGATACTTTTTTCATTTCACATACCTCCCATGGTCATGCCGTTATCTTCTTCACCTTTCTGTTCGCCGAGCCATTCGCTTTCATCGTAACTGCAGTTGTTTGTTACGGCTGCGAAAAGGTCAGTGCCGTCATTATCGACACCTTCCATACAGCAGCTACTGAAATTTGTTCTTTTCACATTAGAATCGATAATCTCTGCATCTCTGAAATTTGAATGGGTGAAGTACGCATTTGAAAGATTGCAGTCAAGAAATTTCGATTCTGCAAAATCTGATTCTTCAGCTGTAAGTCCATTGAGATTGCAGTGTTTAAACCCCGCTTTTCTTTCATCAGATGAACACAGAGAAGTGTTTTCAAAATTGCAGTTAACGAAAACTGCATCGCTTAAATCGGCACCGCAGATATCTTTATTTGAAAAATCTATATTTAAAAGTTTCTTTCCGGAGAGGTCAAGTTTTTCACCTCCGGCATCGTGAAGATACAAAGTGTGTTTTGCACACATTACCTCTATGTCGGTATAATCCTCATCGGTAAAATCAAAGTCTGTCGGTTCTTCATTAATGTTTAATTCCTGTTCAGCCTTGAGGTGCTTAATGATATCATCGGATAAAAATCCGTAATAACCTTCGGGACGTTTCATACCGTACTGAAGGTACTCGTCATCAAGGTCGCTTTGAACATCTCTGAGTCCGTTTTTGGATTCGCCGGCTTTGAAGTACTTCCACTTATCGTTTTCATCAAAGATGTACACATACTCTGTCCAGTTGCTTTCATCATCAAGATCTGCCAGTGTCGCCTCACGGGCTTCTGTTCCTTTTTCACCTCTGTCTCTGCCGTAGGCAAGAGTTACTCCTTCCTGCCGTTCATCATAATCGAAACTGTGAGGTAAAGAAGGGTCGGGTTCAAGTCTTTCTGCAAGATATGAAATATCGCCAAGGGCAAGCAGTTTGTCAACTTGTTCAGGCGTGTTGTAATGATCTAAAAGCAGTGCGCCGTTGTATGTAAGGTAACCGTCGCTGTGACAGTAAATAGTGAGATATTTATCTTCACCGATTTTCTTTGCGATTAAACTTCTTGTACTCATAATAATCACTCCTTTACATTCTCATAGTCGGTTCTTCATCCGACTCATATTCGTTTGTTAAGTCTTCAAGACAATATGTTTTTTCATTGCCTGAATTTGTTTTGTATCTCAGTTCTCCTTTCTCCAAGTCGAAGCTGATAACAGACGCAACCAAATCATTGTCAATTTCTGTGTCCTGAATAGTTTTATGTATTACCGTGTCACCGAATCTACAGGCTATGCTGTCAAGTGACAGTGTAAAAACATCGTCTCTAATGTTGCTGTTGTACATTGCAACAGCCTGATTTAAATCATAAGGACTGTTTGTTAAAACACAGCAGTCGTCGTCACGGTCGTGAAAATTGATTATTGAATATCTGTTGTCTTCATCTGATTCTAAATCTGAAAAATCAAAACCGAAGAAGTCCATTTCTTCTTCGGTCATTTCTAAACGGTTTTTCAAGACATGCAATAAATCTTCTGAATTAAGATGTTCGATAATCCAGTCAAGAGCGGACTCGGTTATCTTACCGAGCCGTTCTTTTGAAATTTGAGTCATTACTTATTCCTCCTGTTCTTCAATGTAGTTAATGTACGGTATCTTCAGCCAATGTGTCCAGCCGCTTGATGTGATGGGTGTTTTAATAACTCCGTCATAGGTGTTGGCGGCATGAATCACATAACCATTTCCGATGTATATTCCTATGTGTCCGTCATGCCATACTGCAAGACCCGGAATATCGGGCATTGTGCTTATCGGGCCTTTTTCTGTTGCGGCCGCATACATTCCGTTGGCGGTAACATCTTTCATGCCGTTTGTACCATACTTTATTGTTCCGCTTGTACTGTCATACCATCCGTAGCCTTTGATTAGACCTACACAGTCGGCTGTTCTTCTGCCGAGCCAGTGAGAACGGATATATTCTTCTTTTTCTGATACATTACTTCCGAATACACTTATCAGTCTTTGAAGTTCTGATTCTGTAAGCACATCTCCGTGAGAGCCCCATACATAGCCCCATTTATTTTCATAGGCATACTCAGCCCATTTAACCAGGTCAAGGTTATTTTTTTCTGTGCTTAGCCCTGATATATCAATGACAGTGTTTTTGATAACGCTCATAAGGTTATTAAACTCATCAGCGTCTATTGACACCCCAAAGGCAGAAAGAATGGTGGTTCTTAATTCATCATCGGTATTAGAATTTTCAAAACAGTCTGCATACTTAGTGATAAAATCGGGATCGTTTTTCTCTGCATCAAAAAGGGCACAAGCGTATAACGCCTGTGCCTTTTTTATTGTGTAGTTATCTAGTTTTCTGTTTTGAAATTCAGTTTGAATATTATTCATAACCGTTTCAAGATGTGTAAGTGTTTCCTTATCTTCAACTGATAGATTTTGAATGACTATCTGCTGAGCCTGTGCCGTATCTATCTTAAGGTCTTTAATGTTTCCCATGACACCCATGTAAACAATCAAAGGCAGAAAGAACAGCATGACTATTGAGCATATCAATACACCTATCGCTGTTCGTCCGTGCTTATCAGAAACAACTGCTGTTGCAACTTTTGCAACTGTTGCCGTAGCACTCATCGTCCACCAGCCTTTCCAAACATTTTCTGTTTAAAATCAGGAGCAATAACTTGGAGCAGATACCTTTCATTACCGCAGCGATACAGACAGGTTCCTCTTTCGGGATACTTGATAAGTTCAAACTCTGACGGCTCAATCTGCATGATGTCTATGTATGTCTTCGGCTCGATGTTTCCGGCATTGAACAGAAACTGATGTGTCGGTATAGAAAACAGAGGTTTGGTATATTCCTTGATACCGTCAAGCATAAAGTCCTCAATATTCTGACTTGCAAGAATTACTGAACTGTCTTTTTTGCGGACACGCTTTGATGCGTTTCGGATGTATTCAATTGCCGTCATATTTGTAAGGAACAAATACAATTCATCAATCGCCGCAACAGTATTACCCTTGCCGAGAAGTTCGTTTGTCATATACGAAAGCAGATTGAATAACATTGCATCCTTGAGCCTGCGGTTTGTGTCAAGCAAACCCTTAACACCAAAGCAAAGGAATTTGTCATCCACAATATTAGTATGTCCGTTGAAGTATTTGCTTTCAGTTCCTACGCACATTGAGTGCAGACCGAGACAGAGTTCCTGCAGAGTCTTTTCTCTGTATATGTTCTTCTGTGAACGGTCATATTCGTTATACTCTTTTTCAAGCAGTTCGTACAGGTCCTGCATGGTAGGATAGTCGTCAGCACTCAGTTTGTCATAGTCTGTGTAATCGGTTATGCCAAAGTTGCTGTATAACTTTGTGATGATTATTTCCAGAGTATCGAGCTGTTCGTCATCGAATTCTTTGTATGCTCTGAAAAAGTCTTTAAGATATGCAATGTGCTGTGAAAGCCGAGTAACTCGTCTGAATGCTTCAGGAGTAAACTGGTCATATTCTTTATCCGCTTCACCAAATGACTTTGGTTCAAGAGGATTAATGATGTATTCACCTGACATAAAGTCGATATAACAACCGCCGAGTGCCTTCGTCAGTTCCTCGTATTCGGCTTCGGGATCAAGTGAAATTATCCTCTTTCCTGACTCTCTAAGGTTTGTAAGAATGAGCTTGAGCAGGAATGACTTGCCCTGACCGGAGTTACCGAGAATAAGGCAGTTTGCGTTTGTCTTGTCTTCTGCTCTTCTTTCAAAATCAACAAGGATGTTAGTACCGTATTTATCTCTCCCGATAAAAAAGCCTTTAGGATCAGTCTTGCCCGAATAGTTAAACGGATAAAGATTTGCTACAGAGCTTGCAGGGAGCACTCTCTCAAACTGTTCTCTGAACATATTGCTGCCCACAGGTAAGGCAGAAAGAAAGCCCTCTTTCTGTCTGAGTGTAAGTCTGTCCACCGTCATCTTTGAACGAGTGAGTTCCATTATGATGTCTGCCTGTAACTCTTTAAGTTTCTGCATTGATTCCGACTTAAGTTCAAGGAAAACAGCACAGTGGAGCAGGGGTTCTCGGTTCTTTCTAAGATCTGCAATGAGAGTTGCCACATCTTTTAGATTGCCTTCTGCAGTGATGTTTTCAAGAGTGTCATCCGAACCTGTGTGCAGTTTGTTTCGCCTTGCAGCATTCTGAATTATCTTCCTCTGTTCAAGTCCGTCTACGAGTCTTGAATAGAGTCTCACTGTTACATTGTTTCTGTCGGCAAGCTGTGAAAACAATGCGAGTTCTTCAGTAGTGGGAGGATACTCTTTTATTGCCCATACACAGCGGTAACTGTCACCGATGATATAGTGGTCTGTATAGAATTTAATTGTTGACGGAAGTATACGGTCAAAGAAATCTTTTATTCTGATTTCCTCTTTCTGTTCTTCCGTCAGTTCGACATGTTTTTTCTTAAATAACATTTGATCAGCTCCTTTTCGCAATTAATATCAGCCTTGAAGTATCGCTTGAATAATCACAGGTTGATAGTGTTAAAAAATTATCCCCATATACAGCTTGTTCAGTGTTGCTGATATATGAGGATGTGTTTTTTATATGGGATATGAGTTCTGTGAAATTGTCTTCGCTTACTTGACCTTTGAAAGTGTACCAGCCGTCAGAAGAGTCTACAACGCAGACGGCATATAACTTGTATTCGTTTGTGATACCGCCGACAGTCAGCTTGATATCCTGATGTTCCATACAATAATTCAAGTCCTTAAATTTCATAAGGTCGGAAAACATTGTTTCGTCTTTCATGTTATGACCATATACTATAAGGTTTTGGCTTGTACTAACGGAACAACCTGCGTCAAGAAACGGTGTTCCTGAATATGAATACTCACCTTTATAGTTTCGCCTGAGATAATATTCGGGATTGCCGGGTTTCTGCATAACGGGATAATCAATATCTGTGCCGGGAATTTCAAGCCAAGCGACACAGTATCTTATATCCTGAGTTTCCCTGCTTTGCGTTTCTTCGTCTTCAGTTTCAGTTGTTAAAACCTGATTTAACTCATTGATAACTTTTTCATAATTCCTTGACTCAATGTGCCAATTCAGTAATATTGCAAAACATACTGCGAAGACAATTACTGAAACAATAATAGCTATATCAAGCATTTTTGATTTCCAGCTTTTCTTCATTGAAACAGTCCTTTCCGTCAATGTCAGGTATCAACTCACCCTGCATAGATGCGCCAAAGTATATGGTAAGGAAGCGTTTGATATCATCCTTGCTCATTCTTTTAACCTCAAATCCCTGTTCGGCAATTGCTTTTTCAACTCTGTTTATCTGAGTGAAGACTTGTTCTTCTTTTTCTCTTTTAAAGCGGATTACGAACATAAACTGCCTTGCGGTTGACATTTCTATCTGAATGTTTTCCAGATAGTCTATATCTTTATCAAGACATTTCTTCACAAAAGGATTGGTTTCATCAGAAAGACGGTCAACCATAAATGATTTGTTGTCATCAAATCTTTCACAGGAGTCGAGACAGGTAATTTCTATGTCCGGCTGAGCTGATAAAACCATCATCAGATGCCATATCTTAGTCTGTATGTTTTCCGTGGAAAGAACCGATATGTTTGTGGGACTTATGCTGAAAAACACAAGCTCTCCGTTTCGTGTTTTGAGTCCTCTTTTTGAGAAAGTATCAATGCCGATTAACTCCTGAACGGAGTTTTTCTTTTTGTTTTTAGTTTTCATCTTTCAGCCTCCATTCATAGTATTGCTGTGTTGATATGAAGTACTTAACTGCATATTTAATAAAGTCAAGCACCGTAGTGTCATCACTGCGGATACTTAAAAAGGCAAATGCTGCCGTGATAACCGCAGGAATTAATATATGTGTGGTGGCAAGCACCAAGGCAGAAAAAAGAGCACCCAACACAATTATGGCAAAGTCTTTTAAAGACCACAGCCACAAAGTTGCGGATGCTCGCATATTCTGCGGATATATGAATTGTTTGTTCAATTTATACCTCCGTAATAGTTGACTTTTATTTTAATTTGTGTTAAATAACAAACAGTGAATATTTTTAAGAAGGGAATATGTTAATGAATTTGAAAAAAATCCTGAAATAATAAGTAAAAGATTAAAGGCTGCCAGAGAACACAACAGTTTCTCAATAGACGAGACATCAAAAAGATTGGGAGTTGATCCTAATCTCATTAAAGCTTACGAAGACGGACTGTACTACCCGGATGTTGAATTCCTGATATTGGCATCAAGACATTTCAATGTTACTATTGATTACCTTTGCGGTTATGATGATGATATTTCCAAGCCTTCGTTGTTAAAAACAGAAACGAAAGATAAAGACTCTGGTCGTTCTGAATTATTTTATTATTTCATGAAATTTTTAGACAGTTTGACAAAACTTGATGAGAACGAAAAAGATGAATGTCTTAAGCAATTAAGAGAAATATTAAATTTGCACTTTTAAGAAAAGGCTCGGTTTTTCCGAGCCTTTTCTATATCATTGTAATTTCGCTACTATCTGAAAACTTATTTATCAACTCTGAAAGGCTACAGTTCTCTTGTCTTTCACAGGCTTCATTCATTAATGAAATGATAAGTTCTTTCTCTGCAGATGTTGGAATATAAGAATATTCCTCACTATTATGCGGTCCGTCAACAATATATGTGCATTTTAAATCGTCTTTTTGCGGAAGATATTCAGCATAAAAATTGATCCAAGTGTCTTCTTCATTAGCGACTTTTGTTCCGAATTTTTTGTCAACATCGAACCAAGTTTCAATATACGCACTAACTCCTGTTCCTTCCTCGTTAATTTCAATATCCCTTACTGCAATGTTATTTTTTGTTAATTCAGACATTTTGTCTGCCTCACTTTCCAACAGCTTTAACAAGGTTAATTGCTGATGAGCCCATATGTACTGCGCTCATAACATTTACTCTCACGCTTGTGTCAAGACCAAACTGCTGTGCAATTCGAGGCACTTCCGCCGCAGCCATCATAATACCGATAGCAAGCAAAATGTTGTTTGGGAATGTCAGTAGACCGAGGAAGAGGAGAGTAGTCTGCAAAAAAGCTGTCAGACACAGAGCGATGACTTGCTTAACCCATTGATTGAAACCCTCATCGTATCCTCTCGGAATACTGAACATGTGTAATGAACCTACGGCTATCTGTATAAGTAAAATACCGCCTCGTTTAATATTATCAAAGAATATCTTGAAAACACAAAAGCCGAGAGCAATAAGCATTACCAGCTCAAATAAACCGATAGGTATCATTGTACCGTTTGGATTGAAATATGATTGCATTGCAAACATTGCAACCTCACCAAGAGATGTTCCTTGCTGTGAGGCAAAAATTCTTGTTAGATCTCCTGACAAAGTGTTCTGCAGGGATACGCAGAATTTATATAACTCGATCGGCGTAATAGTGAACAGAGATACTGCCATAAAACCCTTGATCCAGTCTAAAGCTGTACTGCGTACATTTGCCCTGCCGTTTTGATATTCAACCGCAAGTTCAAATGCAGAAACGACAAGGCCCACAACAAAGAGAACCCAGCCGAAAAGATAAAACAGCTGAACGACAGCTTTGACCCAGTCAAGATCGAATATTTCAATTCCCATACCGCTTATCAAACTGAAAAAGTCTGCAATACCGTCATAAATGACCGTAAACAGCCATTGAATAATGCGGTTTAAAATACCGTCAATAATTTTATCTGATACTGCCGAAAAGGCGTCGCCTATCGCATCGCCCATTCCGGAGATTATATCACCTAACCAGTCAAATATTTTTATCACCTCTCATTATCGGAGCTGCCTGTTAAACAGACAGCTCCTTTTGTCTTACATTCCCACAATACCCCAGATATACAGCGGAGCAGTTAAAGTAAAGATAAGACAGGCAAAGAGAATAGCAGGAGCAGTAAATTCAAACTGACCGTGCTTTCTGTAATCCATATATGCCGTGCCTACCTTAACAAAGAACAGTACCGCAAGTATCATGTCAATTACAGGGAAGACTACATTGTTGACAACGGTTTTTATCTGTCCCTGTGCCGTTTTCCAAGTGTTTTCAATTGCCCCGGCTACATCCCCGGCCGCATACACTGTTGTTGCACTGAAAACAACGAGAAGAATTAAAGCAGCGGAAAATATCATCCACTGCTTTTTAGTGAAACCAAGTTTAGATTTAATCATAATTACCTCCGTATTTTCTTAGTATTTTTCTTACTTTTTTCGCACCAAAATTTTTAATGGTTTTCTTGTATATCAAAGCACGTTTTATTTCCTCTTTCATGCCTTGTGAATAGGCGTTTCCAAACACCCATACTTCGTCACATAAAAACAACAGACTTAAATCTGCCTCCATTGCCAACTGTCTTTCTTTAGGGTCATTATCATTAAGAACGTGGGCATAAAAATGCGGTACGACAGGAGCCGCACCGCACTCTTTCAATGCGTATTTAGCAAAAGCAATGGCGTTTTGCAGATTTTTTTTGAGGTCACCGCTAAGCGGCGCACAGATATATACGTTTAACATTCATCGTCCTCTTGCTTTTTGATGCGAATTTTGATAATGACAGCAGATACTGCAGCACCGAGGGCAATAGCGGCAAGACCTATCCATACACCATAGTTACGGTTGTCTCCTGTATCGGGAGTCTCTGGAACAGGTACTGTGATAGTGACTGTCTGTCCTTCATCCTCAATATCTGCGTGAGCAGCAAGTTCTGTGCCGTCAAGGTAAAGCGTCTCAAATACAACGATTTCTGTGTTTTCTGTTATTCCGCTTGCGTCGAAGGTAAAGGATACCTTGACCTCTCCGTTAGGCTTTTCGGGAACGAATGAAACTTCAGAAGTTATTTCTTTTCCGTCTACGGTGAAAGGCTTGTTGGTTGCCTTGTTCATAAGAACGCCTTTAAGAATGTATTCTTTGCCAGGTACGAGATGTTTGTACTCTACAATATCATCAATGGTAATCTTATCCTGTACTTCAACTTCTTTGTCGCCGTCTATTGAAGCTGTTGTTTTCAGTTCGGGAATCATATCGTTAACAGCATTTATCTCTATGATTTGTTCATCTTCGCTTACTGTGATATGGTGAATGTCATCGCTGGGAAGATAATTTTCGGCAGGGTGAAGTTCTTTAACTATCCACTCGCCGTAAGGCACATTATCGAAAGTAAAGATGCCGTCCTTGTCTGACTCAGCGGTCAGAACAGCGTTTTCTTCCGTGAATTCGGTTTCATCAGAACGGAACAAACCGAACACAGCACCCTCAATGGTCTTGCCTGTTTCTCTGTCTGTCTTTATGCCTTTTACCGTGCCGTAGATCAGCTCGTTTGCTATCGGCTCGCCGTCATTAACTGCAATCTCAATGGTCTGTACTTCCTGTCCCTGGTATTCGGTATTGAACTCATATTTTTCGTCAGACAATACATAGTGTTCATCAGTAGCAATCTCTTTTGCGTACCATTTGAAACCGATTGGCAAATCGCAGTTAAATGTAATTTTGCCGTTTTCATCACAATTAGCATAGGTTATGAGAGCGTCTTTAGGAATTACCGAACCGTCTGCCGCTGTGATGTCCTCGTTTGCATAGATACCAAACTGAACATTTTTGATCTCGTCATTCATACCGATGCCGAAGGTTTCGTCCTGTTCAAGTTCTTTAGCAAGAGAAATTGTGACTTTCTGTCTTTCGTTGTAGAGTGATAACTCTGTTGAAGTAACGCTTACATTCTGTCCTGCGTAAGTAAGTTCAACATCGTACTGTTCGTTTGAATTGTAAAAGCCGTCTGTTGCCGTCTTTTCAACAACGGTGTACTTGCCGAGATAAAGCTCTTTTGAATTTGCTTTTCCGTCTTTATCGGTAGTAATTTCGGCAACGAGTTCTCCCTCATATGCTCTAACTGTTCCGTCAAGAGTGGTTATGTCCTCTGCGGCATAAATCTGAAATACTGTATTAGGAAGTCCCTTGACTTCATATATAGGCTGATAGGTGATCGGGAAAGTTACTTCGTTGCCGTTCTCGTCAACATAACCGCCGCCGAGCACACCAACAGAATAAAAGACTTCGCCTGTTTTACCTATTTCGATTGTGCCTTTCTGCGGCATATCTTTCGCCTTTACCTTGACTACTGTTACTCCGGTATCTGTTGAGGAGTTTTCCTGTGTGATTGAAAACGGTATGGGCGTCGAGTCAAGCACATATCCGTATGGAGCTTCAACTTCAACAAGAGTATAGTCGCCATACGGGAGTGTTTCAGGTGTTATTAAATATCCCTCGCTGTTGGTATAGAATGTGTGAATTTCCGTTACTTCGGGATAAGTGAACTGCATTGTCACCCTGTGACCTTCGCTGTCGTAAATCTCAAAGCCTGCACCGGAATAAGCTATCTGTTTGCCTGTTTCGGCATCAAGTTTAACAACTTTGACATAAGACTCAAAGTTTGAGTTATTGATAAGGAATTTGTATGTTTTACCGTCTGAGTTGATAAACACATCAAAGTCTTTTATCTTTTCTCTGCCGTCCCAGCCTTTTGTCTGGTGGACAGTATACACACCATAGGGGAGCATTTTTGAACTTGCAAAACCGTCTTCGTCACACACGATTGTGTCTTTTTCATCTGCATCTGCATTTACAAAACTACCTGCAGATTTAAGATAAATCTGAAATTCAGCGCCTTTTTCGGGTGTCTCAATCTGTGTACTGCCGTCATCAGTATGTTTGATTATGGCGATATTGCCTTTGATAACCTGTTCCTTTACCTCGTTGTTTGTGGTGTTGTATTCAATCGTGTAAAGTTTGGGGTCAGCTCCAACTTTATACACCGTGCTGTTTACAAGGTAACCCTCGCTTGCATCAAGTTCTTTGAGTGTCCAGTCAGTATCACAAACATAGTAATCAGTAGTGAATGAAGCGTTTGCATCTGTGGTATATTTTGCAATTAATTCATCGCCTTTATACAGCCCATAGGTAGCGCCTGCGAGTGACGCATCACCCTGGGCAGTTCCTTCTTCAATGTCTGATTTAACTACCTTAACTCTAAACTTTTTAAGGATATTATCAAAGTTCACCGTTGCGGTTTCTCCGCATCTGACTGTTACAGTCTGGGATTTCTGCGGCACATACTTATCAATTGATTCTTCGGTTACAGTGTATGTTCCGGCAGGGATATTCTCTTTAAGGAATACACCTTTGCTGTCGGTCACACCTGTATAAGTCAGACCGTTTCCTGTAAGGGTAAACTTGATACCCTCGACTTCGCCGTCCTCTGATGTTTTAACTATTCTTGCATTGCCTGTGGCGGTTTTAACTTTAAATGTTGCTGTAACAGGGTCAGTAAGTCTTCCGACAAGAGACTGGTTATAATCCTGATCATCTGGCACAAAGCCTATGTCCGCACCTACGGTTGTGCAAGTCTTGGTCATTGTAACAGTAGCGGCTGAATTGATAACTGCTGTACTGTATATCGTCAAAGTGTTTCCTGATTTTGAAAACTTGAGGTTTGAGTTGCCTGAAGTGATTGCAAAGTTTGCAAGAACGCCGTTTGAATCGGTTACTTTTGCTTCATAACGATTATTGCTGTTACTCCATTTGAGTTCGACTGTGTTTGAATTAAAACTCGGAATAGTTCTATGAGTTTTAATTCCGTTTAAGATGCCTTTGTAAGCGGCCATTACATCATCATACGGCACAACGCCGGACTTGTAATACTGCTGTCGAACATCAAATCCTGCGGCTTCAATAGCGTTCTCAATCTTTGAACTTGTGCCGTTTAAACCAGCTGTGGGATTGTTACCGTCCGCTGAAGTGCGATATCCTTGTGAATATTCCCAAACTATGAACTGCGTAGCTACCTGAGCCGCCTCATTTGAAACGCCGTAATTAAAATTCGGATAACCATAAATTGTGGCACGGGTTATTCCGTTTCTTTGATTGGTGTTCATTTTCTGCCAAGCAGGAACGTCAGTTATGTCGGTAATGGTTTCTTCCTGACCGGTTTCTCCCATATCTTTGCCAAACTCAATACAGTATGCAACTTCGCCTTTGTGTTCGCCGTCTGCAACGGTAGCAAGATGTATTCCGTTTCGAGCATTAGGGTATGCCCAGTTATTCATATATTTGTAGTTTGTACTGGTACGGATATTAAGTTTGCACTGAATACTTGCGGCATAAGAAGCCATTGCAGGCATCATCGTTGAAAGCACTACGAGAAGTGCAAGAAATACCGAAATCAGCCTTTTGGGTTTGATTTTAATAGTCTTTTTCATAATTTCCTCCTGTTTTGTAAAGTAAAACGCACCGACAATCAATGCCGGTGCGTTTATATCCTAACGTGTTATTTATCCATACATTATGTATATATAATAACTTCCGTCAGTTCTTGATTCGATTTTTACATACATTTCAACCTTATTCCACCCACTTGCTAAACATTCTTCGTATTCGCAGTCAATATCACTTTTGATATATGAGAGAAGGTCGCTTTTTGAAGTGAAGTTTTTAGTTGATATTTTTCCTGAAAAGCTGCCAACACCTGAATTAACAGTTATGCCTTTACTTCTTATATAAGCATTAGCCTGTGACTGTACCCACTCCACATCACTCTTGCTAAGTCCGCTTTTTTTCGTTGTGGTCGGTTTTTGAGTGGTTGTGGGTTTCTTCGTGGTGGTTTGCTTTTGAGTTGTTGTCTGCCGTTTCGTAGTAGTTTGTTTAGCAGATTCAGATGTCCTTTTGGTCGTTGAACCTGTTGAGGCTATGTCATTTTGCGTTGGCTTTTGCGAGTTCTTTGCGTTAATTGAAGCTGAATTCTTTGTCGTTGTTGTTTCTTCTTTCCGCTCTGACTCGTTTTTCGCATCTGGTTTCTGATTATCTTCTTCTGCTTTTGATATTTCTTCTTCCGAGACGGCAGATATTGAATCACTGTCTGTGACCGTTTCGCTTTTTTCTGATACTGTATCGGTAACGGTATTAGTTTCTTTATTCGCTGTCTGTGCGGTACAGCCGGTAATCGTGCATACTATTAAGACCGCCGCAAGAGCGACATATATTAACTTGTTTTTCATAACTTTTACCTCCCGGTTTCACAGTACCAAATAATTTACGGAAAGTCCAGACATTTTTTACATACTCATTTCCTGATCATCTGTTATCTCTTCAAAGTCCGATTCTTCGGACTCGTTTTCCGATTCCTGTTCGGTCATCTTTTCGCTTTTAACCGGCTCGTTATCGGAAGTCTGCATCTGTGAAAGAACACGGTGGTACTCGTCAAGAACAACTTTGTTGAGCTGCATTCTTGCTTCTTTCTGTATAGGATGGAAGTAATCCCTGTATTCATCATTGAACTTTCTTGACGGCATCTTAACAAAGAGTCCGTTCTTTCCGTTCATTACGGTGATGTCATGAACAGCGAACTGACCACCCAAGGCAACCGATGCTGTTGCCTTCACATTTCTTTTTTCATCTGAATTGATTTTGTGTATTTTTGCTACAAGTCTCATATTTATTTACCTCCTGTTTAATAATTAAATCCTATAAATCTTATACCCATATCCGACTTTACTTCCTCGTCAGATATTTGTTCAGGCTCAGCAAACATTTCCATATATTTGTCTACCTGTTCCTTTGTGAGTTCGGCAAAATCTTCACTGCCGTCATCACCTACGATAAGGATGGGGCCTGCATATATGCTTTCCCCGATGTGCCTATTTCCTTTCATTCCGATGAGTTTTGCCTCATCGTTTCCCACAACGCAGACATCGTCATCAAAAGGATGTGTCAATTCAATGAGTCCGCCAACAGCATTATTCAAAACATCATACTCATTGATATTAAGTTTAAAGTCGAGCGGTTTATTGCCGGGCGTGATGTATACGCACCTTTTTCCTTCCATAGGCTGGCATTTCGATGTATCAAAATCAATTGTTCTGTAACCGACATCATCACAGAAGAAGGTTTTTCCGTTAAGGTTATCATCCGCTCCCTCGATTACTTCGATTACATCTGATACCGAAAGCGAATATCCCATATATGTAGGAGGCTTATTCCCTACATTAAGTTTTTCATAAAGGTCTTCGAGATTGTTCGCTTCGATATCTCCATAGAACACATTTTTATATCTGCTTTCATCAATGCCGCCGTGTTTCATTGTGAAATCATACCCCATAAAATGGTTTTTGTTTTCTTCGCTGTTATCCATCTGATAAATCCTGACTCTTATTTCATCACCTCATTTCCATACCGCAGTGTTCGTCAGGCTCAGCGGTGCTTTCTTTGATATCATACTTTTCTTTCACCCAATCGGGGACGAGTTCGTCTTTAAGGATACCGATGAAGTCCGAACGCCACCAGGTTGTGTGTTCGTCATCCTTTGCGAAATATCCCCACACCGAACGCCCTCTTGCATTAGGCTGACACCCGAAACCCGATGTTGCGTAGAACAACTGATAATCGGGTGATTTGTATTCGTCTTTCAGACATTCGGGACGGAGAACAAGAAGTTTACCTGTGAGGTCAACTCCGCTCATATCCTCGCAGTGTGAACTGTCCCAGAGATTAAGTGCTTTCCACGCTCTGCGTGCCTGGTCGATAAAGCCGTTTAACACAGCAGGGTGTGATTTGATTCTGTACTCTGTTCTGTCATTGCTTGACGGAACTGAAAAGTTATTGCCCCATTCCTTGTTGTCAGGCGAGTATCTGCCGTCTTCCTGAGAATGTTTGAGGTTAAGGCGGAGAAGATAATTCACACGGTCAAAACCGAACTTATCAATAACCGACTGCGCACAGTTCTCTGCCAGATGGTAGTTGTTAAAGTCTTTCTCGATGGTTTCTTCTATAGCTCTTGCACACTCAACATTTGCTCTATGACTCTCACGCCAGAGTTCTACCTCATTGCAATGTCTTGCGTTATCGAGAGAGAATGTGTAGAGTGACGGATAATCAGACATTATGATCACCGCCCTGCTTAGCCGCCCAGTTTGCTGAAAGATGAACGAGAGCGGTTTTCTGTTCTTCGTCCGTTAATCCGTCAAGGAAGTCTGTTAATGAAATAGGTTCGCTGTCCATTGGGTCTTCATCGTAAAACGGGCAGTTTGAGTCGCATATCGTTTCACGCTTAACAACAACTGTATTGTTGTCAGCCTGTGTAAAAGAAAGCACATCGTTGTATTTGAAACCGACCTTCTGTCTGATTTCAAAAGGAATTGTGATTCTGCCTCTTTTTCCGAGAACACGGAGCATTTTAGTCAACTTCATCACCCCTTTCTTCGTTGTAGTCTTCAAGGAGTTTAAAGCAAATGTCCGCAATGCATTCACCGCAATTAGGGCAGCTGAAAGGACAGTCGCAGCATTCGGGAGAATCATCTCCCAAAATGCAATCGCCGGTTTCTTCCTCTTTTTCAATAATGATTTTGCCGTCAGTTATGGTTACGCTGCATCTGCCGCACTGCTCAAGTCCAAGCGCGTCGATGGCTTCAGCAGGAATTGGTATTTGTAAGATTTTCATTGAGTCTGTCATAGATTATTTTCCTTTCTCCGATTAGTTGGTTAGTGTAATTTTTAAATAAAGATAATTGAACACACGAGTTTAAAAACTCACATGTATCGTAATTTGATATGAAAAGTTCGGGATATTCTTTTCCGCTTTCATATCTCTGTGCAAGGTTTGAGAGTCTTGTTATACCCTCAATGAGGATTCCCGGTCTGTTATACAGCTCCCGAATCTCCTCGCAGTCGTTGTACGAAAGCAAAAACTTACCTTTAATATTGCATAAGACATCGGCAAGCCGTTTATGATCTTCTCTGCCGAATCCGCCGCCCATATAGTAATTCTCAGTTTTGTAATACGGGGGATCGCAGTAAAAGAACGATTCGTCTCTGTCGTACTGAGTTATGAGCTTTTCAAAGTCTTTGTTTTCAACAATTACTTTCTGAAGCCTTGCACTTGCCGCGTCTATCAGCGGAAAGTCATTCCAGATGGAATGGGGCTGACTTGCAAAGTCTTCAGCGCCTGATCCGTAACTGTATCTGACAAGAGCGTAAAAGTACGCCGCTTTCTGTACATTCGTAAGGCTGTTTTCGGAATGTAAGGTTTCCTTGATGTACAGAAAATCACGGCGAGAGTTGAGCATATACCTGAGTTCATTTTTTAATTCGTCAGGTTTATCTCTTACACACTGATACAGATTGGTAAGCAGTCCGTTGAAATCGTTGTAGACTTCAAAATCTCTGCCGGGGAGTTTGTGAAAGAGCACCCATCCGCCTCCGCCGAACACCTCAATATATCTTGTATACTGAACGGGGAAACGAAGGAGTATTTCATCTCTCAATGCTTTCTTTCCGCCTATCCATGAGATAAAGCTGTTGATTTTATCACCTCCTGAGAGGTGGATGCGTGTATTAAATGCATCAACAAACAAAAAAAGAGGTGCCTTTGTGTGCATTTTTACACGCAAAAACACCTCAGATTATTTAGTTATTTATTCCTCAATGCCCATTGCTTTGTCAGCCTGTTTTGCCGCTATTGCAAGGCACATTGTGAATACTGTTAATATATTGCCGGCGAAGAGACCGACAACAAACCATACTGCTGACATATCGTCACTTCCTATTCTTTGATTTCTGATCCATAAATCAGTAATTCATATTCATCCCTTTGTTTTCTGTTAACTGCTGTTCAAACAGTTCTATGTATTTATCTGCAGCTTGAGCAAGGCTTTCAAAGTCGGATTGTACCGGCTGTATGTACCATTCATAACAGCCGTTATCTTCCCAAATATCGGGACAATTTTCAGAACCTTTGCTTTCAGCAAAGTAATCTGAAAAGTGAAGAACGAGTGTGTCTACTGCTTTTTTATCAGCAATGGCACTAAGCCTTAATGCATCATAGCGGTTATAAATATTTGCTTTGATATAGTTAGCCTTAACAATCACTCCGTTATCAAGAGGAATATATGCCGCTCTGCCGATGTATTGAACATCTTCGCTATACTTACTTAAAGTAAATATTGCTTTTAACTGTTCTTGAAAGAAGTTCATAACTGCATACCCATCCCTTCATCTTCACTTATCTCATCCTCACTTGGACCTGTGATATTGACATACTCGCCGATTATGCACAGCGCTTCTTCATAACTTCCGGCGTCGTTGATGATGCGTGCTGTCATTTCGCTTGCCTCGTCTCTCAAGCCGTTTTGTTTAAGTGTTCTCGAGGCAATGCCCATAAGGTTGAATATGTTACCGTCCTGACCTATCAGTTCACAGTCGGGTTTGTCTCTTTTTTCAGCCTTTCCTTCTGTTTCTTCCTGAAGATAGCCTCCGAGTTCATTCGGTACGAAATCGGAAAGCCAAGTACCGTTAAACTGCGAATATGTTGTTATTCTCCACAATGCAAATTTTCCTATGTTAAGTTCCACATTTTCAAAAGGAAAGAGCAAGTTTGTATGGTCGTCAACATTGAACGAATATATCGTATCGAATTTTGACCCGTTGAGAAGAACGCCTTCGCTTGTCAGCAAAGAGTTAATACCGTCAAGCCAATCCTGAAGGTCGCCGCCGCAGCCTTGAAGTACAAGACCTTCCTTTTTGTTCATACGGCGCAGTTCGTCTGTTGTAATTTCTTTTACTGGCATAAATTCATACCTCCTGTCTGTTCTTCCGATTCTTCGATTGTAAAGTTTTCAGACACATAGTCATCTATGGAAATTATCTGTCCGAGGAAATTCGGCTCAGTTTCTTCCGTAAACTCGATGTATCCTTCCTCTCCAAAGTCGATGTTATCTGTTGTGATGACTGAGCCGCCGTGATTGACTCTTACTTCGGGTTCAAGTGCGGCGAATCTGTCATCGTCATCAGAGCGCCTGATATGATAGAGGTTGAGCCCATAGGGGATATCTTCCGGTTTCAGTCTCTCGTCAACATAAAGAGCAGGCTTGCCGAAAAGTTCAATAAGTTCCTTATCCTCATCCCCGGTATATACATAATCTGTTTGGGGGATGTTTAAATGAAGACTGTAATCGCTTAAATCATAGTCCCAGATTTTTGCTGTAAACTCATACGCTTCTCTGCCTTCTTTCGGTTTAAAGAGATTTGTTAAATTACCGCCTTTAAAAGTATATCTTCCGCAATTGTGTCCGATATCTTCATCAGCGTATTCCATTGTAAATTCAAGGTCGGGATACATCTCTGACATCTTCTTGATTATAGGAAGGGGAGCGTCCCAGGCGGTTTGAAAACGGATACAGTTATTTTCAAATTCAGGCGGTGATCCATCATAACCGCATGCATTCCATTTTGTACCCCAGTTTTTTACACACCACTCATACCAAGTCGGAGCGTCATATTTAACTATGTTGCTTGCCGCTTTAACGCCAAGGTCCCAAATCTCTTTTTTATCGGGATTTAAAATTTCATCGCCGTGCTTTTTCAAATCCCCAAAGAAATCATCATACGAGCCTTCCTTTTCCTGAAATTCTTTCGGCACATTTTTGAGATATTCTTTTACCATCTCTATGCCCTCATCCGTTTTGCTCCCGCACTCAATGTTCAGGGATTTGGGCATAGGTGCGATTTTGTTGAAATCAATTGAACCGAATCCTGCCTCATCGTCTTTGAATTTTTCAAGCATTTCTTTGATTTTGCTGTCTTCACCTTTAAAGTGAAGATTAATTTGTACCCAGTTCGGCACTATTTAACACCTCCGTAAAATATTCGTTTTAATTCTCTGCTAATAGCAAAAACGGCAGGAACCGTTACTGCGTTTCCTGCCATTTTGTAAAGTTGTGAATCGGACATACCGATTGCTTTCACCTTATTAAATTGTTCGTCCGTAAACCCCTGAAGTCTCCAGCATTCTTTCGGTGTGAGTTTGCGTATATATGCTATATACTGATTATCTTCCTCATCTGATAAAATGATGACCCCGGCGGTTTTATCTGTATTGCTTTCTTCTGCCTTTATACCGTTCAATTCTTTGATTTCATCCGGCGTTATTTCCTTTACAATAACAAGCACTGCGGAATGCTCACCCTTGCGGTTACTGATGCCCGAATCCTGTCTTGCCGTTATGCACCTTGCAAGTTCGGTAAGCTGCGGACTCGGATTCATATCAATTAAGTATACGGCTAAAGTCGCCGAGGTAGTTTCTGTATGTGCTATTCCTTCACCTACACGACCGCGCCTTGTGTTATTATTGGCATAAGCAGTGTTTATACTGTCGCCCGAATGAGCGAATTGATATCCCATTTTGGTTTTTGACTTGATAGGAAGTATATACAGTCCTGTTCTTCCGCCGAAACCGCCTGCACTGCTTGTTAAGGTTATTGCGAGTCCGTTTGAGTCGTATACTCGATTACCTTCACGTCCGGGCAGTCTTTGCTTAAGAGTTTTAGGATTTGCTTGGCTGAAAGCAAATATTTCCCCTGCACATCGTCCTCTAAGAAATCCTGTAATGAACACTCGATTTCGGGATTGGGGGACGCCGAAATTCGCGCTATTAAGCACCGTCCATGAGACATCATACCCGATGTCATCCAAGACTTCGAGGATGGTTTCAAATGTCCATCCTTTGTCATGCGATAGAAGGTTTTGGACGTTCTCAAGGTATAGAAGCGCAGGTCTTTTAGCGGCGGCAACTCTGGCAACTTCAAAGAAGAGAGTTCCTCTTGTGTCATCGAATCCTCGCTGTTTTCCAGCAAGTGAAAAACTTTGGCAAGGGAATCCTGCGCAGATAAGATCGATATCGGGTAGGTCGTCGGGGCAGATATTTCTTGCATCTTCAAAGTACATCTCTCCTTTCGTATCGTACAATGTTTCATAGGCTTGCTTTGCGAATTTATCGATTTCGCAATAGCCTACACATTCAAATCCGCCGACTTCATCAAGTGCCGAGCGGAATCCGCCTATTCCTGAATACATATCAAGATATTTGATTGACATAGGGCCTCACAGCCCATTGCTTTTTATCACCTCCTGACTACATAGACATTGACTGACCGATTTGGTCTTCGACAATATCGTCCGTTGTGTCTTCTGTGCATATTGCATTGTTTTCTTCTTCGATCTCCTGCTCTGTGAGTTTTCTGTATCTGTCCTCACCGTATGCAAGACCGAGAGAGCGACCGTTATCGAAGTTACAATGAACTGTTGCTAAATCGTCAACAAATTTCACAGTACCTCTTGTTCCGCTTTCTATGGGCCTGGGATCGTCACCCATACTGAGCAAGACGATTCTCGTACCCTTTGGATAATCTTCTTTTAACTGTTCGGCTATTCTTGACAGCCTATAATAATCACTCATAAAATTTCACTCCTTATTTTTATTTCAAAGGGTTTTAGTACTGACTGATCCTGCATTTTATTTCACCCCTTTCATTTGATTTTTATCTGTCAGTATTTAAAACACCTAAGATTAGCTCTTATCAGTTTCTATTACTTCAATGCCATATCTTGAAATATACATTGCGACAAGCAGAATAGAAAACAATTCATCATTTGTTACCGTCAGTTCAATAATGTCTGAAAAAGCAACAGAGGTTGTTTTGTATATGATGTCTTTTGCTGCTTTATATATGATGTATGATCTTGAATCTGCTCCCTTTATATCAATTGAATTAAAATCTATATAGTTAGCTTTGATGTTATATTTGCTTGATTTCCATATAAAGAAATCACTTGTCAAAAGATAAAGCGCTGCAGCAAATCTGTTTGTAAGGGCATATCCCTGCTTTTGATAATGCTGAATTTCCCTTTCGTACAATGATTTATGACTGGGACTTTTAAAAGACTTTTTTACAAAAATTGAATATTGTTTTTTTTGGATGTTTTGGTATTTGCATCATTTGTTTTTCAATGTACGAATCAGTAAAATATTTAGACATATTAAATTTCCTTTCTTTTTTCTAAAAATAGGCATAAAAAAGGCGTGTAATGATTTTTAGTCATTACACGCCCTTAACGCTTGAAGTAAACAGTACAGTCCCGATTTGATATTTAATTGTTAGTTTTGGGTATGAAAAAAGCCTTACAACAGAATTTGTTGTAAGGCTTTGCGGCTCCCCTTGTTGGACTCGAACCAACGACAACTCGGTTAACAGCCCTTGTTCTACCACAAATACTCTTAATATCAAATTTCTATTAAATAATACCATTAAAAGATTGTTACATAAAATCCAAATATTATTATATATTCCTCATTAAGGGTTTTGTGGAGAATTCTATGCTGAATAAGTGGGCATTTTCACTTACTGGTTAGGTTATAAACCAGAAAGTGCATTCGAACATGTGTATAGTTAATTTAAGTAGATTAATTAATTAATTTATTAAAACCTAAAACTGATATTATTATAATAAGTTTTATAATCTTTGAGCATACAATCTTTTAAACCACAAATCTTCCCAAATTGGGAAAATAGGACCCCCTGTTAAACGACAAGCCACTTCATTAATTGCTCCATAATATGCAACTCGGAAGTCACTTGCCTTTGATAATCCACCGCTCAATTTTTTATATGTTTCAAACAAAAAGAATTTGTTTCCCCACATGTTTTGAAGTTGATACAAATCATATTCTCTATCTGCCCACATAGAACCACAAGGATCAATAAAACCAGTTAATTCAATATTGTATGGCTTAGCCATAATGTTCATTATGTTTAAATCGCCATGAATCAGTACAGCATTTTTAGGCTCTTCATAGCATTTATCAAAAATTTCCGTTGCATTACACAAAGCATAATATTTTTTACTACTAAATTTACCATCTTTCACAAGCTGATTTATTTCAGATAAAATAACATTCACTTTATTTTTACGATAATACTCATACCATGTATTAAATTTGGGATCATTTAAATCTCCGAATTTATTTTTAGTAACACTGTGCCACTCAAGCATACCTTTGGCAACATCAGTTGAGAATTTTTGCTTTTGATTTTTACTATTTAACAAAAATAGAGGATTTAATACATTTTTACCAGGAATATAACTCATGGCTAATAACGAAACATGTTCATTGCTATATGTAAATAAAACTCTTGGCATTAACACACTAGTATTTTCGGAAAGTATTTTTAATTGCTGTGCTTCTGTTTCATTCATACCGATAAAACGATATGCTTTTAAAACAATTTTCTCTCCGTGTGATAAAACTATGCTATAAGCTTTACCATTGCTTCCTCCTCCAAGGTATTTGATATTTACTATTCTCTCATTTAGTTTATAGTTAACAACATAATAAAATTCGTTCAATAATAATTTATTTTCAAGATTTAACATTTTTGCCATAAACAATCTCCTGTTATTGATTTAAAAATTTTTTCAAATATCCAATTTCAAAACATATTTTTTGATCAGTTATATAATCCGTACTTTTTTTATTATAACCTCTATAATAATTCTCAGCCTTTACAGTTAAATAATGATATATGTTATAAAACTTTCTTCTAATCATTGCTGAATCGCTTGTTAAATCAATATTATTTTCTCCATAACCCTTTATAAAATTTAAATTGTTACTTAATAAACCAAAAGGAAATTCCATGAGGGGATCTCCCCATATAGAACGCTCAAAATCAATTATACCTGAAATTTTTTTTTTATTTACCATTACATTGCCCAACCATAAATCGCCATGAATAAGACACGGTACTTCGACACTATCAAAATAGATTTTTGAATTATTATATAATTTTAAAATAGCGGAACTATCATAACATATTTTTATATTTGCATCTTCAATATCATATAATACATTATTTAATAAACTTTTAAACGCATGATACCAACTATCACATTTTATGGTTTTATTAACTGTACCAAAATGTGATGAAGTATTTTTATGTAAACTATATGCTAAATTACCTAAATCAAAAAATATTTGTTCTTTTTCTTCATTAGAATAATTCAAAATTTTTCCTTGACAATTACTTCCGGACAAACATTCCATTATGATAAATGAACTATCAATATATTTTTTCTCTTCCGAAAAAAATACAATCTTTGGAACGGGCACAAAACCAGTACTTTTTACTAAATTAATAGCTAAAACCTCTGAACAAATAATATTTTTTTCATTTCTAAGTATATTAATACTATCATTTGGAGAAATTTTCAAAATATATTCAGTCCCATTAAACAAACAAATTTTGTATACTGCATTAAAATGTCCATTATCCAATTCAACAACTTCTTTAACTTCAAATTTTGAACAAACAGTACGGTTTAATAAGTCCACTATCTCTTCGTAACTTTTTTTGTTTTTAGTTAAACTATCCATGACTACCTCTTTTTATAACTATGGTTATATAAGTTATTACATTTGGAACATACAGGCATTTGCTTTTCACAAATAGTATTTCTAATATAATCCAATTCTTTCGACATCCACAAATTCTTAATCGAATCGGTTTTAAGGTCTGCATAAGAGAGTTCATGAAAGTGTTTGCAAGATGTTACTAATCCATTAGGTAAAACATCCATTCTTGAAAAAATAGTATAACATTCTCTATTATCACAATTATTTATTGACTTACCCTCTAAAAAGCATATTAATTCTTCATCTTTTATATCTGGTTGAAATTTGATATTCATTCTAAAATTAGAATTTCTTATTCTTTTTAGAGTACTATTAACCAATTCAAAATTTTTATCATAAATTCTATATTTATATGCATGCCAACTATGTATGCTAGTTGGCATTAAATTAAACTTTGAAAAATGTAGATTAAAATATTCATCCATTTCTTTAGAAGTTTCATCTGATATATACCATGGAAGACAAAGTATCAAATTGTCTATACCTAATGAATCTAGAAAACAAACAGTGTCATATAAACTTATTATATTTTCATTAGAAACCATAGTGTGTACCGAAATTGTTCCATTAAACAAATTTTGTTCTTTTTTTCGAATAAGAGGCTTTATTTGTTCAATTATTAAATCAAAATTTCCTTTTCCTCTTAAGGCATCATGGCTTGTTTTATCGCCATCAATAGCTAATAATAATTCTATTTTATCATCAAAAGCAAGTATTTTATTATAGTGATTTTTCAATAATGTTCCATTCGTACATATTATTGTATATCGATTGTTTATGTATAATAATTCTAATAGTTCATCTATGTTATTGTATAATAAAGGTTCACCACCCCATAAATACACCATTGAGTTGACACTTTCTGTTTCATTTATGCATTTTTTTACTAATGAAATATCAATATCAGCATTTTTATAGATATCAGAAAGATTATGATGATAACCATTTTCATTCCACTCATAGCAATGCTTACATCGCAAATTGCATCTATTAGTTAGCTTTATGCCTATTACACTTGGTAGTTCTGAATTATTCTTTTTGTTATCTGCCATTTTTTTTGAATTAGAAATATTAGAAGCTACCCTTTTTATCAGTTCAAAATCTTTCTTATCTATTGTCCTCATAAAATACTGACCTCTTTTCTCTACTGTTTTTGTAATTAATCAAAATACCTTGAGCATGCATAACAAATTGGCATAATTGTTTTTGCAAGATTCTGTCTTTTTAACATGTATTCTTTGTTTTTCCAAATATCAATAATAGAATTTTCATATATATTACCCAACTTCATTTCATAAAATGTGTGGCAAGGTGTAACAAATCCATCAGCACCAATTTCAGCATAAATTAATGGTATACCGCAATGATTTTTTTTCTCTTTCATTCGATCCCATTTGCCACTGTAAAATAAACTTATGTTTTCATAATCATAGAATTTTGGATATCCTATAACTTTTTTCCCTAATTTTCTATAAAATTCTCTTACATTATTAACTTGTCTACATAACTCTACAACATCTACATCTGCAAAATCTGATAGTTCCCTAACTAGTCCGTCTGACATATTTGTATTTGTTTTGTCAAAAAAATTTGACAAAATTGATTTAAATTTTTCATTCTCTTCTTTTGTTATGAACAATTGTATTTCAATACTTATTTTATCAACATAATTATAATTAAGTATTTTTAAAAAGAATTCTTCTACAGTTTTATAATTATCAGGAGTGACTACCATTGTTACTCCTAATTCTGGGCCTTTTCTATTGATTAGTTTTTTTTCATAAAGAGAATATAATCCATTTAATGCTAAATCGTAAACTCCAATTCCCCTTTGCCTATCATTGTATTCTCTAGGACCGTCAATTGAAACCCATATATTTTTTATTTTGCTACTTGCTATTTGGTCAAGATATTTGCTTAATAATGTTCCGTTAGTTGGTATGCTTATATCACAATCGTATTTATTAATTAACTCAATAATTTTATCAAATTGTGGATGTAATAACGGCTCGCCACCAAACAACTCATATTGAGGATTATATGGTTTTAGATCTGAAAAAACTTTTTCAATCACTTCAACCGAAAGATTATTAAATGCACTTTTGTTTTTATAGGTCCCATTATTCCCCCATTCATAACACATTTTGCAACGCAAGTTACATTTTTCTGTAATCTGAAACACTACCCATCTTGGACTATCAAATATATTCATGGCCTACCTCTCGTTATATTTTTCACGGTCTAAACTAACTATGTTACTTTCAATCTCATAAGCTAAACTTCTTATTTCTTGTAAATAATTTATAGCATTTGTATTTATATCATTGAAGCTTTTACTTTTTACTATAGAGAATAATTCGGTTCTAAAACTATTAATTAATACAATTTGCCTATTAATTTTTTTAATTATATTACAATTTTTAATTAATACTTCAACAATATACTTCTCCTTAATATAATAAACCATCAACCTATAAAAAGCTTCTATTATTGATAGAAAATCAATTTCATTTAGTATTTTTTCTTCTGAAAGGAAATTATCAAAAACATAACTTATGTATTCAAGTACTGGATTAACACTTTCATATAGTTTTTTCTTGTTGTTCATCCACATTTCATAATACTTGGAATATAAATTTTCAGTTATCTTATCGCTTGTTCTACTTAAAATGAATATTTTTGTACCATACTTTTTATTAACATTTTCATAACTATTTTCAAGGTTACTAAACTTCATCTTCAATTTACAATATATGGGCGATGCTATATAAAAGTGATCTATAACATTAAATTCTTTAGTATTATCATCAAAACCATAAAATAATATCCAATGTTTAAATCCTGCAGTACTCTGAGTAACAAGTTTGCTATTTTCATCAATAGAAACAGGATCTACCAATGAAATCATAATTAGTTTATCTGATAATAGTATTTGCTTTACATAATCAACAATATTTTCTTTTTTTTTGTAATTATAACTTATTTTAATATTTTGATCATCTAACCATCCTTCTAATTCTTCATTACTTATCCTTTCTTTTTTTTGAAACAAACTAAATCCTTCACAACGAAACCTCATATCATTTCCAGCAAGTATTGCCATAGCATTACTATCGCCCCCTAAAGCATCTACAGCTGGAAATAATGCAGAAAAAAAGCAGTCTCTCAAAGCAAAATTATTGAAAGGTTCAACATTATTGAATATTTTTTTCATATTAGTAATATCCTTTCTGCTATTTCTTTTGCTTCTTCGTGTTTTATGTTAAAAATAGTAGGCATCGCAATTATGGCATCATTTAATGTATAATCTCTAACTTGTTCAAAAAAAGGTGATCCGATCATTTTAATTAATTGTTCATAAAATACATTTGGAATAACTTGTTCAAAAACTACAAAGAAGATTTTATCGTCAAATAAAATTCCCATTTTTGTTTCTAATGAATACTTTCCCATTACATTATGCCTCCTAAAAATATAATAATTAATTTCTAATTTCGAGTTTTTTTTAATTTTTCCATGATTAGTTTATGTTTTGAATCACTCAAATTGTATTTTTTCAAAGGAATAAGAGATATAGCTAATCCAATTGCAGGTAAAATTGAACACATAACAAACATCGACAATCTGCATAAAGAGAAAACTGAATCGCTTTTAAAACTCGCTCCATCGTACAATGCATCATTTATTAATCTTACACCGTCTCCACTGAATCCAACTATTGAAAAAATTATTCCTGACAATAATGAGGCAATACCATTAGAAAAATTTGAAAGAAATGGTTGTAGTGAATAAAACACACCATCAGGTCTATATCCATTTTTATATTCTTCATAATCAACTATATCTGCAATCATCAATGATTGTAATGCATTAATGAATCCAGCACTTGCACCGATTAAAATGAATATAATAAAAACTAATATAAACCAAATACCTTTATCAAGTTTATCATGGGCAACAGCATATACAGCAAACAGTGATAAATAAGGGACTATTGAATAGACATTAGTTTTATAGAAAAAAATATCTTTAGAAATTTTTTTTGTAATATGTGGGGTTATCGCTATAGCAACAAACTGCGCAATCATATATCCTCCGCCTAATAGTATAAATATATGTATATACGGTGTGTTCCCATTATCTCCATAATAATATGTCAAAAGTGTAAGTTGTATTTTTCTCATTAATGATACAGGACTCCTTAACAAACCCGAAATTAAAAGCTGTTTAAAAGGTTTGCAATTCCACATCACTAATATATTCTCTTTAAGATTTTTCTTTTTACAATGATTAGTTTTTATACGCTCCTTCGTAAATAATCCTGCCATCTGAAACATTATTGAAGAAACTAGCGTAAGTGAAATTGCTATAATTATTACGCCATATTTTAAACCTTTTGTATTATCATTAATTCTTTCTGTAATAACTTTCCCTAAAATTTGTGAAATATAGACTATAGAAAATGCAACAATCCCGCACCCAATATTAGAAATATTTCTAGCTGAAATCATCAAATTTGAACGATCATTTTCATCTTCAGTAATTAGTGAAATTAAACTCCACAAAGGTACATCTGTTGCTGTAAAAACAATTCCCCACATTAAATATATAAAAGTTGCAAAAAAGACAATGTAGAAATTCAAAGAAAAATTGTTGTTGGAGTTATATGTACCATTAAAAAAGCAAAACATCGTTAAAATACATATAATGGATGGTGTAAATAATAGATAAGGTCGGCACTTCCCCCATTTGGTCTTTGTTCTGTCAACAATGGAACCCATAATTGGATTTTTTAATGCGTCTAATATCTTTGTTATTGTTGTTAGTAATCCAATAATTATTGCAGGAATAAAAATAACACTTTGCAAATAATAAGAAAAACCTGTTCCGATAATTTCGTAAATCATTGATTGTCCTAAAACACCAATTAAATACATGTTCTTTTCTAATTTTGAATATGAATTATTCATTAATTACTCCATTCAAATTTTTTCACATTTGTAAATTATTCCATTTTTGTTTCTAATACTATCAATAATTTCTATAGTTTTTAACATAGCACTATGAGAATAATAATCACTTTCGATCTTTGAATTCATTATTTCTTCAAAATTGATTTGAAATTGTTTTTTGTAGGAAAATTCATATGCCGTCACAAGACAAGTATTGTTTTCAGATTTTACGATTCTTTTAGGAACATAAAACATTGGAACTGAAATTTCACCGTTGTCAAAAATTAATTTAACTTCTGTCTTAAGAACTTCTTTTAAACTACATTTGAACTCACAAAATATATCATTTATCTCTGCATAAATATGGTCTGATATATCGATATTATCGTCATTTTTTTCTATATCAAATCTGATATTTTCAACTGAAAAATCATCAAAAATAAATTCGACGAGTGAAGCTATATAAATACCAATATCAAGCAGAGCTCCTCCTCCGAGATTTGGGTCCAAAAGTCGCTTCCTTTTAGGCAACAAATATGCATCAAAACCAATATCTGCATAGATACTGACCAAATTTCCAAGTTGATTTTCAGTTATAATTTTCTTTATCTCATTAAAAACATAAGAAAATCTAAAATGCATAATTTCACAAAAAAAAATTTTATTTTCTTTCGAAGCATTTATCAATGCTTTTAATTGATTTTTATTCATTGCTGCAGGTTTCTCGCAAATAACATTCTTATTTGCATAAATTGCTCGTAATGCATATTGATAATGCGTTGTATGTGGAGATGTAATATAAATGCAATCGACACTGGGATCCTTTAAAATTTCATCATAATTTTTACATAATTTTGCATTATATTTATTACTTATTTTTTTTGCTGTATCAAAATTAGAAGAATAGACAGATATTATTTCACAAGTATCATAAATTTCTTTTAAAACTTTATTAGCTATATATCCACTACCAACAACTGATAATCCAATGCTCAAGTTTTTGCCCTCCCATTTAATGTTAATTTTTTCAAATTATAATCATCCATATGCTTCAATATTTCTTTTCTATCAATTTTGCCACTCTTATTTAATGGGATAACATCAATAAAATAAATAAAGTGTGGAATTTTATATGAAATCAAGTTTAGTTTTAAATGGTCATAAAATTTTTCAACAACAAAATTTTTCGCAGTTTCAAGAATAGCAATAATTTTATTTTCTTTAATTATCACAATGCTTTTTTTAACTCCACAAAATTCATTTAAAACGCCCTCTATTTCCTCAGGATATACCTTTTGACCATATACTTTTTTCATATTATCTTTGCGACCTAAAATAACTAAATTATTATTTTCATCTATACAACCTAAATCCCCTGTTTTAAATGCTGAAATTCCATTACCCAAAAAACAGAATTTTCCTTGATTTAAATAACGATCAGCATACCCATGTGAACCATTTTTTGTGTAAATAACAACTTCTTTTTCGTTATTATTTTCATCTGAACACAATTCAAAATATGTATTGGGTAATGGCTTACCAACACACACAATATATTTATCCTGATCACGAGCATCAATCTTATGGTAAAACTGTGCCATCGTTGTTTCTGATGGACCATAAAGATTATATAAATTCAATCTTTTATATGTTTCAAAATATTTTTTTATATCACTTCCATAAAGCATTTCGCCAGCAATCAAAATATAGTCAATAAAGGTTTCAATCACCGTGTTTTGTAGAAATAAATATCTAAACATCGTCGGTACAATATGAATCAAATTAACACTATTTTCATTTATATATTCAAAGAAGGCATTTGGATCAAACTCTTCGCGTTTTGTCGGTACACATATGCAACCTCCTACATGCAATGGTACAAACAAATCCCTTAAAAATGGTTCAAAACACACTGCAGAAAGCATTGAAACATTAGTGTTTGAATTAACATTTAGAAAGTCACATTCCCACTTAATATAATTAATTAATGATGTCTTGCTACATAAAATACCTTTGGGCTTTGAAGTACTACCAGAAGTATAAATGATATGAGACACATCACTGTTATAAATGTTTTTATATGTCTTATCAAAATTTTTACTACAAGAAATTTCATTATTAATTATTAGTTTTTTGTTTTCAAAAATAAATTCAAAAATATTTATACTACTGTTTAATTCTGAGGCAAACTCTTTTATTCTATGAATATTCTTTTTATCAGTAAATATAGAATTTGAATGCGTTTCTTCAATAATTTCTTTAAGCGTATTATCATTAGTTTTTGTATCTAAAACACAGAAAATATGTTCAGAATAGAAAATTGTCAAGATAGAAACAATAATTTCGATCCCCTTTTCCATGAACACAATAATAACATCTGCTAATTTGTCATAATATATATTGCTTTCACATTCGATTATATAATTAGCAAGTTCTGAATAATTAATACTTATATCGGAATACTTTATCGCAATATTTTTCTCATTAGAGAAATCACACAAAATATTCTCATAGATCATTACTAAATCTCCTGATTTTTAATAGCGTCACTAATTAATTCTATGTCACGCATTTCGTTAGTAATTTTTTGCTTAATTGATTTAAGTATATCAATTGAATAATCTGCTTTCTTCCATTCATCAAAAGAACAACAAAATCCTAGTTTTTCAAATTGTACTAAGTTTAGTCGTTCATGTTCTGCCATAGGTTCTAAATAAATTAATGGTATACAAAATCTTAATGAGTCTAAGTAGGTACCGCCTCCTGGTTTGCTAATTATTGCTAAACTATTCATACAAATCTCATTAAAGCTGACATTTTCTTTGTTTATATAATTTTTCAGTGGTGGATATTCTAAATTGTACGACTCTGGCATCCAATTAATTGGTATATAAAAAGAAGTATATTTATTTATACATTCTTCATAAGAACTAAAAATAACATTGAGTGAATACCTTTTATCAATATCATTTAATCTATTTTTGAAAGTATCTATCCCCCAACCGCCACCATGAACGACTATATTTTTACTATTAACTTGCAAAGTGTAATTTTTAAATCTGAATTTTGGGAGTTTTCCATCTTTGCCTAACATCCAAATATTATTAATTTTATTATTAATTTCTTCAACAGCATCCCATGAGGGTGTGTTAACTACATCTAAATGCAAACAAATGATCTTGTTAATACTTATTTGAGCTTCTACTAATCTTGGCAACCAAAGACCATACATAACAACATATTTATCAAAATCATGGAATTTGATATTCATCTCATTAAAATTATCATCTGACTGTTTTATAAAGGTGCATGCTATACTTGAAGCGATTTTTGCATATCTAAAATTCTTATGAAAATTTTCTTTATATTTGATAAATTGTTGCTTCTTTGTTTCTGACAAAAAAGTTTCATATACAAATACAGTAGTATCAACATTAATATCATTTAATTCATCTCTTAACAACAATGAGGGAGTATATGTTCCAAACCCTGCACATGAAGATAAAATTGCTATTTTCATAATTAATCCACTTGATCATTAATATACTTTATTGTTTTTTCAATTGAACTTAGGTTCTCATAATTGAAATTTTCAAAATCAATTGATATTTGAAACTCATCTTCTAAATTCAAGAAAAAAGTTACCATTTGTAGTGAGTCAATTCCAAAATCTGTAATAATATTAGATTGCAAATTTGCTTCTGGAAAAGTATTTCCTGTTATTCGTTCAATTATATTTATAATTCTTTTTTCCATTTTTTTCTCCTTTGCATTTATATATTAATTTATATATTATAGTTATAATATAATATATACAGATATTAATTATTCATTAGTAGTTAAACTTTCTTCGTTTTTATAAATTTTACTCTTATTAAAATAATGAGTATGAAGGTATTTGTGAGCAATGTTGCTACATGGTTTATCTAAGAACTCATTATATAAAGTAATTATAGATGGATTTTCATGAGATTTACGAAGTTTTTTGCTTTCATCTATA
>ENA-ORVG01001009-ORVG01001009.1-human-gut-metagenome-genome-assembly--contig:-NODE-1009-length-36078-cov-70.034645_pt1 | contig 36078 bp, 23 predicted proteins | sample MGYA00242091_ERZ509233 | MGnify/ENA primary metagenome ERZ509233 (study PRJEB26280, sample SAMEA2338840) | human gut metagenome | biome: human gut; feature: human-associated habitat; material: faeces... | reverse complement strand
AACGCTGAAAGCATCTAAGCGTGAAGCCGGCCTTAAGATAAGATATCCCACTGAGATAATCAGGTAAGACCCCTTGAAGACTACAAGGTTGATAGGCACAATGTGTAAGTGGCGCGAGTCATTGAGCAAGCGTGTACTAATAGGTCGAGGGCTTGACCCCATTTTCGATTGATACTTCATTTGCTGAAAGCAGTTCGATATTCAGTTTTGAAGGTATATGCCTTCTAAGAAAGAGAAGCTGACGTTGGTCAGGAATGGCCGGTGTCGATGACGGTGAGGAACCACCTGTTCCCATTCCGAACACAGAAGTTAAGCTCACTTGTGCCGAAGATAGTTGGCTGGAAACGGCCTGTGAAAATAGGTAGATGCCGGCTTCTCTTAAAAAGCAAGCAGCCCACGGGCCGAGCGGAAAGCCCGGTTCGTGGGTTTGCTTTATTAAGCACCATTAGCTCAGTTGGTAGAGCAACTGACTCTTAATCAGTGGGTCCTGGGTTCGAGTCCCCGATGGTGCACCAAAGAATGCCTTACACGAAAGTGTAGGGCGTTTTTTTGTTGCTCTATTTTAAGAAGGCACGATCTGGTGCACCGTCGGAGATACTCGAACAGGGCGGCGGCACGCAGTGCCGTAAGGAACGCCACAGTGCGGCGTTCCTTAGCCCGCGGGAGAGTCCCCGATGGTGCACCAGAAAAAGCCGCAACGAATGTTGCGGCTTTTTTGTCGCACCATTCCCTCCGGGACGGACTCACACTTCGCGCAAGCGCTCGTGTTCGTCTCGCGGGGACTGGTCGCTAAAAATGGTTGCGGGTTTGTGAGCAGGGGCCACGATTGAGCGTGAGCGAAAGCGGGGAGCGAACAATGTACGCCGCGCGCGGCGTACAACCGCACGAGCGGTTTTGCGAAGCAAAATGGAGGCCTTACAGGCCGACAAGCGGACCAGACTGAATTCTTAACGCGCCCACTGATGGTGCACCATATGAACATTAGACGAACACTGTGTAAGGTCGTTTAATGTGACAGTTTCTTGACCGTTCTGCGTATTTAGCAGGACGGTCATTTTTTGTAAAACGCAATTGCCGTAAACAGGGGGTTGTGCTATGATAATGATAAATACTGTGCTATGAGGTGACTGCCATGACCACTGCGCAACAGCAACAGGCGGCAAGAAATTTTGCCGCTTATTGGAAGGACAAAGGCTATGAAAAAGGGGAGAGCCAACCATTCTGGCTGTCCCTGCTCCGTGATGTGTATGGGGTCGAACACCCGGAGCAATTCATTCAGTTTGAGGAGCAAGTCCACCTTGACCACACCAGTTTCATTGACGGCACGATTCCCGCTACCCACGTTCTGATAGAGCAAAAGGGGCTTGGCAAGGATTTGAACAAGCCCATCAAGCAATCAGACGGTGCGCTGCTGACCCCTTTTGAACAGGCTAAGCGGTATATTTTGGAGTTGCCTGTGTCGCAGCACCCGCGCTGGGTGGTAACCTGCAATTTCAGCACCTTTTATGTGTATGATATGGAACGCCCGCGCGGTGAGCCTGAAATCATCGAACTTGCGAATCCTCTGCTTGCCACATCGCTGTTTCACAGATTCAGAAACGGAACGAACTGGATGTGGAACTGTATATCAGTGAGGATAAAGACCTATTCCACTCCCTCTTCGATAATAAGGCTGCCATCGAATCCGATGCCGCTTTGACCTTTGACTGGCGGGAACTGCCGGAGCGCAAGGCAAGCCGCATCGTTATCGAAAAGGGCGTGACCTTCGGAGACAAAAGCCAATAGAATGCACAGTTTGATTGGATTATTGATGTCATGCTCAAAATGAAGAAAGCGTTCAAGAAGTATTTATAATTTATCCTATTTGAGGGAGATGAAACAGAATGGGTGAGAAAGTATATAAGCCAATTGTAAAAGATGGGAATCACCTCCTCCGTTCCAAGGATAATCCAGACCGCGTGAGAGGATTGACGCGGGACGAAAATAATCAGAATCCGGATATCATTGAGTGGGAAGAATACGATGTAGATGATTTACGGAGTGATGATTATGCTCCGTACCCTTATGAAGAGCAGCGCGTCCAATTAACACCGGAGCAGGAAGAATTTGCACAGCAAATCGGAGAAGCCTTGGGTGCGGCTATTGTAGCCGGAGGAATTTTGCTGTTCCGAGAGGTTATATCTCCTTGGTGGAAAAATACAGCATGGCCTTGGGTCAAGGCAAAGGGACATGATATAAAAAAAGCTGTCGGCGGAAAAAAAGAGCAAAAAGCTACTACAACAGCAAAAACCACAATAAAAAAACAAACTGAGCCAGATAGACGTCTTGCTGATGTTTCTTCACAGATTGATAAGGCATTTGAGCAGTTTTACTTCGAGATGGATGAAGAGGAAACCAAGGTTCACATGATGAGACTGGTCTATCATATGCTTGGTGTAGTAAATGAAATCCGAATAATCAGTAACGCTCGAATCAGGAAGAATTGCAAATCAGAAGAACTGTGCATTGAACGGCAGAAAGAAGCTGAGAAGTTTCTCTCTGAAAAAGTGGCTGCCGGTTTAGACCAGTTGCTTTCAAATAAGAACCTACATTTGGACTTAAATACATCAAGGGAATTGTTCTCATTGACTGGTGGAGGGGTGCGGCTTAATGGTGAATACGTTCCGGTACAGGCAATTAAAATTGATGAGGCATTAAAAGCAATACCGATATCAGATTCATAAAGGCTGGAAATTATGAGCAACGGAAAGAAAGGAGGTCTGCCAATGTACGCACAAACAGCAGTAAAGCAGAATCCCCTACTCCGTAACGGTGCATACGGCATCGTTACGGAATAAAAATTACCCTCCGTTAAATTGTATCACAATAGACACGGCAACCGACCCTGCTTGTGGTAGTGGCAACTTCCTAACTGAAACCTATCTAAGTTTACGACGACTTGAAAACGATATAATTTCAGAAGAACGAAAAATAAGTCTTGGACAAACCGCTATGCGTGGTATGGACGCTGAGTCTGTCGGTATTCAAGTTTCTATCAGTCAATTCTATGGCATTGAAATAAATGATTTTGCCGTAACAGTTGCTAAGACAGCACTTTGGATTGCTGAAAGTCAAATGATGAAAGAGACTGAAAAGATTGTCTCCATTCCTCTTGAATTTCTGCCGCTGAAAACAAACGCCTTTATTGTAGAGGGCAACGCCCTGCGGGTGGATTGGGAGAGCGTGGTTCCCAAAAGTAAGCTGAATTATATTATGGGGAATCCGCCGTTTGTTGGGGCGCGGCTTATGGGCAAAGAGCAGAAAGCCGATGTAAATACCATTTTCCCCGGGTGGAAAAACGCCGGAAACTTGGATTATGTCTGTTGCTGGTATAAAAAGGCTGCCGATATTATGCAGGGAACATCGGTTCGCTCGGCGCTGGTTTCGACAAATTCTGTATCGCAGGGGGAGAGCGTTGCCAACCTTTGGAAACCGCTGTTTGATGACGGTGTGCATATTGATTTTGCCTATCGCACGTTCCGCTGGGACAGCGAGGCTAAAATAAAGGCGCACGTTCACTGCGTAATTATCGGTTTCAGTGTTGCGGCAAGTTCCACCCCCAAAAAGCTGTTTGATGGTGACCGCTACCAAGTGGCGAATAATATAAATGGGTATCTGCTGGATGGCGAGAACGTTTTTGTGGAAAGTCGAAGCAAGCCCATTTGCAATGTGCCGGAAATCGGGATAGGGAATAAGCCGATAGACGGCGGCTTTTACCTGTTTGAAAAGGAGGAAATGGAAGATTTCATCAAAAAAGAGCCATCTTCTAAAAAGTATTTCCGTCCTTGGTATGGTTCGCGTGAATTTATCAACCAAAAGCCGCGTTACTGCCTGTGGCTGGGGGAGTGTACCCCCGCAGAGTTAAAGGCGATGCCGCATTGCATGGAGCGTGTAAAGGCTGTACGGGAGTATCGCTTGGCAAGCCCCAGCGCAGGAACGGTGAAACTTGCGGATAAGCCGACGCGTTTTCATGTGGAGAATATGCCAAAAGGAAATTACATTGTTATTCCAAAAGTATCTTCAGAAAATCGAAAGTATGTTCCAATGGGGTTGATGTCACCGGATATGCTTTGTAGTGATTTGGTGTTTATCGTACCTAATGCAACTGCATATCATTTAGGCGTGCTTACTTCCAATGTACATATGGCATGGGTGCGTGCGGTTTGCGGACGTTTGAAAAGTGACTATCGATATTCTAAAGATATCGTCTACAACAACTTCCCGTGGCCTGCACCAACCGAACAGCAAAAAGCCAAAATCGAACAAACCGCGCAAGCGATTCTGGACGCACGCGCCCTTTACCCGGACAGCAGCTTAGCCGACTTGTACGACGACTTAACCATGCCGCCGGAACTCCGCAAAGCCCATCAGGCTAATGACCGCGCTGTTATGGACGCTTACGGATTCACCAAGGGCACTGCTGCCAGAACCAGCGAAAGCGCCTGTGTTGCCGAGTTAATGAAACTTTACCAGCAGAAGGTATCTGCCGCACAATCCAAATAATCGCTTTGAAAAGTTGGCATCAAAAAGCTCCGGGGGCTGCATTGCTCCCGGAGTTTGCTTTTATTGGGGCTGTATCGGCTTGTTGCAATCCATACACAGAATATGCCAGGGCTGGCCTGGTCTGGCAGCCCCGACCGACAAAACGCTTTGAGGGCAAACAAACTGTTCCACTCCGCATTTGCTGTGTATGGTTGTATGTGCTATACTAAAAACAATCGATGGTGCAGCTGAAAAGTCGAAAATATCGTCTATTTCTACAAACGCAGCGGGATTTTGCGTTAAAAAGCCTTGGAATCCACAAAAGATTCCCGCGGCTCTTTGCCTTAAATCCTGCTTGTGTTTGCGAAATATCCGTTATTTTCTTTGTTTTCAGATACACCTTAAGAAGCTGCACCAGATGTGGACTGTGCGGGGCCGCAGTGTGGTGTTGAGAAAGGGGAACAGCAGATGACCCGGATTGCGATTGTGGAGGACGAGGCGGCGGTGCGGGAACAGCTGGCGGGGTATGTGCAGCGGTACACCCGGCAGTACGGCACGCCGTTTGAGGTAACGGAGTTTGCGGATGGGATGGAGATTCTGGAAGATTACCGCTCGCAGTTCGACATCATCTTTCTGGATGTGGAGATGAAGCACCTGGACGGCATGGAGACCGCCCGCCGCATTCGGGAGCGGGACGGCGGGGTGCTGATCGTGTTCATTACCAACATGGCGCAGTATGCCATCCGCGGATATGCCGTTGGGGCGCTGGATTATGTGCTGAAACCAGTGCCCTACTTTGCATTTTCGCAGCAGCTGCAAAAGGCGCTGGGACAGCTGGAAAAGCGGGAGCGGCATTACCTGGCCGTGGCGGTGGACGGCGGCATGCGGCGGCTGGACGCGGCGGAAATCTATTACCTGGAAAGCGAAGGCCACAAGGTGCATTTTTACACCGAAAAAGAAGATTTTATGGTGCCGGGCACCCTGAAAAACTATGAGGAAAAGCTGGTGGGCCGGGCGTTTGCACGGTGCAACAGCGGGTATCTGGTCAATCTGGCGCAGGTTTCCGGCGTGCAGCAGGATATGGTGCAGGTTGGTCCGTATACGCTGCAAATCAGCCGCCCGCGGCGCAAGGCCTTTATGGCGGGGCTGGCGGATTATATTGGGGGTGCGGGCTAATGACGACATTGCCGGATATTCCCCGCCTGTACACCGCTTTGGCGGAAGTGCTGGCGGCGCTGATGTATGCGCACAGGCTGCCGCCGCGGATGGACCAGCGCGTGATCTGGGGCGTGGAAGCCGGTTGGGCGGTGCTGCTGGGGGCGTTTTTGCAGGCCACGGGGGAAGTTCCGCTGGCGTGGTGGATCCCCTGCATGGCAATGGCGATTCTTTCCATGCTGCTGTTTTTGTGGGTCACACGCAGCATTACGCTGCTGGAAGCGGGTTATGTGTGCGCGCGAGCCTTTATTTTGGCGGAGCTGGCGGCCAGCGTGGAATGGCAGCTGCACTGCGTGCTGTGGCCGCAGCGCGGCGGGGCGGAGCCGCTTTCGCTGCTGCTGTTGGCGGCGGTGTACGGCGGCATTTTTGCCGCGATGCTTTTTGTGGAGAACCGCCGCCCTGGCCCGGCCGGGAAGTTGAAAATAACGCCCGCAGGAACTTTTGTGGCAGTGGTCATGGCGCTGACCGCATTTGCCGTGAGCAATTTGAGCTTTGCCAACGGCAGCGAAGCCAACATGAACATGTTTTACATCCGCACGCTGGTGGACCTGGCCGGGGTGCTGATTTTGACGGTGCAGCATGAGCAGCTGCGCGAAGCCGCCCTGCACAGCGAGCTGGCGGAGCTGGACGGCGTTTTGCACCGCCAGTACGAGCAGTACAAGCAGAGCAAGGAGAACATCCGCCTGATCAACCGGCGCTACCACGAGCTGAAAATGCAGATTGCGGCCATCCGGGCGGAGCGGGACCACGCCAAGCAGGATGTGGCGCTGGCGGCCATGGAAAGCGGCATCCGCCAGTACGAGGCGGAGAACAAGACCGGCAACCCGGTGCTGGACACCCTGCTGACGGCCAAAAGCCTGTACTGCCAGCAGCACCACATCACGATGACCTGCGTGGCGGACGGGCATTTGCTGGACTTTTTGGAAACAGGGGAGATCTGCACGATTGTGGGCACGGCGCTGGACAATGCGACCGAGAGCGTAGAGACCGAGCCTGACCACGAAAAGCGGCTGATCCGTGTGGCGGTGTACGCCCAGAATGGCTTTGTGATGCTGCGGTTTGAAAACTACTGCGCGCAGGAAGTGGAGCTGGGCGCGGACGGCCTGCCGCGCCGCAACACCCATGGCGGCAGCGACCTGCGCGGTGTGCGCGCCGCCGCCGAAAAGCGCGGTGGAACTATGACGCTGCACTGGGAGAATGAGTGGTTTACGCTGCGGGTGCTGCTGCCGCAGAAAAGCTGAATGGATGGCTGGGGGTCTAGGATAAGGCACCCGGCCATTTTTGGTGTTTGGGCGGGGTGCACAAAACAGGGTCGAGATGCTTTGTGAGAGATGCACAACAAAAAATGAAATGTTTTTGAAACTTTTGCAAAACATGCAACGGAAACAACAGTTTGTGCAAAAAATGAGCCGAAAGAAAATTGTTTTGGTACAATATCATCAATAAAAGCGGAAATCCCGTCAGCCGCCATCCGGAGGGCGGCACAATAAAAGGAGGAAAACAATGAACACCCTGCTTCTTACCCTGGCAAACATGGGCGTCAACCTGGACGACGTTGCCGATGTGGTCAATAACTGCATCCCGCAGCTCATCTTCTTTGGCGTTGTGGTTGCCGCCGCCATTATCGTACTGATCGCTATGGCGGTCAACAAGAAACTGGCCAAGCCCACCAAATTCATGGTGCGCGCCCAGTCTGGCCTGGCCGTGCTGGTGGCTTTCGGCATCATGCTCAACCTGGTTGCCTTTGGCCCTATGAGCACCATGCTCGATCTGGTCACCGGCAACGGCGCTATCACCGAGGAATCCAGTGACGAGGCCAACGCCCTGTGCACCGAGATTGCCGAGGAAGGCATCGTCCTGCTGCAGAACGATGACAACGAACTGCCCCTCGCGTCCGGCAGCAACCTGAACGTCTTTGGCTGGGCTTCTGTCGGCCCTGTCTACGGCGGCACCGGTGCTGGCGCGATCTCTGCCGACCGTCCCACCGTCAGCCTGCTGGATGGCCTGCACAACGCCGGCATCAACACCAACACCGAGCTGAGCGATTTCTACACCGCTTACTGCGCCGAGCGCCCGGCGCTGGGTTACAGCAACCATAACTGGACCCTGCCCGAACCCACCGCCGCCAGCTACACCCAAGAGTTGATCGACAACGCCAAGTCTTTCTCTGACACTGCGATGGTCGTCATCAGCCGCGTTGGCGGTGAGTTTGCTGACCTGCCCACCGATATGAGCACCGTCAACTACACCGACAACTCCACCGAGTACAAGGACTTCGAGGACGGCCAGCATTACCTCTCCCTGAGCAAGACTGAGCGCGACATGATCGACCTCGTCTGCTCCAACTTCGACAACGTTGTGCTGGTTTACAACGCTGCCAACACCCTCGAGCTGGGCTTCGTCGATGAGCACCCCCAGATCAAGAGCGTTATCTGGTGCCCCGGCACCGGCCAGACCGGCTTCAACGCCCTGGGCGAGATTGTTACCGGTGAGGTCAACCCCTCCGGCCACTCTGCCGACACTTTCGTCTACGACCTGACCGCTGCACCGTACTTCAACAACATCGGCGCTTTCGCCTACACCAATGCGGATTCCGTTGGTTACACCGCTGCCAGCCTGTTTGGCGGTGATGCAACGCTGGTTCCCCCGCACTTCGTCAACTATGTTGAGGGCATCTACGTCGGCTACAAGTTCTACGAGACTGCCGCCGCCGAGGGCCTGATCGACTATGACAAGACCGTGCAGTATCCCTTCGGCCACGGCCTGTCCTACACCACCTTTACCCAGAAAATCGACTCCATGACCGAGGCTGACGGCACCATCACCCTGGATGTCACCGTCACCAACACCGGCAGTGTGGCCGGTAAGGACGCCGTGCAGGTCTACTTCAACCCGCCGTACACCGATGGCGGCATTGAGAAGGCTTCCGCCAACCTCGTCACCTTCGGCAAGACCGACTCCATTGAGCCGGGCGCTTCCCAGACCTTGACCCTGACTTTCAACACCGAGGACATGGCCAGCTTTGACAGCAAGGACAAGGGCTGCTATGTGCTGGAAGAGGGCGACTATATCATCAGCATCAACGAGGATTCCCACACGGTGCTGGATTCCAAGACCTACAACGTCGCTTCTACCATCGTCTATGACGAGTCCAACCCCCGCAGCACCGACGCCGAAGCTGCTACCACCAAGTTCGACTTCGCTGACGACAAGCTCGTCACCCTATCCCGCGCTGATCACTTCGCCAACTATGCCGAGGCGGTTGCTGCTCCCTCTGACTACACCATGTCTGAGGAAAGCATGAACACCCTGTACAACGACCACAACTGGACCCCCGAGAACCACAACGACCCCAACGACGAGATGCCCGTTACCGGTGCCAACAACGGCCTGAAGCTGGCTGACCTGCGCGGTGCTGACTACGACGACGAGCGTTGGGATACCCTGCTCGACCAGATGACCGTCACCGAGATGGACGACCTGATCGCCCTGGGCGGCTACCAGACCAAGGCCGAGGCCAGCGTTGACAAGTACGCGACCATCGACTGCGACGGCCCCGCTGCCATCAATAACAACTTTACCGGCGTTTCTTCCATTGGCTTCCCGTCCGAGATTATCATCGCTTCCACCTTCAACACCGACCTGGCCCGCCGCTACGGCGAGAGCATCGGCCGCATGGCCAGCGAGATGAACGTCACCGGCTGGTACGCCCCCGCCATGAACGGCCACCGTTCCGCCTTTGACGGCCGTAACTTCGAATATTACTCTGAGGACAGCGTCCTCGCCGGTTACATCGGTGCCAGCTCCATTGCCGGTGCCCAGAGCTACGGCGTCTACGCTTACATGAAGCATTTTGCCCTGAACGACCAGCAGATCAACCAGAGCGAGATGCTCTGCACCTGGGCTGACGAGCAGGCTATCCGCGAGATCTACCTGCGTCCCTTCGAGATCAGCGCCAAGGTGGGCGGCTGCAAGGCCGTCATGTCCAGCTGGAACTATATTGGCAACCAGTGGACCGGTGCCTGCAATGCACTGCTGAACGGCGTGCTGCGCGGCGAGTGGGGCTTCCGCGGTATGGTCATCACCGATGGCTTCCACTTCACTGACTACATGGATTCAGATATTGCCATCCGCAACGGCTGCGACCTGATGCTGAAGAACTACGATGTTGCCACCAACCACCTGACCGATACCACCAGTGCTACCAGCGTTAAGGCTATGCGTCAGGCTTGCAAGAACATCATGTACACCGTGGTCAACTCCCGCGTTTACGACCCCGCCAACACTGTTTCCACCCCCATCTGGCGTACCGCTATGATCGTGGTCGACGTGCTGCTGGCTGTACTACTGGTCGTGCTGGAAGTTCTCACCTTCAAAAGCTACAAGAAGAAAAAGGCACAGTAAAGTGTAATTTGTAAGCTGTGCAGCTGCCCTGCGGTCCATCGCCGCCGACTTTGCGCGGTTGTGCGGTGGGCCGCAAGGCTGTTTTTAAGAAAAGGAACCACCTTATGCAAAAGAAACAACTGCAAGCTTTGACGCTTGAACAAAAATGTGCGCTGCTTTCGGGCGCTACTACCTTTGGGACCCGTGCACTGCCGAAAAATAATATCCCGTCCATCACCCTGTCCGATGGCCCGAACGGTGTGCGCAAGCAGGCGGGCGCGGCGGACCACTTGGGGCTGAACCCCAGCGTTCCGGCCACCTGCTTCCCCACTGCCGCCACCGTGGCGTGCAGCTGGGACCCCGCTTTGGGTGAAGAAATTGGCCAGGCCATGGGCGAAGAAGCCGCCGCGCAGGAAGTTGCCGTGCTGCTGGGGCCGGGCCTGAACACCAAGCGCAGCCCCCTCTGCGGCCGCAATTTTGAGTATTTCTCCGAGGATCCGTATCTTTCCGGCAAAATGGCCGCGAGCTATGTACGGGGCATCCAGTCCAACGGTATTTCGGCCTGCCCCAAGCACTTTGCCGTCAACAGCCAGGAACTGCGCCGCATGGCGTCGGATTCCGTGGTGGATGAACGCACGCTGCGGGAGCTGTACCTGACCGGATTCGAGATTGTGGTCAAGGAAGCAAAGCCCAAGACCATCATGAGCAGCTATAACCTCATCAACGGAACTTATGCCAACGAGAACCGCCACCTGCTAATGGACATCCTGCGCGGGGAGTGGGGCTTTGACGGCGCTGTGGTAACGGACTGGGGCGGCAGCAATGACCATGCCCTGGGCGTGCAGAACGGCTCCACGCTGGAAATGCCCGCCTCCGGCGGGGACGCGGTGCGTGAGCTGATGCAGGCTGTGCAGAGCGGCAAAATTACCGAAGCGGATGTGGACGCCCGGCTGGACGAGCTGCTGACGCTGGTGTTTGATACCCATGCCGCCGTGCAGTCCCACAGCCGCACCTTTGATGCGGACGCTCACCACGCCTTGGCCCGCCGCGCCGCAGCCGAAAGCATTGTGCTGCTGAAAAACGAGAACGACCTGCTGCCGCTGGCCGAGGGCGCAAAAGTTGCCGTGATCGGCGACTTTGCCCAGACACCGCGGTACCAGGGCGCTGGCTCCAGCGCGGTCAACTCCATCAAGGTGGATACCTTTTTGGACTGCCTGAAAGAGAGCGGCCTGGCCAGCGTGGGCTTTGCCCCCGGCTTTGACCGCCAGGGCAAACCGGATGCCGCCAAACAGGCCGAGGCTGTAGCCCTGGCCCAAAAGGCAGAAGTGGTGCTGCTCTGCCTGGGGCTGGATGAAATCAAGGAAAGTGAGGGTCTGGACCGCGGCGATATGCGCCTTGCGGACAACCAGATCGAACTGTTAAAGGCCGTGCAGCAGGCTAACCCCAACACCGTTGTGGTGCTCAGCGCAGGGGCTTCGCTGGAAACCCCGTGGCTCAAACACTGCCGTACCCTGGTGTATGGTGCGCTGGGCGGCCAGGCGGGGGCGGGTGCCATGCTGGATGTGCTGACCGGCAAAGTGAACCCCAGCGGCAAGCTTGCCGAAACCTGGGTCAACGCCTATGCGGATACCCCCGCCAAGGATAACTTTGCCGGGCCGGGCCGCATGGTGCAGTACCGCGAAGGGCTGTATGTCGGCTACCGCTATTACCAGACCGCCGGTGTGCCGGTGGCATTCCCCTTTGGCTATGGGTTAAGCTACACCAGCTTTGCCTACAGCAATTTGCAGGCCGCGTCCAATGGCGTGACCCTGACCGTAACCAACACCGGCAAGCGCGCCGGAGCAGAGATCGTGCAGCTGTATGTGGCAAAACCCGGGGCAGAAGTGTTCCGCCCCGCACAGGAGCTGAAAGGCTTTGCCAAGGTGCAGCTGCAGCCCGGCGAAAGCAAGACCGTGACCATCCCGCTGGACGACAAGGCGTTCCGCTACTGGAACACCAAGACCGACAGCTGGGAAGTGGAAGGCGGCAACTATGAGCTGCGGGTCGGCACGTCCAGTGCGGACATCCGCCTGACCGCCGTGGTGGAAGTGGCCGGTACCGGCGCACCCAACCCCTATGCGGGCAAGCATCTGCCGCACTATACCAGCGGCAAGGTGCAGAGCGTGCCGGATGACGAATGGGCGACCCTGCTGGGCCGCCCGGTGCAGCAGGGAAAAGTTAAAATTGACCGCAACATGACCCTGGGCGAACTGAACCACAGCCGCAGCCCGCTGGGCTGGCTAATCTGGCTGGTGCTTACCGCACTGCTGAACGCCAGCTACAAGCGCGGCAAGCCGGACCTGAATGTGCTGTTCCAGTACAACATGCCGCTGCGTGCCCTGGCCAAAATGACCAGCGGTGCCATCAGCATGGGCATGGTGGATGGCATTGTGATGGAATTACAGGGATTCTGGATCATCGGCCTTGTGCGGGTGATCATAGAAGCCGTGAAAAACCTGGTACTGAACGCACAGCTGGAACAGCGCTTGCGCAACAGCTGAGGAAAGAGAGGGGCTATTTATGCAGCTATGGAATAATTTTGCGGCAAAACACCCCGCCGCAGCCAAGTGGGTGCGCGAAGGCGGACTGTTTGTGATCGTATCCAACCTGGTTACGGTGTTCAAATACCTGCTGCTGCAATTTTTGCCGGCGGCGTTCAGCAGCCTGCCGGTGGTGGATTTTGGCTGGCCGGGCATCCCGGTCACGCTGTTTGGCGAAACCTTCCAGTGGAACATCCTGGGGTATGATTCCGCCCATGGCGGTCTGCCGTACTTTTGCGCCTACATGGTTGCCATGGTGGTGGGAGAATGCATAAACTTTCCCATCCAGCGCAACTTTGTGTTCCGCAGCAAGGGCAACCTGGCCAAGCAGATCGCCTGGTATGTGGTGGCGTTCTGCTTGATCACCTGCATCGTCAACTCCATCAACTGCGTGTGGGTGGCGGTTGCGGGCCTGCTGGTGCCGGATTTCATCTACAACATTGGCACCACCGTGCTCAATGGCGGCATTTCCATGGTGATCTTCTTCTTTGTGAACAAGATCATCTTCCCAGAGGGCGCACAGGCAAAATAAAGCCCGGCAGGATCACTGGTGCTTTTCCCGGTACTCGAACAGGGCTGCGGCACGGTACAGGAAAAAGTCCTTTGGATGGTATAAAAATGTGATTGCCAGCAACGGCGAAGATCTGAACGGATAAAGAAGAATGCTGCCTTTCCCTGATGTGGAGAAAGACAGCATTTTTATTGCGTTTTTCGGAAAGAGGTGAGCAGCGGCCCCTACAAATGGGTAACGGCTGGCCATAAAATGGCGCTATTACATGGTGTGCTTTGTGAGAAAGCGCTGTAGTGTGATGATATAAAACGGATGGGTGCATGGTGTGCGCCCCTACGGAATTACAACAAAACACCCCCGCCCGTGCGGTAAATGAACTGCATAGGGCGGGGGCACCGTTATTTTACAAAGAAAACGCGCAGAGCGGTGTTGCCTTTACTGTTCCACGGCACCGGTGGGCAGCTGGGGAACAGCGGTCAGGATGCGCATGAACTCTTCGCCGGTGATGGTTTCTTTCTCGTACAGGTACTTGGCGATCTCGTCCAGCTTGCCGCGGTTTTCAATCAGCATCTGTTTGGCTTTTTCATGCTGCTGCTTGACAACTTCCACGACCTTATCGTCCACTGTGGCGGCTGTGCGCTCACTGCAGGCCAGGCTGGCATCGCCGCCCAGGTAGGCGTTGTTCACGGTTTCCAGGGCAACCATGTCAAAGTCGTCGGTCATGCCGTAGCGGGTAATCATGGCGCGGGCCATCTTGGTGGCCTGCTCGATATCGTTGGATGCGCCGGTGGTGATGGAGTTGAACACCACTTCTTCGGCGGCACGGCCACCGGTCATGGTGGCAATTTTGGCCAGGATCTCTTCCTTGGTCATCAGGGTGTGGTCGCCGTCCTCTACCTGCATGGTGAAACCCAGCGCGCCGGAAGTGCGCGGCACAATGGTGATTTTCTGCACGGGGGCGGAATGGCTCTGCAGGGCGGCAACCATGGCATGGCCGACTTCGTGATAGGCCACGATGCACTTTTCTTTGTCGCTCAGGATCTTATTTTTTTTCTGGGCACCGGCCAGGATGGTATCCACGGCTTCCTGCAGGTCGTACTGGGTAACGGCCATGCGGTGGTGGCGCACAGCGCCCAGGGCGGCTTCGTTGACGATATTGGCCAGCTCGGCACCGGAAGCACCGGGAGTCATGCGGGCAACCACGGCAAAGTCACAGTCGGGGCCGATTTTGACCTTTTGAGCGTGCAGGCGCAGGATGCTTTCGCGGCCTTTCAGGTCGGGCAGCTCCACGGGCACACGACGGTCAAAACGGCCGGGGCGGGTCAAAGCGGGGTCAAGGGATTCAGGACGGTTGGTGGCGGCCAGAATGATAACACCCTTGGCGGCGTCAAACCCGTCCATTTCGGTCAGCAGCTGGTTCAGGGTCTGCTCACGTTCATCGTTGCCGCCCATACCGGAAGCACCGTCACGCTTTTTGCCGATGGTATCGATCTCATCAATAAAGATAATGCAGGGGGCTTTTTCGTTGGCCTGTTTGAAGAGGTCACGCACCTTGGAAGCGCCCATGCCGACGAACATCTCGACAAATTCAGAACCCGCAATGGAGAAGAAGGGAACACCGGCTTCGCCGGCAACAGCGCGGGCCAGCAGGGTTTTACCGGTGCCCGGGGGGCCGACAAGCAGAACGCCCTTGGGCATTTTGGCACCGATATCCTCGTAACGTTTGGGGTTATGCAGGAAGTCAACGATTTCCTGCAGGCTCTCTTTGGCTTCGTCCTCACCGGCAACATCGGCAAATTTGATGGACTTGCCATCCTCAACGACATACTGTTTGGCACCGGATTTGCCGCCGCCAAAAATCATGCTGTTGGCGCCGCCGGTCATTTCACCGACCCGCTTGCGCATCATGCGGTTGAACCAGACGATCAGGATGATCATGGGCAACAGCGAGATGACCCAGCCCAGCAGGGTATCCACCCAGGTGGTCTGGTTGTACACCTTGCCAAAGGAAACGCCGGCGCTTTCCAACCGGTTGACCAGCTGCAGGTCCTGCGCAATGGAGTTGGTGCAGTAGGTGGTATCGTTTTTGTCCACAAAATAGATCTGCTGATCCTGAATTTCAACGGTGCTTAGTTCGCCGCCTTCGAGCATGTTCAGGAAGGTGCCGTAATCGACCTGTTTGACCTGGCCTTTCATCATGGCGGGGAAGGCCCAGAAATTGAGCAGCAGCAACACCACAAGGATCACGGCATATACAATGCCGGTCGTCTTTTTGGGGTCGCGCGGCTGTTGGGTTTCGTGCATAACAATTCCTCCAGTTGGGGGCGGTAATAGGGGCCCCCGATAGATTCTATCATGAAGAATAAAAATGAACTGCGGATGAACAAGGCATGAAATAGCTGGAAATTCCGGTAAACTTTGCGTGAACAAGGGCAGTTTGTGGGCAAAAACAGGAATGCAGACCGCGTAACGACAGGGAAAAAGTGAAGGCAACACCGCACAATTCCCGCCTGACGGCTTAAGCACCGCTCCGACGGCTGCGGCACGGCATCTGCGTTGCCAAAATGCTCGATAATGTCGGGTTGCGGTACCCGCATCGTGCTTCGGGGGCAAAAGCCCCTCGCACTCTGCGACCGCTGCCCCTGCTTCGGTTCGCTGTTTCCGCCACTGGCGGCGCTCACCTTTGCAGCATCCAGTATTATCTGCGCTTTTGGCTTAGCAGCTGCCGCACCTCGCTCGCCGTATCGGCACTTAGAATTATGCGGTATTGCCTGAAAAGAATCTGAACGGTTTTCCACAAACAGAGGGGCTTCTTGTGGAAAACAAAAACGCGCGGCGGGGAGATAGGATGTTGATGACAGTATACCATGGCTGCAGCTCAGTATGCGGGACGATGCAGGCATCGCGCCCTACAAATCTTTATAACAAAAGCGGGGCGCTGCCAATCAGCAGTGCCCCGCTTAATTTTGTGTTATGCAGTTTTATCGCCCCAGGCGCACCGGCTCCGGAGGCTCCTGGCCGGGACGCAGGTCCATCCACCAATAGGCAAGGTCCAGCCATTGGCCGAACTTGTACCCAGTGCGGGGTTCCACGCCGATTTTTTTGAAGCCGAGCGCCTTATGGAACGCGCAGCTCTCTTTGTTCTGGCCGGTCACAAGGGCAACGGCGTTGCAGTAGCCGCGCTGGCGCACGCCGTCCAGCAGGGCTTTGTACAGCCGCCCGCCAACCCCCTGGCCCACACAGTCGTGGGCGCAGTAAACGGTCAGCTCCACATCCCACGCATAAGCTGTGCGGCTGTGCCAGGGGTGGGCGCAGGCAAAGCCGCACAGCTTGCCCGCTGCGTTGACGGCAACCAAGAACGGCGCGCGCTGCTGCACATAGGCGATATTTTCGCGCTGGAATTCCTCGGTACACAGGTCATACTGGAAAGTGGCCGTGGAGTGGGTGACATACCAGTTGTACAGCTCCGCCACGGCGGCGGCGTCCTCCGGTGCGGCATCCCGCAGGGTGATGGTGTTTTCAGCGGTCCACTGGGCGGCAAGGGCTTCCTTTTCGGGTTTTGGCAGCTTTTTCAGGGCGGCTTCCCGCTTCAGGGCGGCACTTTTATCGGTGCAGCGCTCGGCATAGGTCAGCTTAACGGCGCCTTTGGCGTGGGTATACTTGGCACCGGCCTTGCCGCCCTTGTGGGCGCGCAGGCGGCGGGCAAGGTCATTGGTCCAGCCGGAATACAGACTGCCATCCGCGCAGCGCACCATGTAGACCCAGGCGGAAGCCGGGTCTGGCTGGCAGTCCGCCGCGGTGCTGGGGCGGGGACCAAACTGCTCTAGAGTTTCGGCGCTCACTGTGCGCTCACCGGCCTTCCGGCGGCGCGCAGGGCACGGCGGCATGCCTCAATGGCATCCTCTTTGGTTTCCGCGGTGACAAGGAAACGGCTGGGGTGGCAGAACTTGAGAGCCAGACCGCTCTTTTCGCGCAGGATCTCCTCCGGCTGGCCGCCCCATGCGGGTGGGAACGGCACCTTGCTGCGGCGGGTCTTGTAATCGGTCACGCACTGGGCGCTGTAGCCGCCGCGCTGGCTGGGGTAGACAACAAACAGGGCATCGGTTTTGTACAGGCCGTTTTTCCAGGGCATGTAGTCCGGCAGGACCACAATGCCGTCCTTGGAGTTCTTGTAGGCGTTCTGGACGGTCTCATCCGCGCGGTTCACGGCGTTGGCTGCGGCAATCTCGTTTTCCAGCACCTGCTTGGCAAAGGGCACGGCGCGCCAGAAGCAGGCATCGGAATCTTCGCCGGAATCCCACACGGGGTTAAAGCTGCCGATGGCATCGGCCAGGGAGTTCTGTTCGCCGGTGTTATCGTTCAAGTCCAGGGGCTGAACAAAATTTTCATCCAGCAGGCGGGCCTGGTGGGCACCCACCAGCTGGGCACCCAACACGCGCCACAGCAGGCCAAAGGCCGCATAGGGCACGCCGTTGGGGCGGCTTTCGCGCGGTTCCTGGTGGTGGTCAAACATACCGCAGCCCACATCGTACACAATGCCGTCAAAACCATCCGGCACAACAAAACCGCGGGTTACTTTGATATCCGGCCGCACAATCATCAGCAGCGCTGTGGCAAACACATCGTCTGCATGGAACTTGCCGCCGTGAGTAAAACCTTTTGCAGGAATTTTCATAGAATAGCCTCCGTCTATGGGGTAAAAATTATGATTAACTAATATTATAACATGAAAACGTAGGTTGGTAAATGCAAAATCTGCGCGGGCGGGCCGGATTTGGAACAAGTGGCAGCATTTGGCCGAAAAACGGTGATTCACAACCGGCATAAAATATGATATACTAACCTAATATGCCCTTTTGCGGGCATACCGGACATTCGGTGTGTTGACGCGGAATGTTGACCGCAACTTAATGAACAAACAAAGCGAAGGAACTGGATACCCATGCAAAACATCAAAAAAACATTAAAGAGCAAGCGCTTCTGGCTTGGCACGGTGCTGCCATTTGCGCTGGCTGTGGCAGCGGCCTTTGTGGCGCGCTACCAGTTAGAAATTTCTGACGGCGTAACTGCCAACTACATGGCGGGGCAGTGGCCGGTATACGCACCGCTCAATGCGCTGACGGCGTTCTGCCTGACGCTGGTGGTGTTTGCCCTGTGCGGCAGCTGGGGCATTGCAACCGGCGTTTCCGGCCTGATTTTTACCGTGCTGGCGCTGGTCAACTATTACACGCGGGACCTGCATGGTTCCGCCCTGATGCCGCAGGACATCCTGAACCTGGGCACTGCGGCAGAGGTGATGGGCAGTTATACCCTGCACATTACCCAGACAGTTATTACCATTGCGCTGCTGTACATCCCGGTGCTGGTGGCTGCCGTTGTGCAGGTCAAACTGGCCGGCAAGCATAAGCGCAGCTGGAAACAGCGCGGCGCCCATGCGCTGGCCTGCGCCTGCGGCATTTTTGCGGTGCTGTATCTGGGGTATTTCAGCCCCAACCCCATCAAGCCCGCCACCACTTACGGCTGGGCCTGGCAGGAAACCTATTATAAGTACGGCTACCTGGCGGGTAGCCTTGAAGCCGCCAGCCTGATGGTGGACCCCATCCTGCAGCCGGACGGCTATAGCGAGGACGCCGCCACCGAGGCCGCTGCAATGGCGCAGGACTATCAGGCCAGCCCCGAAACGGCAAACGAGCAGGACTACCCCGATGTGTTCCTGATCCTGTCCGAAAGCTTTTATGACTTTGACCTGGTAACGGACCTGCAGGCCGACCAGGAGATCATGCAGGTGACCAAAAACCTGCCCAACTCCATTTACGGCCACACCATCAGCCCGCATGTGGGCGGCGGCACCAACTCCAGCGAGTACGAGATGCTTTCCTCCAACTCGCTGATGCTGATGCCCTCCATCACACCGTTCAACTGGTTGAACCTGCACAAGGCAAACAGTCTGGTCAGCAACCTGAAAGATCTGGGGTATGTCACGCTGGCAGCCCACCCCTATACCAACTCCAACTACCGCCGCGATTCCGCCTGGCTGACGCTGGGCTTTGACGAGACCCACTTCCAGGATGATTTTCCGACCAAGGAAACCTATGGCAGCCGCCCCTACCAGACCGACAGCGCCACCTACCGCGACCTGGAAGGTTTGTATGAAGCAATGCCGGAGGACCAGCCGCGGTTTGTGTTCCTGGTTTCCATCCAGAGCCACGGCGATTACGATATGAACCCCCCGGAGGAGGATATCGTGCATGCCGCAACCGATTACGGCGAGTATGATTCCATCATGGATGAATACCTGAGCAACATCTATATGACCGACCGTGCCTTTGGCGAACTGACCGAATACCTGACCGAGCAGTACGAAAAGACCGGCCGCAAGGTGATTGTTGCCATGGCAGGCGACCACGCCCCCAGCTTTGTGGATCATGTGGCCGACCATACCTTTACCGATGAGAATGATTTGCAGATTTTGGAGCGCAGCACGCCCTACCTGATCTGGGCAAACTACCCGCTGGAAAACGCAGGCCAGACCAGCGCCACCGACGAGTACAACCGCATGGATATGTGCATGCTGGCTCCCACCCTGGTGGAAAATGCCGGGCTGCCGCTGACCCCGTATTACCAGTACCTGCTGGCACTCAAGCAGGTGGCCCCGGTGGTGACAGCCGCCAATGACTATATGGACGCGGACGGCGTGACCCACACCTACGGCGAGAATGCAGAGCTGGATGCCTGGGTGCATGGGTACTTCTATTTGGAGTATAACAACATCGGTGCCAAAGCAACCAGTCAGCAGAATTTGTTCCAGGTGGAAAAGTAAGAAGCTGATAAGCAGACGTCAGCCAGGATTCCTCTGATTTAGGGCAACACCGCACAATTCCCGCCTTGCGGCTTAAGCACCGCTCCGGCAGCTGCGGCACGGCATCTGCGTTGCCAAAATGCTCGATAAGACATCCAGTATTATCTGCGCTTTTGGCTTAGCATCTGCCGCACCTCGCTCGCCGTATCGGCACTTAGAATTATGCGGTATTGCCTTAGAAACAAAAATGGCAAGAAAAAATCTCCCCGCTGCAATGTGCTGATGCACAAAATGCAGCGGGGAGATTTTCGATTTCAGATACACTCCGGGCCGTTACACGGCGGCGGGCGCTTTCAGCACAAAGGTCTGTACGCCCCAGATCACCAGAACAACAATGCCGAGCGCGATGCGGTAAACGCCGAACGCGGTGAAGGTGTGGCGCTTGACGTAATCCATCAGGAAGCGGATGGCGATGATGGAAACGATAAAGGCAACCGCACAGCCAACGATCAGCACAACGGTCTGATCCAGCGTGAAGCTGTTGCCCTTGCCAAAGAACTTGACCAGCTTGAGCAAACTGGCACCGGCCATGACCGGGATGGCAAGGAAGAAGGTGAACTGGCTGGCAGCCGGGCGGGACATGCCGCACAGCATGCCGCCCAGAATGGTGGAACCGCTGCGGGAGGTGCCGGGAATCAGGGAGAGCACCTGCCAGCAGCCAACCTTGAACGCCTGCGGGTAAGTAATGCGGGAAAGCTTGGTGGTGGTGGGCACCCGCGGGCGGCGCTCGATCAGGATAAAGGCAACGCCGTACACAATCAGCATCAGGGCAACCACCACGCTGTTATACAGGTGGGCGTCCATCCAGTCGTCCAGCAGAATACCCAGCACGGCGGCGGGCACGCAGGCTGCAATAATTTTGAACCACAGCCGGACCACGGGCCAGCGCAGGTGGGCGGCAAAGCCGGTATCGCGGCCATTATCCTTGCAGAACGGCCACAGCTTGTGGAAATACAGCACCACAACAGCCAGGATAGCACCCAGCTGGATGACAACGCGGAACATTTCCATAAAATCTTCCGCATAGCCAAACTTCAGCACCTGCTCGGCAAGGATCATATGCCCGGTGCTGGAAATCGGCAGCCATTCGGTGATGCCTTCAATCACACCGTAAATGACGGATTTCAGAATTGAAAGAAACAGGTCCATCTTTTTTCCTCCCCTTGGCGGGATCACTCCCGGCCAGCAATACAAATATATAGTAGCACACTTTACGTGATATTGCACCCTGCCGCTGTATAATTTACACTTTTGCTCCAAAACAACAGGCAAAAGCGGTTGCCGTTTTGGCAAAATGCTCCTATAATAGAAGTGTGGCTTTTGCCGTATCAGTGGGAAAAGTTAGAATGTGTATAGAGAATAGAGGATATTACAAAATGTATAAAACTGTAGTGTTTGACCTGGATGGTACGCTGCTGAACACCCTGACTGACCTGGCGGATGCCGGCAACCGGCTGTGCCGGAAATATGGCTGGCCCACCCATGAGCGCCAGGCGTACCGCTATTTTGTGGGCAACGGTATCCCTAAACTGGTGGAGCGCCTAGCCCCGGCAGACCAGCGCACCCCGGCGGTGCTGGAAGCGGCCCTGGCGGATTTTAAGCAGGATTATGGCCAGCACCTGCGGGACACCACCGCACCGTACCCCGGCATCCCCGAAATGCTGGCAAAGCTGAAAGCGAACGGCGTGCAGCTGGCGGTGTTTTCCAACAAGGCGGATGCGCTGGCAAAAGAGGTCGTCAAGGATTATTTCGGCACGCAGTATTTTACGATCGTGCGCGGCCAGATGACCGGCGTGGCCCCCAAGCCCGCCGCCGAGGGCACGAACGCCCTGCTGCAGGCCCTGCATGCCGACCCGGCCAGCACCCTGTATGTGGGGGACAGCAACGTGGATGTGGAGACCGCCCACAATGCGAACCTGCCCTGCTGCGGGGCAGTGTGGGGATTCCGCACGCGGGAGGAACTGAATGCGGCCGGGGCGGAATACCTGGCAGAAAACAGCGATGAACTGTATGACGTTATCATGAAATAACTGCAAAATGGCGGTGGGAGGAACTGTAAAATGATTGCGCAGCGCTATAAAGATATGCTTAGCGGCAAGTCCGTTATTCGCCAAATCTCCGAGTGGAGCACGGCTCGCGGGACTGAGATCGGCTATGAAAATGTGTTTGATTATTCGCTGGGCAACCCTTCGGTGCCATGCCCGGAGCACTTTACCAAAACCTGCATCGATCTGCTGCAGACCAAGGAGCCGGTGACGCTGCATGGCTACAGCCCCACGCTGACCATCCCCGCCGTGCGCAAGGCGGTGGCCGAAAGCCTGAACCGCCGCTTTGGCATGGACTACGGTATGGAGCATATCTTTATGGCAACGGGTGCTGCCGGTGCGCTGGCCCACGCCATGCGCTGCGTGGCGGTGCCGGGGCAGGATATTATCACCTTTGCGCCGTTCTTCCCGGAATACAAGCCATATGTGGAGGGCGCGGGCCTGAATCTGAAGGTCGTTCCGCCCCGCACGAAGGATTTCCAGATTGACTTTGACGCATTTGACGCGATGCTGGATGAGAACACCGCCGCCGTGCTGATCAACACCCCCAACAATCCCTCCGGCGCAGCCTACAGCGCCGAGACGCTGACCGGCCTGGCCGACCGCCTGCGCGCCGCCAGCGCCAAGTATGGGCACCGAATCTTTTTGATCTCGGATGAGCCGTACCGCGAAATCATGTTCGGCGGGCAGCCCATCCAGTACGCCGCCAAGTTCTATGATGATACGTTGACCTGCTATTCGTTCAGCAAGAGCCTGAGCCTGCCGGGCGAGCGCATCGGCTATGTGGCTGCGAACCCGCGCTGCGAGGACGCCGAGTATATTGTGCCCATGTGCGGCCAGATCAGCCGCGGAACCGGCCACAACTGCCCGGCATCACTGATCCAGCTGGCCGTGGCCGAATGCCTGGACGAAACCAGCGACTTGGGCGTGTACGAAACCAACATGGAGCTGATTTACGCCGAGCTGAAAAGGCTGGGCTTTACCGTGGTCAAACCCTCCGGCACCTTCTATATCTTCCCCAAAGCGCTGGAGGAGGACGCCAATGCGTTCTGCAAAAAGGCCATGAAGTATGACCTGGCGTTGGTTCCCGGCGACAGCTTTGGCTGCCCCGGCTACTTCCGCATGGCGTACTGCATTGATACCGAGAAGGTCCGCCGCAGCTTTGCCGCACTGGAAAAATTTGTGGCGGAAGAATACGGGAAATGAATTCCGTTTGGGCCGCGCCCGCCCGCAGTGGGAAGCAAAGCCCGAAACATACGATTTTGACACCATAAACGGGAGGTCTGCACAATGCCGCAACAAAAACGTCCGGCGCAGGGACCCAAGCGCCGCCCTGCACCCGCTGCCAGGAGCAGCAATATGCAGCGCCGCCGCGCTGTTTCACGCAAACAGAACCGCCGCGTGCATGCCCTGATCACCTTGATTTTCTGCATTGCCGTGTTTATTTTGGTGTGCGCAGGCTGCTTTTTGCTGGTAAAAACCGATGGCACCATTACCAACAAGCCCAACCAGAGCCAGGGGGATTCCAGCTCCGCCGCGCCCGACGGTGCAGACAGCACCACGGATGGCGACAGCCAGCAGGAACAGCCCACCATGACCGAGGAAGAACAGCGCATTGCCGATGCCACCGCAACGGCGTCCGCAAACTGCACCAAGGATGCCCCGCAGGTGGTGGACCCAGCGCTTTGGGATGAGCGCGGCAAAGCCTTGATGGAACAGCTGGCTGCCGATGAATTTTACCAGAGCGAGGGGCTGAAATACAGTGCCAAAGATGGCTGCCCCTATATGATCGCGGTCAACCGCGCGGCTTCTACCGTGACGGTACTGGCGCTGGACGATGAGGGTAACTACACCAAGCCGTATATGGCCATGGTGTGCTCCGGCGGCGCGGATACCCCGCTGGGATTCTTTGCAACGCCGGTCAATTATGACTGGCGGCTGCTGGCCGGGCCGAGCTATGGCCAGTACGCTACCCGCATCTGGGATTCCTATCTGTTCCACACTGTGCCGTATTACAGCCAGCACAAGGACGATATCGAGTACGACCAGTTCAACCAGCTGGGCACCCAGGCCAGCCTGGGCTGTATCCGGCTGTTGGTCTGTGATGTAAAGTGGATCTATGATAACTGCCCCATCGGCACCCGCGTGGTGATCTATGATAACGCCGATGACCCCGGCCCCATGGGAAAGCCCGGCACCATTTACACCGACCCGACGGACGAGAGCAAGCGCGGCTGGGACCCCACCGACCCGGATTCCGCCAACCCGTGGGATGCAGCATTCCGCAGCGGTACAGCTATCCGCAGCGAGGCAGCCTGGAACGAATGGAACGACGCCCAGAACGATGGCCGCTGGAACGGCTCCATCAACCCCACTGACCTGCAGGGCTGGAGCACCGATTCCAGCGTTGAGGGCACCCGCGGATAACACACCATAGGGGTTAGGGCAACACCGCACAATTCCCGCCTAGCGGCTTAAGCACCGCTTCGGCGGCTGCGGCACGGCATCTGCGTTGCCAAAATGCTCGATAAGACATCCAGTATTATCTGCGCTTTTGGCTTAGCAGCTGCCGCACCTCGCTCGCCGTATCGGCACTTAGAATTATGCGGTATTGCCTTAGGTTTTACCAGGTTTTCACCAAGAAGCACTTGTTCTGCCCGGCGAATTGGGATATAATAAAAGGGTTACAAACAGCTTTACCTGCCATGGAGGGCAATGAATGATGAAACTGGCAAAACGTGCAGCTGCACTTGTGCTGGCAGCGGTTCTGGCGCTCAGCCTGACCGCCTGCAGCCCCAAGGAAGCAGCAAGCAATCTGATTTTGAAAACGGCAGACCTGCTGGGCCTGCGTGAAGAAGGTTCCGATGACGATGAGGCGGACGAAATTGTGGCGCAGCCCGGCGGTGAGGTGAACTTCCCGGATGGGCTGCAGGATACCTCGGTCCACTGGAACCAACAGGTGCAGGATGGGACGCTGTATGTTGCGTTTAACAGCATCCAGAACCGCAACACCGAGTATTTTGTGGCGGGTTCCGATACCGTGCAGGTAACGGGCTATGCCACCACCGAATCCACCGGTATTCTGGAGTTCAAGGTGGCGCTGTGGGAACTTTCGGAGGATAAGGCAACCACTTCCTATGTGGCGGGCACCACGGTGTATTTCCCGACCGGCGGGGAGTGCAGCACCTATACCATCTCCGGCTTGACCCCCGGCAGGCTGTACAAGGCCAATGTCAGCTATGACTCTGGTATGTTCTACATTACCGGCGGCGTGAAAATTGAGGGCATTGGCAGCGACGACCTGGTTGCCCCGGATGCAGAATAACCAAAAATGAAGCGTGCCCCGGCGCAGCGGTCAACGCAGACCGACGCCGGGGCATTTTGCGGATATGACTGAAACAAAAAAGGAATCAAAAGATGAACTTTGATAAAAAACAGCTGCGCAACACCATGCTGCTTCTGCTGGGGGCGCTGATCTGGGGCACAGCCTTTGTGGCGCAAAGTGTGGGCAGCGGCTATGTGGGGCCGTATACCTTTTTGGCGGCCCGCAGCTGGCTGGCCTGCGCATTTTTGATCGTGCTGGTTTTGCTGCGCCGCGGCAAGGCCCGCAAAGCGGATCCCGGTGTTCCGTTCTGGATCAACGGCCGGATGCTGCTGCGGGGCGGTGTGTTCTGCGGCATTGCGCTGTTTGCGGCTTCGGCGGCACAGCAGATCGGCATTGGCACCACCAGCACGGCCAAAGCGGGCTTTTTGACGGCGCTGTATGTGGTGCTGGTACCGCTGCTGGGGGTGTTCTTTGGGCGGCGGCCGGGGGTCAAACTGGGAATCTGCGCCTGCATCAGCCTGGCGGGGCTTTACCTGCTGTGCCTGGCGGGGCACGATACCCTGACCCTGACCGGCGGCGAATGGATGCTGCTGCTCTGCTCGCTGCTGTTTGCGTTCCAGATTATGCTGGTGGATCATTACAGCCCCAGGCTGGACGGTGTGCAGCTGAGCTTTGCAGAATTTTTTGCAACGGCGGTCCTTTCCACTATTTTTATGTTTGTGTTTGAAACGCCGACCTTTGCCCAGATCCAGGGGGCGGCGGTATCTATTGCTTACTGCGGCATTTTGTCCAGCGGTGTGGCCTACACGCTGCAAATTGTGGGCCAGAAAGAACTTGACCCCACCATTGCCAGCATGGCCATGTGCATGGAAAGCGTGTTCAGCGCCCTGGCCGGCTGGCTGATTTTGGGCCAGACCCTTTCCGGCGTAGAACTGGCAGGGTGCGCTTTGATGTTTGCGGCAATTATTGGGGCGCAGATACCGGAGAAAGTTAGGAGTTAGGAGTTAGCAAAACGCGCACAGCGCCGATAAATATCGGGCGCTGTGCGCGTTTTTTGTATGATGACGAGGAAGAAAATGTATTGAAGGGGAAGAAAGGTAAAATTTTGCCGCGAACAGAAAAAGAGATTTGTAGGGGACGATGCTTGCATCGTCCCGTGGGGCGGGCCGTAACGTGGGCAGGTGGTACAATTTTATGATGTCTCTCTGCGGCGGGATGAGGGCATCCCGCCCTACAGATATGATTTATGGTACACTCTGTAATAAAGATGGCGGGCGCACAATGTGCGCCCCTATGGTCTGTATAAACTAAAAGGTTAATACATAGAATGCAGAACTCTGCGGTCCACCGAAATTATTCTTTATTCTTTATTATTATTTATTCTTTTTTCATTCAAACAAAAACGCGCCCTCCCTTGCGGGAAGGCGCATTTGATTTAATCGTGCCGGATGGCCTCCAGGGCGCTGATGCGAACGGCGCGGCTGGCGGGAACGATGCCGGAAAGCAGGCCCACCACCACGGCAAAGCCGATGGCAGCCAGCACCAGCCAGATAGGAATGATGGACATGACGGTTCCGCTGCCGGAATCAGACATGTACATTCCACCGCCGTAATACATCGAATCGCTGCTGCCCATCAGGGAGCTGAGGTCGATGGTGGCGTTGATGCCCAGCTTCATCAGCAGGGTGTTCAGGCCGTATACGATCATCGTCATGTTGTTCATGCCAAAGCTGATGATGTAGCTTAAAATCGTACCGGCTACGCCGCCGATAAAGCCGATCATACCGCTTTCAATCAGGAACATCCGCCGGATGTTGCCAATCTCGCAGCCCAGAACTTTCATCACACCGATCTCACGGGTACGCTCGTAAATGGCCATCGTCATGGTGTTGGCGATGTTCAGCGCGGCAACAAACAGGCTGATGGCCGCCAGACCCGCCAGGCGCAGCTGGCGCTGTGCGGTCTGCTGCTGCATCTGCTTGCGGTAATCCACCATGGAGCTGATCTGGTAGCCTTCCTCTTTTAAGGTATCGCAGATCTTATCCACATTTTTGATGTCATCGACCTTAATGTACACTTCGTTATAGGTCACTTTTTTGGGGTTAAAATCCGTTTTGGCCAGCTTGCTGTAGGCTTCGCTCAGCATCAGAAGGTCGTTCAGGCGGAAAGTAATGCCGTATTGCAGCATGTAATCCTCGGATTCTTCCGAGACAACGCCAACGATTTTGAGCTTGTAGCTCTGGGTCTTGGGGCTCTCGGTGTCACCATTGGTCAGGGTCAGGGTAAAGGTATCCTTGGTAGCATCCACAAAAGGCGGCAGCTGGTTGCCGTTGGCATCGGTTTCGCCGCTCCAGCGCTGGCGTTTGGAGCTGTTTTGGCTGCGGCGGGTATCCTCAAACTGATACAAAAACTCCTTGCCCACCACAACGGGGATCACATCCTTGCCGTAATTCACGCCGCTTTTGGGCCAGTCGCCGCTTTCCAGCTTGTTGTCCAGCAGGGGCATGGTGTCCGGGTCCAGGCCGAGAACGCTCCATACAGAACTGGCGCGGTAGCGGTTGTTTTTGCCTGCTTCTACATACAGGTTCAGGCCCGGCTGGTAATAGGGGGTGACAGCCGTAACGTGGTCGATCTTGCGGAACCGCTGGACGGCTTCGTTATCCAGCTTGACCTCCTGCCCATTGATGTTCTGGCTGCCGTAGTTGTATACCTCAATCTTGGTCAGGCCGCCCATATTTTTGAGCATTTCGTCGTTGTTATGGCTTTCCGCAATGCCCATGGAGATCATAACGATAACCGCACAGATGCCCACAACGACGCCCACAACGGTCAGTGCCGTGCGGCCCTTGCGGCGGGACAGGTTGGTGACAGCCAGCCCGATCTGGTCAGATATCTTCATCGTTGCCTTCCTCCAGCTTGGCAAGTGCGGCGGCCTTCTTCTTTTTGCGTACCACCACAACGATCACAACTACCACCACGATCACAGCAGCGCCGATTGCCAGATAGGCCCACAGGGGCAGGCCGGTCTGCTGGGGCTGCATGTCATCCATGTTAGAGTCCATATCGCCAGAATTGCCGTAGTCCATGGCCGGCTGAACAGAGAAGGAAAAATCTTTGCTGACGGTTTTCAGGGTGCCGTTGGCGTCCTCATAGGTCAGGGTGATGGTACCGTTGCAGGTGCCTTCCTGGGTGGGGGTCATGTCAAAATCCACGCTGTTGGAGGAACCGGCGTTCAGGTTGCCAATGTACTGCACAGTGGTGTCGGCGCCCAGGTTATCGCCGGAAAGGGTGGCTTCCAGGTTGGAAAGGGCGTCGCGGCCCTTGTTGACAAAGTTCAGGGTGACGGAAGCGGAATCGCCCAGCGTAATGCTGTCGCTGAGCTCCAGCTGGCCCAACTCAAAGCGGTCCGGCTGAGATACCGGAACCGAGATGGTGGTGGACATACCGGTAACGGCCTTGTTGGTGTCCGCGCCGGTACCCACACTGTTCACGGTGATGTTGGCCACGCCGCCGGTAAAGCCGGCGCTGGGGGTCAGACTGAAGCTGACATCGCGGGTGGACTTGGGGGTCATGGTGCCCAGGTAGCTGCTCAGGCTGCCGCTGGTCATGGTGATGCCGTCCGGCAGGGTCAGCGAGATGACCACATCGTTCAGGTTCTCCTGGCCGCCGGTGGCGTACAGGGTCAGGGTCAGGGTAAAGGGCGTCCCGGCCACAACCGCTTCATTGCCGTAGCTGGAAGCGCGGATCATCAGGTTGGGGGTATCGGGGTCTTCGTCCACGCACTGGCCCAGGGTAACGCTGAGCTGCTGCATCGCCATGGTGGAATTCAGGTAGCTCAGGTTGATGGGCACGCTGTTGCCGCCGCCGTTGTAGATCACATCGCGGAACAGCAGTACATAGCTGTAGTAACCGGCACCGTTGGCGTCGGTTTCCTCGTACAGCTGGCCAACTTCGGCGTTGCCAGTAAAGGTGAACGCGGAGGAGTTGATGCGGGCAGAGATCTGGTCCGCGGGAATGAAGTTGTTGTAAGCACCGTAATCCGCCACGCGCAGAATCAGGTTAAACCGGCTGTCCCGGTCAATGGTGGTGATCTCGCCGCCTGCGGCATCGGTCACGGTCTGAGCAATGATGTAGGCCGAGCCGCTGTTGTTGGGGGCACTCGGGCCGTTGTCCGTCGGGGCGGGGCTCACGGTAGGCTCGGCGGTTGCTGTCGGTACAGGGGTAGAGGTTGCGTCTTCGGCAAGGGCGGGCATGGCAGCCACGCTGCCGAAGAGCATGACGGCCGCCAGCAGGGCGGCAAAACGGGAAGCTTTTTTCACTCCGGGGTCCTCCTTAAATTGATTCCATCTTTTTCTATGGCTTTGATATTCCTGAATGAGTGGGCAAAATTTACGGTTTGGGTTGTTTGGGCTGCTGGGCTGCGGCAGCAGGGGTTGCGTAAGAGGCAAGCTCGGCTGCGGTTTTCTGGTGAATTTCGCCGCTGGCAGAGTCGCCGCCGATCCGCATGTTGCCCTCCAGGCTGGCGAACAGGGCTTCGCGGTTGCGCTCCCTTGTGGCGGGATCCTGCACCACATCGGACTGCACCTTGCCGTCCAGAATGGTAATAATGCGGTCTGCACAGGAGGCCAGCTCCGGTTCATGGGTGACCATGACAAAGGTGGTGCCCATCTGCTTGGATATTTGCAGCATGCGGTAGAGCACCTGTTTGGATGTGATAGAGTCCAGGTTGCCGGTGGGTTCGTCCGCAAAGATCACGCGCGGCTTGCTGACAAAGGCGCGGGCGATGCCCACGCGCTGCTGCTGGCCGCCGCTCATCTCGGTGGGCATGTGTTCGGCACGGCCGCCAAGGCCCATGTTTTTTAACTCTTTGCGGGCCATGGCAAGGCGCTGGGAGCGGGAAATGCCCTTGAACATCAGCGGCAGAGCAACGTTTTCGGCCGCCGTCATGGTGGGCAGCAGGTTGTAGCTCTGAAAAATAAAGCCCAGGTGTGCCTGGCGGAACTTGGCCAGCTCATCTTCGGTCATAGCGCTGATCTCGTGCGAACCGATGAATACCTTGCCGCGGGTCGGTTTTTCCAGCCCGGCCAGCTGATTCAGCAGGGTGCTTTTGCCACTGCCGGACTGGCCCACGATGCAGCAGAATTCCCCATTTTCAATGGAGATAGAAACATCGTTCAGGGCAATGACCCGTTCTTTGCCCACGGCATACACCTTGCGCAGGTTGACGGTATGGATAATGGGTGCCATTTCAGCCCTCCCTTTTTGACAAAATCCTATACCTCTATACTATATCACATTTTACCCCCGGCGGAAAGGGGGCGGAGTTGTAAAATTGCGGTGGGGCGAAGGAAGTAGTTAGGAGTTAGGAGGGAGGAGGGAGGAGTTAATTAGGAATTAGAAATTAGGAATTGGGGCGGGGAAAGGTGGTGGGGAGGGCGGGGGGAATGGAGCAAAATAAATTTGTGATGAATCATGAAACTATATGTAGGGGACGGCGTCCTCGACGTCCCGGAGGGGCCTAGGGCAATACCGCATAATTCTAAGTGCCGATACGGCGAGCGAGGTGCGGCAGATGCCAAGCCAAAAGCGCAGATAATACTGGATGCTGCAAAGGTGAGCGCCGCCAGTGGCGGAAACAGCGAACCGAAGCAGGGGCAGCGGTCGCAGAGTGCGAGGGGCTTTTGCCCCCGAAGCACGATGCGGGTACCGCAACCCGACATTATCGAGCATTTTGGCAACGCAGATGCCGTGCCGCAGCTGCCGGAGCGGTGCTTAAGCCGCAAGGCGGGAATTATGCGGTATTGCCTTAAAATTATCATAAAAAATGCCGCGGCCCGGTGGGGCGGCGGCAAATAGGGATGGGTTATAGATATTCTTCAAAAAATTCTGCGGTGGCGGATTCAATGCGGCGGCGGACGGAGAAATCGTCGATTTTTTTGCCGGATGCGGCGGTGAAATTGTGAGTGGCGTCCTCATACTGGCCGGTCAGGTCCACCAGAGGGCCGCTGTGTTCGGCGGCAGCCTGGCGGGTCAGGTCAATGGTGGTCTGGCTCAGCAATTCGGCATCCCCGGCGGTATAAGCCAGCAGCAGAGGGCCGTTGTAGGTGCGCAGGCTGGCGGTGGGGTCCTGGTCGGCAACCTGCTGCACAAAATCGGCGCTGATCGTTACGCCCCACTTGGGCAGGTCCAGCACGCCGTTCTGTATGGCACCGTCATAAATAGCCTGGCGGCCCTCGGCGCTGTGGTCCAGAAATTCCAGCCCGTCCAGCCCTGTGTTATCCGCCGGTGCCCACAGGGCGGCGGCTTTGATGGAATCTTTCAGGTAGACGCTGACGGCGCGGCCGCCCATGCTGTGGCCCAGCAGGCCGATGCGCTCCGGGTCGGCACCCACAGTGTCGGTCAGGTAGGTGATGGCAGAAGTGATATCATCCCGCATGTTGGCGGGGGTGTAAGCGGTGAACGGCTCCTCACTTTCGCCGCTGCCCGCAAAGTCAATGGCGATGCTGGCAATGCCGTGCTGGGCCAGCGTTTTGGCCAGCGGCTTGGCGTGGCCGTCCAGCTGGCGGTTGCCGGTAAAGCCGTGGCAGATCACCACGGCAGGCATGTTTTCGGCATTGGCAGGGGTGGTCAGCGTGGCATGGATGCTGCCGCGCTCGCCGGGGATGGTAAGCTGCTGCACCTGAACGGATGCCCCACAGCCGGAAAACAGTACCACCGCCGCGCAGACGGCTGCGGCCAGTAGCACCGCAAAAAAGGAACGCAGATGTTTCATGCAGATTCCCCCTTTCTTAGGGTGTAGCTGAAAAGGCGAAAAATTCGTCGGTTTCTTTGCTTTCAGATACATCTTGGGGGTGAGTATACCACACTGCCCCGGCAATAACAACCACCGCGACGTAAACAAACCGTGAACAAACCATCAATTTACACTGGTAAAAAATTGGTTACGATCGTCTACGGGGCGGAGGTTTACTGCCCCGGTTCCCACATGGCAACGGGGGTCATGATGGTGGGATCACTGGCGGGGGCAAGGTACTGCTGGTAGGTCTGGAACCAGTTGTCCGAAAGATCATCATACACCCAGGAAAGCAGCAACAACTGGCCCACAGGGGATTCGGCGGCAATATAGGTGCTTTCACCTGCCTGCCAGCTGGTGTGGAACACGCTGCCGGCGGCAAAGTTCAGCAGCAGGCTTTCGCCGCCCTGACCGCTGTTGGAACGAAACAGCATCATGGTGCCCCATTTTTGGGAGTAGAGGTTGGCAACCGTGGAAGAACCCAACAGATAACCGTAAGGATAATCGGAACGGTCGATCCCCAAAAGGGATTCCAGCGCGGTCTGCTCCCCGTTGCGCAGGTTGAGCCGGATGGCGTTGAACGGGGTATCATCCGGATTCTCCCAAATGCTGGTATTCAGATAGAGAGAATCCCCATACAGCGCGGCATGGGTGAAAGAACCGGAATTTTCGTTCAGGCTGTATAACCGCCGGCTTTGGGCGGTGACGGGGTCGTACAGCACAACGTCATAACTGGTGTTCTGGAACCGGGAAGAATAACTGCCGGCCAGGCTGTAATCGGACATTTTATCGGAAGTGAACGGTTCGGCGCAGCGCTCCCGGAACAGCACAAGCTGGTTGTTCCAGACACCGCAGAGGTGGTCGGTATCCGGGATGGGCATGGTTTCGTACTGGCCGGTGGTGCGCTCCATGCGGAACCAGCGGGTGGGCTCTTCGCCCTGCTGGCTCCGCATGATGCCGTATAAATAGGTGGAATCGCAGCCGCCGATATACACGGCATCATGATCCAGCCGGACAAGCTCGGTGCGGGTGGTGCCGTCCAGCATTTCAATGCGGCCCTGGCCAAAGGCGTTCTGCATCAAGCGGCGGGCGGCGGTAACATCCTCCTGGGTGTAAGGCTCCAGCTCCTGGGTATAAAGAGCCAGCGGAACCCCGGCATCTGCCGCGCGCGCCCAGCGCATGATCTCATCGTCCGACATGGCGTTGATATCCGCGCCGGAAGCGCCCTTTGCCGTTGTGGGCGAATAGGTGCCGTAAACAAGGTAAACGCAATCCCCGGCGGGAACCAGAGAATACATCTGGTCCGTGATGCGGGCAGGGCAGCTGCTGGTGGTATGGGTGCAGCCGGGCACATCACAGAACACGGTCTGCACGCCGGTGCTCAGGTTAGTGCGAAGGATCAGGTTGGCATCATAATCAAACACAGCGGCAGCGCGGTCATCGTCCCACTGGTAAGCGATGACGTCAGTGTAATAATAATCGCTGGTTTCTGGCAGCGGCTCGGCGGGCAGCAGATCGGTGCTGCCCGGCTGCGGGGTGGGGGCATAGGGCTGCCAGGTCAGCTGCATGCTGTAATAGGCGCGGGGAACATCGTCAAGGGTAAAGGAGCCGTACACACAGGTCAGCAGGGCGTTGCCTCTGGCGCTGTACAGGCCGGTTTCGGCGTAATCGCTGCCGTAAGGCACGGTCCAGTCGCCCAGGTCGGTAAGGCCCTCCCACTGCACCCAGGCGTTCAGCAGGTCGGAGATATTCAGCGATACCGGGCTGCCGGACAGCAGGGAGGGATCGTCCAGCGGGGCCTGAACCCACAGGTTCAGCAGGCGGCCGGTTTTATTATCATAATCCAGGGCGAATGTGGGGGATTCGTTGTATTCGGGGTCGCTTTCATCATAGGCGGCATGGGGGTAGCGCAGCAGCCGCGTAATGCCAAGGGAATCACTGGAAGTATACAGCTCGCCGCTGCTGTAGCTGCTCAGGTTATCGGCTGCCACATGGTACCAGGTGTCCGGCAATACCTCGGCATCATGGAGCTGGGTCAGCAGGCTGGCGGCAAAATCAGCGGCGGTATCGCTGGAGGTCATGTTGTAGCGGCTGTTCCCGGCGGGGGTATACAGGGCTGCCGTGCCGTCCAGCCCGGCGGAAACCATCCAGTCCGTGCGGTTCATCTGGGTGCGGTTTTTGACCTGCTGTAATAGATAAAAATCATCCCCGCTGACCTCGCGGGATTCATACAGGCCAGAGCTTTGATTGACGGTGCCGAACATACGGGCATCCTGTGCGCGGAACCAGAGCAGCGGCAGGCAGGCCAGCACAGCCACCAGGGCGGCGCAGGCCAGCATCAGCAGCTTGCCGCGTTTTGTGGTTTTCATACGGGTTCCTCCTGTGCGAGTTCGGCGGCGGTTTGGTTCGGTGCGGGCAGGGTGACGGTTACGGTGGTGCCTTTGCCAAGCTCGCTTTCCATGGCAAGCGTTCCGCCGTGGGCCTGGGCAATGCGGCTGCACAGGGCCAGGCCCAGGCCGCTGCCGCCCTGGCGGCGGGAACGGGATTTATCCACCATATAAAACGGCTCCACCACGCGGGCCAGCTTGTCCGCCGGGATGCCCTGGCCGTGGTCCTGAACCGTCAGCCGGATGGAACCATCTGCCTGTTCGGCGCAGACCGCAATGGCGCTGCCGGGGGTGCTGGCCTTGGCGGCGTTGGTGACAAGGTTGATGACGAGATCACACAGCAGGTCGGCATCTCCCTGCACGGTCAGGCCGTTGGACTGCATGGTCAGAATGCAGCCGTTCAGAGCAGGGGCAACGGCGTGGCGCGCTTCGGCAAAAACAGAATCCAGCTGCACGGGTACCAGTTGGGGGGCGTGCTCACCCAGGCCCATCAGCTGCAGCAGCTTTCCGCTTAAGGCTTCCAGCCGCTGGGCTTCATGGAAGATGGCCCCGGCGGCTTCACGCTGTTCTTCGGGGTCTGGCTGCATGCTGCGCAAAAGGTCGGCATAGCCGATGATGCCGGTCATGGGGGTTTTGAGCTCATGGGTAAACGCACCCACAAAATCATCCCGCTGCTGGACCGAAAGCTCCAGAGCTTCCACTTTGTCCTGCACGGCACCGGCCATCTGGTCAAAGCCCTGGCTCAGGATTTCAAGCTCATCCCCGGTGTGCATCCTGGTGCGCAAGGCATAATCACCCGCGGCAATGCGGGCGCTGGCGGCGGTCAGCACGGTCAGTGGGTGGGTCAGGCGGCGGCTGACAAGCCAGACTACCACGGCAGCCCCGGCCACCACGGCAGCTTCCAGCAGGAAAAAGCGCTGCAGGCTGCGGTTGCGCGCGGCAAAAATCTCCGTTACATCAAAGGTGGTTACCATCACAAGGCCGCCCAGCAGATCGCTGCGGTAGGTGCGGGTCACATGGGGGCCGTACTGCAAAATGCTTTGGCCGTCCTGCAGGCCGTATATGGCATAGGCTTCGTCCTGGGCGGGGTCAGCGGATGCGCGGAACAGCCCCTGGGAATAAACCCCACGGGCCAGATCCCCTGCGCGCCAGGTGGCGGCGGTGATAAAATCATCCCCGCAGGTATCTTCGCCGCGGCCGGTCTGGTCCAGGTAGTAATCCTCCACCACGCCGCACAGCATGGCGTGCATGCTTTGTTCCTGCTCGGCGGCTGCGCTCAGGCGGTCCATAAAGCTGCCGTTGACCAGCACCGCACCGCCCACAGCAAAAAACGCGGCGATGACCAGCAGCATGATGCAGACAAGTTTTTGAGAAAATTTCATAGAAAAACCCGTAAGTAAGTTTGAAATTAGGGCAATACCGCATAATTCTAAGTGCCGATACGGCGAGCGAGGTGCGGC
>ENA-ORVG01000963-ORVG01000963.1-human-gut-metagenome-genome-assembly--contig:-NODE-963-length-37119-cov-45.610431_pt1 | contig 37119 bp, 32 predicted proteins | sample MGYA00242091_ERZ509233 | MGnify/ENA primary metagenome ERZ509233 (study PRJEB26280, sample SAMEA2338840) | human gut metagenome | biome: human gut; feature: human-associated habitat; material: faeces... | reverse complement strand
ACGGGGTACGGGGACGCGGCCGCCGGAGCCACAGGGTCGAGGAGGTGACCCGCCCGCGGGCGCGGGTCACTTTTGGCCGCAGCCCCAAAAGTGACCAAAAACGCCGCTTGAAACCGCAGGTTTCAAGACTTCCTGCGCGGTTGGGGTACGTCAAAAACCTGTCGCCGCGTACCCCGCGAAAACCCAAATGCTGCACATCGTCGTACAACGAATTGCTTACGCTCCTCTTATCGCTGCCGCTCCCACGTTCCGCACGAAAACTTTCTACTCCCGCGCTGTACAGTGAAACATCTTTACACTCCGCGTAATTTTTATATCCCCGCGGCCCAGCGGGCCGCACCTACACTTGCCGCCGCTGGCGGCAAGTGCGCGATTTGATGATCGCCCAAGCCGGTAGGCCCATCAAGTCCCACCGCCCACCTTGTCAGCGGCAGCGGGGGTAGACTCGTGGCCGATTCCCTGCGGAACCTTTTCCTGCCGCATTTAAAGCGTGCAAAGGAAATCCAAAAACCATTGGTTTTTGGCGGCGTTCTTTCCCCCATTTCTTTCGCTGCTGAAAGAAATGGGGCTGCCGGTGGCATGGAAGAAGATGGAAACGGGCCGCCGAGACCGCCGGCCCCTACGGGGTACGGGGACGCGGCCGCCGGAGCCACAGGGTCGAGGAGGTGACCCGCCCTCGGAAGCGCGGCTCCCCTGCCGACGATATACCATTTTCTATTGTATGTGCCCTTGCTGAAAATTACCTGAAAAAACCGCCGCAAGCGCCGCGCAAAAAACGCCGCAGAGCGGACACGAAAACGCAGGGCCGGTGCAAAAGCGATGCGCCGCGGCCCGCGCACAGTCTGCGGAGGCCGGCAGTTCATCATTCTTCAGGCCGCCGCAGGGGTCAATGCGCCTTTTCCCTGGTACAGCAGGCGTCATCGCCATTTGAGCAGCTTCTTCCACATGCGATTGTTTTGTACGAAAAACTTTTATCCGTTAAAGCGATTCATGGCGGCATCCGCTCCCTCCGCCATGAGGCACAGCGCCGCCTCCGCCGCGCGGTCCAGCGTGGCGCGGAGCACCTTGGCCTCCTCGCCCTGAGGCTTGCCGATGACCCAGTCGATCATCTCGTGGTCAGGGTGCGCCGGCATGCCGACACCGATCTTGATGCGGGGGAAGCCGTCGGTGCCCAGATGCTGGATGATATTTTTCAGGCCGTTATGGCCGCCGGCGGAGCCGCTTTTGCGAATGCGCAGCTTGCCTGCCGGCAGAGAAACGTCGTCGGAGATCACCACCACATGGTCCGCCGGCACCTTATAAAACCGCGCCGCTTCGCCTACCGACTCGCCGGAGAGGTTCATGTAGGTCTGGGGCTTCATCACCAGAATTTTGTTTCCGTTTTTCTCCAAAATACCGGTCCACGCCTTGAACCTCAGCTTGTTGAGTTTGAAATTTTCCTTTTCCATCAGGCTGTCCAGCGCCAGCCAGCCCATGTTGTGGCGGGTGGATTCGTACTTGGTGCCCGGGTTGCCCAGCCCCACCAGGAGCCAATTGACGCCGCCGCTCTGATTCCGATTAAAAAACAAGGCTCTCGCCTCCTTCTGCAAAGTAAAGAGGGACTGCAAACGCAGTCCCTCTATTATAACACAGTCTTTTCCGTTTGCAAAGCGTTCAGTTGAACAGCTTGGCGATGGAGATCTCCTGATAGATGCGCTCGATGGCCTCGGCGAACATGGGCGCCACGGACAGATACTTGATCTTGTCGCAGCCCTCGCCCATGGACTCGGGAATGGTGTTCAGCAGGGCCACCTCCTTGATGACGCTGGCGCTCAGGCGCTCCAGCGCGGGGCCGGACAGCACGCCGTGGCTGGCGCAGGCATAGACGCTGGTGGCGCCGCCCACCTCGACGATGGCCTTGGCGGCGTTGCAGATGGAGCCGGCGGTGTCGATCATATCGTCGAACAGGATGCAGTCCTTACCGGCCACGTCGCCGATAACGTTCATGACCTCACACTGGTTGGCCTTCTGACGGCGCTTGTCCACGATAGCAAGGCTCATGTGCAGCTTCTGGGCGAAGGTGCGGGCGCGAGCCACGGAGCCCACATCGGGAGACACCACGACCATATCCTCGCAGCGCTCGCCGAACTTCTTGGCATAGTAGTCCACGAACACGGGGTTGCCCAGCAGATTGTCCACGGGGATGTCGAAGAAGCCCTGGATCTGGCTGGCATGGAGATCCATGGTCAGCACACGGTCCGCGCCGGAGGCGGTGAGCATGTTGGCCACCAGCTTGGCGGAGATGGGATCGCGGCTCTTGGCCTTGCGGTCCTGACGGGCATAGCCGAAATAGGGGATCACCGCGGTGACGCGGCCCGCGGAGGCGCGCTTGCAGGCATCGATCATGATGAGCAGCTCCATCAGGCTGTCATTGACCGGCTTGCAGGTGGAGTTGATGAGGAATACGTCGCTGCCGCGAACGCTCTCGTACAGGGAGACAGACGCCTCGCCGTCCGCGAAGGATTTGACCTCCGCCTCGCCCAGCTTGATGCCGATGAGCTTGCAGATCTCCTGCGCCAGCGCGGGGTTGGCGTTGCCGGTGAAGATCTTGATGTCCTTGCCGTGAGAAATCATGGTGTTTACCCTCTCGCTTTCTGTCCTTTTTTGTATTCTCTGGTTGCTGTGCCGGAGGTCGTTTGCCTGTTAAAAAGCAAACAAAAACGCCGTCCCGCGCCGCTTACCACTGTGTTCAGCGGCTTTCGGCGATACAGACGGCGCACACTCCGACAGAGGGAGCGCACTGACAGATGATATGGGTCTTGATGCAGTCCACACGATCCATCGGCCCTTCCTCCCTTCGCATAAATCGGTCTATCCCCATTATAGCAGGCTTTACAGGAAAATCCAGTATTTTTCCAACTTTTTTTGGCCACAATTTTTCAGAGAGGAAAAACGCTGACGTAAATTACCATTTTTCCATGGAAACAGCGGTCATTTTTTGTATTTCTAAGAAAATGCGGGGGTTTTTGGCATTTTTGAGTTGCATTTTCATTTCCGTTGCATTACAATACCATCGGTTGACAAGGGCAGGCGCGGTTTTGCCCGCGCCCATAGATGACAAGTCGCGAGGGGGATGTCCGTTTATGCTGCATATCGTACTGGTCGAGCCGGAGATCCCCCAGAACTGCGGCAACATCGCCCGCACCTGCGCCGCCACGGGGTGCTCCCTGCATCTGGTGCGGCCGCTGGGCTTCGACATCTCGGACCGCGCCGTGAAGCGGGCGGGGCTGGACTACTGGCATCTGGTGACGGTGCGGGACTACGACGGGCTGGACGATCTGTTCCGGCAGCACCCGGAGGCGGCCGCAGACCTGTGGCTTGCCACCACCAAGGCCCCGCAGGACTACACGCAGGCCCGGTTTTCGCCGGACTGCTGGCTGTTCTTCGGCAAGGAGACGGCGGGCCTGCCGGAGGCGTTCCGCGCGGCCCACTATGACCGGTGCCTCCGTCTGCCCATGCGTGCGGAGGCGCGGAGCCTGAACCTCAGCAACTCCGTGGCCATCCTGACCTACGAGGCCCTGCGGCAGAACGGGTTCCCCGGTCTGTCCGGGCAGGGCGAGATGGCGGAGCGCTGATCTGTTTTTTCCATACACATATTATTTCAAAAGGAGATGTATCCGTATGAACTACAATAAAAAGACCATTCTGGACGTGGACGTGGCCGGGAAAAAGATCCTGCTGCGCTGCGACTTCAACGTGCCCCAGGACAAGGAGACCGGTGCCATTACCAGCGACAAGCGCATCGTGGCGGCGCTGCCCACCATCCGCTACCTGCTGGAGAAGAAGGCGGCGGTCATCGCCTGTTCCCATCTGGGTAAGCCCAAGGGCGAGTGGAAAAGCAAGCTGAGCCTTGCCCCCGTGGCAGAGCGTCTCAGCGAGCTGCTGGGGCAGGAGGTCATCTTCGCCAGAGACATTGTGGGCGAGGACGCCAAGGCCAAGGCCGCGGCGCTGCAGGGCGGCCAGATCATGCTGCTGGAAAACCTGCGCTTCGACGCCCGCGAGGAGAAGAACGACCCCGAGTTTGCCAAGGAGCTGGCCTCCATGGCGGAGCTGTACGTGTCCGACGCCTTCGGCACCGTCCACCGTGCTCACGCCTCCACCGCCGGTGTGGCGGCGTATCTGCCCGCCGTGTCCGGCCTGCTGGTGGCCAAGGAACTGGAGGTCATGGGCGGCGCGCTGAACGATCCCAAGCGGCCCTTCGTGGCGGTGCTGGGCGGCGCTAAGGTCAGCGACAAGATCGGCGTCATCAACAACCTGCTGGACAAGGCCGACACCATCATCATCGGCGGCGGCATGGCCTACACCTTTGCCAAGGCGCAGGGCGGCTCCATCGGCAAGAGCCTGTGCGAGGAGGATAAGCTGGACTACGCTCTGGAGATGATCGCGAAGGCCAGGAAGAACGGCGTAAAGCTGCTGCTGCCCTCCGACACCGTGGCGGCGGACGATTTCTCCAACGATGCCAAGCGTCAGGTGGTCAGCACCATGGCCATCCCCGAGGGTTGGGAGGGCATGGACATCGGTCCCGACACCACCAAGGTATTCTGCGATGCCGTGAAGGGCGCGGGCACCGTGGTGTGGAACGGACCCATGGGCGTGTTTGAATTCGACAACTTCGCCGCCGGCACCCGCGCCATGGCCCAGGCCCTGGCCGACAGCGGCGCTATCACCATCGTGGGCGGCGGCGACAGCGCCGCAGCGGTGGAGCAGATGGGCTTCGCCGATAAGATCACCCACATCAGCACCGGCGGCGGCGCGTCTCTGGAGTTCCTGGAGGGGCTGGAGCTGCCCGGCGTGGCGTGCCTGCTGGACAAGTAAGGCCCCTTGACGGGGGAGGCGCTCCCCCTTTACATGGATCGTATCAAAGCAAAATTTGTATCGATAGAATAGTTTAAAGAAGACAGAGGAGTAAACAAGTTATGAATCGCAGATACCGTAAGACCATTATCGCCGGCAACTGGAAGATGAACAAGACCGCCAGCGAGACGAAAAAATTCGCCGAGGAGCTGAAGGCCCTGCTGCCCAAGGCCAAGTGGTGCGACGTGGTGGTATGTGTCCCCGCCGTGAACATCTCCACCGCCATCAAGGCCTTCAAGGACGCACGGGTGTCCGTGGGCGCACAGAACGTGTTCTTTGAGAAGTCCGGCGCCTACACCGGTGAGGTGTCCGCCGACATGCTGAAGGATCTGGGCGTGAAGTACGTCATCATCGGCCACTCCGAGCGCCGCCAGTACTTCGGCGAGACGGATCTTATCGTCAACAAGAAGGTGCTGGCCGCGCTGGAGGCCGGTCTGCATCCCATCATCTGCGTGGGCGAGACGCTGGAGCAGCGGGAGCTGGGCATCACCATGGAGCTCATCGCCCTGCAGGTGAAGTCCGCGCTGGCCGGTGTGCCCGCCGAGAAGCTGCGCAAGTGCGTCATCGCCTATGAGCCCGTGTGGGCCATCGGTACCGGCAAGACCGCCACCGCTGAGCAGGCCGCCGAGGTCTGCACCTTTATCCGCACCACCGTGCGCCACCTGTACGGCGCCCGCATCGCCCGTTCCATCACCATCCAGTACGGCGGCTCCATGAAGCCCGCCAACGCTGCGGAGCTGCTGGGCCAGCCCGATATCGACGGCGGGCTCATCGGCGGCGCCGCCCTGAACGCAGCGGACTTCGTGGAGATCATCAACGCCGCCAATCAGGACTAAAGAGCAAAAGGAGGCAGGCATGAACAAAACTCCGACGACCCTTATCATCATGGACGGCTTCGGCATCGCGCCGCCGGCGGACGACAACGCCGTCACCCTGGCCAAGACGCCGGTGCTGGACCGGCTGTTCCAGGAATACGCCCACACCACCCTGTCCGCCAGCGGATTGGACGTGGGTCTGCCCGCAGGGCAGATGGGCAACAGCGAGGTGGGCCACACCAACATCGGCGGCGGCCGCGTGGTGTTTCAGGATCTGCCCCGCATCAGCCGCGCCATTGAGGATGGCAGCTTCTTCCAGAACGAGGCCTACAACAAGGCCATGGACGACTGCCTGAAAAACGGTACCGCCCTGCATCTGTACGGCCTGCTGTCCAACGGCGGCGTACACTCCCATATCGACCACCTGTACGCGCTGATGCGGATGGCCAAGGACAAGGGCCTCCAGCGCGTGTATCTCCACTGCTTCCTGGACGGGCGCGATGTGTCCCCCACCAGCGGCAAGGGCTTCGTCCAGGCGCTGGCGGACAAGTGCGCGGAGCTGGGCGTGGGCAAGATCGCCACGGTCATGGGCCGCTACTACGCCATGGACCGTGACAAGCGCTGGGAGCGGGTGCAGATGGCCTACGACGCCATGGTGTACGGCGAGGGAAACCACAACCCCGATCCCGTGGACGCCGTGGCGCAGAGCTACGCCGCCAACGTCACCGATGAGTTCATGGAGCCGGTGGTGTGCGACAGCGAGGGCACCATCAGCGACAACGACAGCGTCATCTTCTTCAACTACCGCCCCGACCGCGCCCGTGAGATCACCCGCGCCATCGTGGACCCTGACTTCGACGGGTTCCAGCGGGAATTCTTCCCCACCACCTACGTGTGCAACACGGAGTACGACGCCACCATGCCCAACGTGCTGGTGGCGTGGCCCCGCATCGCCGTGAAGAACGGGCTGGGTGAGTATCTCAGCAGTCTGGGGCTGACCCAGCTGCGCATCGCCGAGACCGAGAAGTACGCCCATGTGACGTTCTTTTTCAACGGCGGCGTGGAGAAGCAGTACCCCGGCGAGGACCGTGTGCTGGTGGCCTCCCCCAAGGTAGCCACCTACGATCTCCAGCCGGAGATGAGCGCTGTGGAGGTGTGCGACAAGTGCGTGGAGCGCATCGAGTCCGGTGCGTATGACGTCATCATCCTGAATTTCGCCAACTGTGACATGGTAGGCCACACCGGCGTACTGGAGGCCGCCGTCAAGGCGGTGGAGACCGTGGACACCTGCGTGGGCCGCGTGGTGGAGGCCACCCTGAAGATGGGCGGCATCGCCATGGTCACGGCTGACCACGGCAACGCCGAGGACATGAAGCAGCCCGACGGCAGCCCCATGACCTCCCACACCACCAATCTGGTGCCCTTCATCCTCTGCGGCGCCGGTACGGAGCTGCGCACCGGCCGTCTGGCCGACATCGCCCCCACCATCCTGGATGTAATGGGGCTGGCCTGCCCGCCGGAGATGGACGGCAAGACGCTGATCGTCAAGTAACCAACATCGTCATGTACGGCAGGTCCCGAAGCCATGCTTCGGGACCTGTTTATAAGGAGACATATCCATGAACATTACAGTCATCGGCTGCGGGCGGTGGGGCTCCCTCATCACGTGGTATCTGGATCACATCGGCCACCGCGTCACCCTGTATGGCCGCGCGGCATCGCCCCGCATGCAGGCGTTTCTCACCACGCGGCAGAACGACCTGCTGACGCTGCCGGAGTCCGTGGCGCTGTCCACAGCGCTGGACGCGGCGCTGGAGAGCGCGGAGACGGTCATCATCTCCATCGGCTCCCAGAGCCTGCGGAGCCTGCTGGGACAGTCGGAATTGCAGGCACTGAGGAGCCGCACGGTGGTCTTATGCATGAAGGGTCTGGAGATGGGGACCGGCGCTCGGCTCAGTCAGATCGCAGCGGAGCTGCTGCACCCGTCCAACACCGTGGCCGTGTGGCTGGGGCCGGGCCACGTGCAGGAATTCTACCGCGGCATCCCCAACTGCATGGTCATCGACAGCGAAAACGAGGACGTGAAGCGCCGTCTGGTGCAGGCGTTTTCCAGCGACCTCATCCGCTTTTATTACGGCGGGGATATGATCGGCAATGAGGTGGGCGCCGCCGCCAAGAACGTGGTGGGTATCGCCGCCGGTTTTCTGGATGGCTTCGAGATGTCCAGTCTCAAGGGCGCTCTCATGAGCCGCGGCACCCGCGAGGTGGCCCGTCTCATCAAGGCCATGGGCGGCAGCGAGCTGTCGGCCTACGGTCTGTGCCACCTGGGGGACTACGAGGCCACGGTGTTCTCGCCGTACAGCCACAACCGGCAGTTCGGTGAGTCCTTCGTCCGCGGGCAGGATTACCACCAGCTGGCGGAGGGGTATTACACCGTGAAGGCCCTGATGCTGCTGGGACAGCGGTACGGTGTGGAGCTGCCCATCTGCAAAGCGGTGCATGACATCCTCTATGAGCAAGCGGTGCCCAGGGATATGCTGGCCGGTCTGCTGCGGCGGGGCCTGACGGAAGAATTCTACGACTGACACAGCCGCGCCGGATAAAAGTGCATAAAAAAGTCTCTGTCTGGTCACAATGCAGGCAGAGACTTTTTTATCACGGCGGGCCGCAGGCCGGAAACAGGCGGCGGTGGGTGCGTCCCACCCGAAAGGCGCGTATGAGCAGATTCGACAACTCCAAGATCAAGGCCATGTTCGGCGGCAAGGGCTTTTACATAGCCCTTGCTCTGTGCCTGCTGGCCGCCGGAACGATTGGCTATATCACCCTGTTTTCCGCCGACTCCCCCGCAAAGGAGCCGGACCCCGTCATTGAGATCAAGCCCACTCCCGTCACCCCCGTGCCTGCGGCGCCCACCAAGCCGGTGATCCAGTCGGAGCCCGTTGAGGTACCGGTGCAGGAGGCGGAGACGGTCATCGAGGAGCCGGTGGAGCTGCTGCCGGAGGTCATCTCCCCGCTGGACGGCACCACCGTGACGGTATTCAGCATGACGGAGCTGCTGTATGACCAGACCATGGCGGACTGGCGCACCCACAACGGCATCGATGTGCAGGCCGAGGAGGGCGCGGCCGTCAAGACCGCGGCGGATGGCACGGTGCTGTCCGTCACCAGCGATGAGCTGATGGGCACCACCGTGGTCATCCAGCACAGCGGCGGCTACACCACCCAGTACAGCAGTCTGCAATCGGACGTGCCGGTGGCGGAGGGGCAGTCCGTCCGCGCCGGTGACATCATCGGCCGCGTGGGCTCCACCAGCGCGGCGGAAAGTGAGATGGGCCCCCACCTCCACTTCTCCGTCAGTCAGGACGGCAGCGTCATCGACCCCCACGCCTATATCGAGGACTGAGGAAAAAGCCATCCCCCTGCGGTGCAGGGGGATGGCTTTTTCAGCTTATCGGATCAGGACTTCTCCGCCCGCGCTCCCTGGATATGGCGGTAGATGAGGCGGAACACCGTGGATACCAGCAGGATGCCCACCGCCAGAGAACCGGCGATGCCCACCGTCTCCAATCCCTTGGCCACGGCGTCCATACGATTGCCCTCCAGTCCCAGGCTCATGGTGTAGTACACGCCGGCGCCGGGCAGCAGGGGCAGTATGGCGATGACCAGATAGGGCATGGCGGGGCACTTGCGGACCCGGGCCATCACCTCGGCATACGCCGCCGCGAACAGGGATGCGAACAGGTTGGCGACATACACATCGCAGCCCAGCGCGCCGCCCAGCAGGTACAGCATCCACGTCACCACGCCGCCGATGATGCACAAGACGCTGCCGCGGCCGTGGACGTTGAACAGGATGCAGAAGCCCAGACAACCCACGAACACGGCCACAGCCTGTGCCAGCGGCTGCCACGTCACCGTGGCGGAGCCGGTGACGCCGTAGACCCCTGATGTCAGGTGCCATGCGGCAGCGGTGCCCAACGCGATGGCCAGCGCCGTGAACACCACCTGCACCAGCCGGAAGATGCCGGAGTTGGTGTCGCCGTAGATGATGTCCCGCATGGCGTTGGTGATAGGCAGGCCCGGGACCAGCATCATCAGCGTGCCGATGATGGCGGCGTCCGGGCTGTCCATCAGCCCCAGTCCCGCGGCGATATAGGCCGGAAGCGCCATGCAGCAGGCGGCCAGCAGGGTACTGAAAAACGGGTTGGCCTCCTGCTTGTCCATAAAGCGGGTAACAAGGCCGATGATAAGGCCCATGAGTCCCGCCCACAGGCAGTCCAGCAGCGTGCCGCCGAACACCAGACAGAAGCCCAGGCCCACCAGAACGCCGCCCAGATAGATCACGCCGGTGCGGTAGGTGCGGCAGGCGGCCAGCGTCTCGTGAAGCCATGTCATGGCCTCGTCCACCTCCGGACGCTCCGTGCAGATGCGGCGGCTCAGGGCGTTGAGCTTCTCCATGGCCTCCAGATCGTTGCCGTGGAAGTCGATACGTTTCATGAGCATCAGGGGCTTGCCGTTGGCCGCCTCCAGACTGACCGAGATGCTGTTGGGGATGGCGAACACCTCACACTCCACACCATAGGCCCGCAGGATGCGGTGGACGGTGTCCTCCACGCGGAACGTCTCCGCGCCGGACATGGCCAGATGATACCCCATGGTGACCGCCAGATCGGTCAGCAGATAATAGTCCATACAAACAGATCTCCTGTATCAGTTTGCCGGATGCAGCGAAGGCCGCATCCGGCAAACTGACAGTATAGGCGCTTCGCGGGCAAATGTCAACCGTTCATTTGGGTCACAGTTCCCAAAAACAGCGGCAGGTTGGCGTGGGTGTCCACGATCATGTACACGAAGGGGCGATCCAGCACCACGCGATGCACCTCCGGCGGCTCAGCGGAGGCGGTGTCAGCCACCACCGCCGTGACGGCGGCGGCCTTGGTGCCGTTCTCGTCCAGGGACAGGTACGTCTTGTGCAGCACGGCGCTGACGTACAGCTGGTCATTGGGCGCGCTGCCCATGGCCCGCAGGTCGGCGCGGGAGGCGTCGAAGGCATCGGTGACGCCCATGGCCTTCAGCGCGTCGTTCAGCTCCAGCGAGGAGGACGCCGTGAAGCAGGGGATGGCGGCCTCCACCGTGCCGTAACTGTGTTCGTTGAGCAGGGCGTGGAGCTTACCGCCGGTGAGTCCGGCCACATAGTCCGCTATGGAGACACCCTCACTGGGCAGCAGCCCCACAAAGGCGTAGCGGCCGCCGTCGTAATACTTCATGAAGCCGGTGGTGTTGTCGTCGGACAGGTAAACGCTCTCCTTGGACCACAGCAGGTCCGCCGTCTGTCGTGTGCCGTCGGCGGCGGTGAAGGCGGCGCCCGTCTCAATGTCGGACTTCTCGTAGGGCTCCCGCCACTTGGCGTCGAAGCAGACGGCGTTCACCAGATACAGCATGGTGCGGTCCGTGGGCGGCTGATCCAGCAGGCTGGAGATCATGCCGTCGGTCTTGTTGTCCACCCAGCGGTTCAGGTCCGTCACCAGAGAGTCGTCGAAGGCGGAGCGGTAGGCCTCCGCGCCGTAGTAGTTGGCACAGGTATCCAGAAAAGCATCGTCCACGCGGAAGATGTCCCGCAGCCACAGGGAGTTGGACAGCGACAGCTTACACTTTTTGGTGTTCTCCGGCAGGCTCATACGGTAGGTGTAGAGGTAGTCGTTGAGGGCAGTCAGGTCCATGCCCATGGCCTGCTCCAGCTGGGTCAGGGTGTCGCCGGAGGCGCCGTTGGCGGTCATGCCCAAGGCGTACAGCACCGATACCGGCGAGAGCAGCACGCCCTCCGACTCGGCCGTCTGCCGCAGCAGGGCGGCGGCAAAGTCCATGACGGCGGTGCTGTCGCCCGTCAGGTCGGTGTGGGTATCGATGGTGCGGGCGGTGATGCCCTCCGTCAGGCTTTGGGCCTTCAGCTTGCCGCCGCAGCCGAACAGCGGCAGCGCCATACAAACGGCCAGCGCCAGCGCGGCCATACGCTTTCCCATGGGATCAGCTCCTTTCCATGTTCTCTATCCCTTAGACGGGGCGGAGTGGGAAAAGGTTTCCCTCCGCGCAAAATAAATGCACCGGCAGGGACAACTGCCGGTGCGGTTCTGTCATTTTTGCAGCTTTTTCAGGGCGCTGCGGGCGGCGGACTGCTCCGCCTCTTTCTTGCTGCGGCCCTCGCCGGCGCCGATGGGCTCGCCGTTCAGCGTGACGCGGAAGGCGAACAGGCGGGCGTGGTCGGGACCGGCGGAGCCGGTCATCTCGTAGCGCAGAGTCTGGTCGGGCTTGCGCTGTACCAGCTCCTGCAGCTCCGTCTTATAGTCGCGGCGGCGCTCCTCCACCTGCTCCTCCTGCTCCTTGTCCAGCAGGACGCGGTGGATCAGGTCGCGGGCGGCGTCTACCCCGCCGTCCAGATAGACGGCGGCGAACACGGACTCCGTGGCGTCTGCCAGAATGGACGGGCGCTGACGTCCGCCGCCCAGCTCCTCACCGTGGCCCAGCTTCAGGTACTGGCCCAGCTCCAGATACTGGGCCACCTCGTGCAGGCTCTCCTCGCACACCAGTGCGGCGCGGATGCGGGTCAGATCGCCTTCCGGCAGGTCGGGGTGCTTGGCGTACAGGTACTCCGCCGTCACGAAGCCCAGCACCGCATCGCCCAGAAACTCCAGACGCTCGTTGCTGGTGATGCCGCCGGCGCGGTGCTCGTTGGCGTAGGAGCTGTGGTACAGGGCGTTTTCCAGCAGCGCGGGGCGGCGGAAGGTATAGCCCAGCTTTGTCTCCAATGCCTGCATAGGCAACTCTCCTTTCCAAAAAGACGACCCCGCACAGGCGGGGTCGGGTCTCGTCTTTTCTATGTCAGATCAACCGAGCTTTCCGTTGATATAGCGGACGCAGTCGCCGACGGTCTTGAGAGACGTCAGGTCCTCCTCATCGATCTCGCCGATGTCGAATTCTTCCTCCATGGCCATGACCAACTCGACCAGGTCCACGGAATCGGCACCCAGATCGTCCACGAAAGAACTCTCCATGCTGATCTCATCGGCGTCAATGGCAAACTGCTCGGCGATGAGATCCTGCATCGTTTTGAAGATCTCCTCCATTGTCACGGGGTATTCCTCCTTCTTTTTTTCTTCGAATAGAATACGGCAATCCTCTGGGACTGTCAATACCCTTTTTTCCTTTTTTATTCGGACATCAGCTGCATCTTGTCTATGTTCTTCTGAATATCCTCCACAATGCCGCTGCGGGCCACCTGAATGGCCTGTCCGACGGCGTTCTCGATGGCCTCGGCATTGGACGCGCCGTGGGCCTTGATGACGGGCTTTGAGATGCCGATGAAGGCGGTGCCGCCCACCTTGTTGGGGTCCAGCCTGTCCTTGAAGGCGTTGAGCCCGGGCATCACCAGCAGCGCCGCCAGCTTTGTCAGCAGGTTCTTCTTGAACATGGTCTTCAGCGCGGAGCCGGCGAAGGAGCCCACTCCCTCGATACTCTTGAGCATGATGTTGCCGGAGAAGCCGTCGGTGACGATGACGTCGCAGCCGCCCTTGATGGCCTCCTTGGCCTCGATGTTGCCGATGAAGTGCAGGTCGCCCCGCTTGTCGGCCTGACGCAGCAGGGCCAGCGTCTGCTTCTGGAGGTCGGTGCCCTTGCTGTCCTCGGTCCCGATGTTGAGAAGCGCCACCCGGGGCCTGTCCACGCCCAGCACCCGCTGGGCATAGAAATTGCCCAGAAAGGCGAACTGCACCAGATACTCCGGCGTACACTCGGCGTTGGCGCCGCAGTCGATGAGGACGGCGCTGCCGGTGGCGGTGGGGATCACGGGGGCCATGGCGGCGCGGCGGATGCCGTGGATGCGCTTGGTGATGAGGGTGGCGCCGGTGAGCAGCGCGCCGGTGGAGCCGGCGGACACCATGGCGTCGCCGCCGCCGTTTTTCAACAGCGTCAGGCCTACGCCCATGGACGTGTTCTTTTTCCGGCGGAATACGGTGGCCGGGTCGTCGCACATCTCCACCGTCTCCGTTGTGGGGATAACGGCCGCGCCGTCCGGCAGGTCCGTCAGGCCGCAGGCCTTGACAGCGTCCAGAATGGCGGCCTCGTCGCCGGTGAACACGATGTCCGCGCCGAAGCGCTTCTGCGCCTGCAGCGCGCCCTTGACGATCTCCAGCGGGGCGTTGTCGCCGCCCATGGCGTCTACAATGATCTTCATGTGTACAGTACCTCCTGCTCGATGGTCTGGCTCAGGATGTCCAGAGAGCGCCGGCTCAGCTCCGCGTTCTTGTTGCGCTTGCCCTTGACGCGGTGGTCCAGCGGCGGGATGATGCCGAAGTTGATGTTCATGGGCTGGAAGTCACCCACGGAGCCGTTGCTGACGTAGAGTCCCAGCGCGCCGATGGCCGTCTCCGCGGGAAAGTCGACAGGGGTCTGTCCGTTGAGACGGCGGGCCAGCTCCACACCTGCCAGAAAACCGCTGGCACAGGATTCCACATAGCCCTCCACGCCGGTCATCTGCCCGGCAAAGACGATGCGGGGGTCGGACTTCAGCCGGTAGTAGCGGTCCAGCAGGCGGGGGGAATCCAGATAGGTGTTGCGGTGCATCACGCCGTAGCGCAGGAACTGGGCGTCGCGGAGCGCGGGGATCATGGTGAACACCCGCCGCTGCTCCGGCCATTTCAGGTGGGTCTGGAAGCCCACCAGATTGTAGATGCTGCCATCGGCGTTGTCACGGCGGAGCTGCACCACGGCGTAGGGCTCCTTCCCGGTCCTGGGGTCGATGAGCCCCCGGGGCTTCAGGGGGCCGAAGCGCAGGGTGTCCTCGCCCCGCCGCGCCATGACCTCCACGGGCATACAGCCCTCGAACACGTTCTTATCCTCGAAGCCGTGGACCTCCGCCTCCTCGGCGGCGATCAGCGCCTGCCAGAAGGCCAGATACTCCTCCCTTGTCATGGGGCAGTTGATGTAGTCCGGCGTGCCCTTGTCGTAGCGGCTGGCGAAATAGGCGCTGTCCATGTCCACGCTGTCGTAGGACACCAGCGGCGCGGCGGCATCGAAAAAGTTCAGGGTATTGCCGCCGCCCAGTCTGGCGGCGATGGCATCCGCCAGCGGGTCGGAGGTCAGGGGGCCGGAGGCGATGACCACGTCCCCCTCCGGGATGGACGTGACCTCGCCGGGGATCATGGTGATATTGGGATGGCTCAGCACGGCCTCGGTGACTTTGCGGGCGAAGCCCTCGCGGTCCACCGCCAGCGCACCGCCGGCAGGCACCGCCGTGGCGTCGGCGCAGCGCATGATGAGGCTGTGCAGCCGCCGCAGCTCCTCCTTCAGGAGGCCCACGGCGTTTTCCAGCCCTGCGCCGCGCAGGGAGTTGGAGCAGCACAGCTCCGCGAAATAATCGGTGACATGGGCGGGGGTCCTTTTCTCCGGCTTCATCTCCCGCAGCGTCACAGCCACGCCCCGCTGGGCCAGCTGCCACGCGCACTCGGAGCCGGCCAGTCCCGCGCCGATGACGGTCACATGGTTCATGTTTTACTCCGTTTTCTCCGCAGCCTTCTTTGTGGTCTTTTTGGCGGCGGTGGTCTTAGCCGCCGTTTTTTTTGCGGCGGGCTTCTTCGCGGCAGGCTTTTTGGCCGCCGCAGTCCTGGTGGTCTTGGTGGTCTTGGTGGTCTTGGCCGCCCTCGTGGTCTTGGCCGCCTTGGCAGGCTTCTCGGCGGCCGTCTCGGCGGGCTGAGCGCCTTCCGCCGGCTTCTCGGCGGCGTTTTCGCCGTCCTCGGCGGGCTTGCGGCGGCGATAGCCGCGCTTATCCTCCGGCAGGAAGTTGCTGCACGCGGGATTGGCGCAGAAGGGCTTATTGAAGCCGCGGCCCGCCTTTTTGAACATGGTCTGTCCGCAGACGGGGCAGTCGTCCTTCACCGGCACGTCCCACGTCATAAAGTCGCAGGTAGGGAACTTGTCGCAGCCGTAGTAGGTGTAGCCGTTGCGGCTGGTCTTTTTCAGGATGCGTCCGCCGCACTTGGGGCAGCGGCCGGGCATCTCCACCACCAGCGGCTTGGTGAACTTGCACTCCGGATAGCCGGGGCAGGCCAGAAACCGGCCAAAACGCCCGGACTTGATGACCATGTTGCGGCCGCACAGGTCGCACTTCTCCTCCGTCACCTCGTCGGGCACCTTCAGGTACACGCCCTCCATGTCCTTTTCCACCTTTTCCAGATTCTCGTGGAACGGTACGTAGAACTGGCGGATCAGGTCCTTCCACCGGACATCGCCGGACTCCACATCATCCAGCTTTTTCTCCATGCGGGCGGTGAACTTCACGTCCACGATATCGGGGAAGCGCTGGCACATCAGGTCGTTGACCACCTGCCCCAGCGGGGTGATGCGCAGGTATTTGCCCTCCTTGATGACGTACTCACGGTCCAGAATGGTGGACACGGTGGGGGCGTAGGTGGAGGGACGGCCAATGCCGTTTTCCTCCATGGTACGGATGAGGGTGGCGTCAGTGTACCGTGCGGGAGGCTGGGTGAAATGCTGGGACGGCGCGAAGCTCTCCAGCGTCACGGTCTCACCCTCGGCCAGCTCCGGCAGCGGGGACTCCTTCTCCTCCTTCTCGTCGTCGCGGCTCTCCTCGTACACGGCGGTGTAGCCGGCGAACTTCAGGTTGCTGGCGGAGCAGCGGAAGCTGTGGGCGCCCGCGCCGATCTCCACGCTGATGCTGTCGTAGACGGCATTGGCCATCTGGCTGGACAGGAAGCGGCTCCAGATCAGGCGGTACAGCCGGTACTGCTCGCCGGTGAGGTCGCCCTTTACCTGCTCCGGCGTCAGGGACGGATCGGAGGGGCGGATGGCCTCGTGGGCGTCCTGCGCTCCGGCCTTGGTCTTATAGACGCGGGGGGATGCGGGGCAATAGCTCTGGCCGTAGCGGGAACAGATGACATCCCTGGCCTGGGTCTGGGCCTCCGCAGAGATGCGGAGGGAGTCGGTACGCATGTAGGTGATGAGGCCCACGGTGCCCTCGCCGGTGATATCCACGCCCTCGTACAGCTGCTGGGCGATGGCCATGGTGCGGCGGGGGGTCATGTTCAGCTTGCGTGACGCCTCCTGCTGTAAAGTAGAGGTGGTGAACGGCGGCGCGGGAGAGCGCTGCTTGTCCGCCCGCTTTACGGACTTCACCGCAAAGGGCAGGCTCTTCAGCTCGTCCATCACCGTCTGGGTATCGGCCTGACTGGCGGGCTCGTATTTCTTGCCGTCCTTGCCGTAGTAGTGGGCGGTGAACAGGGCACCGGCGTGGTTTTTCAGGCTGGCGTCCAGCGTCCAATACTCCTGAGGTACGAAATCCGCGATCTCCTTTTCCCGCTGGGCCACCAGACGCATGGCCACGGACTGGACACGGCCTGCCGACAGGCCGCGGCGGATCTTCTTCCACAGCAGCGGCGACAGCTGGTAGCCTACGATGCGGTCCAGCACGCGGCGGGCCTGCTGGGCGTCCACCAGATCCTGATCGATGTCGCGGGGGTGGCGGATGCTGTCCGTCACCACCTTTTTGGTGATCTCATTGAACGTGACCCGCCGCGCCTTCTCGTCCGGCAGGTCCAGAAGATGCTTCAGATGCCAGCTGATGGCCTCGCCCTCGCGGTCCGGGTCGGTGGCGAGGTAGACGGTCTGGCTCCCCTTTGCCGCCGTCTTGAGCTCCTTGATGATATCCTCTTTGCCCTTGATGGGCCGGTAATTGGGGGTGAAATCCCCGTCCACGTCCACGCCCAGCGTGCTCTTGGGCAGGTCCCGCAGGTGGCCCATACTGGCCTTCACCTGATAATCGGGGCCCAGATACTTGCCGATGGTCTTGGCTTTGGCGGGGGACTCCACGATCACCAGATTCTTTGCTTTTGCCATAACTTGATTTACTCCTCCTTGAGTTCCACTGTCCGCAGGAAGCTCCCTGCTCCCTGACGGCAGACATATCCGTCGATCTCCAGCATGGTCAGGGCCGACAGCACCCGCCGCACCGGCAGGTCTGTGGCCACGGCGGCCTCGTCCGCCAGCAGCGGGCGGTCCGTAGGCAGCATGCGCAGGATGCGCTGCTGGTCGTCAGTCAGCGCCGCGCCCTCCCTGGCCATGTTCAATATAGGCAGCGCCGGCGCCTTTTCCGGCTGCCGCACCGGCTGCGCCGATGCGGACGCAGGCTCCGCCTCCGCGCTTCCGGGCGTCTCCGGCAGCACCGCACGGATGGGGCGCAGCTTCTGGGGGAAGCGCTGCTGGTACGTGCCCAGCACGTCCCACGCCTCCATGACCAGCCCCGCGCCGTCGCGGATCAGCTGGTTGCAGCCGCGGCTGGAGGCGGCATTGATGGGGCCCGGGACGGCGAACACGTCCCTGCCCTGCTCCAGCGCGGTATTGGCAGTGATAAGCGCGCCGCTTTTCTCCGGCGCCTCTACCACGACCACCGCCAGACTCAGGCCGCTGATGATGCGGTTGCGCACGGGAAAGTGGCCGCCGCGCGGCTCCGTGCCCGGCGGGTACTCCGACAACAGTACGCCGGTGGCGGCGATGTCCTCGTAGAGACGGCGGTTCTCCGGCGGATAGATCACGTCCGCGCCGCCGCCCAATACCGCCGCAGTGAACCCGCCGGCCCGCAGCGCGCCCTGATGGGCCGCACCGTCGATGCCTTTGGCAAGGCCCGAGATCACCAGACTGCCCTGCCGTGCCAGCTCATAGCCCAGCTGGGAGGCGGCACGGGTGCCGTAGGGCGAGCACTTCCGCGTGCCCACCACCGCCACGGCGGCCTCCTCATCGAAAAGCGGCATGGAGCCCTTGCCGTACAGCAGCACCGGCGGGTCGTACATGTCGCGCAGACGGGCGGGATAGGCCGCGTCGTCCATGGTGACGATGAATTGCCCGTCCCGGGCGCAGTCGGCCAGCACCTTTTCGGCGCGGGCCAGCGATTTGTCCGACAGGCTCTCCGCCTGCTGTCTGGTAATGCCCTCCACCAGACACAGCTGATCCGGCTGGGCATAGTATACGTCCTCGGGCGAGGAAAAATGCTCCAACAGCAGCAGCTTCGCCCGATTGCTCAGCGCCGGCGCCGTGGTCAGCCACAGCCAGTATTTCAGCGCCGCCATCCCCCTCATCTCCCTTTTTCAGCGATAGGCCTCCCACAGCAGCACCGCCGCCGCCATGGCCGCGTTCAGTGACTCGCAGTGCGCCTGCATGGGGATACGTACCGTTTTGTCGCACATGGCCAGCACCTGCTCCGTCAATCCCCTGCCCTCGCTGCCGATGGCGATGGCGCAGCGGCGCAGGTCCAGCGCCCGCACGTCCTCGGTATCGTCCCGCAGGGCCGCGCCGTACAGCGGCAGCCCCGCCGCGGTGAGCCGCTGCCGCATGGCCGCGGCGTCGGTACACCACACCGGCATGCGGAACACCGCGCCCATGGACGAGCGCAGCGTCTTGACGCTGTACGGATCGGCGCAGCCGGTGAGCAGCAGCACGCCGTCGCAGCCGAAGGCGTCCGCCGTCCGCAGCACCGTGCCCACGTTGCCCGGGTCCTGTACACCGTCCAGCACCACGTAGCGGCTGCCCGGCAGCATCTCCGGCAGGGCGGTGTCCGGCAGGCGGCACACCGCCAGCATGCCCTGGGGCGTGCGCATGGGCGAGATGGAGGCCATCACATCCGGCGGCACGGCCGCGCACCGCACCGACGCATCCAGCCCCTCCGGCGGCTCTACGCCGTCGCTGACGGCCACGGCCAGCACCCGCGCCCCGTGGCGCAGGGCTTCCTCCACCAGCTTGGGACTGTCGCAGAGGAACTCCCCCTGCTGCCGCCGGAAGGCAGCGCTGTCCAGCCGGCGCATATGCTCCAGCAGCGGATTTTTACGACTGGTGATGCGCTCCATACGCCCTCCCCATTTTGGTGCGCCGCCGGTAAGGCGGTGTGCCCGAATATTCTTTATAATATAGGTGTGTTTTCCCGTTGTCAACATAAAATCAGGGAACGCCGGTGGGCGCTCCCTGATTTTTGTCTGATTTTTATGGTTTTCCGGTTACACGCAGTGGCCGTTCCGCCGGATCACGTCCACCACGCGGTCCACGCACTGGCGGCAGATAGCGTCCTCCGGCGCTTCCACCATGACCCGCAGCACCGGCTCTGTGCCGGATTCCCGCACCAGCACGCGGCCGGTGTCCCCCAGCTCCGCAGCCACGGCATCCACCGCGGCCTGCACATCGGGGTCCTCCCGCGCCGTCTTTTTGTCTTGGACACGGACGTTCTCCAGCACCTGGGGATAGATGGTGAGACCCTCGGTCAGCTTGCTGAGGGGCTTCTTCTGCTCCAGCATCACCTCCATCAGCTTCAGGCTGGTGAGCACGCCGTCGCCGGTGGAGGCGTACTTGGAGAAGATAATGTGCCCCGACTGCTCGCCGCCCAGAGCGCAGCCGTTCCTGGCCATGTACTCGTAGACGTACTTATCGCCCACGGCGGTCTTGGCGTAGGAAATCCCCTCGCGGTCAAAGGCGCGGTACAGGCCGAAGTTGGACATGATGGTGGTCACCACCGTGTTGCGGGGCAGCTCGCCCTGCTGCTTCAGGTGCCGCCCGCAGACGTAGAGGATATGGTCGCCGGTGATGATGCCGCCCTGCTCATCCACGGCAAGGCAGCGGTCGGCATCGCCATCGTAGGCGAAGCCCACATCCAGCTCGTTGGCCAGCACAAAGCGGCGCAGGGCTTCGATATGGGTGGAGCCCACGCCATTATTGATGTTGAAGCCGTCGGGCTCATCGCCCATGACGTAGGTCTTGGCGCCCAGTGCGTCAAAGACGCTCTTGGCAATGGTCCAGGCGCTGCCGTTGGCGCAGTCCAATCCCACGCGCTTGCCCTTAAAGGAGAACAGCCCCAGAGAGATGAGGTAGCCCACGTAGCGGTTGCGGCCCGCCACATAGTCCACCGTGCGGCCGATGTGGTCCCGCCGGGCCAGAGGGATCTGCTGCCAGCGCTGGCCGAACACCTCCAGCTTGCCGTCCAGATAGTCCTCGATGAAGGCGATGGTGCCCTCGTCCATCTTCTCGCCGCTGCCGCTGATGAGCTTGATGCCGTTGTCGTAGTAGGGGTTGTGGCTGGCGGAGATCATGATGCCGCAGTCGAACCCGTCCGTCCGCGCCACAAAGGACACGGAGGGCGTGGTGGTCACATGCAGCAGATAGGCATCCGCGCCGGAGGCCACCAATCCCGAGGCCAGCGCGTACTCAAACATGTAGCTGCTGCGGCGGGTGTCCTTGCCGATAACCACCCGCACCGGCGTGGTGTCGCCGCTGCGGCGCTTGGTCTCACCGTAATACCAGCCCAGAAAACGTCCCACCTGATAGGCGTGGTCCGCCGTCAGGTCCACATTGGCCTCACCACGGAAGCCGTCTGTTCCGAAATATCTCCCCATAGTCGCTCCTTACTCCTCCCGCTGGGCGGCGATATCGCCGCCGCGCTTATAGATGCTGTCCGCCGGTACCGTCCCCCGCACGGAGGACAGCGGGTAGACACGGCTGCTCCGGCCCACCACCGTGCCGGGGTTCAGCACGCTGTTGCAGCCGATCTCCACGTGGTCGCCCAGCATGGCGCCCACCTTCTTGCGTCCCGTCTCCGCACGCTCTGCGCCGCAGCGAACCACCACCAGCGTCTTGTCAGACTTGACGTTGGAGGTGATGGAGCCCGCGCCCATATGGGCCTTATAGCCCAGGATGCTGTCGCCCACGTAGTTGTAGTGAGGCGTCTGCACGCTGTCGAACAGGATGACGTTCTTCAGCTCCACGGAGTTGCCCACCACGCAGTTGTCGCCCACCAGGGCACTTCCGCGGATGAACGCGCCGTGGCGCACCTCCGTGCCTGCGCCGATGATGCAGGGTGCGCCCAGATAGGCGGTGGGCGCCACCACGGCGGTCTTGTGTACCCAAACCTCCGGCGCACGCTGTGCAAAGTCCGGCTCCAGTGTGGGCCCCAGCTGCCGGATCAGGTCACCGATGCCGGCCAGCGCCTCCCAGGGATAGGTGAAGCCCGCCAGATACGCCGCTGCACGGGTATGGGACAGGTCGAACAGGTCTTGAATGGTATACATGACAATAGCCCCCTTGTCTCCGCGCCTTCTGCTCTATGATACGCTCTGACGGCGCGGATAGAAGTATTATACTATGCTTCGACACGCTCTGACAAGAGCCTGCGCGAGAAAAAGCGGGACCTTTAAAACATACCCCCGTTATACTTTTTCTGTACCGACGCGATACGGTCTATGCCGATACCGGTACCGATGACCAGCACAGCCGCAGCCAAGAGCGCGATACCGGCAGAATCGCCCAGCAGGCCGATGATGCCGCTGAGCAGCGGCGCCGCAGCCACCGCCAGCAGCGCCTTGCCAAACGCCCTTGCATAGGCCTCTTTATCCGTCACATTTGTCTGATGGTACCGATGGATCAGCTCTGTTCTTCCGCCATACACCGCGATGCCCAGCGCTGCCAGCAGCGCGGCGATCAGGAACATAATGATCGCATATGCCAGCATAAAAAGCTCCTTTCCGATATATGAAAGGCAGGCAGCCCGCGGACTGCCTGCCTTGCGTCTTTACTTATCCAGCGGCTTCATGGTCGGGAATAAAATTTTGCTCTCTCCATCCCGCCTCATACCGCTCCGTAGTGCGCAAAATCCGCATAATTGCTGGGTTTTTGAAACTATTTATCATCCGTCTTGTGTCCTATTGGGCCGTCCGCTTCACTCGAAAAGTTGTATAAAAATTGTAGTTGTTTGTAGGCGTATTTTTTTGTGAAAAAGTGTGTCAACTCCAAAATGTCAAAAATTGGATAAATCTTCCACAAAAAGGACTGGCACATTGTAGAGCCATGAAGAACATCCCTGATACTGTTTCTTTATCGCTTTTAGCCTATATTATAAGGTATCGATGCTAAAACTGCGGAAACCAGCAATGCACAAACTGCTTATTTGCAGCTCATACAAATATGAGTATAACCCCATCAGTTATTCAAGTCAACATTTTTCAATGAACTACTTGTCTGCATAAAAAACTAGGAGGTTCACTATGCCAGAATACCAACTTCAAATTAAACAAGTGGTAGATTACCCACGATGCCGGATTTATCGTGAGTTCATCCACAAACTGATCAACGACCGGAGCATCCGCATAAACGGAGGCTCCGGCCTTTTTCATTTTACTGTACTTTGCAGCTATGCAAACTTCCGCACCTCATACCGCCGTATTGACGGAATCAGTTATACAGTCTCGCCCGGCGAATGGGTGTGCACCGTCAAGGAACTGTCTTGCTGGTTCCGCACCCGCTTTCATCGGCAGGCGCTGTCCATGCTGGATACCCTTCAGAAGCAGCACTTGATTTCCTATACACTGCTGGGCCGTGGCAATGTAGTCAAATATAAAATCCTCCACTGGGCCCGCCACAATTCCGCACTGGAGTACAATGCCCCATGCCAAAAGGATACCGGTTTTTTCTTCCTTCCAGTCTCTGTTGCCCTGGAACTGGTCAGCTCTGCCCGCTGCTCTGAAATGGACATCGTTCTGGATCTGTGGGTATCCGCTGTCTACAACGATACACAGGTTCAGGGGTCAGAGGTCGGTCCGGTAGCCTACTTTCGCAATGGTACAGGAAACCCGCTGGTCAGTTATACCGAACTCTCCTGCCGCTGGGGGCTGTCACGCGCTACCGTATGCCGTATACTGAAAAAACTGGACGGTCTTGGGTATATCTCTATCATGTCGTTTCCCGGCCGGCATGGAAGCGTGATCTACCTGCAGAACTACCTGTCCACCATGTTTGAGATTTCCGATGTTTTAATCGACAAGGAGGAAGTTGCCATGACCTTAAACATTCATCTGGAGCTTCCGGAAACTGCTGAAACCGAAGAGAGCCATTCCATCTCTGAGCATGAGGTCATTGTTTCGGATGCACTTTCCAGCGTTTCAAAATCGCACATTGAAACGATACTCCGCAAGATGGCTGACATCCTATCTACGCAAGGGATTTCCTGCTTTTCTTGCCCGCTCTCCCGCTATAAGTTATATCCCTTATCGGACGACTGCTGGGAAGAGTTGATTCCGCGTGCGCGAGGGAAATCCACAGCCCACTTTGGTCTGACCATCCTCTGCGGCACAAACACTTCAATCGCCACTTTTGAACTTACACTCACTCCCTTTGAGGAGCACGAAAATAGGAGGAACCTGAAATGAGAAAATTTGTTGAACCTGATGTTGCTGATAATCCCCTGTACCATGATACCTGGAAACTGCTGAAAAAATACCGGGATGTTGTGTGGAGCCTGGAGCTTTCTGTCCAGCATGTCCGCACCAAGTTTGAGATCGAGTATGGCACCTCCATCGAGGATTTTCTGGATTCAGTCTATCTGGCTGGCGCTGATTTGGCCGGAAGCGACATCGAGCACCATGCCAAATGCATTGAACGCAGCCACAAAATGCTCAAGCTGCTGGATTCCGCAGTCGAATTGCTGCGTACCAAGCACAAAAACGGTGAGGCATATTACTGGCTGCTGTACTACTCCTTCCTCTCGCCGCAGCAGCTCAAAAATGTTGAGGAAATCATCGAGACCCTACGACCGCATATTCGTGACATCAGTTTCAGAACCTACTACCGCAAACGCCGGGAAGCTATTGAAGCCCTCAGTTCCGTCCTTTGGGGCTATACCTCCAAGGACAGTTTAGACATGCTGGAACAGTTCTTTCCAGAGACAAAATCACCTTCCGGACAATCGGGCAAATAATTGGCACAATTCGGGAACAAAATTGGCATGGTTCTGCTCTTTCAGTGTAAATACCGATGTGTTAAACTGAATATGCTCAAACTTGCACCCAAAACCGAACAGGACAGTAACGGCACCTTTCATCAGGGTGCTTTTTTGCTGCCCAGATGGCCGCCCGGCCATTTGAAAGCCCACATTTGTTTTGACAGGTGTGGGTTTTTCTGTTCCCTATTGAGCATCAAAAAATCATTCAGAATTGGAGGATCGCAAATTGAAGAAAACGAAAACCCCTCAAACTCCGCAGCTTCAGGAGCCGGATACCCAGTCCAAGCGCAGGCTTTCGCTGCCCAAAGTGGCTTACAGCGCCTTCCTGTGTGTGATGATGTCCATGATGTTCTGCCAGCCGGCTTATGCGGCAACAGATGTATGGACCAAGGCCAAAGAGATCATGCAGGATGTATACACCCAAATCCTTGCCATCTCCACTATCGCCGCCATCGTCACTGCTTCGGTAGCCTTGCTGCTCATGAACTTCTCCCGTTCCGGACGGACGGTGGATGAAAGCCGCGCCTGGCTCAAACGAATCTGTATCACCTGGGCTATCCTCAATGGCTTGGGCTTTATCATGGCGTATGTGACGCCGCTCTTTAGTGGCGGACAATGGACAGGCTGATTGACCGTCTGACTGCTCGCCGGAAAGGAGGCTTGCATTTATGGGCATTTTAGACGGCATAGTGGAATGGATCGCAGAACAGGTAATGGCCGGTCTTGATCTGGTGACCACATCGGTTTTGGGTGCGCTGGGCTGTGATATGGCTGTATTTCTGCGTTATTTTCCCGCAGCAGAGACTATGTACTCTGTTTTCGTGGCTCTGGCAATCGGGATCATCCTGCTCAACTGGGTCTGGCAGTTATTCAAAAACTTCGGTCTTGGCGCAGGTGTGGAAGCAGAAGATCCGGTAAAGCTGAGTATCCGTTCCGTTATTTTTATCCTGCTGACGCTCTTTTCAGATGAGATCGTCAATATTGTTCTTACCATCGGCGGCACCCCCTACCACTGGATCATGGAGTCCGACCTTCCTGCATTAAGCTTTGCAGACTTCAATTCCGTGATGCTGGTCATCATCGGTGTGTGTGCCAATGGGGCTGTGGCGCTGATTACCTTGATTTTGGTTCTCATCCTGGCCTGGAACTACCTAAAACTTCTGTTCGAGGCAGCCGAACGGTATGTGCTGCTCGGTGTACTGGTCTACACGGCTCCTGTGGCTTTTTCTATGGGCGCCAGCCAGACCACAGCAAACATCTGGAAATCCTGGTGCCGGATGCTTGGCGGTCAAATTTTCCTATTGGTCATGAACGCCTGGTGCCTGCGCCTGTTCACAAGCATGGTGGGGTCCTTCCTTGCGAACCCGCTTTCGTTGTAAGGAGGTCTTATCCTTGAAGAAACTCAAAAAAATTTTGTTTGCGGCCTTTACAGTCGCAATTCTCTCCTGCCTGCTCTGCCAGCCGGCTTTTGCCGCTATCTCCGAAAGCGATGTGCAGGCTCAGGTAGACGCTGTGGGAAAAGAAGCCGTTTCCGGCAATGTGTTTATCTGGTTTCTCTGTGCTATCGGCTTTCTCAAAGTCGGCCAGAAAATCGATTCCTTCCTCTCCAGTCTTGGTGTCAATGTAGGACATACCGGCGGCAGCATGCTGGCTGAGGCTATGATTGCTGCCAGAGGCATCGGCGGCATCAAGAACTTTTCCAGTCACCACTTTGGCGGCGGGAGAAACAGCAGTTCCACCAATGTCAACACAAACGGTGGTAAAGGCAGCGGCGGCTTTGGAGCAGGGTTTGCCAGCGGCGGTCTTGCTGGAGTGGTGAGCCGAAAAGTCACAAACAGCGCCATCAAAACAGCCACCACAACTCCCGGCTCCAAGCCTTCCGGTCTTGGCAGTCTTTTAGGCGATGCTGCAGCCGGAGGGATCGGCGGCCATATGTACGCTTCTTCCGTCAGTAAGGGCGGCAATTTTGCCAACAACGTAATCGGCAGCGTAGCCACGGGCAGTATCAGCCAGATGGGTTCCATTTCCGGTGAAAAAGCCGCCGAAGCCCTGCACTCTTACATGGGATATGCGGCACTAGAATCCGGAGCTGAAAATGTTCCGACCTTCCAAAATATCGAAATCGGCGGCGGCCGCATCACCGGCACAGAATTGACTGCGGAACATCCCGAAGGCATCTCCTTTGGTATGTACCACGCAGACCAATATGTTGCCCCGGAAGGCCAGTACACCACCGTTCATGCCGTGGATGGCACAGCATGGTATAAGCAGTACGCTGTGGATGCTGTTGACAAATCGCCCTATATGGCTCCTGACGGTTCTATCGCCTTCAACGAGTCCATTGTCAAAAAGCTGCCTCCAGCCCCGAGGAGAAAGGACAAGATATAAATGCCAGAAGATCAAAAAAGCAGTTTTTCCGAAGCTGTGGAGACCGGCGCCTCCGCAGCGCATACCATCCGCGGCGCAATCAAAACCGGAAAAGCTATTTCCTCCGCTGCCAAAGGCGCTGCCGCAGGCGGTCCTTACGGTGCAGTTGCAGGCGCAGTGTGGGCAGGTCGGAAGCATATCGGAAAAATCATTGTGGCAGTCATTGCCCTGCTTATGCTGCCGGTATTATTTGTTCTCATGCTCCCCGGTCTTATTTTCGGCGGACTGACCAATGCCTTTTCGCCATCTGACCCCGAAATTCCGATTTTGAATAGCGAAACAGCGATTATTGAGAACGCCAACGAGATCACCTTTACCCTCAACGGCATCTTGGGCGAGGCACTGGATGATGTACTTGCCCGGATCGAAGCTGACTTTGCGGCATCGGGAGCCGACCATATGGAGGTCAAAAATGCCTATTCCGGCGGTCCCATTTATAACGCCAACCTGTTTATCTCTCAGTATTGTGCGGCCAAAGACAAGGATTTTGAAAGCATTTCTCTGAATGACCTTGCCGCCACCCTGCGGGAAAACAAACAGCATCTATATTCCTACACCAGCAAGCAAGAGATTCGTGAGAGCACCGTGACTGATCCGGAGACTGGGGAAGAAACAACGGTGTCCGAAACATGGATGGTCTATACTGTCCGTTACAACGGTGAGTCCTATTTTTCTGATGTTGTATTCCAGCTTACCGATGACCAAAAGGAGCTTGCATCTGATTACGCTTCCAACCTAAGCCTGTTCTTGGGCGATGGTCTGCTGCAAAATCTGGAAGCGTGGACCGGAAACAGCATCACCGCTCTGGGCGATGTTACTTTCACCGACGGGATCACACCTGTTGTTTACTACAATCAGCTGGATGAACGCTATGCCGGTAAAGCATATGGTACGGACAATATTGGCGGTTATGGCTGCGGCCCTACCGCTATGGCAATCGTGGTGTCCTCTCTGACGGACGATATGGTTGACCCTGTGGAGATGGCCGAGTGGTCTTACAACAACGGCTACTGGTGTAAAAGCAGTGGTTCTTACCATGCGCTGATACCTGCCGCCGCTCAAGAATGGGGGCTTCCGGTTTCCGGCTGTACCACTGCGGAACCACAGCGCATCACAGACGCACTGGCTAATGGTAAACTGGTAGTAGCAATCATGTCTGAAGGCCACTTTACCTCTTCCGGTCACTTCATTGTCCTGCGTGGCGTAAAAGACGGCAAGATCATGGTGGCTGACCCTGCCAGTTACACACGGAGCGAACAGCTCTGGGATCTGTCCATTATCTTAAATGAGGCCAGCCGGCGCGCTGGAGCTGGCGGTCCGTTCTGGATTATCGGCTGATGTGCCCGCCCGGCTTCGGAAACGAGGTTAATCATGAATCATAAAATCGACCGAGATACCTACATAATACCACCGAATTTCATCGAGTCAGGCACCTTCTTCGGTGGTATGTTCAAAGCCCGCAATGTGATTGAAGCCGGCATCCTGGCATTTGCCATTGGTGTGCCGGTTTTTTCATTGCTCCCTCTTGGCCTGACTGCCCGTATCATCGCTTTGTGCCTGACCGCACTGCCAGCAGCATTGGTGGCGCTTATCGGAGTTTCCGGTGAGAGCCTTTCCTCTTTTCTGCTGATTTTCATAAAGTACCTGCGAAACCGCCGCATTGTAGGCGGTAACAGCGCAGAAGATGCGGTTCCTGCGGCAGAGCATGGCGGCAAGCATATTAAAAAGAAGGCACACAAGCCCGATAAGGCTCCCAGGCGGTCACGGCGCTCCGGCAGAGAGGATTTCCCAGCGGAGTTTGATGAGGTTCGTAGCTACGAGATCCGCCAAAAACTCCGTCCTGTGAAAAAGCAGAAGCCTGCCAAGGAGAAGAAAGCCGCCAGGCAAAAAAAGAAGGTCTCCAAGGAGCGCAAAGTAAAACGCCCTATCCGCACTCAGGAGCCGAAGCCCGCCTGCCTTAACCCGGTAGCAGATTATCTGCCGATTTCCAAAATTGAAAACGGCATCATCTACACGAAAGACCACCGCTATGTCAAGGTCGTCGAGGTAGTACCCATCAATTTTATGCTGCGCAGCGCCCAGGAACAGCGGAACATCATCTATTCCTTTGTATCCTACTTGAAAATCAGCCCCATCAAGCTGCAAATCAAGGTACTGACACGTCGGGCAGAGATCAACCGCCATCTGGATACCGTTCGGAAGGAGATGGAACAGGAGACCAATGAACAGTGTCTGCTCATGCAGGAAGACTACCTCCAGTTCGTTCAGCAGATCGGTTCCCGTGAGGCAATTACCCGACGTTTCTTCCTGATTTTTGAATATGAGCCGTGGAGCAACACCAAGCGCTCTGATGAAGAAGGCGAGGCAATCAATGCCCTGCAAAGTGCAGTCCATACTGCTACCAACTACCTCCGTCAGTGCGGTAACGAGGTCATCGTTCCGGAAAACTGGGATGAGTTTACGGTAGATGTCCTCTATAACCTGCTCTGCAGAAATGAAAGTGCTGTAAAGCCGCTCTCCATCCGGGCACAGGAGGTTGTGGCTGAGTACCTTGCCAAAGGGCGCGACAGTGAGATCGACCATATCCCCGCCACCGAATTCTGTGCGCCAAAAAGCATTGACTTCACGCATGGTCACCATATCTGCATTGACGGTCTGTATTATGCTTATTTGCTGGTGCCCTCTGATGGCTACAAAACGCAGGTTCCAGCCGGCTGGCTCAGTCTTATCGTCAATGCCGGTGATGGGATCGATATGGATATGTTCCTCTCCCGTCAGCCCAAAGAAACCATCATCCAGAAAGTCGGACAGCAGCTGCGTATCAACCGTTCCAAAATCAAGGACGCCAGCGACACCAACACCGACTTTGATGACATTGATGGCGCTATCCGAAGCGGGTACTTTCTCAAAGAGGGTCTTGCCAACAACGAGGACTTCTACTACTTGAATCTGCTGATTACCATTACTGCCTCCAACGAGGAAGACTTGGAATGGAAGGTCAGCGAAATGAAAAAGCTCCTGCTCTCACAGGACATGAACGCCTGCACCTGCCATTTTCGGGAGGAACAGGCGTTTTTATCTGCCCTGCCATTGGTGGCAATGGAAAAGAAACTGTATGAGCGGGGTAAGCGCAACCTGCTGACAGGCGGTGCGGCAAGCTGTTATCCCTTTACATCCTATGAGATGTGTGATGATAACGGTATCCTGCTGGGTGTCAACAAGTACAACAGTTCCCTTATTATCGTGGACATCTTCAATTCTGCGGTCTATAAGAACGCCAATATGTCGATCCTTGGCACGAGCGGAGCCGGCAAAACCTTTACCATGCAGTTGATGGCGCTGCGAATGAGGCGGAAAAATATCCCCATTTTCATTGTTGCGCCCCTAAAAGGCCATGAATTCCATCGCGCCTGCTCCAATGTGGGCGGCTCCTTTATCCAGATTTCACCGGCCAGTCCCCACTGCATCAATGTCATGGAGATTCGGCGGGTAGACCGCTCGGTGAATGAACTTCTGGACGGTCCAGGCATCCAGTTATCTGAACTTGCAGCAAAGATCCAGCAGCTCCACATATTTTTCAGTCTGCTGATCCCCGATATGTCTCACGAGGAACGACAGCTTTTGGACGAAGCCCTTGTTCGTACCTATAATACAAAAGGCATCACTCATGATAACGCCTCTTTGGAAGACCCTGCAAAGCCCGGCCAGTACCGTGAAATGCCGGTGCTTGGTGACCTGTACGAAATTTTGAAAACCTCCAAGGAAACGATGCGCATGGCCCACATCCTAAACCGTCTGGTAAACGGAAGCGCCAGCACCTTCAATAAGCAGACCAATGTTCGGCTCGACAACAAGTACACTGTTTTGGATATTTCCTCCCTCACCGGAGACCTGCTCACCGTAGGTATGTTTGTGGCGCTGGACTTTGTTTGGGACAGAGCCAAAGCCGACCGTACAGAAGAAAAAGCCATCTTCATCGATGAGTGCTGGCAGCTTCTATCCGGCGCCGGTGCTGCTGGTGTAAGATTGGCTGGCGATTTTCTTTTGGAAATTGCCAAAACCATACGCGGTTACGGCGGCGCCTCGATTTTTGCAAGCCAGGATCTTGCCGATTTCTTTGACCTTGACGGCGGCAGATTTGGTAAGGGCATCATCAACAACTCCAAGACCAAGATCATTCTGAATCTGGAGGACGACGAAGCCCAGCGGGTACAGGAAGCCCTGCACCTGTCCGATGCTGAAACAATGGAGATCACTCACTTTGAAAGAGGTCACGGTCTGATTTCTACCAATAACAACAATATTATGGTGGAGTTCAAAGCCAGCCCTCTGGAAAAGGATCTGATCACTACCGACCGCCGCGAGCTGCGTGAAATCGTAGAGCGAAAACGCCGTGAACAATCCACATCTGCCGAACAGCAGATATAACAATTTGAAAAGCGAGGTGATTCCCATGTGCAATTTTCCTTCCAGACGCCGCTATGCGTCTGCTTTGCGTCTGTATTACGCCTAAAAGCCAGTTTTGCCAGCCAGATCATCTTTTGGGCTTACACTGACTGGCTTTCCTTCCTATTTAATGCGTCTTGAATACGCCTATATTACGCCATTGGAGGTGATACCCATGAAGACCAGGGCTGAAATCTATGGAAATGAAGCTGCGGCTCTGCTGCGGATCGTCACGATGTATCCCGGTCTCAATATGCAGCAGCTTCTTTGCTTTCACCCTGGCAAAGAAGAAATCATCAAGACCCTGCTCTCCCATCTGCAAAAGCAGAGCCGTATTTTTCAAACTGATACAGGCGGTTACTTTCCGTCTGGTTGGGCAGCAAAATCAGACAACTCCCTGATACGGGCTGCCTGGGTACTCTTGGATTTTATCGGGCAGGTGGAATACCATGCTCCCGGTGATTTTCCGGTCAAGCTTATCTTCTTTGCAAACGGTGAACTATACGAAATCGTCTACGCAGCTTCTGGCCAGGAGGCCCTGATCAACCATGCGCTTCGGGATGACAGCAGCGGTGGACGCCGCATCATTTTGGTCGATAATCCGGAAGACATTCGCCGCATTGACTGCCCTGGCATTTCCGGTTTCTGCACCGTGGATGCAGCGGGCCAGGTGCATTACTTTAAGAAAACAGGAGGAACTTGATTGGAACGAAAAATCATCTCACACCGGATTGGAAGCATTCTTGATGATATATCCCGTTTGAGCAATGCGCTTTACGCGATGGATACCACGGATATTCAGCGCTATCCGGACAACTATGAAGTCTTATCCACTGATGCCGCCCTGCGGGCAGAGAAAATTGCCTGCAGGCTGCGGCATTTGATATATTCCAGCACCACCATCCGCAAAGGCGATTACCTGACATCCGCCGGTATTGTACACGGAATTGAGGTTGTCTATGAGGACGGTGTACTGGAGGTCACCCTGCCCGGTCTGCTCCCAAAACGCAAGCAGAGGCAAAACACTGAGTTTCTGCTCGACCCGTTCTACTTCTCATTGGAGCAATACGCCAAAGAGCATCCCATGCCCCACTTCAGCGATTGTGTGGTGTGCTTTACGCAGGTTTATGACCAGTGCCTTCCCACCCGGCGTATCCGTGACTACGACAATCTGGAAGAAAAGCAGCTTCTGGATGTCCTCTCCACCTTCGTCATGGCTGACGATACCGGCCTGCTCTGCGATGCCTACAACACCGCTGCGCTGGGCGAAAAGGACTGTACCAGAATCAGTGTCATGGAAAAAAAGCGGTTTCCCGCCTGGCTTGCTGAGCATGAAAACACCCTAAAATCCATCTCGGATTTTTGAGCATTTTCAGCCATTGCTTGTCCGACCTGCCGCAACACAGTATTTCGCCCCGGATTTCGGGGCTTTTTTCTGTCGTTACACCACGGATTTTTACCGAAGTTCCTTGCAGTCTCGGTAAAAGCCACACACCACAAGGAGGTGATCACTTGGGAAATTCCCACAGCCAGACACGATGGCGTACAGGCTTCTCTCTCTGACTGCCATCTCCGGCGAGTTCCCCACAGACCAGCTTAACAGACTTCCCGGCAGCCCATATTATCTGGAGTCTGTTGTCACTGCACTGAAAAAAGACGGGCTGCTGCGTACCTATTACCGGGATAAACTGCGCGGCTACCGTCTGGGGCCGCGAGCCAAAGCCACTCTGCTGGAAAGCCGGCCGGACAGGTTTGCCAGCTACCTGACAGGAGATACCGACACCAACCGTTTGAAATGCGAAATTGACCGAAGACTCCGGCTACACCGCCTGGCAGAAACCTATGTGACCATGGATAATGCGGGTGTATGTGTGTATCGAGATGAAAAACCGGCAATTTTTGCGCCGGAGGGTTACGCTGGCGGCAGGATTGTCTATCCTGCTTTTTTCAGTTCCAGAGAAGTGAAAGAAATGGGGATCGACACCACGAAGATCCGCAGTTCCCGCTCCACTGGAATACTCCTTGCGCCCTCCGGCATCTTCGTGACCTACAACAGTAGCAGCGCCCTGATGAAGTGGCGCTACAAATCGGAAATGCGGGTCAAGGCATTGATTTGGAGCGTAATCTGCCAACAGCGCCTGTCCCCACAGTTTCGCCATGAGGATGTTCATGGACTGATTCTGGGCAACAGCATGGATCTGGCTTACCAGATTTTGACCAGCACCGGAGGACGCAAACATGATTTCTTCATGCTGGATGGCAGCTATGAGCATTTTCTTTATCTTACCAACGACCATCAGGGGGAGGTGATACTTGCACTGCTGTGCGACCCTGGGAAAACTGCGGAGCTGGATCGCATTCTACTCCAAGGTCTTACTGCGAGGCAGCCCGGACTGGCTATTGAGCATGACGGCATTTCACCGGATGGCTCACCAGTCCTATTTGGCTATTTCTGCGATCTGCCCCGTATCGCACGCTTTAACACCTCTCTCGAACTATCCGAGCGCCCGGGCACACTGATCTGCTTTGACTTCCAGGCAGAGGTACTTCGCAGCTACTGCGGTTCTCGGGTGCGCTTCCAGACCATTGACTTCACAAAATTCGAGGGGAGGTTGTTCCCATAAACAAGAAAAAACTGATCGTGAGCCTGATTGCAGCGCCCTTTGCCATTCTTGCAATCCTATACGCAGGCGGCTTTCTGGCACAGCTTTTGGGTAACTATGCAACCTGGAAACAGGGCGGCGGTATTCCCGGCGATGGTACTTCACCGCTGGCCGCTTCGCCCGACTTCCTTCTCTGCCTTTCCTCTGTGCTCCGACCGCCTTATGGCGTGTATGGCATTTTGATCTGCATTGGCTTGTTAGCAGTGCTGCTCATCATGGTCATGCGCATGGGATATGGTGATGCCGGCGAGTATGATGAAGACCGCAATTTCTCCTACTCCGCCAAAGGCACTTATGGCACCTCCGGCTGGATGTCCCGCAAAGAGATGTCCGGCGTACTGGATCTGGTGCCCGATCTGCGCAAACACAAGGGTGTTGTACTGGGTATGCTGGATGGCAAAGCAGTCTGCATACCGGAAGATACCAGAATCAACAGTAATCTGGCAGTCTACGGCGCCAGTGGTTCCATGAAAACCCGTTCGTTTTGTATGAACCGTATCCTTCAGGCCACTGTCCGAGGCGAAAATGGCGCCGGAGAATCGTTGATCATCTGCGATCCCAAATCGGAATTGTACGAGAAGTCAAGCGAATTTCTCCGCAGCCGGGGCTATTGTGTCAAGGTATTCAACCTCGTTTCCCCTGAAAACTCAGATTCCTGGTGTTGCCTTGCCGAAGTTGAGGGGCAGGAACTAATGGCCCAGCTTTTTGTAGATGTCATCATCAAGAACACCACGAACAACGGCAAGAGCGACCATTTCTGGGATGCCTGCGAGATGAATCTGCTCAAGGCCTTGGTACTGTATGTGGATCAAGGCTATGCGGAAGAAAACCGCAACATTGGCGAAGTCTACCGGCTGCTGACTCTCAATGGGGAATCCCAACTTGACACATTGTTCGAGGCACTTCCTTCCACGCACCCTGCCAAAGCACCCTACAGCCTGTTCAAGCAGGCCAGCGACACAGTGCGAAGCGGCGTGATTATCGGTCTGGGCAGCCGCCTGCAGGTATTCCAGTCTGAGCTGATCAAAAAAATTACCGCTAAGAATGAGATCGATCTGGAGCTTCCGGGTCAGCAGCCCTGTGCCTACTTCCTCGTTACCAGCGACCAGGACAGCACCTTTGATTTTCTGGCCTCGCTGTTTCTATCTTTCTGTTTCATCAAACTGGTACGATATGCAGACCACAACTGCGAGGGCGGCAAACTGCCTGTGCCCGTCCATATCCTTGGGGAAGAACTGACAGCGTGCGGCACGATCCCCGACCTCTCCCGCCGGCTCAGCGTAATACGCTCCCGGAATATCTCCATGTCCTGTGTGTTCCAAAATCTAGCAGGATTGCAGAACAGATACCCACAGAATTTGTGGCAGGAGATCATTGGAAACTGTGACGCGCAGTTGTTTTTAGGCTGTACAGACCAGCTTACTGCCGAATTTATTTCTGCCAGGACAGGGCTTGCCTCCGTAGCAGTATCCAGTAAGTCCAAACAGCTGGGCACCTGGCGTATCTCCAACTATACACCGGAGTTTCGTGAGACCTCCGGTGTTGGAAAACGCCCTGTACTTACTCCTGATGAAGTCCTGCGGCTCCCGCTAGATCAGGCGCTCATCATCATCCGTGGCAAGAAGGTTCTGCAAGTAGACAAAATGGATTACTCCAAACACCCGGAAGCCAAGTACCTGCGTTCCTGCAAAGCATCTGCCCATGTACCGGAATGGCGCCGCTTGGAAGAAGAAGCCGCCAAAACACCGCAGCCCGCGCCGAAACCGGCTCCTGCAGCAAAGAAACCGGCAAAGCGCAAAGCCACCAAACCGGCATCCCCCATTGATAAATCACCCAAAGAGGCTCCGGCCCCCAAATCTGCCGGTACGCCGGAAGGCATTATCACCACAGACAAGGATTCCATCCTGTCTTAAACAAAACTATCAAATTCATAGGAGGTTTTAATCTATGGCAACCAAGAAAAAAGAACTTCTGGAACAGGACGCTCCTGTTACCGAAACCGTTATGTCGGAAGGCGAAACTCTGCTGACCGATACCGCTCAACCTGAATCCCTTCCTGCTGACGCTGGCGATGGTCTGGATTTGAACGAACTGCTGGGGCAGATGGATCAGCCCCTGGAGGACACCTCTGCCGAAGATATGGCTGAAGATCCCCTTCCTGAACTCACCGAGGAGGAAATGTTCGGGAATACGCCTTCTGAAACAGACGATCAAAGCGCTGCTCCCACTGATATGCCGGAAGACTCTGATGTGCAGCCGCCTGATGTTTACGAAGATAACGCCGACGCTGTGCAGGAACCCCCTGCATCTCCCAAGCCCAAGCGTACCAGCCGAAAGAAGAAAGAAGCAGCTGCTCCTGAAGAAACTGTCACAGAGGAAGTTCCTGCCGAAACAACAGAGTCGGCGGATACAGCCGAAACCATTTCTGTTGCGGAGGAACCTGCTGTGGAGCCTAACGTTCCTGCCGTGGAGGAAGCTGCCGCTCCTGCCCCCACTCCGTCTCCTCCCCGGCATCAGCCCCGCCCCCAGCGCAGCGAGGCCCCCGTCCTTACCATCCGCAGCCGGGATGATGTCGAGACTGCCGAAGACCGTGATGATGTAATCTGGCATGAAATCCATAATGCCTACCGCACCCGCAAGATCATCACCGGCAAGCTGGGCGGCATTGAACAGCTGGACAACCGCAAGACGGTGGCAGTTGTGGATTACAAGGGGTTCCGTGTCATTATCCCTATCAAGGAAATGATGATCAATCTGGGCCGCAGCCCTTCCGGTCAGGAATATGCCGACCTTATGCTGCGCCAAAACAAAATCCTCGGCAACATGCTCGGCGCTGACATTGACTTCATCGTGCGTGGTATCGACTCCAAAACCCGCAGCGTAGTTGCCAGCCGCAAGGAGGCCATGCTGCGCAAACGCCAGATTTTCTATCTGGATACGGATGCTGCCGGTATGTACCGTGTCTATGAGGGCCGCATCGTCCAGGCGCGTGTGATTGCAGTGGCTGAAAAGGTTGTGCGCGTGGAAGTTTTCGGCGTTGAAACCTCCATCCTTGCCCGTG
>ENA-ORVG01000949-ORVG01000949.1-human-gut-metagenome-genome-assembly--contig:-NODE-949-length-37454-cov-4.574855_pt1 | contig 37454 bp, 37 predicted proteins | sample MGYA00242091_ERZ509233 | MGnify/ENA primary metagenome ERZ509233 (study PRJEB26280, sample SAMEA2338840) | human gut metagenome | biome: human gut; feature: human-associated habitat; material: faeces... | reverse complement strand
TTTCTTAAATAAAATATCATTGAATACATTAAGCAAAGCACAGCGTTTATTTTTTAATTTTATTTTTTTATATTTACTGTAAATAGACTTACATTGCAAAATCATCCAAATAGCTAATATTATAACACATAAAGAAATTAAAATAGTATCGCTATTTTTTTCAATAAACTCTTTTATTTTTATAATCAAAATACAGATAAGAACAAATAATACTATAACAATTTGAGGTAACATATGATGCTCTCCACTGAAGCCCTTGTTTTATATAGACCTCCGCCGCGCAGCCTCCTCATTTTTTCCTGTAGCCTTCATAATAATAGGACTGCTCTATGCCCTTAAAGATGACTTCGCGGTCGTCCGTCCGGTCAGTCAAGTTCGGCTGGATAAGGAAGCGCAGTTCAAGGTCGTTGACGGGGCTCCGGTCCATCGCTTGAAGGTACTTGTCCCGGTCTATATTCCGCCAGTCCACCACGCGCTGGAGGTTCTTTTTCAGCATCATGTCCAGCCAGATGCGTGTGGCGCGACCGTTTCCTTCCCTGAAGGGATGGGCGATATTCATCTCCACATACTTGGCGATGATGTCCTCAAAGGTGGCTTCGGGCATCTTTTCGATGGCGGCCAGGGCTTCTTTCAAATACAGGCAGTTGGCGAAGCGAAAGTTCCCTTTGGAGATGTTCACTTCCCGTATCTGCCCGGCAAAGTCATACAGGCCTCCAAAAAGATAGGCGTGGATCTGTTGCAGGCCTCTGGTGGTGCCCACTTCCATTTTTTCGATGTCGCCGCTTTCATACAGCCGGTGAGCGTTATCAAGACTAATTTCGTCAAGCTTCATAGCGCTATCCCTCGATTTCAGCGATTATCTTGTCAATTTCGGCACGAAGCACGGATTCACGAGCGACGATTGCCGCTATCTGCTTGTTGAGTTCGCGAATATCCAGCACTTCCAGCGTATCTTCCTGCTCCATATAGGTACTGACGGAAAGATTGTAGTCTTGGGCTTCAATGTCGGCAAAGGTTTTCAGAAATATACCGTTAGAACAGCATCCCCAAAACGTACTGCTTGAAATCCCAGCCGTCCACGCTACCGCGAAGATCGTTGGCGATGTTCCATATCACGCGATGGAGCTCTGCCCGCTCCTGTTCTTTCCTGTTGTCACTCATTGTTGCTCTCTCCTACCGGAAATTGAGGGATATCTCTAAAAGCCAAACCGGGAAAGGCATCTATGGGGGCGGCTTGCAATCTCCTGAAAGAATGCTTATAAAAAAGGTGCCGGGAGAATGCGCCAACACTCCCCCGGCAGGTACGACGCTCTAGCGTCCCCTTGATGTTACATGGCTTACCAGCATTATTTAGCCCTCGCCCGGTGCCCGCCGGACGGGGGCCTTTGTTTTAGCTTACAGCCGGGACGAAGCCCGGAGCATCAGACAAAGGAGCGTCAGCAGCGCCAAGAGCACAAGGCGTCTCATGCGGCTAACCTCCCTTACCCGGCAAGCGGGAGTTTGCGCCGTACCGAACGCATGGGAAGAAAGCCACGTAACGGGGGACATCTTAGCTTTTTAGGCCGAGAGAATCAATATAAATGCAGCTTACTGGTATACCACTCAAAAAGGAGTACCTTTATGCTAGAGCTGCAAAATGATGATATTTACGAACTCGTTATAGATAATTCTTACTTCATTTTCATTGGCAATGATAGTTTCAACGAAGAGATAGACTATTTTAGTGAACTCAGAGTCCAGCAGCCTTTCAGCATCATCACAGATTCCGACAACAAATACTCAAAGTTTGGTGAAGTATTACTGTCGGCTGATACGAAGTCAAACAAAGATGCCTTTATTAATGACGTTATAGAAAGAATATCAAAAGTAGACAATGTTTTTATATTCTCTGATATGAGTACCGATGAAGTAGCTAAAGAGACAGCAAATATATGTGAGTTATCAAAAGATAAGCAGACAATACTCATAATCAAGCCAAATGCTATCCTAGACGAAAATACCGCCACAAACATCTCCGAACATGCCAATATAACCATACTTTCACAGGTTAGAGATAAATCTTTCAACATTTTCAAAGTAACTTACTTAGCTATAGCCATATCCTGAGCAGCCTTCGCGATACCGAAGAAGAGCATATTTTCGGAATCCTCAGCTATGGTAGCGCAAAAGGCTATCTCAGCGGCATAAAGTCATGCGTTCAAGCTACCGAAGGACTGGAATCAAGCTACCGCGAAAAACTACAAGAGCTCAGTCTTATGCTTTCCGTTGGCGATGATGTATCATTTAACGAGGTAGAGAACGCTTTCAAGTTCCCGGCAAACATGCTTGAATGTAATGGCAGTATAATAATCGACGCTGAAAAGAACCCGCAAAGTGCTAGCCTGGATGTGTTGGCGCTTGCTTTTGTGGGCTGATTGTCTGACGTATTTTTTCAAGTTTTATGGTACGTATGGCGTAGCGCAGCGCCATAACGCGCAGAACGTGTTGAAATTGAAAAATAAACACCATATATTCTAGATAGTTAAAAACAAAATCAATCGACTGCTAAGCGAGTATACGGGCTTAAACCTGTATCGAGGGTTCAAATCCCTCCCTCTCCGCCATCTAAAGCGCACAGAGCGGTTCATTCTAGGAATGGACCGCTTTTTTTATTATCTATCCCTTCAAAGAGGCTGTCGTGCAAGGTAGCGAGTTTATCGACATGATGAAAAAGGTTCTAGGGGTAACTACCAATAAAGAACTGGCTTCTTTTTTGGGAATCACCGCAGAGCATATCAGCAGGCTGTATAAACAAGAATCTCTGTCCGAGAAATATGTTGATAGGCGTCTCATCCATGCACACAAAGAAATACAGAGGAGAGCACGAAAACAGGCTTTTCAAACAGCCATCAGTCCACTCGTGGAGTTTTACCCTATCGACCTGACACTCAGCAGAAGGGCAGCCAACTGGGAACTCTTCGATGCGAACAGTAGCACATATGCCGCCGGTCTCAGAGACTCACTGGAAGAACACCACGGGATTTACGTCTTCTTCGACAGCAGAGGAAAATCTATCTATGTTGGGAAAGCCAAAAGACAAAGTCTCTGGATGGAGATGAATTCTGCCCTCAATAGGAAAAGAAAAAATTTGCAACGTATGATGCTCGTTAGCCACCCTACACGGAACCAACAATTCATACCATCTTGCGATAAGCCGAGACAGATCGTTGAGTGCAATGTATTCCTTTCTGATATCGCGACCTACTTCAGTGCCTATAGCGTTGCCGATGAGTTTATCGATATTGCAGAATCCCTGCTGATACGCTGTTTTCCCAATAACTTGCTCAATAAAAAAATGGAGCAAGCTGTATTTAGCAACGACTAACTTCCCAGCCGGCAGAATTTCCCCAAGCCATCCCAATCCATCGGGATGGCTTTCTTTTTTGGTGATCCGGCTACCCTTGAAAAATTTCCCCCACAGTGTCCACATTCTGGAACACCGTCATGGCAACCTTGAAGAATCGGGCGTCTGCCCGGCAGCCCTCGGCAAGACGCCAACGCTACACCGCAAACAGCAGGACGATACGCCATGAGCGACAGACACGGACGCAGCAACAAGGAGCGCTTCCCGCGCCGCAAGGACGAGGAAGGACGGATGCTCTGCCGCATGTGCGGCCAGCGCACCCTGGACAACCGCCACACCTTCTGCGGGCCCCGCTGCCTGCGGGACTTCTTCATGCTCACGGACTGGTCGCGTGTACGCCAGGTTGTCTATGTGCGCGACGGCGGCATCTGCATGAAATGCGGCGCCTTGGTCAGTAAAAAGAACTTCCATGTGGACCATATCGTCCCCATCGCGGCCGGGGGCGACGAATGGGATCTGTCCAACCTGGAACTCTCCTGTCCGCAGTGCAACTTGCAAAAAGGGACACGGGAAGAAAAAGAATACGTCGTCCTCAAGCGCTGACCGTCCCCGCCTGTCCGGCCGGCCCTGTGGCAGCGCCCCTCCTTGCAGTCTTCCCCGCAATGATTACTCTGTGTCTCACACGCCGGTCAGGAGCTTCCCGGCAGCCGTCCAGGGAAGGGGCGGTTGCTGTTTCCCGGACATGCCGCGTGCAAGGGGGCCATCGTGAAAACTTCGGATGTCGTCAAACGGTATGGTTGTCTTTCCGTCTCGCTGTTCTTCAACGCCCTGGGCATCGCCCTGATCACCCAGGCCCACCTGGGCACCACCCCCATCACGACCCTGCCTTATACCCTGGCCGCCATCTTTGGCCTGACCCTGGGCACCACGACCTTTGCCTGCAACCTGCTCTTCCTGCTGCTCCAGCGCATCCTGCTCCGGCGCAGGCTGGGCATCGCGGAGCTCTTGCAGATCCCGGCCGTGCTCATCTTCAGCGTGTTCATCGACTTCTGGATGCACCTCACCGGCGCGCTGGTCACGGACGTCTATGTCTGGCAGATCGTCATGTGCATCGTGGGCAGTGCCGTGTTGGGCGCGGGCATCAGTCTTGAGATCATGAGCAATGCCACGGTCATCCCCGGCGAAGGCCTGGTCATCGTCATCGCGGCACGTTCCCGCAAGAACTTCGGCAACATCAAGGTCCTGTTCGACTGCTCGCTGGTCCTGGCCTCGTGCCTTCTCGGCCTTGCCGTGCTGGGCAGCATCGTGGGCCTGCGCGAAGGCACCGTGCTCTCGGCCGTCCTGGTGGGCATGTTCGCCCGCCTGACCTCGCCCTGGACACGCAAGCTGAAGCCCCTGCTCTGGTCCCCGGAACAGCGCCGGCTCCTGCGCCAAATCAAGGCCGAGATGCCGCCCCGGCAAAAGTAAGCCTCTTGCCGAAAGGCTGCCGCCCCTGTCTGTCGACGCCGGCAGCACGGGACAGGCCTTCCAGCAGCCACGACCACGACAGGCACGGCCACCTTTTCTGCGATACCTTTCCGGCATCACGTGCCGTCTCTGGGCCTGTACGGCCTGGCCACGTATAGATAGAGAGACAGGGACGTGCCTGTGTGGCGCGGGAAGCCCCAAAGCGAACCAGTCCCGCGTGACCGCGCAAATATCTCCCCACTCGCGTTCCGTACCAGGTGCAGTGCCCTCCATCCTTCCCGCAGGGCATGCCAAAGACCATCCAGGCCCGCGCCTGCAACAGGCCTCCCAGAACCACCAGCTACCGGGGCAGCTCCAAACGCACCGTCACCGCGAACCAGGACACTTTTCCCCAGTCTTCCCGCTGTGGTGCGAACGTCCCCTGCTGCGGGACCTCTCCCATGCTCACCGTGCAGGACGGCCCCTTCTTTGGAGCGCTGTCCGCAAGGGCCGCCCTCTCCTCAGCTGCGGCACCCGGTACAGCGGCCGGGCTCCCCTCCGCGACGCTTCCGGCAGCTCCGGCCATCCCGTCATCCTGTGCCGCAGGGACAGAGCGCCCGGCAGACGGGAGCGTGCCGGCCTCGCTGCCGGTGGCACCATCTCCGGAAAGACCGTCCCGCAGCCCCTGGACCGAAAAAAACGTGCCCGCCATTTGTCCGCCGGGCCTGCCCTCCCCTGTGCTTTGCCGCAGGACGAACCGACCTTCCCCGCCTTCCGGCAGCTGCCAGATACCCATCTGGCGTTCCAGAGCGGTCATGCCGGTGCGCTCCCGCAAGGCCGTCTCCACGGCGGCGGCCTGCGGCCCCGGCACACGATAGCGGGCCGTGAGGGTCCGGCGTCCTGTACGCGGTTCCGTGGCAGGACGGCAAAAAAGATATTCCAGCCCCTCCGGCCTGAGTCCCGCCTCTTCCAGAAAATCGGCACAGCGGTAGCCCGGCGCCGCTTCCGCCGTCGGGCCGGACAGCCCCGGCAGGAGCAGGACCGGCCCGCCGTCGGCCGCCCGCGCGGGCACGACCAGATACAGGCCCAGCAGCAGGGCCATCATCACGCGCATGATGCGTCTCCTTCCTTCTTGTTTGCCGGCGTCCCGCCTTTCGGGGACGCGGCCGTGTCTACCACGGCCAGAGTACGTTCCTTGTCTTGTGCCGCACTGTATGCAGGCCATCCGGCATGTCCCGCCCTGCAACACAGAGCTTCCTCCGCCTGTCCGCCGCAGCGCCCCTCCGGCCTTGCGGACAAACCGGCAGCAGGGAAGACGGGCCCTCCGCAGACGGCCGGACATCACGGGTATCGAAGCAACAGCAGCACAGTACCCCATCCGCCAGGGATGACCGGCAGGACGAAAAAAGGGGAAGGACGCAGGATGCTTCCTTCCCCCAATACAAGTCAGGCTTATGCCGCGAGCGGGCCGTTACGCACGGCCTTCCCAGGCCTGGACGGTGTTCTTCAGCAGCATGGCGATGGTCATGGGGCCCACGCCGCCGGGCACGGGCGTGATGGCCGCGGCCTTCTTGCTCACGGATTCGAAGTCCGCGTCGCCGCACAGGCCGTCGTCCGTGCGGTTGATGCCCACATCGATGATCACCGCGCCTTCGCGGACCATGTCGCCCGTGATCATGCGCGGGCGGCCGATGGCCAGGAAGAGGAAATCCGCACTGCGGCATTCCGCCGCCAGATCGGGCGTGCGGGAGTGGCACAGGGTCACCGTGGCATCGCCGAATTCGCCGGGACGGGCCAGCAGCAGGGCCAGGGGCTTGCCCACGATGTCCGAACGGCCCAGCACCACGGCCTTCTTGCCGCGGGTGGGCAGGTTGTAGCGGCGCAGCAGCTCGATGACGCCCGCCGGCGTGCACGAGACCATGCCGGGCAGGTTGAGGGAAAGGCGCCCCACGTTCTCGGGATGGAAGCCGTCCACGTCCTTGGCCGGGTCGATGGCCAGCAGGCAGGCGGAGGCGGAAAGATGTTTGGGCAGGGGCAGCTGCAGAAGGATGCCGTCCACGTCGTCACGGCCGTTGAGCTCGGCGATGAGGGCCAGCAGGGCCTCCTGCGTGGTATCGGCAGGCAGACGGTAGGGGAAGGAAAGGATGCCCGCCTCGGCGCAGGCACGTTCCTTGTTGCGCACATAGACCTGCGATGCGGGATCTTCTCCCACCAGGATCACGGCCAGGCCGGGAGCGCGGCGGCCGGCCGACACAGCGGCCTCCACCTGGGCCTTGAGTTCCGCGCGGATGTCGCGGGCAGTCTGCTTTCCATCAATAAGGATCATGGCGACCTCGTGGCTGACGTTGGCGCCGGGGCCGGCGCGTGGAAGGGGCGGAGTATACTCCGGGAGCGCGGCAAGCTCAAGTCCGCGATATCCCTGACCCATAGGCCCCGAAGCGTCTTGCGCTCCGAGCATGATGCGTTGTACATTCATACTTTGAACGGCCCTTCCCGTCCCCGGGAAGTCCCTGCCGTGATGCCATGTCTCCGATGCGGCGGCATGATGTGAGAACGTACCATGCTCCGAACTTTGCTGCTTTTCCTGCTTTGCCTGCTCCTGCCCGTTCCCCAGGGAGCTCTCGCCGCCGCCTCCTCCGGGAAAACCCCGGTCCAGGCGGAAACGAGCCTGCCCCTGAACAGGACGACTTTCCATTTTTTCTCTCCCGAAGACATCGCCGCCAATTATAAAGCATCCAAGATCATCCGTGTGGGCTATTTCGACCAGCACGGCGTTTTCGAAGGTGAAGGGGAACACCTTTCCGGCTATGCCGTGGCCCTGCTCACGGCCATCTCGCGCTATACGGGATGGGAATACAAGTGGGTCAAGATCCGCTTCGACGAGCTGGCCCAGCGCCTGGACGACGGCACCATCGACCTTTCCTGCGGCATCAGCTTCACGCCCGAGCGTTCCCGGCTCTACAGCTTTTCCAAACTGCGTGCCGGATACGAGAACACCTGTCTGCATGTCTCCAGCATGAGCGACATGCATTACATGGATCTGGAAGCCTTCAACGGCATGCGCATCGGCTTTTTCCCCGACTCCCTCCAGTATGACGTGATGAAGCGCTTTGCCGCCCAGAACGGTTTTTCCTTCGAGTCGTTCTTCTTCGAGGAAAGCAACGAGATGTCCCAGGCCCTGGCCGAAGGCCGCATCGACGGCTATGTGGACGGCGTCCTCCAGGGCAAGGGCACCAAGGTGGTGGCCACCATCTCCACGGACCCCTTCTTCTTCGTCACCCGCAAGGATGACAGTGCGATCATGGACCCGCTCAACGAGGCCATGCGCCAGATCCTGCTGAACCACCCCACCTATCTGGCCCGCCTGTACGACAGTTATCTCAACATCTCCTCGGACGTGCCCGTGGTCTTCACCCGGTCCGAATGCCGGTGGCTGGCCACCAAGCCCGCCATCCGCGTGGCCTACAGCCGCGAACAGGATATGATGGACCCCGAACACGGGGGCCATTTCCTCTATGCCTTCCTGAAGATGCTGGAACGCCAGAGCGGCATCCGTTTCGAATTCCTTCCCCAGCCCTCCTATGACGCCTGTCTCAAGGCGCTGGCCGACGGTACGGCGGACATCATGCCCGACGTCTATCCCCAGCTTTCCTTCCTGCGCAGCAAAGGCATTTTTTCAGGCAAGATCTATTACAATGCCCCTATCACTATGGTAGGACGGGTCCAAAGTAACAAACTCCCCGGCCAGGGATGTACGGTAGGCTTCACCAACGAGATGTACAGCGTGATGCTGGCCTACAAAAGCACCTATCCAGACGATATCCCCAAGCTCTATCCCTCGTTTTCGGCTTGCCGAAAAGCTTTCGAGGCTGGTGAAGTGGACTTCCAGATTTGGCCCTATCCGGGCTCGACGCTCCAGGACGATCCGCCCAAGGACGGGCTGCTGCTCCCCACCCGGGCCATGTATCCCATGGCGCTGGGCATCTCGCCCCATGCCTCGCCCTTCGTGACTTCCGTGCTGGACAAGGTCATCACCTCCACCACCACGGCCACCATCGACGCCCTGCTCCTTTCCGCCGCGCCGGATTCCCTGCTGGACGTCATCCGCCGTTTCCTGCGCCGGAACCTGGTGGAGACGCTCTGCGGCCTGGGCCTGCTGCTGGGCCTGATCATGCTCCTCGTCATGCGCCACAACAGGCGGCGTCTGGCCGATCTCCGCGCGGCGGCGCTCACCGATCCCGTGACGCAGGGCCCCAACCGGGCCAGGTTCCTTATAGATGCGGCCAAGATCCTGCAAAAGGACCCGCGGCGTTACTATCTGTCCACCATCAACATCCGCAAGCTCAAGCTCATCAACCGGGCCTGCGGCCTGCGCACCGGGGACAGCCTGATCCGCTTCTGCAACCGCGAGTTCGCCCTGCGCAGCCGCCAGGGGGAACTGGCCGCCTACAGCGGCTCGGGACAATATCTCCTGCTCTGGAGATGCCCTGACGAGAGCACTTTCACCCAGCGCATGGAAGAGCTGTTCAGCGTCGCGGACATGGCCCGCAAGCTGTACCAGCGCCCGGTGAGCTTCTCCTGCGGTGTGTACGTCATCCGCAACGACGCCGACATGGAAGAACACGAGCCGCAGCCCACATCGGGGACGGGAAAAAACGTCAATGAATCCGAGCGCTTCGTCTCCCGTTATCTGCTCTATGCCGAAACGGCGGAAGCCAGCATCGCTTCCGGCGGCTACCGCTCGCAATTCCTGATATACAACGAGCTCATCGGGGCCCGGCAGCTCAAGGCCAACGACATCGAGAACCGTATGGTCAACGCCCTGGAGCATGGGGAGTTCACCGTTTTCATGCAGCCCCAGGTCTGCCTTGCGGACAGGAGACTGCACGGGGCCGAGGCCCTCATCCGCTGGCAGGGCCCGGATGGGAAGATGGTCTACCCCGACGAATTCATCCCCCTGTTCGAGCAGAACGGCTTCATCCGTGAACTGGACCTCTTTGTCCTGGATACGGTCTGCGCCTGGATACGCCGCCGCCTGGACGAAGGCAAAAAGGTGCCCCCCATCAGCATCAATCAATCCAAGGCCCTGTTCTTCCACGACAACTATGTCGAGACCGTCCTCGGCATCGCGGCCCGCCACGATGTTCCCGCCCACCTGCTGCACGTGGAGGTCACGGAAAGCATGGCCTGGCTGGACGAAGAAGCCTTCATCCGCACCCTCGATGCCCTGCGCCGTGCGGGCATCGGCCTGAGCCTCGACGACTTCGGCAAGGGCTATTCCTCCATGGCCATGCTGCATTCCTTCGGCTTCGACACCATCAAGCTGGACCGGGCCTTCCTGGCCCCCGGACAGGATAAGCAGCGCTCGGTCTGGATCATCATTTCCTCGCTCGTGGACATGGCCCGCCGCCTCGGCATCGAGATCCTCTGCGAGGGCGTGGAGACCGAAGACCAGCTGCAAAAGCTCCTTGCCTCGCACTGCAAGTACGGACAGGGCTATCTCTTCTCCCCGCCCATGAATCTGGAGACCTTCGACGCCTATGTGGACGCCCACGACCTGGAGCGGAAATAGCCACGCTCCAGAGGGCCTCTTCTCCGGCGGAGAAAGGCCCCGTCTGCCCCCCCTCCCCCAAATGCAAAGCGCCGCCTTCTCTTGATGAAGGCGGCGCTTTTGTCCGACAAGTGTTCCCTGCCGCATAAAAAAGGGGGCCTTGCGGCCCCCTCGGGAATACGGATGACGGCAGGCCGTGCCTGCGTCCGCCGGATTAGTCTTCGCTTTCGTCCAGGGCGTAGTATTCCGCCAGCATGGGACCGAAGAATTCGGCGCCGTCGCCCAGTTCTTCTTCGATGCGCAGCAGCTGGTTGTACTTGGCCATGCGCTCGGAGCGGCACAGGGAACCGGTCTTGATCTGGCCGGCGTTGACGCCCACGGCCAGGTCGGCGATGAAGCTGTCTTCGGTCTCGCCGGAACGGTGGGAGACCACCGTGGTGTAGGCGGCTTCCTTGGCCATCTCGATGGTGTCCAGGGTCTCGGTCACGGTGCCGATCTGGTTCAGCTTGATGAGGATGGAGTTGGCCACGCCTTCGGCGATGCCTTCAGCCAGGATGGAGGGATTGGTCACGAACACGTCGTCGCCCACCAGCTGGGTGCGTTCGCCCAGGCTGGCGGTCAGCATGCCCCAGCCGTCCCAGTCGCTTTCGGCCATGCCGTCTTCGATGGAGATCAGGGGGTACTTGCTGGTGAACTCGGCCAGCCACTGGGCCATTTCGGCATTGTTGAAGGTCTTGTTCTCACCCTTCAGCACGTACTTGCCGTCCTGATAGAACTCGGAAGCGGCGGCGTCGATGGCCAGGGCCACTTCGCTGCCGGGAATGTAACCGGCTTCTTCGATGGCCTTGACGATGTAGCTGAAGGCTTCGTCGTGGTTCTTCAGGTTGGGGGCAAAGCCGCCTTCGTCGCCCACGCTGGTCACGTGGCCGTCCTTTTCCAGCAGCTTTTTCAGCACGTGGAAGATCTCGGAACCCATGCGCAGGGCATCACGGAAGCTCTGGGCGCGCAGGGGCATGATCATGAATTCCTGGATGTCCAGGTTGTTGGGGGCGTGGGCGCCGCCGTTGATGATGTTCATCATGGGCGCGGGCAGCACCTTGGCGTTGACGCCGCCCAGGTACTTGTACAGGGGCAGGCCCAGGTATTCGCTGGCGGCACGGGCGCAGGCCATGGACACGCCCAGCATGGCGTTGGCGCCCAGACGGCTCTTGTTGTCGGTGCCGTCCAGGTCGATGAGGGTGTTGTCCAGCTGCACCTGCTGCAGGGCGTCCAGGCCCAGCAGGGCGTCAGCGATCTCGCTGTTGACGTTCTCCACGGCCTTGGTCACGCCCTTGCCGCCGTAACGCTTGCCGCCGTCACGCAGTTCCAGGGCCTCACGGCTGCCGGTGGAGGCGCCGGAAGGCACGGCCGCGCGGCCGCTGTGGCCGGACTCCAGAGAAACTTCCACTTCCACGGTCGGATTGCCGCGCGAATCCAGGATCTCGCGGGCATACACAGACGCAATGCTGCTGCTCATAATCGCTCCTTTGAAGGTTGATTCTTCCGCCGCGCGAAAGAGTCGTTTTCTCCGCTGCGCCCCCACGGGCGGTGGCGGGGCCATTGTCCGGCGGCAGGGAAGCCCTGCCGCAAAAATCTTTCTTCCCCACAAGGGGGCATCCGGGCCCTGCGCGCGACGGCAGGCCCGGGCCCACTGCCGCACGGGGCGGCACGGCCGGTACGGCCCTCAATAGGGGTGACGTTCGTAATACAGGCGGCGCAGGCCCTCCAGCAAGAGCGAGGGCAGCACGGCATCGAAGACGTCGGGGCTGATGCGCGCGATGGACGGGGCAAAGCCGCCCGTGGCCAGCACCAGGCAGTCACCGGGCAGGCCCTTTTTCAGACGCTGCGTCAGGCCTTCCACCATGCAGGCGAAGCCGAAGACCAGACCGTGCTGGATACTCACCGACGTGCTGCGGCCGGGCGCGGGCTCCAGGGCGTCCACGTCCAGGTTGACGCGGGGCAGCTGGGCCGTTTCGCGCGCCAGGGCCGAGATGGCCGTGCGCGGGCCGGGAAAGATCAGGCCGCCGAGGTAGGCATTGCCGCTGATGCAGTCAAAGGTGACGGCCGTGCCGAAGTCCACCACGATGAGGGATTCCGGGCCGGGATGCAGACGGCGCGCCTCATAGGCGCCCACCAGGCGGTCGGCGCCCACTTCCTGCGGGCGCTCGTAATGGTTCTGCAGGGGGATGGGCATGTCCTGCGGCACCATCCACAGGGGGCAGCCCAGATAGCGCTGGACGGCTTCACGCAACAAGGGATCGAAACCCGGCACCACCGACGAGGCCACACAGGCCGTGAAACGGGGCTCGGCACCGGCGTGGCGCAGCAGCTCCAGCAGGGTCAGGCCCAGACTGTCCGAGGTCTGGGCGGGGTCCGTGCGCAGATTGTAGGAGGTCATCACCCCCCGGGAGTCGGCCAGACCGACCTTGATGCAGGTATTGCCGATGTCGAAAAGAAGAAGCTCTGGCTGCATGTCATACTCCTTGGGGAACAGATGCCCCGCGCACAGGAATCCGCAGGCAGAAAGTATGCCAGAAAGCCCGCCCGTTCGCAAGGAAGGGCACGGCCCGTTGCCTGCCTGTCTGCGGGGCGGCCTGCCCCACATGGTATCTCCCCGATGGCCTGGCGCTCCCGGTCTGTTCGCCTTCCCCTTCCCGGAGACCGCGGTCACAGCACCATAGTTCCCAGCCCCTCAAAAAAACGTTCCTGTCCCCTACCCGCCGAACCACTCCGGCCGGGCCTCCGCGGCATCGGCGCGGCAACCCTGCCAGAGGCCGCGGGCGGCCAGGGCACGGCGCAGGTCGGTGATGATGCCGCGTTTCTCCAGGGCCCAGGCAGGGGCCAGCAGCTCGCCCGGCGCGGGGTCGGCCTGGATGCGCTGCATGACCACGGTGGAGGGGATGCGCGGCAGGGCGGCGCACAGCATGTCCACATATTCGTCCCGGGCAAGGGGACGGTAGCCGCCCGCCCGCCACTGCCGGGCCAGTTCCGTGCCCTGCGGCACATAGACGTTGTGCAGCTTGAGGCCCTGCATGCCCAGCGAGACGGCCCAGTCCACACCGTCGAGGAAATCGTTCTCGTCCTCACCGGGCAGCCCGGCCATGAGGTGCCCGCAGACCAGCAGCCCGGCATCCAGCGCGGCGCGTACGGCCTCTTCGGCCTGACGCGCCGTGTGCCCGCGGTTGATGCGGCGCAGGGTGTCGTCCCGGCAGGTCTGGAGGCCCAGCTCCAGCCAGACCTCGTCCAGCCCGCAGCCGGCCAGCAGGGCCAGCTTTTCCCCGTCCAGGCAGTCCGGCCGCGTGCCTACGGCGATGCCCCGGCAGCCGGGCAGGGCCGCCACCTGTTCCAGCAGATGCGCCAGCCGTGAGGCCGGGCCGTAGGTATTGGAAAAGGATTGCAGATAGGCCATGAACAGGCGATCGCTGTCCGTGGTGGTGTACTTGGTGTACCAGGCGTCCCACTGGGCGCGCAGGTCGAGACCGCGCAGGCCCATGCCGGAACCGGAGCCGCTGTCGTTGCAGAAGATGCAGCCCCGCGCGGAGAGCGTGCCGTCCCGGTTGGGGCAGGTGGCGCCCGCATCCAGTGGAATTTTTTGCACCCGGACGCCGTATTTGCGCCGGAAATAGGTGGCCAGGGTATGCCAAAGCAGCATGATTCACGCCTTTTTAGCGGATTTTTCAGGGCCGCGGACAGGAGAAAAAATTTGTACTGTGTCCGCAACAGCTTGACTTCAAGCCCATTTTAGCCGAACAAGTTTTGTCTGCTGCCGTGCGCTTTTCGCCTTCAAGGCCATGGTTCCCGCGGGAACCGGCCCGGAGCCTTACGGCATCCCCCACAGGTTCCGCCCTCCCTTCTCCGCACGACCGGCAGCAACATACGCATACCAGTAGAACGAGGCAAGCTAGCGTAATGTCCAAAATTGTGGATTTCTTCTTGGGAATGTTCTCCAATGACCTGGCCATCGACCTGGGCACGGCCAACACCTGTGTCTATGTCAAGGGTCAGGGCATCGTCCTGCGTGAACCGTCCGTGGTGGCGGTCAAGAAAGATTCGCGCGGCAACACCGTGGTCCTGGCCGTGGGCGCCGACGCCAAGCGCATGCTGGGCAAGACCCCCGGCAACATCAAGGCCATCCGTCCCATGAAGGACGGCGTCATCGCCGACTTCGAGGTGACCGAGGCCATGCTGCGCCACTTCATCACCAAGGTGCACAATTCCCGTCATCTGGTTCGCCCCCGCATCATGGTCTGTGTGCCCACCGGCATCACGCAGGTGGAAAAGCGTGCGGTCAAGGAATCGGCCCAGTCCGCCGGTGCCCGTGAGGTCTACCTCATCGAGGAGCCCATGGCCGCCGCCATCGGCGCCGACCTGCCCATCCAGGAGCCTACCTCCAACATGGTGGTGGACATCGGCGGCGGTACCACGGAAGTGGCCGTCATCTCCCTGGCGGGCATCGTCTATGCCCGCTCCGTGCGCGTGGGCGGCGACAAGATGGACGAAGCCATCATGACGCATGTCAAACGCAAGTATAACATGCTCATCGGCGAAGCCTCGGCGGAAGAGATCAAGATCAAGATCGCCTCGGCCTATCCCATGGATCCCGAACAGCAGATCGAGGTCAAGGGCCGCGACCTGGTGACGGGCATCCCGCAGAACATCATCATCACCTCCGAGGAAGTGCGCAAAGCCATCTCCGAACAGGTGGAAAGCATCGTGCAGGCCGTGCGCATCGCCCTGGAACAGACGCCCCCGGAACTGGCCGCCGACATCGTGGACCGCGGTATCGTGCTGACCGGCGGCGGCGCGCTGCTCAAGGGCCTCGACCAGCTGCTGCGCGAGCAGACCTCCCTGCCCATCACCGTGGTGGACGACCCCCTGTCCACCGTCGTCATGGGTACGGGCCGGGCCCTGGACAACATCCACGTGCTCAAAGACGTCTGCATCGACTAATCTTTGCAAGTGCAGGACGGCCCGTCGCCTTTTTCCGGCACGGCCGTCCTTTTTTTCCTGCTGCTCTCACGGGTGCCACTGTGACATTCCGACGCTTTCTCCTCATGGCGGGCGGCCTTCTGGTGCTGTTTCTGGGCATGTATTCCTGGAACCAGCGCACGCACACGCTCGATGACATCGCCGCCAACGTCGGCCTGGAGATGAGCGGCACGGTGCTGGGCACCTTCGATTCCGTCAAGGGCAGCGTCATGGACGCCTGGCGGCGCTATGTGGATCTGGTGGGCGTGCGCGAAGAGAACGAGCGCCTGCGCGCCCAGGTGGCCGAACTGCAGGCCCGCATCGTCTCCCACGGCGAGGATCTGGCGGAACTGGCCCGGCTGCGCGAGCTGGTACAGCTGCCCGTGGACAGCGCCTGGAAGCCCGTGGGCGCCCGCATCCTGGCCGGACGCATGGGCCCCAACGCCATCCAGGACAGCATCACCATCAACCGGGGCTACACTTCGGGCGCCCGCCCCGGCACCCCCATCGTCACCAACATGGGCCTTGTGGGCCGCGTGCTGCGGGCCAGCCCCCATGCCGCCACGGTCCTGCTCATCACCGACCCGGGCAGCCGCATCGCCGTGTTCGCCCAGCAGAGCCGCTCGGCCGGCATCCTGAGCGGACAGGGCCTGGAGCAGCCGCTGGAAGTGGGCTTTGTGGAACGCGACGCCCCGGTGACCGCCGGGGAGATCCTCATCACCTCCGGTCTGGACGGCAAATATCCCAAGGGCATCCCCGTGGCCACCGTGGACAGCGTGGCCCCCTCGGACTCCACCCAGTTCCTGGCCGTCACGGCCCGGCCCCTGGTGGACGTGCGCCGTCTGGAAGAGGTGCTGCTGCTGGAGCCCAGCGGCATCAACCGGCCCCTGCGCCCCAGCGAGCCCGCCCCGGACTTCGTGGGCCCGCCCCGGCCCCCCAAAAGGGAGCGCTAGCCCATGCAGGCCGTGCGCAACATCTTCTGGTGGCTGTGCTTCGTGGCCCTGGGCATCTGCGTGCAAAGTCTCGTCCCCTGCCTCGATGCCCTGGTGGTGGGGCTGGTCATCCTGTTGCAGGAAAGGGACTACAAGAACCTTTGCTGGCTGCTGCCGCTCTTCGTCCTGTTGCAGGAAGGTATCGGCACCAGCCCCTTCGGGGCCACCATCGTCTGGTACGCGCTGGTCTGCCTGATCTACCGCCTGCTGCGCTGGCTGCTGGGCCTGGGGAACTTCTTCCTCGTGCTGCTGCTCTCCATCTGCCTGGGCGGGGCCTGCTTCGGCCTGGGCTGGCTGTTCTCCCCGCTCCATGCCGTGCATTTCGATCCGCAGGAATTTTTGGACAGGAGCCTGATCCAGGCCCTTTACCTGCCCGTGGCCTGGTTGCTTCTGACGGCCACGCGGCCCCTGGCATGTTCGCATGACGAAGAATAGGCGTATCTTCCCCTCTGCCGCTCCGGAACCGGCCTCTCCCCTGACGGAGGCCCCCCGCCGCAAGCGCAAGAACTGGCGTTCCTGGCTGACCATACAGGTGGAAAGCGAACGCTACCAGCCGCCGCGCAGCGGCATCCTGCTCCTGCAGGTGCTGGTGGGCATCTTCTTTTTCGTCTTCGTCACCCGCTTCTGGTACCTCCAGCTCCATCTGGGGCCGGAGATGACCACACAGGCCCAGAAGAACCGCCTGCGCACGGAACGCATCTTCGCCCCGCGCGGCCGCATCTTCGACGATCACGGCAATATCCTGGCCGACAACCGCACGGCCTACGGCCTGGCCATCATCCGCGAGGACTGCCCGGACATCCCCGCCACCCTGGCCCAGATCAGCCAGTGGACGGACACGCCGCTGGAACAGCTCCAGAACCGCTACAATCAGGACCGCTTCAAGACCAAGCCCTTCGAGGCCCTGCCGCTGGTCTCCGGCCTGGATTTCGGCCAGGTGGCCCGCATCGAGGCCGAGCTGGTCAACTGGCCCGGCCTGGAGATCATGGTCCGCACCAACCGCTACTATCCCGAAAAAGACCTTTTCGCCCACGTGCTCGGCTATGTGGCCGAAGCCAACAGCGCCGAGATGGAAAAGGATCCCGATCTGGCCATGGGCGATCTGGTGGGCAAGGCCGGTCTGGAACTGGAGCTGGAAAAGCGCCTGCGCGGCCACAAGGGCCTGTACCAGATGGAAGTGGACGCCCACGGGCGCATGCTGGCCAAGAGCCTGAGCGAGGCCCCCAGCGCCGGACAGGAGCTGGCCCTTTCGCTGGACCGCGATTTGCAGCAGGCCGCCTGGGACGCCCTTGCCGGTGAGGCGGGCTGCGTGGTGGTCATGGAGCCGGACACCGGCAAACTGCGCGCGCTGGTGACCTCCCCGGCCTACGACAATAACCTGTTCGCCGCGGGCATCTCCCGCCGCGACTGGGAAGCCCTGCGCACCAGCAAGCGCTATCCCCTGCAGAACCGCGTCATCCAGAGCGTCTACCCGCCGGGATCAGTCTGGAAGCTGCTCATGGCCGTGTTCTTCCTCGAGAACGGCGTGGATCCCCGCGAGACCGTCTTCTGCGGCGGCCAGACCAAGCTGGGCAACCAGATCTTCCGCTGCTGGCGGCGCGGCGGTCACGGCAGCCAGACGCTGGAGCAGTCGCTCATCAACTCCTGCGACGTGTACTATTACATCATGGCCGAGCGCCTGGGCATCGACAAGATCTCGGCCTTTGCCAAGCAATGCGGCTTCGGCCGCCCCACCGGGGTGGACCTGCCCCACGAACGTTCGGGCCTGGTGCCCTCGCGAGACTGGAAGCAGCGCTACCGCAAGCAGGTCTGGGTGCGCGGCGATACGTTCAACACCTCCATCGGTCAGGGCTTCACCCTGGTCACGCCCATCCAGATGGCCGTCTATGTGTCGGCCATGCTCAACGGCGGCGACCTGCTCAAGCCCCAGCTGCTGGAAGATGCCCCCCGCGAGGTGCGCGGCCGCATCCCCGCCGAGCTGGGCCATCTGCGCTTCGTGGTCCAGGCCATGCGCCGCACGGCCGGGGGCGGCACCGCCAAGGTGGTGGGCCGCCACGATGCCGACATGGGCGGCAAGACCGGTACGGCCCAGGTGACCAAACTGAAGATGACCGCCAACGACCGCCGCCTGCGTACCGCGGAACTGGCCTACCTGCACCGCGACCATGCCTGGATCGCCACCTGGGGCAGCAAGAACGGCAAGACCTATGTGGTCATCGTCATGGTGGAACACGGTGGCGGCGGTTCCAGCGTGGCCGGCCCCGTGGCCAAGAAAGTCTACGAATATCTTTTCGGGCCGGATACCGCCGCGCCCGGCTACAGGGCGCCGGAAGCTCCCCAGCCCGCCGGAAGGATGCTGGGCCCCGCATCAGCCCCCCTGCCGGGCATGATGAACGACAGCAACGATCCCCCCAAGCGCCGTCGCCGCTGACGACAACAGGAACGCCCCATGGACAAGCGCCTTCTCGGCTATATCAACTGGGCACTGCTGGCCTGCATGCTGCTGCTCTATTTCACGGGCGTGGCCAACCTCTATTCCGCCAGCGGCACCCGCGTGGAAACGGGCTTCGCCTTCGAGAGCTTCTACCAGCGCCAGCTGGTCTGGGGCCTGTGCGGTCTGGGCTGCATGCTGCTGGCCATGCTGTTCGACTACCGGCAATTGCGCAACCTGGCCTGGCCCGCCTATCTGGTCTTCCTGATACTGCTGATGCTGGTGCCCCTGGTGGGCTCCACCTTTTACGGCGCCAAGCGCTGGATCTCCTTCGGCCTGTTCACCATCCAGCCTTCGGAACCCATCAAGATCGCCGTGCTCATCCTGGTGGCGCGCCTGCTGGCCCGTGACAGCCAGCCCCTGGGCTGGAAAAATTTCATTTCCGTCCTGGCCGTGGGACTGGTCCCCATGGTCTTCATCCTCAAGCAGCCCGACCTCGGCACGGCCATGATGGTGCTGCTCATCATGGGCGGCATGATCCTGTTCCACGGCCTGCGCCGCTATGTGCTGGGCACCTGCCTGCTGGCCGTGCCCGGCGTGGCCGCCCTCATGTGGTGCGTGCTCATGCACGATTACCAGAAGCAGCGCGTGCTCACCTTCCTCAATCCCGGCGACGACCCCCTGGGTGCGGGCTACCACATCCTGCAGTCGCGCATCGCCATCGGTTCCGGCGAGCTGTGGGGCAAGGGCTACATGGAAGGCATGATGAACAAGCTCAACTTCCTGCCCGAGCGCCACTCGGACTTTGCCCTGGCCGTATTCGGCGAGGAATGGGGCTTTGTGGGCTGCGTGGCCCTGGTGACGCTGTTCTGCCTGTTCCTGCTGTCCATCTTCTCCACGGTGGTCCAGGCCAAGGACCGTTTCGGCAGCATGCTGGTCGTGGGGGTCTTCTTTTACTTTTTCTGGCAGATATGTATCAATATGGGCATGGTCATCGGGCTCATGCCCGTGGTGGGCATCCCCCTGCCCTTCATCAGCTACGGCGGCAGTGCCACAGTGGTGAACTTCACATTACTGGGCATCGTGCTTAATGTTTCTATGCGGCGCTTCATGTTCAAGAGCTGAGCCTGAGGCATGCCTGCCTGGACAGGCATGCCGGACAGGAGACCTCCCACCTCCTTTCCCGGGGCACAGCCGGGAACCCGCCGCATGTCCCATCCGGATATCCCGTTGCCGGGCGACCGGCCGACGACTATCCCATCCCCGCCGTCCCGCGCGCGTCCGTCATCCCCGGTAACGCGCCTGCGCCCGGGGCGGCCAACGGCAATCACCGACGCCTGCCGGGGAAGGCGTCACCCCATCCAAAGGAGGTCTTCCATGCCCCAGGATTATTTCCGCGCCCTGCGTGATGTGGCCCTGGCCATCAATGCCAGCCTTGATCCCAAGGACGTGCTGCACAAGATCAGCGAGCACACGGCACAGACCATGAACTGCAAGGCTTGCACCATCCGCCTGCTGGACAGCACCGGGCACTTCCTGCTGCCCAGCGCCGCTTACGGCCTCTCCGCCACCTACATGCGCAAAGGCCCCGTTGAAGTGAAACGCAGTGGCCTGGACAGCGAAGTGCTGTCCGGCAAGGCCATCCACCTGAAGGACGCCACCTCTGACGGCCGCTTCCAGTATCCCGAATCCGCCAAGGCTGAGGGCCTGGTCTCCGTGCTTTCCGCTCCCCTGAGCGTGGGCGGCAAGGTCATCGGCCTGATCCGCGTCTACTCCTCGGAAGAACGCGAGTTCACCGCCGATGAAGACAGCTTCATGATGGCCGTGGCCGCCATCTCCGCCGTGGCCATCGAAAATGCCCGTCTGCATGACGCCCTGCGCAACAATTACGAGCTGATGGCCAAACACGCCTACTCGGTCTACGAAGACTAGCCGGCCCTGCCGCACGTCCCGATCCGCCGGGCCAGGCGGCATGCGCCCCGGCATGACGGCATCAGGGGCCCTGCCCGCCGCCGTGCCGCTCCGCCCCCATCAAGACAGTATGCCCGCAAGGGCAAAGGTGAATACAATGAAAAAAGTTCGTGTCGGTATCAATGGTTTCGGCCGCATCGGCCGCCAGGTGTTCCGCGCCCTGCGCCAGAGCTACGCTGATCGCGTGGAAGTGGTGGCCATCAACGACCTCTTCGACGCCACCACCAACTTCCAGCTGCTGGAATACGACTCCGTCTACGGCCGCGCCTTCCTGGACGCCCAGGTGGACGGTCAGGAAGTGAAGGTCGGTGACTGGAACATCCACTGCTTCGCCGAGCGCGATCCCCATCAGCTGGCCTGGGGCCAGTATGACGTGGACGTGGTGGTGGAAAGCACCGGTATCTTCCGCAAGGCTTCCCAGGCGTCCGTGCACATGGACAACGGCGCCAAAAAGGTCATCATCACCGCTCCGGCCAAGGAAGAAGACATCACCATCGTCATGGGCGTGAACCACGACCAGTACGACCCCGAAAAGCACCACATCGTGTCCAACGCCTCGTGCACCACCAACTGCCTGGCGCCCGTGGCCCTGGTGCTGCAGCGCAACTTCGGCATCAAGCTGGGCAACATGACCACCATCCACTCCTACACCAACGACCAGCGCATCCTCGACATGGCCCACAAGGACCCGCGTCGTGCCCGCGCCGCCGCTTGCAACATCATCCCCACCTCCACCGGTGCGGCCCAGGCCGTGGCCAAGGTCATCCCCGAACTGGCCGGCAAATTCACCGGCTACTCCCTGCGCGTGCCCACCCCCACGGTCTCCGTGGTGGACTTCAACGGCATCCTGGAAAAGGAGACCGATACCGAGACCCTGCTGGCCGCCCTCAAGGACGCCAGCGAGACCTACCTCAAGGGCATCCTGGGCTATAACACCCTGCCCCTGGTCTCCATGGACTTCAAGGGCGACCCGCATTCCTCCATCCTGGAAGCGCCCTACACCACCGTGCAGAACGGCAATCTGGTGAAGGTCGTGGCCTGGTACGACAACGAATGGGGCTACTCCAACCGCGTCTGCGACCTGGTCTGCCTGATGCAGGAAAAGGGCCTGTAAAAAATCCCCCGGAGCGGGCCTGTCCTGCTCCGGCATCCCCATGAACACAAAAGGCCACCCGCTCCGGGTGGCCTTTTGCATATATTTCAAGCCCGTCAGCCTCAAAAAGCGGACGCTGTCCGCACTGCCCGCTCCCCTGCCTTTCTTTCCATCCCAAGACGTCCGCGCCATCCTCCCCGCCCCGCTCCCGTCCTGCCTGCCCCATCCTGTGGTATCTGTCCCCGGCCCATCCTTTCCCCCGCTCCGTCCACCGGGCACAAAAAAAGTCTCCCGCACTACCGGGGGACCATCAAACACGGTACGGACAGGGGCGCCACGCTCCCCGCCCAATGACCGGAACAGCGTTTTTTGAAGGGAAAGGGGGAGCTTGAGGGGGGAGAGGGGAACTTTTTCCAAGAAAAAAAGTTCCCCTCTCCCCTCAATACGGCATCACTCTACCCCAGGGCCTCGCGGGCCAGCTCGGAAACGGTCTTTTCCACCACCTTCTCGCCGTCGAAGACCTCGCAGATCTCCTCATGTCCGGCTTCGGCCAGACGGCGCAGGGCCGGGGCATCCATGAAGTCGCGGGGCAGCTGGGCAAGGGCCCAGGCGGCCATGCCGCGGCAGGGAATGTCCTCGTCCTCCAGCCCCTTGAGCAGCCAGGGACGGGCGATGACGGCCAAGTCCCGCCGGGCCTGCGCCAGACGGCCGATGGCCCAGAAGCAGGAGCGGCGCAGCGGGCCGTGATCGCAGAAGTTGTCGTCCCGGCCCAGGTCGATGACATAGGAGATGAGCACCCGGTGGAACTCCTTGGCCGCGCGGGGACAGGCGGCCAGCACTTCGCCGAAGGCTTCGGGGATGCCCCAGCCGATGTTGCCGGACTCCTCGTTCATGTGCCACATGAGACGGCGCATGATGTTGTGCATGTCTTCGGCGCTGCCCTCTTCCAGACCGGCCACCACCTGCCCCAGGGCCAGGGCGGCCTTGTGGCGCATGAGCGGTTCCAGCAGCAGGAAGGAGAAGAGCGGCCCCACGGCGGGCTGGCCCATGGAGCGCAGTTCGGGCAGATGGTCACGCCAGTCGGGCGCGGAAAGCAGGTCTTTCAGTTGCTGTTTGACGGCACGCATACGGGCCATGGCGCAGCTCCTTGCGTTACAGGGTACAGAAGAAAGTCACCCAGAAAGGCACGCTGAAATCCAGGATCATGGCGTGCACGATGGAAACGAACACCCACTGTTTGCCCGCGAAGCGGGTGATGACCGGCAGGGTGGAATCCATGGTGGAGGCGCCGCCGCACGAGATGGCGGCCAGCGGGCTGATCCAGCGTACCATGAGCGGCGTGAAAAGCAATGTGGCCAGCTCGCGCATGATGTTGGCCAGCAGGGCCACGGTGCCCAGCTCCGCGCCCTTGTACTGGGTGATGAAGATGGACGAAAGGGAATAATAGGCAAAGCCGGAACCCACGGCCAGGCATTCGCTGAGGGAATAGGCCAGCGTGATGCTGGCCAGGGCCGCCCCGGCAAAGGTGCCCACGGTGGTGGCCAGGGGCAGCAGCAGCACCCGGGGCCGCAGGGTGCGCAATATCTCGCCCAGACGGCGGTCGTGCCCGATGGAGATGCCCACCAGGAACATCAGCACATAGAGCACGTAGAGCGTGCCGTCGTGCTCCAGAAAATAGTCCGGTATCCAGCCCAGCCAGGCCAGCAGCACGCCCAGCACGAAACAGCCCAGGATCATCAGGCTCCCGCTCATGCCCGGCCCTCCCCGTCTTCCCGGTCACGGCGCACGCTCATGGCCGCGCCCGCGTCCTCGCTGTCGGCCCCAGCGGCCGCATGGCGCCGGGGCCCGGCATCGGGAAAGAAACGGCGCACGGCCACGATGCAGATGAGGCTGCCCGCCACACAGGCCACGGTGAGGATCAGGGCCTTGCCGCCCAGTACGGGCAGGTTGGTCATCAGGGTCTCGTTGCCGCCCACGGCCACGCCGAGGGCGAAGAGCATGAGCATGATGGTGGGAGAGATGGCGCGGCCCAGCAGTTCGGGCCACTGGAAAGAGCGCAGGGCAAAGCCCAGAGCGATGCCCGTGAGCATCAGTCCGATAGCAGTGAACATGGCGTTGTTTTCAGCGTCTGGAGATCTGTTGCAGCGCCCGGCGCACAAAGGCCAGCATGGCCGCGTAGCGCTGCGGTTCATCAAGAAGGAATTCCACGTCCCAGAGCACCCAGACCAGCGTGCCGCGATGCCGCAACTGCTGGAGGGGGCGCACCCCGGCGGGCAGCCCCAGGGCGCGGGCCGCCACGGAGCCCATGACCACCACGGCACGGGCATGCAGGGCCTGCACGCCGGACCAGAACACGTCGGCATTGGGCTGGTAGCGGGGCCTGTCCTCCCCCTCGGCCGGGGCCGGGGAGGCGGGCATGGCGTCAGGATCGGGCAGGCAGGCGGGCCAGAAGGTGCTGGTGCCCGCCGGATAGGCCAGATCCTGCATGAGACGGCGGAAAAAGGCGCTGCGCTGCGCCTTGCCCGGGGCCTGTGCTTCGCAAAGGTCCGGGCCGAGGTTCCAGTAGGTCCAGACCACCCGTCCCTGCCGGGTGCGCGAAAGGCGCTCCTGCCAGACGGCGGGCCAGACGTGGGGCGGCAGGGGCCGCCAGCTCCTGACCGGTGCGGCGGTCTCCGGGGCCTGTTCCGCGGCTTGCGGACGGGCCGGACGCCGCTGTTCCGGGGCGGGCGCTGCGGGAGCGGGAGAAGCCACGGGGGCACCGCCCTGCCTCACGGCCTGTGCCGGTGCGGCGGACGCACTGCCCTGGCCTTCCTGCTGCATCTGGGAAGGCAAAGGACGCACGGGCGCGGCCGGGACGGCGTCCGGCATGGCGCACAGGGAGAGCTCCGGGGGCAGATCCTCGGGCATGAGCAGCCAGTCGAGGCCGCGTGCCTGCCAGGGGGCCGCCAGCGGGTTTACAGGCGCAAAAGCCACGAACAAAGATCCCAGGCCACGTCGGCCTTGCTCTGGTTGGGCCAGATCTCTTCATGGCCGGTACGGTCCACCACGGCCATGCTGTTGGTGGCCGCGCCGAAGCCGCTGTCGCCGCTGTTGACGCGGTTGCCCGCCAGCAGATCGGCATCCTTGCGGGCACGCTTGCCGCGGGCCAGCTCCAGCAGGCTGTCCATGTCGGGCGTGGTCTCGGCCGCGAAGCCCAGCACTTTCTGCCCTTCCCGCCGCTGGTGCGACAGGGTCCGCAAGATGTCGGGATTGGCCGTGAAGCGGATGCTGAAGCCGTCCTGCCGCCCTTCTTTCTTGAACTTCTGCGGGCCCAGCGGTTCGGGCGAAAAGTCCGCCACAGCGGCGCAGAACAGGCCCATGTCCATGCGGGGCCAGCAGTCGGACGCGGCCTCGAACATCTCGCGGGCACTGCCCACGCCGATGCGCTCCACCCCGGCGGGCAGGTCGGGGCAGCCGGGCCCGCACACGGCCGTGACCTCGGCCCCGCGCAGCCAGGCGGAGGTGGCCAGCGCCGCCCCCATGGTGCCGCTGCTGGGATTTGTCCAGTAGCGCACGCCGTCCCACTTTTCGCGGGTTGGGCCCATGGTCAGCATGACGCGCTGTCCCGCCATGTCCTGCGGCGAAAGGGCACGCAGGGCGGCCAGAAAAAGATCCTCCACCGGGGCCAGACGGCCCTGGCCGGTATCGCCGCAGGCCGTGCCGCCGCAGCCGGGCACGACGACCCGGGCCCCGCGCCGCCGCAGGGTGGCCACATTGTCCTGGGTGGCGGGGTGCCGCCACATGCGCGGGTTCATGGCCGGGGCCACCACCAGCGGCCCGTCAAAGGCCAGCGCCTGCGCCGAGAGCATGTCCGACGCCGCTCCGGCCGCCAGACGCGACAGGGCGTCGGCCGAGGCCGGGGCCACCAGCATGGCCTGGGCCCGCTGGCCCGGCTCCAGATGATCGAAGACCTCGTCGCCCTCGAACATGCGGCCATAGACCGGCATGGCGCCCAGGGCCTCGAAAAGCAGGGGCGTCACGAAACGGCGCGCGCCGTCGGTGAGGGTGACGGAAACGTGGATGTCCAGGGCGTGCAGGGCGCGCAGCAGATCCAGCGCCTTGTAGCAGGCGATGGAGCCGCACACGCCCAGATGCAGACGCTTGCCCGCGAAACGACGGCTGTTGTGGAAGGGCGACGCGCTCACAGCAGACGCTCCTGCAGACCGCTGCCGCTGCTGCCGCCGCCCGAAGAGGAGCCCCAGCCCCCGCTGTTGCCCACCGGAGGCGGCGTGCTGCCGCCGTCGGGCGTCTCGAAACCGCCGCCCGTGGCGGGCCCGTTGCTCTCGAAGCCGCCGCCGGAAGCACCGTCGGAGCTGCCGCCAAAGCCGCCGAAACCGCCGCTGTTCTGGCTGCCTTCACCGCGCAGGGGCAGGAGGTTCAGGGAGGAACCGTCGGCCATCTTTTCCGAGACCCAGATCTCTGTCACGCAGCTGTAGACCGTCTGCGGATAGATATTGATCACGGCAAGGCGGTTGCCGTTCTCAAAGGCCAGCATGATGCGGTCGGCCTTGCGCAGGCTCATGCGCACGTTCCAGCCCGCCCCCTGCATGTTGTTGAACAGGCTCTGCGCCACCTGCATCCGGTCGGCCTGACCGTACGCGGTCTCCATGCCCTGGGGCTGGCCGTCGCTGCCGGTGGTGCGGGCGCAGTGCTGCGTGGAAAGTTCCATGCCCGCAGGCAAACTGATGCCCAAAAGCTGGCTGTTTGCGGCGGTCGGCGTGGATTCAAAGGGGTTGCTGATGCCCAGGTCCGCGCAACCGGCGGCGCTGGCCAGGAAGACCCCAAGGATCAAGGTGACAAGTAGGCGTCGCATTGGCTATACTCCTTCAACTGTCGTCCGGAAGGCCGGACAGCCCGAAAAGGATAGCCTCTCCGGCACGGACTGACAAGCGTCTCTCCGGCTGCCCGGCTGCCCCTCCCCCTGCGGGACGGGCATGGAAAACGGCATCGCCCGGCCCTGTCCGACGGCAGATGTTGCGGCCGCCACGCGGCCCGAAGAGAAGTGAAGGAAAAGACCCATGCCGCCTGTTTTCGTTTCCGAAGATGATTTTCTGCTGCAAAACTATACCTACGAGCTGCCCCAGGAGCAGATCGCCCAGTATCCGCCGGAACAGCGGGGCACGTCGCGCCTGCTGACCATGCGCCGCAACGGCGCCCTGGACCTGGAGCACCACATGTTCAGCGACCTGCCGGACTGCCTGCCCGAAGGCGCCCTGCTGGTGGCCAACAACTCCCGAGTGCTGCAGGCCCGCCTGCTGGGCAGCCGCAGTACCGGCGGCAAGGTGGAATTCCTGCTGCTGACGCCCCTGCCGCTGGTGCGGGCCGCCGCCACGCCCGTCAAGGGCCGTGAGGACACCTGGAGCGCCGAGGTCAACGGCCTGGTCCGTTCCGGGGGCAGCGTGCGCGAAGGCGAGACCCTGCACTTCGGCGCGGGCATCAGCGTGACCATCCTTGAATGCGGCACCTTCGGCCACCGGCGTGTGCGCATGTGCTGGAAGGGCGACGTGGCCGACGCCTTCGCCGCCACCGGGCACATCCCCCTGCCGCCCTACATCAAGCGTTCCGACGCCGAAGAAGATTTCAGCCGTTACCAGACCATCTACTCCCGCGAGGAGAAGACCGGTTCCGTGGCCGCGCCCACGGCGGGCCTGCACTTTACCGACGAGCTGCGCGAGACCCTGCGCCAGCGCGGCTTCCAGTGGGCCGAAGTGACGCTCTATGTGGGCTACGGCACCTTCAGCCCCGTGCGCTGCGAAGACATCCGCAACCACCAGATGCACCGGGAATACGTGGAACTGCCCGAAGAGACGGCCAACGCCATCGCCGAGGCCAAGGCCCGGCACCGGCCCGTCATCGCCGTGGGCACCACCTCGGTGCGCACGCTGGAAGGCGTGGCCCAGGTCTGCGGCCGTGCCCAGCCCTTTGCCGGCTGGACGGACATCTTCCTCTACCCCGGCCGTCCCTTCCGCGTGGTGGACGGGATCATCACCAATTTCCACCTGCCCGAGTCCTCCCTGCTGATGCTGGTCTCGGCCTTCGCGGGCCGCAAACGCATCCTGGAAGCCTATCAGGAGGCCGTGAAGGAAGGCTACCGCTTCTTCTCCTACGGGGATGCCATGCTCATCCGGTAGGAATTTTTTGCGGCTGCCCGGCTTTCCGGTACGGACGGAGCCGGACGCATCCGCAACCGGCCCTTCGGGGCATGATAAGTATCAACACCGCATGGTGCGGCACCCTGTGGCAGGATGCCGCGCCATGTGCAATCTGTATCGATCAGGGGAACAGCATGTCGCGAATTGTTTTTCTGGAAGAACGCTGCAAAGGCTGCGGCCTGTGTGTAGCGGTCTGCCCGGCGCACATCATTCGCCCCTCGGGACGGTTCAACCGCCAGGGCTATGAGGTGATGGAAACCGAAGGCCGCTGTACGGGCTGCGCCTCCTGTGCGCTCATGTGCCCGGACGTGGCCATCCGTGTCTTCAAATCCAAAAAAACGGAGAAGACCGCATGAGTCACGACCGCATTCTCATCAAGGGCAATGAAGCTGTGGCCTTTGGCGCCCTGGACGCCGGCTGCCGCTGCTATTTCGGCTATCCCATCACGCCGCAGAACGAGATCCCCGAGACCATGTCCCTCCGGCTGCCCGAATGCGGCGGCCAGTTCGTGCAGGCCGAAAGCGAAGTGGCCGCCATCAACATGCTGCTGGGCGCCGGCGCCTGCGGCATCCCGGCCATGACTTCTTCGTCCAGCTGCGGCATCTCGCTGATGCAGGAAGGCATCTCCTACATGGCGGGCAGCCATATCCCGGCCGTCATCGTCAATATGGAGCGCGGCGGCCCGGGCCTGGGCGATATCGGTCCCTCGCAGGGCGACTACTTCCAGGCCGTCAAGGGCGGCGGTCACGGCGACCACCGCAATCTGGTGCTGGCCCCCTCCACCGCGCAGGAATGCTACGACATGATGTTCCGCGCCTTCGCTCTGGCCTTCAAGTACGCCAACCCGGTCATGCTGCTGGGTGACGCCATCGTGGCCCAGATCAAGGAACCCGTGCGCCGTCAGCCCCCGGCCGACGCCCTGAGCCCCGAGGCCCTGGCCGAACTGGCCGCGCCCTGGCGCATGGAAGGCTACGGCAAGCGCGGCCCCGGCGCCAAGCCCCGTCTGCTCAAGTCCGTGTACCTGGCCGAAGGCGCTCTGGCCGCCCGCAACCGCCTGCTCATGGAAAAGTACGCCGCCATGCAGGCCGAAGCCTGCGCCGAATGCTGGAACACCGACGACGCCGAACTCGTGGTAGTGGCCTTCGGCTCCATGGCCCGCATCGCCCGCAGCGCCATCCGCAAACTGCGTGAAGAAGGCCTCAAGGCGGGCCTGTTCCGTCCCAAGACGCTCTATCCCTTCCCGGCCGACGCCCTGCGCGCCCTGGCTCCGGGCCGCCGCTTCCTGGTCATCGAACAGAACACCGGCCAGATGGTGGAAGACGTGCGCCTGTCCCTGATGGGCGAGAACGCCAAGGTGGACTGGCACGGTGTCATGCCCGGCCTGTTCATCGGCGCCGATGCCCTGGAAGATCCCATCCGTCAGGCCTGCAAGGAGAACTAAGATGCACGCGCACGAACTTGAACAGGCCCTTGTGCCCCAGGATGGCGAGACCCTGGTCTTCGACACCAATCCCGTGCTCAACGAGCGCGTGACCCACTACTGCCCCGGCTGCCACCACGGCATCGCCCACCGCCTGGTGAGCGAGGTGCTGCACGAGCTGGGCGTGGCCGACAGGACCATCCTGGTGGCCTCCGTGGGCTGCGCCACCTTCACTTACGACTACTTCAACGTGGACGGCCTCGAAGCCCCCCACGGCCGTGCCTGCGCCGTGGCCACCGGCGTGCGCCGTGCCCGCCCCGAAAGCGTTGTCTTCACCTATCAGGGCGACGGCGACATGGGCGCCATCGGTCTGGCCGAGTCCATCCACGCGGCCAACCGCGGCGAACTCATCACCGGCATCTTCATCAACAACACCGTCTACGGCATGACCGGCGGCCAGATGGCCCCCACCACCCTGCTGGGCCAGAAGACCACCACCAGCCCCCGCGGCCGCGACATGGCCCGCCACGAAGGCGGCCCCATCCGCATGGCCGAGCTCATGGCCCAGCTCTCGGGCGTGGCCTATTCCGAACGCTGCGCCCTGGACAGCGTCAAGCATGTGCGCGCGGCCAAGAAGGCCCTGCGCAAGGCCTTCGAAGTGCAGCTGCAGGGCCTGGGCTTCGGCTTCGTCGAGCTGCTCTCCGGCTGCCCCACCAACTGGCATATGGACCCCGTCAGCGCCAACAAGCGCATCAGCGAGGCCATGATCCCTGTATTCCCTCTGGGCGTCTACAAAGACGTGACCGCCCCGGCCGAAAGCGAGGTGCAGCATGGCTAAGTATCAGGACGTCATCATTGCCGGTTTCGGCGGCCAGGGCGTCATGCTCATCGGCAACCTGCTGGCCCAGGCCGGTATGGAACACGGCCTCGAAGTGAGCTTCATCCCGGTCTACGGCGCCGAGATGCGCGGCGGTACCGCCAACTGCACCGTGGTGCTGGACGAGCATCCCGTGGGTTCGCCCCTGGTCAACACGCCCCGCTCCATCATCGTACTCAACGAGCCCTCGCTGGCCAAGTTCCAGCCCCGGCTGCATGCCGACGGCGTACAGATCGTCAACGCCTCGCTCATCTCCGAAGGCCTGCTGGACGGCAAGCACCGCACGGTCTACATCCCGGTCAACGACATCGCCCACGAACTGGGCAATGTGAAACTGGCCAACATGGTGGCCCTGGGCGCCTGGATCAAGGCTACCGGCGCCCTGCCCCTGGAAGCCGTGCAGGAAGCCCTCAACCGCGTGGTCAGCGCCCACTATGCCAAGCTGATCCCGGTCAACGCCAAGGCCCTGCAGGCCGGCTACGACTTCGCGTAACGAACTGGACGGGGGAAGGGGACCCCTCTGCTCGCGCGAGAGCTGTCCCCTTTCCCCGTACCCCCATCCCTCCCCAGCGCGCTTTATCAAAGCCCATGTCCCGCCAGATGGCGGGCCGTGGGCTTTTTGGATGGGCAGGCAAAAAGCCGATGCGCAAGATGACGGATGGCCGCTCATGGGGCAGCCCGGTCATTGCGGATATGAGGGGCTCGCACAATGATGCGGGCCTCTTTAGGGCCGCCCGTAGGCCATAAAAAAAGCGGAGCCCAAGGGCTCCGCTTCATCATATAAATCGAAGGGGAAAAGATGGTTAGTCTTCTTTGACCGTCTCTTCCTCGTCCGCAGCGACGGCGGCCTTCACGCACGGCGCCGGACCGTACTTGTTGGGGCCTTCCTGACCGCTGGCGAAGCAGAGGAAAAGCAGCAAGGTACCGGTGACGAACAGCCAGCCGTAGTGCAGATAGAGCATGTAGTCCGACAAATGCCCTTCATTGTTCATGTAGTTGGAAAGGCCGAACATGGGCAGGATGACGGTGATGGTCAGCCAGACCGTCCAGATGCCGCCGGGCAGGTTCAGGTCGTGCAGACGGCGGATGCCCACGGAGCTGAGCGGGATCATCAGCAGGGCCCAGAGCATGCCCACGATCATGGGCGAGGTGAACCACACGGCCAGCGCCCCCAGCACCAGGAAGAACAGCAGGAACCAGATGAACTCGGCCCGGCAGCTGCGACCGTAGCAGCGGGCGAATTTGCCGAAGCAGGCGGCGATGGCCGCACCGGGTTTCATGACAGTTGTTTTGCCGGACATGGTCCCTCCTTGATGACAGAGAGCAGTGGATTGCAGGATGCCTCCATGCCCTGCCTGCTGGGGCAGCGCACGGGAAAAAAGACTTCATTATCCCGCAACGGCATCGGCCTTGGGCGCTGCCGTATGCAGGAGCCGCCGTATCATTTCGATATCCAGGGCATAGTCTTTGTCCATCAGAATGTACTTATAGGAATGCAGGATGCACTGCCGCAAATTGCGCCGATTTCCCTCAAGCAGGCTCTCAGGCGCAGGACATGCTTCCTTCCTGTTTTCGATCACGCTTTCATACCTGGCTATGTCCGCATATCGTTCTTTGATGTAGCCCTCGCTGAACACGAGGCAGACATAGGCGATTTCTTTTCTGTACTCGTCCGGGAAATCATCTTCCCAGCCAAAGGGGATATAGCATCCCTCGATGATCATGTTCTGGCGGTTCTCTATGCATGTCTTGATCATCTCCCTGACGATGGGCCACAGGTAGCGTGTGAGCTCGGCATCATCGCTTTCAGGAGACAGCGCGCACTGGCCGCTCCTGATGAGCCCCATCTTCAGGTGATCCAGCGACAGGCAGGGATAGCGGTATGCCTCCAGCAGCTTCTGCGCCAGCAGGGTCTTTCCCGTATGGCTCTCCCCTGCGATCAATATGACAATCGCTCACCAACTCCTGAGGATCTGCCCGTCTTCCGGGCTCCTCCGCCCAAGGAGGGAAGCCGCTCCGGCTCCCGCCGTCGGGCCAAGCCCCGCTCTTCAGCGCTGCATGCCCTACGGATACGCCCTGCCGCCCGGCAAACGCCGCTGCCTAGATGGCGGCATCCATGAGCAGGTTGTCGCGATGGATGACCTCGGGATAGTGGGCATCGCCCAGGATGGCGGCCACCTCATGGCGCCGCAGGCCCATGATCTTGCGCAGGTCCGCCGCGCTGTAATTGGACAGGCCCACGCCCAGGCTGGCGTGGCTGTCGCTCTCGCCCAGACGGGCCACGCGCACCAGCGCGCCCTTCTGGAAATTGCCCAGCACCTGACGCACACCGCCGGGCAGCAGGCTGCTGCCCTTGCTGAGCAGGGCCTCGGCCGCACCGGCATCCACCAGCACCGTGCCCGCCGGATCGGACTGGTAGGCCAGCCAGAACTTGCGCCGCGGGATGGCGTGTTCCTCGGGACGGACCCAGGTGCCCACGGCCTCACCGGCAAAGGCGCGCGCCAGCACGTCCGTTTCGCGACCGGGCAGGATGAGGGTGGGCACGCCCAGCTGGGCGGCGCGGCGCGCGGCCTGCAGCTTGGAGTACATGCCGCCGGTGCCCACGCTGGTCTTGCCGCCGCACATGCGGCCCAGATCGAGGCCCGCCACGTCCTCCACGCATTCCAGGATGCCCGCGTCGGGCACTTCCTGCGGATTGGCCGCGTAGACGCCCGGGGCCGAGGTCAGGTTGATGTAGAGGTCGGCGCCGATGAGGTTGACCAGCAGGCTGGCCAGACAGTCGTTGTCGCCGAATTTCAGCTCGCTGACCGAGACCGTGTCGTTCTCGTTGACGATGGGCAGCACGCCCCAGTCCATGAGCTCGGCGAAGGTGTTGCGGGCATTGAGGAAACGCTGGCGGGCGCGCAGGTCGTCGCGGGTGAGCAGCACCTGCGAGGTGGGGAAATCATAGGCCCGGAAGACCTCGTCCCAGGCGCGCATGAGCTGGCCCTGTCCCACGGCGGCAGCCGCCTGACGGGCGGACAGGCCGGAGGTCTCGCCGCTGTGGCCGTGGGCGCGCAGGACGGCGCGACCGGCCGCCACGGCCCCGGAAGAGACCAGCACCAGACGGCGCTCATGCCCGTCCGGCGCGGTGCGCAGGGCGGCCATCTGACGGGCCAGGCTTTCCAGCACGGGCGTGCTCAGCCCCTGGGCATCGGTCAATACCGCACTGCCCACCTTGATGACCACCACACGGGCACGGGCCAGCGCCTGTGCTTTTTCCTGTCGCCAATCGGCCTGTCTTTCCATGATCGCTCCTAACAAGGGCTCTAAAAAATTCCTGTCCGCCTCCGGCGGACGCCGCCTGACCATAGCCCAAAGCACGACAAACAGCCAGCACCCTGCGGCCGCGCCAGCGAAGAAGGCACCTATAGCGGCTGCCGGTATCCGCAGTGTCCTGCATCCAGCGGGCGCTGTCCCGGAGGGCCGCCATCTGCAGTCCCCGGGAAAGGCTCCCATGCCGCTTGGCGACGCGTTTTCTTCGGGAGGAGCTCCCTAGCCGACAGCCTGCGAGACTTTTCCCGGCACAGGGGAGCACAGGCAGCTATGCATCCCCCTGTTCGATGGCTGCTGAAGGCAGCACGGAAGACAGAAGGCCGGGGTGCCCTGCCGTTTCCCGTCTTCCTCACAGGGATTCGGACAACATTTTTGAAGGGGTGAGAAGGCATGAAGGCGGAGGGACTTTTCTGCAGAGCGGCCGAAAGGCGGCCCGGAGGGCCGTGCCCGTTACCATACGGGCGTTACGGGCAGCGACAGCAGAACAAAGTCCCCCCGCCCTCATAAAACACTGGGGTACGGGACTACTTGTAGAACTCCAGCGAGTCCACGATGCCCTGCAGGGCGGGATGGCCGGTACGGCCCACGATGCTGGCCACGCCGTGCATGCCGTCGAAGGTCCAGAGGCAGACCTCCAGCGGCAGATCGCCCGCCATGCCCTTGAGGCCGTAATAGTTGCCGTTCTGCGCCACACGGGCGGCGTGCAGCTTCTGCTCGTAATCGGCCGCCAGCTGTTCCGGCGTCATGGTCCCGCTGGCGGCAGTGACGATGGTGACGCTCACGGATTTGTCCGGGGCCACCAGCACCACGCCTTCGCTCACGTCCGGCACGGCGGTCACGGTCCAGCCCTCGGGGGCGACCACGCGGAAGGTCTGCTTCTCCACAGGGGCGGCCAGAGCGGTGGCGCACAGGGCCAGCAGCAGGAGGCAGGACAGAAGGATATGTTTCATGCTTCTCCTCCTGAGTGACGAAAAACGGGGCAGGAACGCGGCCTACCAAGCGGCGGTCCCGCATCCCTGCCCCGCACGCATCACTCGCGGGTGTAGATGACTTCGATGTCCTCGAATTCCTCTTCGTCCACGTTCTCGGCTTCCACGAAGTGGTGCAGGGGCTCGTGCACCTGCACTTCGTCGCGCAGCTTCCAGAGCGCGGCCACCAGATCCTCGATGCCGATGCCGTCACGGGCCGAGATGAAGAAGACCTCGCGGCCGTCGGCGCGGGCGCGGGCCCGCAGCTCTTCCAGACGCTCCTCGTCCACCAGGTCGATTTTGTTGACCACTTCGATCTGGCGACGTTCGGCCAGTTCGGGGTCGAAGCGGCGCAGCTCCTCGTTGATGAGCTCGAAACCGGCCCAGGGATTGTCGTCGCTCACGTCCTCGATGCTGAGGATGTGCACCAGGAAGCGGGTGCGCTCCACATGCTTGAGGAAACGGTGGCCCAGGCCCTGGCCTTCGTGGGCGCCCTCGATGAGGCCGGGGATGTCGGCGATGACCATGCGGCGGTCAGGATCGTATTCGTCGATCATGACGCCCAGATTGGGCGTCAGCGTGGTGAAGGGATAGGCCGCGATCTTGGGCCGCGCCGCCGAGACCTGCGAGATGAAGGTGGACTTGCCCGCATTGGGCAGGCCCAGCAGGCCGGCGTCGGCCAGGATCTTCAGTTCCAGGCGCAGCTCGCGTTCTTCGCCGGGTTCGCCGGGCTGGGCGAAACGCGGGGCGCGCATGGTGGACGTCTTGAAATGCTCGTTGCCCATGCCGCCGCGACCGCCCTGGGCGGCCACCACTTCCATGTCGGGCTCGCGCAGGTCGGCCAGCAGGTATTCTTCGCCCATCTCGTCGCGGGCATAGACCAGGGTGCCCACGGGCAGGCCCAGGATGAGGTCATCGCCCTTGCGGCCGTTGCACTGGCTGCCCATGCCGGGCTGGCCGTTGCGGGCCTCGTACTGGCGCTTGAGGCGGAAGTCATAAAGGGAAAGCAGGCGGCTGTCCGCCTTGAGGATGACGGAACCGCCCTTGCCGCCGTCACCGCCGTCCGGCCCGCCGCGGGGCACGAACTTTTCACGCCGGAAAGACACGCAGCCGTGGCCGCCCTTGCCGGCCCGGACCTGGATAGTAGCTTCGTCCACAAAACGCATGAAAAATCTCCCGGGTGTCGCCACCCTGATCTTCGGGACGCCTTGCGGGCGTACCGCAGGCCGCAGGGGCCTGAAAAAAGCAAAAAAGGGAAGAAGCCCTGCGGCCTCTTCCCTTCAAAAATCACGCCTTGCCGCGCCGTTATTCGGCAACGGGGGCTTCCACATGCACGCGGGTAAGCACGCGACGCTTGCGGATGTACTTTTCAAAACGCACCACGCCGTCAACCTTGGCGAACAGGGTGTAGTCCCTGCCCATGCCCACGTTGGTGCCGGGATAGATCTTGGTGCCGAGCTGACGCACGATGATGTTGCCAGCCAGCACGTTCTGGCCGCCAAAGCGCTTCACGCCGCGTCTTTGGCCCGCACTGTCGCGGCCGTTACGCGAAGAGCCGCCTGCTTTCTTATGAGCCATGGTATACTCCTTACAAGGCAGATTGCCGTGCGTCCCCGCAGGGACACGCCGTCAAGCTAGCCGTTAATGCTTTTGACGCGGATGGTGGTGCAGTCCTGACGATGACCGCGCAGCTTGCGCGAGTCGTTACGACGCCAGCGCTTGAACACCATGACCTTGGCGCCGCGGCCCTGTTCCACCACTTCGGCGGTCACGGCAGCGTTTTCCACATAGGGAGCGCCCACTTTCACGTCGGCGCCGCCAAGCATCAGCACCTTGTCCAGCTTGATTTCGCTGCCGGCTTCGCCAGCGAGCTTTTCCACAACGATCTTGGAACCTTCTTCGACGCGGTACTGTTTGCCGCCCGTTTCAATAATAGCGTACATGCTCTTAAACCTCCGAAAAGAGAGAGGCCTGTTTGCCTCATGCTACAAGAAAAGTCAAGTGATTTTTGTTCTTGGCCGCGCCACAGGCCACGCATCCTGTGGTGGGACGCGCGGTAGTCGGGGCCAGACAGAGGCGTAGGCCAGTTGCGTTGCATAGCACAGGAAGCGCCGGGAGGCAATGCTTTTTTGCCTTCCGCCGCTTTTTTTCCGCGCCGGACGCGCTTTTCCCGCCGCAGGGGGACGGCTGTCCCCCTTTGCTCCGCCCTGCCGCGCATTGCCAGCCCGGGGCAAAGCCGCTACAAGAAAGATCATCGTGCCGCAGGCCTCTCCGGCCTGTTCCCCGCCACTCCAACCCCCTGTTCCGCCATGACCGATGAGATCGTTTGCCGCATCGACGCCCTGAGCCACGACGGCCGCGGCCTGCACCGCCCCGAGGACGGCGGGCCTGTCATTTTCGTCGCGGGCTCCCTGCCCGGCCAGACGGTACGGGCCCGCATCATCCGCCGCCAGAAACGCTTCTGGGAGGCCCAGCGTACGGCGGTGCTGGAGGACGTGGCCCTGGCGGCGGACATCTGTCCCCACGGCGAGGATTGCGGCGGCTGTCCCTGGCAGCGCCTGCCCTATGCGGCCCAGCTGCGCTGGAAAGGCCAGCTGGTACGCGATGCCCTGGAGCGCATCGGCGGTCTGGGCCGTGATGCGGCCCTGCCCCTGCGGCCCGCTCTGGGCTCCCCGGAACAGCGGGCCTTCCGCAACAAGATGGAATTCGCCTTCGGCCCTGCCGACGGCAGCGGCCTGTGCCTGGGCCTGCGCCGACGCGGCGGCCTGCGGGTGCTGCCGGTGCCCGGCTGCGCCCTGCCGCCCGGCGAGGGACTGGAGCTGGTCACGGCTTGCGCCGGCCTGGCCGCC